>Ga0265338_10003865_pt1 | contig 20766 bp, 21 predicted proteins | sample 42126metaG_FD_193579 | JGI IMG/M metagenome (GOLD analysis project Ga0265338, IMG submission 193579) | Rhizosphere microbial communities from Carex aquatilis grown in University of Washington, Seatle, WA, United States - 4-21-26 metaG | ecosystem: Host-associated > Plants > Roots > Rhizosphere...
AGCATCAGTGGAGTGTGCCCATCGTCGCGGTCAGTCGCTGTGGATGGGGCCGAGGATGTGGAACTTCACGTGGAAGTACGAGGCGAAGACCTGCGCCGCCGCCGGCGCGGCGGCGTCGCCGCCGTAGCCGCCGTTCTCGATCACGGCACAGACGACGATCGTCGGCGCGTCGGTCGGCCCGTACCCGCACCACCAGGACTGGTTCTGGACGCCGATGTAGCCGGGGAGCGAGACGACCTTCTGTGCCGTGCCGGTCTTCCCGGCTATCGACACCGGGAACTTCCCGAACACCGAGTACGAGGTGCCGAACGGGGAGTGTGTTCCCTCCCAGAGGCCCTTCTGCACCACCTGGAGCGCTGCCGGGTCGATATCGACGAGCTTCGGCGCCGGCTGCGCCGGGACGGGGACCCGTGATCCGTTCGGGCTCTCGACGTCGTTCAGCAGGTGCGGCGTCACGAGCTTGCCGCCGTTCGCGAGCAGCGCGTAGAAACGCGCCATCTGCAGCGGCGTGACGAGCAGGTCGCCCTGGCCGACGGCGAGCTCGATCGAGTCGCCCGGCTTCCACAGGCGGTCGACCTGCCAGTGCCCCGGATCGGTCGCGGCGGTGAAGCGCCGGTGCTTCCAGGGCGTCGTCGGCAGGAGGCCGCTCGCTTCCGGGCCGACGTCGACGTTCGTCGCCTGGCCGAACCCGAACAGCGCCGCCCACTTCTGGAGCGGTTGGCCGCGGTCCGACGGCAGCCTGTAGAAGCTGTTGCCGATCTTGTAGAAGTACGTGTCGCACGAGTACGCCATCGCGGTCGGCAGGTCCATCGCCTGGTCGACGTTGGGGTCCCAGTTGTGGAACGTGCGGTGCGAGCGGTCCTCGGGCGCGCTGTACGTCGGCGTGCACGGCAGGTACGAGTACGGCAACAGCATGTGCTCCTGCATCGCCGCGATCGCGGTGACCGGCTTGAACGTCGATCCCGGTGGATAGAGGCCGGAGATGGCGCGGTTAAGCGACGGGATGTTCTTCCCCTCCGCCGTCTTGTCCGTGAGGCCGGCGTTCGCGAGGTCGGCCGGTGTCACGTGGCCCGCGTAGACGGACGGGTCGTACGTCGGCGACGACGCCATCGCGAGGATCGAGCCGTCGGTCGGGTCGAGCGCCACGATCGCGGCGGCGCGCGCCGCCCATTTCTTGTTCGCCTGCGCGAGCTTGATCCCGTACTGGAGCGCCTTCTCCGCCGCCTGCTGGAGCTTCAGGTCGAGCGTGAGCCGCAGCGCGTTCCCCGGCTTCGGGAGCGTCGTCGTCGTCAGCCCGCCGCGCGGGCGGCCGAGCGCGTCGTGATGGAGCCTCGCCGTCCCCGGCACCCCGCGGAGATAGCTGTCGTACGTCGACTCGACGCCCGCCTGGCCGATCTCGTCGCCGGGCGCGTAGCCCTGCTTCGCGAGCCGGTCGACCTGCGGCTGGGAGATCTGCCCGACGTAGCCGAGCACCTGCGCCGCGAGCGAGTGGTACGGGTAGTGGCGGATGAACGTGCGCCAGGTCGTCACGCCGGGGAACTGCGACGCGTGCTCGTACAGGTAGTCGATCATCGGCTCGCTCGCCGCTTCGCGCACCGTCACGGGCGTGACGAGGTCGTTGCCGTTGCGCCGGGCCTTGATCCCGGCTGCGATCTCGTACAGCGGGACGCGCGAGACATGCGCGAGCGCACGCAGCTCTGCGTAGCGCTTCGTGTACACCTTCGGCAGGTCGGCCGGCCACAGCTCGATCGCCGTCGCCGGCGCGTTCGTCACGAGCGGGACGCCGTTGCGGTCGAGGATCTGCCCGCGCGGCGCCTGTACCCGGACCGTCCGGAACGAGTTCGCCTGCGCCTGGTCGACGTACTTCGTGCCAGCAAGCACCTGGAGCGCCCAGAGCCGGAGCAGGAGCACCGCGAAGATGACGAGCATCGCGATACCGAGGATGCTCACGCGCCGCAGGAGGCCCGTGCTCGGGCGATAGGGCTCCACGACGCTCTTGCTCGGCGGCAGGAACCGCTTCGAGCGCGGCCGCTCTCCCGTCGTGCTAGCCAAGCAGCTGCACCTCCGTCGCAAAGTCGGCGTGCTCGCGCGGACGGAGCAGCCGGCGGACGAGCCAGTACGCCGGCCCGGTGAGGATGAGGTTCAGCACGATCGTCGGCAGGATCCCGCGCATGACCGCACCCGCCGGTGCGCGCTCGCCGAGCATGAAGTGGACGACGAGCACGCCGAACGAGTAGAGGATCGTGACGACGGCGACCGAGAGGAACGGCGCGTGCGCTCGGTCGCGTCCGGTCGTCTCCCCGTAGCGCCCGATGCAGTAGCCCGACACGGTGAGCACGAGCGACGTCAACCCCATCGTCCCGAGCGTCGCGGTGTCGACGACGAGGCCGGCGAAGAAGCCCGCGGTCGCACCGGCGACCGAGCCGCGGAGGAGCGCGACGCCGACGAGGATCACGAGGACGAGCTGCGGGACGCCGCCGAAGATGTCGACCTGGGTGAAGATCGAGACCTGGACGATCGCCGCGACGAACAGCAGCGCCGCGGCCTTGAGGCCGTCGGCGAGCGTCACGGGTGCGAGCGGGCGCGCTTCGTCGGAATGAGGGCCGCGACCGAGTCGAGCGAGTCGAACTGCGCGAGCGGCTGCACCTGCACGGTGAGGAAGCTCGCGATGTCGCTCGTGCCGACGGCGATGACGCGCCCGATCGGGATCCCGTACGGATACTCGTCCGGGTAGCGCCGGTCGACCGTCCCGCGCGTGACGATCCAGTCGCCCTTGTTCACGACCTGGTTCTTCGCGACGCGGTCGAGGATGAGCGTCCCGCCCTGCCCGTGCCGGATGAGCCCGCTCACGTGCGTCTTCAGGTCGCGCGCCGAAACGGCGCTGTCGGGATCGGTGAGCAGCGTGACGACGGACGTGCTCCGGCCGGGATTCGTCACCTGGCCGACGAGCCCGTCCGCGCTCACGACCGGCGTGTTCCGATGGATGCCCTGGTTCGTGCCCGCGTCGATGACGAGCTGCTCCGCGAACGGTCCCGATGGGAACGAGACGACGCTCGCGTTCACGGCGCGGAAGTCCTGCGGGTACGTCGGTCCCGTCTCGTAGTTGAGGAGGCTCTGCAGGTTCTTGTTCTGCTGCACCGCGGCACTGTTGAGAAGCGCCTGCGCGCGATAGTCGCGCACCATCTTCTCGAGCTTCTTGTTCTCCGACTTCGCGTTGGAGAGCGAGTTGACGTAGTTGTAGGCGTCGCGGAACGGACGCGCGACGCGCTCGGCCGCGACCTGGAACGGACGCAGCGCCGACGCGCCGTACCCCTGCGCGTCGTGGAGGACGCCGGAGGTCGGCGAACGGAACGAGATCGTCAACAGCGCGAGCGCGACGATCACGAGGATCGCGAGGACGGCCCGGCGGATCATTGCGGTGCGGACGCGAGACGGATGCGGACTGGGCTTCGATCGTTGGAGCGAAGAGCCCAGCACCGCCACGCGCCCGGAGCGGTTCGGTGGTGCCACGGTCGCCCAAGGTTATCGCCCTGCCCGGAGCGTCGAGGCCCAGGCGGGCGTTCGCGGGTCCTATTTGTGACTAGGAGTACCTGCGGCCGTTGCGCGAGCGCGAGCGGGCCCGGTTCGAGCGGTGGATGGCCTCGAACTCCTCGAGGCTGCGCCCGGAGCCGACTGCCACGCACGTGAGCGGGCTCTCGGCCAGGTGGACGGGCATCTGCGTCTCGTGGCGAAGCCGCTCGTCGAGCCCGGTGAGGAGCGCGCCGCCGCCGGCGAGGACGATCCCGCGGTCCATGATGTCCGCGGCGAGCTCCGGCGGCGTCTTGTCGAGCGTCGACTTGATCGCCTCGATGATCTGCGTGACCGGCTCGTCGAGGGCGCGCCGGATCTCCTCGGAGGTGAGGATGACCGTCTTCGGCAGGCCGGTGAGCATGTCGCGCCCGCGTACCTCCGCCTGCAGCTCTTCCTTCTGGTCCCACGCAGAGCCGATCTCGAGCTTGATCTCCTCCGCCGTCTGCTGGCCGATCAAGAGCTTGTAGTCGCGCTTGATGTGATTGATGATCGCCTCGTCCATCTCGTCGCCGCCGACGCGCAGCGACTGCGAGACGACGATGCCGCCGAGCGAGATGACGGCAACCTCGGTGGTGCCGCCGCCGATGTCGACGATCATGTTCCCCGTCGGCTCGGCGACGGGAAGGCCCGCACCGATCGCGGCGGCCATCGGCTCCTCGATGAGGTACGCCTGGCGCGCGCCCGCTGAGAGCGTCGCCTCTTCGACCGCGCGCTTCTCGACGCCGGTGACGCCCGACGGCACGCAGACGACGACGCGCGGATGCGCGAAACGGTGCTGGTGCACCTTCTGGATGAAGTGCCGCAGCATCTGCTCAGTGACGTCGAAGTCGGCGATGACGCCGTCCTTCAGCGGCCGGATCGCCTGGATCGTGCCGGGAGTGCGGCCGAGCATGCGCTTCGCCTCGACGCCGACCGCGTGCACCTCGCCCGTGCGGGAGTCGATCGCCACCACGGACGGCTCGGAGAGGACGATCCCGCGCCCGCGCACGTAGACGAGCGTGTTCGCGGTCCCGAGGTCGACCGCCATGTCGCGGCCGCCGAATCCGGTCATCGAGGTGAAGAGCCCCATGGGCGTTCGAGTCTATCTGCGAAAAGTCATAAAGCTGCGCAACTTTCGTGACAAGCCGCCGTCTACCTTCATTCGCATGAACACGGTGAATCTCATCGGAAACCTCGCCACCGACGTCGAGCTCCGCGAGGTCGGCGAGGACAAGAAGGTCGCGAGCTTCCTCCTCGCCGTCGGCCGGGGCGGGCGGGAGGCCGGCGCCGACTTCGTCTGGGTCGCGGTGTGGGACCGGCAGGCCGAGCTCTGCGCGGAGTTCCTCGCCAAGGGCAGGCGCGTCGGTCTCGAGGGCCGGCTGAAGAGCAGGACGTGGGAGCAGGACGGCACGCGGCGGGACGCGGTGGAGATCGTCGCCCGGAGGGTCGACTTCCTCGGCGGGGAACCTCGAGGGCGTACCGCAGACGAGGCGGAGGTGATTCCGTTCGAGGCGGCGGTCGCGGGCTAGAGGGTCGCGAGAAACTCGCGCGTCGCGCGCAGGACTGCGTCCGGGCGCTCGCCGATGAGGAGGTGGCCGCAGTCGGCGATCGTGCGCAGCGGCGCGCGCAGCCGGCGGGCGTATTCGATCCCGTCCTGCAGCGGCACCCAGTTGTCCGACGCGCCCCAGAGACAGAGGCACCGGCAGGTGACGCGGTGGAGATCCTCGCGCGGGTCCGAGACCACGAGCGCCTTGCCGGCCGTGAGCGTGTCGGTGTGCTCGGCAGGCCCGGCGAGAAACGCCTCCGCCATCTCGGGATCGAGCCCGGCGGGATCGGCCACGCCCCACCAGCCGAACGCGAGCGTGCGCCCGGCGCGCGAGGGCGCGACGCGCCGGCGGTGCGCGCCGAAGAGCTTCCCGGGGCGCGCGACGCCGATCACGGTGACGGTCGCCTTGCCGATGCGGCTCGCAGAGGAGATCCCCGCAGCCGCGGCGAGGACGACGCCGGTGACCGCCTCCGGGCGCAGGACGGCGGCGCGGACCGCGACGAGGCCGCCGAGCGAATGGCCGACCCAGGCGGCTGGCAGAGCTTCCTCCAGCTCGAGCACCGCGAGGACGATCTCCGCGAAGGGGTCGAGGGAGGTCGCGCCGCCGAGCGGGCCGGAGCGCCCGTGGCCCGGCAGCTCGGGAACGAGCACGCGCCGCTCCCGGGCCAGCTCGGGCGCGATCAGGCGCCAGTTCGAGGCCGCCCCGCCGAGCCCGTGGACGAGGACGACCGGCGGGCCGGAGCCGCCCGCGAGGTAGCGGATCCGCGTGCCCGCGTACGTGAGCTCCCGCGTCTCGAATCCGGGAATGTCCGGTTTGGCATCCGTCCCCACGGGGGCATATTCTTCTCTCAATGGATGTCTTGGTGGGACGGGCCGAGTGATGCCCGTCATGTCGACAAGCGAGGGAGACGACAAGCCCGTCTGAGCGCTCGGCGCCGGCGGGTTTTTTCGTTCCCGAGGGAAGGAGCAGGCCGGAAATGGCAAATCACCTCACGCCCGAAGAACTGTCGAAGGAGCTGGGACTCGATCGGCAGGAGGTGATCCGGGTCTGCATGCAGGAGGGGGTGCCGATCTATCAAGGAAAGATCGACAAGCACCTCTTCCAGGCGGTGACCGGAGCGAAATCTGCGATTTCGCTCCGTTAAAGGTTGTGCTCCGCAGAGCGGACGCGGGCAAAGCCCGCGTCCTCTTTGTGTCTGAGCGACGGTCTGGTTCTGCGCGTGCGGTCGTGCCTCCGGCATGACCGCACGCTTTGTCCGGCCTCCGCTAACGCTCCGCGTTAGCTGCGGCCCTTGATGGTGGCGCCGGCCTAGGTCGACTTGCGCGTAGCAGCCGTCTTGCGACGCGTGGAGACGGCTTTCGTCTTCTTCGAGCCGTTCGAGCCGTCGGAGGACGTGCGCCGGCCCTGGACGTCGGCGACGCTCCGGCGCAACGCCTCCATGAGGTCGACGACGGGCGTCTCGGGCACGGGCTCCGGCCGCGTGATCGCCTCGCCCGCGAGCTTCGCGTCGAGCATCGCCTTCAGGTCGCGCCGGTACTCGTTCTCGAAGTCGTCCGGGTTCCACTCGCCGACGAGGCTCTGGATCACCTGGCCGGCGAGGTCCAGCTCGGCCTTCTGCACCTTCGTCGCCGCGACCGACTCCTCGATCTCCACCTTCGGGCGGACGTCGTCGGCGAAGAAGAGCGTCTCGAGCGCGAGCGCGCCGCCCTGCGCCCGGATGAGGCAGAGGTTCTCCTTGCCCCAGAGCACGAACTTGCCGACCGCCGCCATCCCCGACTCCTCCATGGCGCGGAGGAGCAGGACGTACGGGCGCCGCTGCGCATCCGTTGCCGCCGGCGCGAGGTAATACGTCCGGTCGAAGAAGACCGGGTCGACGTCGGCGAGCTTGACGAACCGGAGGATCTCGATCGACTGCGAGCGCTGGAGCGCGACCGACTCGAGGTCGGACTCCTCGACGAGGACGAACTCGCCCTTGGCGACCTCCCAGCCCTTGACGAGCTCGTCCGGCTCGACCTCGCGCTCGTGCAGCGGGCACCAACGCTTCTGCTTGATCGGCGTGCCGCACTCGCGATGGAGGGTGCGGAACGCGATGTCGCTCCGCTGGGTCGCGAGCGCGAGCCCAATCGGGATGTTGACCAAACCGAAGCTGATCGATCCGTTCCAGATGGTTCTCATGGGCCTCGAAAAGTGTAGAGGGACCGGGACTGTTCGCCCTCATCCGCCCCTTCCCTCCCGCATACGATTGAACTCGTGACGCTCACGACTCGGACGGCTCCGGCGCTCTGGCGCGATGTGGTCGGGAGGAAGCTCGCCACTCCGGCGTACCTGGAGGAGCAGCCGGAGGGCTGGCGGGAAGTCTCGTGGGAGGAGGCCGCCCGGCGGGTCGACGCGCTCGAGCGGGCCATGCTCGCGCACGGCGTCCGGCGGGGGGACGCGGTCGCAGTCCTCGCCCGGACGCGCCTCGAGTGGATCCTCCTCGACTGGGCGATCATGTCGATCGGCGCCGTTGTCGTCGGCCTCTACCCGACGAACACCGCGAGCGAGTGCGCGTACATCCTGGGCCATTCGGAGGCCGTCCTCGCGTTCGTCGAGGACGACGCGCAGCGCGAAAAGCTGGACTCCATCCGGGACAGCCTGCCCGCGCTGCGCGAGATCGTCGGCTTCGACGACCTCGCCGAGTTCGAGCGAAGCGCCGGCACGGACGAGCCGGAGCCGGTCGGCGAGGACGACGTCGCGACGCTCATCTACACGTCGGGCACGACCGGCCCGCCGAAGGGCTGCATGCTGACGCACAAGAACCTCGTGACGGCCGCACTCGGCGTGAACGACGACCTCGAGGACGAGACCGACACCGCCTTGCTCTTCCTCCCGCTCGCGCACAGCTTCGCGCGCATCGTCCACCACTCCGCCGCGTGGCTCGGCAGCACGGTCGCGCTCGTGGCCGACGTCGCCCGCGTCCAGGAGGCGCTCATCCGTACGCGGCCGACGATCCTGCCGGCCGTGCCGCGCGTGTACGAGAAGATCCACGCGAACGCGCTCGGGGAGATCGAGCGCTCGAGCTCCGTCAAGCGCGCGATCGGGCGCTGGGCACTCGACGTCGGCTCGCGGACGAGCAAGTTCGAGCGCACCGGCGAATCGCTCCCCGCGTCGCTCCGCATCCAGGGCCGCCTCGCGGACGCGCTCGTCTTCTCCAAGGTGCGCGCCCGACTCGGCGGCCGGCTCCGCATCGGCATCTCGGGCGCGGCCCCGCTCGGCGTCGACGTCCTCGAGTTCTTCCACTCGCTCAACATGCTCGTCGTCGAGGGCTACGGGCTCACGGAGACGTCGAGCTCGCTCGCCGTGAACGAGCCGGACGACTATCGCTTCGGGACGGTCGGGCGTGCGGTCGACGGCTGCGAGGTGAAGCTCGACTCCGACGGAGAGATCCTCGTGCGCAGCGACTCGGTGTTCGCCGGCTACTACAAGGAGCCCGAGGCGACGGCAGCGGTGTTCACCGAGGACGGCTGGTTCCGCACGGGCGACGTCGGCGAGATCGACGAAGACGGGTTCATCAAGATCACCGACCGGAAGAAGGACCTCATCATCACGGCGGGCGGCAAGAACATCGCGCCGCAGAACCTCGAGAACGCGCTCAAAGCGTCGCGGTTCGTCTCGCAAGCGGTCGTCGTCGGCGACCGGCGGCCGTACGTCACCGCGCTCATCACGCTCGACTGGGCGGAGGTGAGCGCCACCGGGCGCAAGGCCGAGGAGCTCGTGCAGGAGCTCGTCGACGGCGTGAACAGGGACCGGGTGCGCGTGGAGCAGATCAAGCGCTTCGCGATCCTGCCGCGCGACTTCTCACAGGAAGAGGGCGAGCTGACGCCGACGCTCAAGCTCCGGCGTCGCGTCGTTCACGACCACTTCAGCGAGGAGATCGAGCGGCTCTACGCCTGAGGGCGTCAGCCGCCGGTGATGCGGCGGGCGCCGTCGTACGTCGCGGCGTACCAGGCTTCGGAAAGGCTGTCGATCTTCACTACGTCGCCCGTGTGCGGCGCGTGGATGAACTCGCCGCCGCCGATGTAGAGGCCGACGTGGCCGAGACCGTCGAAGAACACGAGGTCGCCCGGCTGCAGGTCGCCCTGGGAGACGGGCACCCCCGCGTTCCACTGCGCACCGGTGTAGTGCGGAAGCGAGACGCCGACCTGGGCATAGACGTACGCGACGAAGCCGGAGCAGTCGAACCCGCTCGGGCTCTCGCCGCCCCAGACGTAGGGGACGCCGAGGTATTGCATCGCGATCGCGATGACGCCGGTGTACGGCGAGGAGGGCGGCGTCGTGTAGGAGGGGTCGGTGCCGAGACCGCCGACCGCGAGGTTGCCCGCCTGCTGCGCCTGGTACGCGGCGTAGCGCTGCTGGGCCTGACGTGCGAGCGCCAGCTGGCGGGCGTGCTGCGCCGCGACGAGCCGCGCGATCTCGCCCTTGATCGACGAGTACAGCCGCTGCTGCTTGCCGAGCTGGTAGCTGATCCGGTTCCTCGCCTGCGCGCGCTCCTGGACGAGCGCGGTCTGCGCCTTCCGCTCACGGACGAGCGCGTGCTGGCGAACCGTCACCTCGTGCTTGAACCCGACGACCTGCTTCACGACGGCGACGTCTTGCGCCGAGACCGATTGCACCGACTCGATGCGGTTGACGAGGTCGTCGATGCTCGTCGCGCCCAGAAGGACGGCGAGCGTCGTCTGGTTGTCACGGCCGGTGTAGATGGAGACGAGCCGCTGCGCGAGCGTCTTCTGCGCGACGACGAGATTCGCGCGTGCGACGTGCAGTCCGATGCGGTTGATCTTGAGGTTGTGCTGGATGCCGGTGAGCTTGAACGTCGCCGATTCGAACGCCGTTCGGGCACGCTCGAGGCCCGAGTCCAGCTGCAGGATCTGCGCCTCCACCTGCTGGGCTTCGGCCTGCTTGGCGCCGATCGAGGGGTCCGCCGTCGCCCCGCCGGCTGCGATACCTGCCGCAGCGAGGGCGAGAGCGATGATCGAGGCCTGTCGTTTCAGAACCTTGATGACGTCTCCCGACGTTCACCCGGAGCGTCCGCACCGGGCTTCCCGCACGTCACAAGGTCAGGACGCTACCAGGGTGCTCGGATGCTGGCAACCGGCAAATGCCACAAAAGTTGCCGCAAATTGGCACATGCCCGAGCCAGATTGGGAAAGAAAGACCTCGCACAAACTCGCCAAACCGCTCCTGGACCGTGGTACGGTCCCGCGACGGTGAGCGGCCGAAGGACACGATCCGCGGCGCTGCTCGCAGGCATCTCCGCGGTGCTCGTGCTCGCTGCCGCCTCCGCGGCGAGCGGCGCGGGGCCCGGGCCGAGCGAGCGGGACCTCCGCGCCCAGGCGAGCGCGCTCGCCTCGAAGGCGCGCAGCGCGTCGCTCGATCTCTACGCACTCGATTCGCGCCTCACCGCGGCCCGCTCGCGGCTGGCGGCGTTGCAGACGTCCGCGGCGCGGCTCCGGCTGCAGCAGCAGACGCTGGCGACGCAGATCGCAGCGACACAGCACACGCTCGTGACGTCCCAGAAGCATCTCGGCGCGAACCTACGCGTGCTGTACGAGGCCGGCGATCCCGATCCGATCGCAGTCATACTCGGCGCGCAGTCGCTCAACGAAGCGGTCACGACGCTCGACAACCTCAAGCGCGTCGCCGATCAAAGCAGTCGGTACGTGCGCGCGTCGAGAGACGCCGAGCGGCGGCTGGTCGCGCTGCGCTTGCAGCTCGCGACGCGCCACGCGCGGATCGCCGCCGCCGTGCGGTCCGCGCAGCGGACGACGACCTCCCTCGCGGCGGCGCAGGCGGACCGCCTGTCGTTCATCTCGCGCCTGCGCGCGGAGCGCGCGCTCAAGACGTCGCAGATCCAGTCGCTCGAGGCGAGCGTCCAGCTGGCGGAGGCGAAGTCACAGACGCTGACGGCCGCGGCCGCCGCGAGTGGGCCGGCGGCGTCGCTCACGTCGACCGCGAGCACCGCTCCGCCCGCACCTCCGCCGGCGCAGTCCCCGGGCGGCCGGACGCTCACGGTGTCGGCCACCGGCTATGCGCTTCCGGGCCGCACCGCCTCCGGGCTGCCCGTCGGCTGGGGCGTCGTCGCCGTCGACCCGACGGTCATCCCGCTCGGCACGCGCATGACGATCCCCGGCTACGGCGAAGGCGTGGCGGCCGACGTGGGCAGCGGCATCCGGGGCGCGATGATCGACCTCTGGTTCCCGACCCTGGGACAGGCGCTCGCCTGGGGCCGGCGCACGGTCACGATCACTCTCCACTAGACTGGACACCCGTAAGGGGGGTGTGATGAGCGAGCGGTTGGCGGCAACCGAAGGGCGCGGGGTCGAGACGCTTCGCGTTCTGATCGTCGACGATCACGACCTGTTCCGCACGGGTCTGCGCAACCTGCTCGAGGAGCAGGGCGTGCACGTCGCCGGCGAGGCCGGATCGGGAGGCGAGGCCGTTCGCGCCGTGCGCGAGATCGCGCCGGACGTCGTCGTCATGGACCTCAACATGCCGGGCATGGGCGGCGTCGAGGCGACCCGCCACATCGCCGCGATCGCGCCGCTGACCCGCGTCCTCGTCCTCACCATCTCGGACGAGGACGCCGACGTGCTCGACGCGATCATGGCCGGCGCCTGCGGCTACCTCCTCAAGGACTCGTCGATCCACGAGCTCATGGCCGGGATCGAGGCGGCGTCGCGCGGCGAGTCGCTCATCTCCCCCGGGATCGCGGCGAAGGTGCTGCAACGCGTGCGCGCGACGAGCGCTCAGTCAGAGATCGCCGACATCATCCAGTCGGAGCTGTCGGACCGCGAGATCCAGGTCCTGAAGCTCATCGCCAACGGCAAGGACAACGCCCTCATCGCCGCCGAGCTGTGCATCAGCCCGAAGACGGTGAAGAACCACATCTCGAACATCCTCATGAAGCTCCAGATCGACAACCGGATCCAGGCAGCTGTTTATGCCGTGCGATCCGGGATCGTCTAGCCGGCGGTCGCGTGCCGGACGGCGCGCGTGCGTGCCTGCAGCCGGCCGAGCACCGCACGCAGCTTCCCGAGCTCGACGTCCGCGTGGGTGAGCCGCCGCCCGAGCGACGCCAGCTCCTCGGCGACGGCGAGCTCGTGCGCGGTGCGGGCGACCTCGCCCAGCCTCCGCTCGAGCCGCCAGCGCTCGGCCTCGAGCGCGAGGGCTTCGGCGTACCCGTCGGTCAGCGTCTCCTCCATGCGCGCGAGCGTCGGCGCGGCCGCACCGTCCGCCGGCGCGTCCAGCAGCTCTTCGATCCGTTCCAGCACCACTCGTCCGTCTCCGCCCACGAGAACCGATTATCGAGCGCACATCCGGCGTCCCACATGGGCCGCCCGACCCATCTTGGCCGTCGCCGGACCCACGTCCCTTGACGACGTCAATACGGTTCCAAACAATGAAACGGGTCGTGGGCGCCCGCCTTCTCGCCGCCGCCGGGGTCGCCGCCGCCGCACTCGTCGCCGCCGCGACGAGCAGCGCCGCGGGCTCGCTCGGCCTGCGCCTCGACCGCGCGCTGCACGCGCGGGCGGTCAGCTACGCGAATTCCGGCGCCGAGGTCGTCGACCTGTCGACGGGCGCGGTCGTGTACGCCCACAACGCGACGGCGCCGCTGCGGCCGGCCTCCAACGAGAAGCTGACGGTGACGTATGCCGCGCTCACGGCGCTCGGGCCGTCGTTCCGAGTCGAGACGGACGTCCTCGGCGAGGGGGTGCAGGACGGGACCGCCTGGGACGGGGATCTCGTCCTGAAGGGGTACGGCGACCCGACCCTCTCCGTCCAGGAGCTCGGCGCCCTGGCGCGCCAGGTGCGCGCGGACGGAGTGACCACGGTCACCGGGCGCGTGCTCGGCGACGAGACGTGGTTCGACGCGCGGCGCACCGCCCCGGGCTGGAAGGCAGAGTTCTACCTCAACGAGTCGCCGCCGCTGTCGGCGCTCATCGTCGACCGCGCGGTCGTTCGCGGCCGGACGTCGAGAAACCCGGCGCTCTCGGCGGCGCAGCTCTTCGCGAAGGCGCTCGGGCGCGCGGGTGTGCGCGTCGCGCATCCGGCCGCCCTCGGCGCGGCCGACAACGCGGCCGTCGGGCTCGCGTCCGTCGACTCGCCGCCGCTCGCGGCGATGGTGCACTCGATGGACCAGGTCAGCGACAACTTCACCGCCGAGATGCTCGTGAAGGAGCTCGGCGCGGTGCAGCTCGGACAAGGGACGACCGCCGCCGGCCTTCGCGTCGTCTACGGCCAGCTCGCTGCTGCGGGGATCCCGCTCGCCGGCGTCCGGCTCGTCGACGGCTCGGGGCTCTCGCTCTACGACCGGCTCACGCCGGCTTCCCTCGTCGCCCTGCTCCGGGTGATGCGAGACGACCCGGAGATGCAGCCGGTGCTCATCCGCGCCCTGCCGCTCGCCGGCCGGACCGGGACGCTCCACGACCGCATGCGCGGCACCGCCGCCGCCGGCGTCGTGCGCGCGAAGACCGGGACGACGGACAACTCCACATCGCTCTCCGGGTTCGCCGGCGACCGCTACGTCTTCTCGGTGATCGTCAACGGCGACCCGGTGTCCTGGATCGGCTCCCGGGATGCGGAAGATGCGTTCGCCACAGCGCTAGCCGCGGCCGAGTAGCCGCAGCAGGTCCGTCTCGGTCAGCAGCGGCACGCCGGCCTTCTCTGCCTTCGCCAGCTTCGACTTGCCCGGCTCCTCGCCGACGACGAGCCCCGTCGTCTTCGCGGACACCGACTCGGAGACCTTCGCGCCGAGCGCTACGAGCGCGGCCTCCGCCTCCTCCCGCGTCAGGCTCTCGAGCGTCCCCGTGACGACGTACCGCTGGCCGGTGAGCGGTCCCTCGACGGGTTGCTCCTCCTCGCCGGCCTCGAAGCGGAGCCCGGCGGCGCGCAATTCCTCGACGAGACGCCGGTTCTCGTCGTCGCGGAACCACTCGGCGATCGCCTCTGCCCGCTCGGGGCCGATGCCCTCCGCCTCGACGAGCTCCTCCTGCGTCGCGTTCATGAGCGCGTCCACGGTGCCGAAGTGGCGCGCGAGCGTCTGCGCAGTCACCCAGCCGACGTCGGGGATGTTCAGGCCGTAGAGCACCCGCGAGAACGCGATCCCCTTCGACGCTGCGATCGCCGCGACGGCGTTGCCGGCGCTGATCTCGCCGTACCCGTCCAGCTCCATGAGCTTCTCGCGCGTCACTCTGTACAGCTCGGGAACCGAGCGGACGATGCCGAGCTCCCAGAGCCGCCGCACCGACTGCTCCCCCACTCCGTCGATGTCCGCCGCGGACATCACCCAGTTGACGAGCGACTCGAGGCCGCGCGACGGGCACGCGCGGTTGGGGCAGCGGTGCATCGCCTCGCCCTCCGGCTTCACCACCTCCCAGCCGCACAGCGGGCAGTTCGCCGGCATCCGGAACGGCTTCGTCCCCCGGCGGTGCGCGCCGGCCGGGCCGACGATCTGCGGGATGACGTCGCCGGCCCGCTGCACGATGACGTCGTCGCCGACCCGGATGTCCTTCCGGTTGATGTCCTCCTCGTTGTGCAGCGTCGCGCGGGAGATGGTCACGCCCCCGACCTCGACCGGCTCGAGCAAGGCCCAGGGATTGAGCGCGCCGGTCCGCCCGACGCGGATCTTGATGTCGTTCAGCCGGGTCACCGCCGTCATCGGCGCCCACTTGAAAGCGCGCGCCCAGCGCGGTCGCTCGTGGAGTGCGCCGAGCCGGCGCTGCTGGTCGTACGAGTCGACCTTGATGACGATGCCGTCGATCTCGTAGTCGAGCTCGGCCCGGCGCAGCTCCCAGCCGCGGCAGGCCTCCGCCACCTCCTCGATCGACTCGACGCGCTCGGCGAACGGGTTGATCGGGAAGCCATGCTGCCTGAGCCACTGGAGCGTCTCCCAGTGGGTGACGAGCTCGACGCCCTCGTGCGCACCGACGCCGTAGGCCCAGAACGAGAGCGGGCGGGCGGCGGTGATCGAGGAGTCCTTCTGCCGGAGCGATCCGGCGGCCGCGTTGCGCGGGTTCGGGGTCGGCTTCTTGCCTTCGGCGACGAGCCGCTCGTTCAGCTTGGCGAAGCCGGAGAGCGGCATGTAGACCTCCCCGCGGACCTCGATCAGCGCCGGCGTGCCCTCGCCGACCATCTGCAGCGGGATCGCGGGGATCGTGCGGAGGTTCGGCGTCACGTCCTCGCCCTCGATGCCGTCGCCGCGCGTCGCCCCACGCGTGAAGAGGCCGCCCTCGTACGTGAGGTTGATGGCGAGGCCGTCGATCTTCGGCTCGAGGACGAAGGCGACGGGCTCGTCGCCCCCGAGGCGCTTGTGGAGGTCGTCCGTCCACTTCTGAATCGCCTGGTCGGTGGTGACCTTCTCGAGCGACCCCATCGGCGAGAGGTGCCGCACTTTCTGGAACCGCTCCGAGGGCGGCGCGCCGACTCGCTGCGTGGGCGAGCCCGGCGTGACGAGATCGGGATGCTCCGCTTCGATCGCGGCAAGCTCGTCGTAGAGCGTGTCATAGGCCGCGTCGTCCATGATCGGCGCGTCCTCGACGTGGTACGCGATCAGCGCCCGAGTGAGGATCGTGCGCAGCTCAGCGGCGCGCCCCGCCGGGTCAGAGGGCGGCAAGCAGCTCCTCCGCATCGTCGACGACGGCGTCGGGCTCCTCCCGCTCGAGGCGCGACCGGTCGTGGATCCGGCCCCACGTGACCGCGATCGCGTGCATGCCGGCGGCCTTGGCGGCGCGGACGTCGAAGGGGGAGTCCCCGACGTACGCCGTCTCCGCCGGGTCGGCGCCGAGCCGCTCGGCGGCCAGGAGGAGCGGCTGAGGGTCGGGCTTGTGGCGCTCGGTCTCGTCGCCGCCGACGACGGCGTCGAACAGGTGCCCGAGCGGCAGGTGGGCGAAGGCGAGCTCCACGGTCGAGCGCCGCTTCGCGGTCACGATTCCGAGGCGGCGCCCCTCCGCGTGCAGGCGGGCGAGGGCGTCCTCCATGCCGGCGCAGCACTCGAGCTCCTCGTGGAGGGGCTCGTTGTGAGCGCGGTAGACCGTGACGAGCTCGTCGACCCGGTCGGGGTCGAGAGCCGCCATCTGGGCCTCGAGGCCCGGGCCGCCGACCGACCCCATGAGCTCCTCGTCCCGGTACTCCCGGCCGAGCACCTCGCGGGTGGCGTGGCGCATCGAGGCGAGGATGATCCCGCCGGAGTCGATGACGGTTCCGTCGAGATCGAAGAGGACGACCGGGAAGCGGGGCACGAGCCGATCGTATCGACGTGCACCCGACGTCCGGCCCGCGGTGAATCCCTCGTTCGGGATACCGAAGATCACCCCTCCGGGGGACGGGCGCCCCCGTTTGCGGCAACAAGATTCGTCTTGCAGGCCCTGCGGCGCCTGCGCTGGGACTGAGCGTAGGACCTCTCTTGGCGTAGGAGGATGCGCCTCGCGATGAACTGCGGCAAATACGATCGAAAGAGGCATCCCCTTGCTGCGCTGGACCGTCTCGCTCGTGAAGTTCGCCCTGGCCGTCGGTGCCTTCTCGGCGCTGCTGGTCGGCTCGGGCGCGGGGATGCGTTGGTGGTAGGCGGCATCCCCCAAACGGGGGCTAGCTTCACCGCAGGGTGGCGCGCGATCATGCGTCAAGCAGGTACTGCGGCTATCTCGACTGGAGGTACTCCTGCAATGGTTCGTTGGCGTGCGACAACCCTCAAGGCCGTCGTAGCGCTCGGCGCGTTCACCTCTCTCCTCGTTGCTTCTGGAGCGGGTCTGCGCTGGGGCGAGCTCTCGACGATCCTGAATCTGTTCTAAGCGACTAGTCCGGGGGCCGGCAACGGCCCCCGGCTCCTTCTCGCAATGAGCGAATCCACAGAAAGAACGATCCTCGGCTTCTCGCCGCGCCTGTTCGTCTACGTGGCGAGCATGATCGGCCTGGCCGTCCCGGCGCTCGCGATCGCGGGAACGCATCTCGCGTCGACCCCGCCGAACGACCGCACGTGGCTCGGCATCGGGCTCTTCCTCGCGCTGGCGCTCGGCTCCGACCTTCGGCCCGTGCCGCTCGACGAGCACGGCAACGAGGTCTCGCTCGCGTTCGTCTTCATCATCGCGTCCCGGCTCATCTTCGGCTGGGACGTCGGCATCATCATCGCCGCGCTGAGCATCATGCCGTCCGAGCTCGGGCGGCGACGGCCGGGCCTGCGCATCGCGTTCAACAGCGCGGCGTACGCCATTGCGGCGTCGGGCGCGGCCCTCACTCGAGTTTTCGGGAACGTCTCCGGCCACGACGTCGGCCGCCTGACCGTCTACGCGTTCGTGAGCGGCATGCTCTTCGTCGTCGTGAACGTCGCCGTCGTCGCGGGCGCCGTGTCGCTGTCGACCGACATGCCGTACAGGCAGGCCTTCAGCACGAACATCCGCTACTCCGGCCCCGCGTTCGCCATCATGGCGTTCCTCGCCGCGCTGGCTGCGAACCTCTGGAACATCAGACCGGAGCTGCTCGTGCTCCTCGCCGGGCCGCTCTTCGCCCTCGCGCTGTACCAGCGCACCGCGCTGCGGTCGCGCATCGCGGTCCGCGACGCGAACACCGACAACCTCACCGGGCTCGGGAACCACCGCGCCTACCAGGCTGCGCTCCGCGCGCGCATCGAGGACGCGGAGCGAATGGGAGCGGAGTTCTCGCTCGGCATCGTCGACGTCGACGACTTCAAGAGGATCAACGACACGTACGGCCACCAGGTCGGCGACGACGTTCTCGTCGCGCTCGCGGAGATCCTGCGCAACGCCGACGGCGCCGACCCCTACCGGTGCGGCGGCGACGAGTTCGCGCTCATCTTCGCCGGCGACGGCACCGGCGCTTTCGAGCGCGTCACCGAGATCCAGGAAGCGGTCGCCGGCCTCGGCCTGACGCCGGTCACGATCAGCGTCGGCATCGCGAGCTACCCGTCGCAGGCGAACGAGGCGGACGGTCTGCAGCGGATGGCGGACGGCGCCCTCTACTGGTCGAAGCATCACGGCAAGAATCGCTCCTTCGTGTACAGCCCGAAGGTCGTGCGCATCCACTCGGCGAAGGAGCTCGAGTGGGAGACGGAGCGCATGGCGCGCCTCCGCGCCGCAAAGAACATCGTGCGGTTCGTCGACGCGAAGGACCCGTCGACGGCGAACCACTCCGAGACGGTGTCGGCGCTCGCGGCCGCGATCGGCGTGCAGCTCGGCCTCGACGAGAACACGATCGACCAGCTCGCCCTCGGCGGGCTGCTGCACGACATCGGCAAGATCGGCATTCCGGACGCGGTGCTCCAGGCGCCCCGCGCGCTCACCCCGGAGGAGTTCGAGGCGGTCAAGGCGCATCCGGCGCTCGGCTACTCGCTGCTCGAGGGCCTCGGCATCGCGCCGATCGACGAATGGGTCCTGCACCACCACGAGGACTGGGACGGGCGCGGGTATCCGGACGGCCTCACCGGCGAGGAGATCCCGCTCGGCGCCCGCATCATCCGCGTCGCCGATGCGTTCGAAGCGATGACCGCGAACCGGCCGTACCGCCCCGCACAGAGCGTCGAGTACGCGCTCGCCGAGCTCCAGGCGAACATGGGCACCCAGTTCGAGCACTCCGCCGTCCTCGCGCTCGAGGCCTGTCTCGCGAGCGCCCCAAGCAGCGACAGGCACCGGGCCGCCCTCGCCTTCGCCCTCGCCTGATGTCCCTCGCGCTCCCCTTCCTGATCGGCGCCGCCGTGTCCCTGCTGCTCGGCGGCCGCCTGAGCGCGCTCGCCGAGATGCGGATGCGCTGGCTCGGCCTGATCTACCTCGCGTTCGCGCTCCAGGTCGTCGCGTTCCCGTACAGCTGGCTGCCGTGGCAGACCTCGAACACCGCGGCGATCGCGCTCTGGATCGCGTCCGACTCGATCCTCGTCGTCGTCATGCTCCGCAACCTCCGGCTGCCGGGCGTCCCGCTCGTCACTGCGGGGCTCGGCATGAACCTCGCTGCCATCCTCGCGAACCGCGGGCACATGCCGGCGCTGCCGAGCGCGCTCCGCGACGCGGGTCTGCACTACCACGTGTCGATGAACAGCGAGGCGATGACCCATCCGGCGCTGCCGTGGCTCGTCGACCGCTGGGCGGCCCCGCACTGGATCCCGCTCTCGAACGTCTTCTCGGTCGGCGACGTCGTGATCGCGGTCGGCGGGTTCATCCTCGCGCTCGCCGTCATGCGAGCCCGCGTGCCGCGCCCGATCAGGGCGCTGTTCGCGGGTACCTGACTGACACGAGATAGAGACCCCAAGGCGGAGCGGTCGTCCCCGCCTCGGCGCGCGCCGCGCCGGTGAGGAGCGGGGCGAGGTCGACGCCGTCGAGCATCGTCCCGACGAGGGTGCGCACCATGTGCCGCAGGTAGCTGTCGGCGGTGATCTCGAAGTCGAGGTGGTCGCCGCGGCGAATCCACTCCGCCGACTCGACGGCGCGGACGAAGACCTCGTGCTGCGTCTCGGTGGGCGTGAAGGCACGGAAGTCGTGCGCGCCCGGCAGGAGCGCGGCCGCGGCGACCAGGGCGGCCTCGTCGAGCGGGCGCGGCACCCACCAGCTGCGCCGGTGCTCGAAGGGCGACGGCGTCTTCCGTGTGAAGAGGCGGTAGAGGTAGGAACGCGCGAGCGCCGAGTGGCGCGCGTGGAAGCGGTCCGGCGCCTCCTCAGCGGCGATGACGGAGACCTCGTCGGGCAGGCGCGTGTTCAGCGCCTCGGCGGCGCGCTCCGCCGGAGGGCCGCCCTCGACGTCGACCGTGGCGACATTGCCGAGCGCGTGCACGCCGGTGTCGGTGCGGCCGGCGACCGCGAGACGGTCGTAGGACGCGAATGTGCCCGCGAGCGCGTCGCGGAGGGCTCCCTCCACGGTCGGCTGGCCCGGCTGCGCTGCCCACCCGCGGAAGGGCGTGCCGTCGTACTCGATCGTCAGCCTGAGGCGCACGTCAGGGGCGCCTGACGATGCTTGTCAGGTATGCCTTATGCTCTAGTAACTTGCACATTGCTTGATATACTCTAGCTCATGCCGGACGATCGTCACGTCTTCCTCCTCCAGCGCGCGCAGCCGGCGATGGTCGGCCTCGTCGACGGCTCGCTGTCGACGCTCGCCCCGATCTTCGCGATCGTGCTGCACACGCACAAGCCGTTCGACGCGTTCATCGCCGGCGTCGCCACCGCCATCGGCGCAGGCATCAGCATGGCGTTCTCGGAGGGCCTCTCGGACACAGGCCACGAGACGGGTCGCGGCAGCCCGGTCGTCCGCGGCGCGATCACCGGCGGCGGCACGTTCGTCGGCGGCATCCTGCACACGCTGCCGTTCCTCATCACCCAGTACCACACTGCCCTCGTCGCCGCAGTCGTCGTCGTCGGCTTCGAGCTCGTGACGCTCGCCTACCTCCGCTACCGCTTCTTCGAGACGAGCTTCCTGAGATCCTTTGTGACCGTCACGGTGGGCGGCGTCGCCATCGCGGTAGTGAGCGCCGCCGTGGGGAGCGCCTGAACCGCGGGAAGTGCTGCGCACTTCCCGCGGGGAGGAATGTGCTCCGCAGAGCGGACGCGGGCCAAGCCCGCGTCCTCTTATCTGACGCGGGCGGCGGGGAATGGCGCGCGGGCGGTGGTGGCTTCGCCATCCCCACCCGCGCAGCTAAC
>Ga0265338_10003867_pt1 | contig 20751 bp, 17 predicted proteins | sample 42126metaG_FD_193579 | JGI IMG/M metagenome (GOLD analysis project Ga0265338, IMG submission 193579) | Rhizosphere microbial communities from Carex aquatilis grown in University of Washington, Seatle, WA, United States - 4-21-26 metaG | ecosystem: Host-associated > Plants > Roots > Rhizosphere...
TTCCTGATCCGCCGTGGATTCAAGATTTACCCCGCGTTTTGGGTGCTCATCGGGGCCACCGGAGTTGAGATGTTGCTCCGTCGCGAGTTTCACCTAAACTCTCTCCTTCACGAATTACTGTTTGTTCAGAACTACTATCAACCGGTGTGGAATCATACCTGGTCGCTCGCTGTTGAGGAGCACTTTTATATCTGTCTGCTGTTATTCTTACTGTTTCTCTCTTGGCGTAATTCTCCCTCACTCTTCCGGCCCATTCCGCGTGCATTCTTCGTTCTTGCGGTCGCGTGTTTGTCGCTGCGAGTTTTCACCGCGTATATGGTGCGGGACAATTATTGGATCCATTTCTCCCCATCTCATTTACGAATGGATTCCTTGTTTTGTGGTGTCACCATTTCGTACCTTTATCATTACCATTCGGCCAAATTCCTTGACGCCGCTACACGCTACAGGGTGCCGGCGCTGTTACTGGGCATCGTGGCATTAGCTCCTGCCTTTGTCTTCCCAGTCGAAACCGTCCCATTCATATCCACTTTCGGGTTGACACTGTTTTATATCGGTAGTGGCCTCATCCTGATCGCCTTTCTGACAGTCACGGTTCCCGACAACAAGCTTGCGAGATCCGTCGTGTATGTGGGCTCACACTCGTATTCCATGTACCTCTGGCATATGCCATTGGTGCTTTGGTGCCTGCCTCCGCTCGCCCGTGCTTTAGGTCAATACTGGACTTGGAGCTTGTACTTCGCGTCGTACTTGCTCGGGTCAGTTGTTTTGGGGATCCTCATGGCATTGGCTATCGAATTTCCCCTGTTGAAAGCGAGAGATCGTTGGTTCCCGTCCAGGGGCCGTCCGCTCACCATATCGAGCGCCGGATCTGGTGATGCTCTCCAGGAGGCCGGCTCAACTGCCAGGGCGGCTGCCCCGCCGCTTACCGGGCTTTAGTTCGTCAGCTTCTCGTCGCCGACTTCAACCAGCGGAGATCTTCAGCGTGGAGCTTTCGGACGAGCAACAGCAAGTCGCGGTAGGATTTGATCTCTGGTTCGTCAATCAAGGAGTCGATCTCTGCCAGGATGTGCTCCTGAGTCGACCGCGCGAGGTCAAGAATATCGGCCAATGATTCGTCGGATAGCTTCAATGAAAAGCGCGCGCTGGGAATGTCCACGGGGCCCCCTCCCAGCCCGCGAACCACGTTGGCAAGATTGACGCAATTGACGCTGCAGTCCTTGCGCACGCGTTTGATGACCTCTCGCTGGCCGGGTTCGTCGCAGAGCGATTCGGCGCGGCGAAGCGTGCGGACACACGACCATTCACCGGCGAGGATCTCATTGAGTTTAGCGGTTACCCCTTCCATGCCTGTAGCGTGGCATGTTTACTTTCAGTTGCCAGCAAAAAAAACACCCGGCCAAATTGGCCGGGCGTTTCACTACATGGGATCAACAATTCTACTAGCAAGTCTTCGAGTTTCGGCCGCGAACGACGAGCGCGGCCATTGCCACCGACAACGCGACCAGCGCCCAGGTACTCGGTTCTGGAACCGCGGTCGGAGCGAAGGCGGGGATGGTCACTGTCGTGCCATCAATCATCGAGACGCCACCGTCTGTGTACGCCGTGGCATCCGTCTTGATGAACAGCAGGGCACTATTGGTACCGGCCAAAACAGGGGAGTTGAAGAAATTGAAGCCGACTACATCAGCACTCGGGCGATTCGCATGGTCCGGTGCCTCCCCGATCGCCGCGTTGTTGGTCCAATCAACATCCGTGGCGAAGCCGGTGAAATTGGTCGTGGTCAGACGCTCAATAGCATTCGCCGAGGACGAATTGTTGGAAATCTGAAAAAGGAAATCAAGCGTTCCACTGCCGGTCTCTTTGAAGACTTCCAATTGAATCGTTCCGCTAAAGTTCGCGCTAGTGAACGCTTCCGTTTCGTTCGTCAAGACGGTCCCCGCGCCCAGCGACCCTGTCCCCGGGGTCGGAACCGTTCCCCCAACTGTCAACGGCACAGCTTGCGTCTGAGACGCAAGGGCGAAAACCAGTAGAATCCCGCAAACCAATGCCCAGAAAGTCGATCTGCCACCCTGTAGTACTCGCATACCCTTTTTCTCCTAACCCGAACGCCAGCCCGTGTTTATGTCACCCTAAACCACAGATGCAGCACAGCTGCATCATAGGGTGAGATACTCGGAATGGTGATTTGTTCCCGGGGTGTGATTTTTTGGTGGGAAAAAAACCTCAACGCCGCCCGAAATCCCGTTCCCGCCTGAAAAACCTTGCTTCTCAGGGTTTTCGTCGCCGCAACAGCCAGTGGAGTCCGCCGATGACAATCCCGTGTGTAATCTTGCCTGCATCAATCATACCCGCGATATCCGCCAAAGGAACCAGCTTCACGGTAATGTCCTCGGTATGGTCAGGTGTCGGCTCCGCGATCTTTCGGCAATTCTCGGCTAGAACATAATGCTGGAGATTGTTTTGAATCGCGGGGTTGGGATGGACCGTTCCGAACCGGACAATGTTGCCCGCCTCGTAGCCAGTCTCCTCCAATAACTCACGGCGGCCGCATTGCTCGGGCGTTTCGCCCTTGTCCATCAAACCGCCCGGCGTCTCCAGGTGGATGGAGCGTGTGCCGTGACGCCATTGCTCGACCATAACAACCTGCTCGTCTGGCGTCAGCGGGATGACGTTGACCCAATCCGGTTGTTCGAGAATAAACATCTCATGCGGCTGCCCGGTCCGGGGGTTGACGGTCACGTCTTTGCGCACCTTGAAAATACGACAGTCCGCAACCACCTCGGAAGATTGGATACGCCATGGTTGTGGCTGGCCGCGCGTCACTTCTTCGTCGCTTTTCCGCGGACGATCTCTAACTGCTTGAGAAACTCGTCAGCCGTAACGTAGCCGATCCTGTCGGAAAGCTTTTTGCCATCAGGACCAACAAAGATGATGTGCGGGATCTCATCCGCCCCGAATTGCCGGGCCAACTCCTGGGCTTCCTTGCTCTTCTCAAGATCAATTTTGACCGCGACGAAATCGTTGGATAACTTCGTTTCCACGTCTTTGTTGCTGAACGTGTTTTTGTCGAGCAGCTTGCAGGGGCCGCACCAGTCGGCGTACATGTCCACCATCACCAACTTCCCCTCTCTCTTAGCCTTTCCCAGCGCGGCCTTGTAATTGTACTCCCAGTTCACGGCCGCGTTTGCGGCTGCCGCCAACGCCAGTAACGCCACGAATGTGACCACGACAAGCTTGTTCACGCCATCCCTTCGTCAGCGCGCGCTGAGCGCAACTTCCTGTGCTTCCACTTTGGCGGGTGGGTCGATCCACTTCCCGTGTTCCTTGATAAGCGCGATCAATTCGTCCACGGCTTGTTCTTCCGGGATGTGCTGTTTCACTTGCGTCTTACCCACCCACAAGGAAATCTTGCCCGGTGCCGTACCGACATAGCCGAAATCCGCATCCGCCATCTCGCCGGGTCCATTGACGATGCACCCCATAACGGCGATCTTCACACCTTTCAGATGTGCCGTGCGCGACTTGATCCGCGCCGTCACCATCTGCAAATCAAATAACGTGCGGCCGCAACTCGGGCAGGCCACATAATCCGTCTTGAACGTCCGCGCCCCTGCCGCCTGCAAAATGTTGTACGCCAACTTCACGGATTTCAACAAGTCGTCCTCGCCAGTGACTTCCACCGCGTCGCCGATGCCGTCGCACAGCAATGCGCCAATGTGGGTGCTGGCGGCGATGAGCGCGCTTTGCTGAGCGTGGTGCGCACGCCTGGAACTGACACGGTCGTGGATCAGAATCGGTAAGTTCAGCCCGCGATTGTCGAGAGTCGCGGCCAAAATACGGTACGCGGCGACCACGTCGAGTCCTTCCGCGCGACCGACCGCCAGGATCACCTGATTCTTGGGGAACATGTTCAGCGCACCCGCCAGCGTGTCACAATTGTTCACGAACTCCTCGGGCGAATCGCCCTCAACGTCAAATTGGATGGTCAATTTGGCGGCATCCGTCAGCAATGCGGTGACATCCTCTTTGCCGTCGTAGGGCACGTTGATTTTCTCCGCGACATCAGCCACTGGCAGGGTGACTTCCGCGCTATCGAGCTTGACTGCGATCGGCGTGTGGATGTGGCGCTTGCGCAGCTCAGGCTTCAGCGCGGCGATCTTGCCAATATCGGCCATTGTTTTGACGTGAAACTGCAGGATCTCCGCAAACGTATCCGGCTCGGCGGTGGTGATGCGCTGGATATCGCCGATGCGCGCTGTCAACGGAACCGGCAACTCAACCCGTTGCGGGTGGTCTTTGCCCAGGCGCAGGCGTAATTCCCCGATGAAATACTCCGGCGTGGCCCGGCGCGCGTACACGAAGGGATCGCGCTTCTCCACAACGTTGATGATGGGCCGCTCGGACAATTCGCCTTTCCGCTGCCGCTCCCAGAGCGCGTTGTATTTCTTCACGACTTCCTGGCAAACAGGGATTTCGCGAACGCTGTCCTCGGTGAGAGAGACCCGCACCGTATCGCCGATGCCGTCCTCCAACAACGCGCCGATTCCGATGGCCGATTTGATGCGACCGTCCTCCCCTTCCCCGGCTTCGGTGACGCCCAGATGCAGGGGGTAATTCCAATCAGGACCTTCCTCGTTGAGACGGGCGACGAGCAACCGATACGCTTCGACCATCACCTTCGGGTTGCTGGCTTTCATGGACAGGATGATCTCGTGATAATCGTGCTTGCGGCAGACGCGGACAAATTCCACCGCGCTCTCGACCATACCCAGCGGCGTGTCGCCGTAGCGGTTCATGATGCGATCGGACAGCGAGCCGTGGTTCGTCCCAATCCGCATGGCGCGGCCCAATTCCTTGCATTTGAGCACGAGCGGCGTGAACGCCTTCTCCAGCCGCTCCAATTCGTCCGCGTACTGGTCGTCCGTGTACTCGCGCGTGGCGAATTTCTTGCGGTCGGCGTAGTTGCCGGGGTTGATGCGGACTTTCTCGCACCACAGCGCCGCTTCCATCGCCGCCACGGGGACAAAATGAATGTCCGCGACCAGCGGCGTGTTAAACCCACGTCGCCGCAGTTCGCCGGCGATATTTTTCAGGTTCTTCGCGTCGTTGATGCTCGGCGCGGTAATACGAAGGATTTCGCATCCCGCCTCGATGATCGGAATGGCTTCGTTGACACACGCTTCCGTCTTCATCGTGTCGGAAATCAGCATGGTTTGGACGCGAATCGGGTTGTCACCGCCCACGCCGACGTTGCCGACTTTCACTTCGCGCGTGACTCGCCGCTGCCAGAAAAATGGGTCCGTGCAATAGTTCATGGCTGGGGCGCGGGTGTTTCGGCCGGTGGCGATTCGTTGCTGTGCACCGACGTCCGGACCTTGGTGTGATCCGGTAGAAACCACTGTTCAAAGTTGTTGACGGATATATAGACCATGAAGCTGATCAGGAGCGCCGCGAACGTGAGCGAGGTAACGTGCACGAGCCGCGCGTTCAACGGGCGGCGACGCACGATCTCTGCCACCGCAAACGCGATGTGACCGCCATCGAGAATCGGGATGGGTAGCAGATTGATGATGGCCAGGTTGATATTCAACAGCACGGCAATGACCAGGCCGCGCCGGATACCGCCCACCGCGATCTCGTACCACCACGCGGGCAGGATGCCGACGGGGCCCTGGATATTGTGGACACCAACGCCCGTTTCCTTGGAATGATAGATCGCCCCGACCAATTGGCCCATCGACACGAAGACGTCCTTGAATTGATCGACCGGGGTCGGACCCGGCCGCTGCAACTCGAGTTTGTCGCCCAGCTGCACGCCCATGCGCACCACTCCATCCTTCGGGTCGAGTACCGGCACGACCGTCACAGAAATCGTCTGGCCGTCGCGCAGCATCTTGAGGTCGGTGGGTTGATCCCGCCGACTACGGATCAACTTGATCACCTGCTCGGAACTGTAGATGGGCAGACCCTCGATCGACACGAATTGGTCGCCCGCCTGGATACCCGCCAACTCCGCCGGCGAATGGGCGATCACATCGCGCGCGAACGGATGCTCGCGCGGATTCAAATCGAGCATCTTAATGCCCAACTTCTCATTCACAGTCGTTTCCAGCAGAAAGCTGAATGGTTGGCCCCCGCGATCCACCGTCACTTTGACCATCGGTTCGCGACTAAGTGCCACGGCGATTTGAAACTGGTCCCAGGTGTTGATCTTCTTGTCGTTTACCGCGGTGATACGGTCGTTCAGCTGGATACCGGCACGCGCTTCCGCGCTGTCTGGTTCGACCCAGCCGACGACAGGACGGTTGATGGGCGCGCCCACTCCCCACACAATCACCGCCAGCACGAGTGCGAACACGATGTTCATCGCCGGCCCGGCAAGGGCGACAAGGATCTTGGATTTCGGCGGGGCGGGCGGCAACTCGTCGGCGCTTGATTCGGTCCCGCCTTCGATCGCTTCCATCGGCGACATCTGCGGCAGCGCGACGTATCCGCCAAACGGGAACCAGGAAATACGATAGTCGACTCCGTGTTTCCGATACCCCCAAATCTTGGGCCCGAAGCCGACGGAGAACCGCTCGATCTTCATTCCTTGGCGCTTGGCCACCAGGAAATGCCCCAATTCATGGAAGAAAATCGTCAGGCCAAAAAAGAAAAGCACCAGGAGCGCGGGGTAAACCCACGCAGTAATGGCGTGCAATACTAGTTCAAGCGACACGTTCGGCTTCCTTCCTGGCCCAAAGGTCCGCCTGCAGTATAGCATCCAGCGCGGGCGATGCAACCCACGATGCCCCGGCCTGTCCGGGTTGTTGATGCGCCCGCATGACCTTCTCCACCATGTCAAATATCTGCAAGAACCCGATTTGCCCATCCACGAACTGCGCTACGGCGACTTCGTTCGCTGCGTTAAATACCGCAGGCATCGTCCCCCCTTTATGCCCCGCTTCGTGCGCCAACCGCAACGACGGAAACTTCTGTCGATCAGGGCTTTCGAATGTTAGCGTCCCGATCTTCGCCAGATCGGTCGGTGGCATCGAATTGGGCAATCGTCGCGGCCATGTCAGCGCGTACTGGATTGGATAGCGCATGTCCGGCACGCTCAACTGCGCCAGGATCGATCCGTCGATGAATTCTACCATCGAATGCACCACACTCTGCGGATGAATGACCACGTCCACACGGTCCACTTCGACGTCAAACAACCACCGTGCCTCGATCATCTCCAGCCCTTTGTTGAACAATGTGGCCGAATCGATGGTGATCTTCGGTCCCATATTCCAACTCGGGTGCTTCAACGCCTGCGCGACCGTGATCTTCGCAAATCGTTCGCGAGGCGTTTGACGAAACGGCCCGCCCGATGCGGTCAGGACCAATCGCTTCACGTCGCGCGGCTCGCGGCCCTCGAGGCATTGGAAAATCGCGCTGTGTTCGCTGTCCACGGGTAACACTTTGACACCGTGCTTGCGCGCTTCGCTCATGACGAGTTCGCCGGCCATCACCAGAATTTCCTTCGACGCCACCGCCAGGTCTTTGCCCGCCCGAATCGCCGCCAGCGCGGGTTCCAGTCCCGCCGTGCCGACGATGGCCACGAGAACGACATCAGCTTCCGGCATCGTCGCCAGTTCAACCAAACCTTTCTCGCCCGTGTGAACCGGAATCTTGCCGCCAATGCGGCGCTTCAATTCCTGCGCCTTCTCGGGATTCGTCATCCCGACGGCCAGCGGCTTAAACTGACGGATCGCCTGTTCCATACCGTCCACGTTTTCACGCGACGCCATGCCGACGATGCGAATCTGCTCGGGCAAATCCGCCACCACCTTCTGCGTACTCACGCCGATGGAACCGGTGCAACCCAGCAGTACGATATTCTTTGGTTTCATTCTGGATGAATCAACCGCGCCAGCATACTTTCCCCGCTCCGCCGCCACAAGCGTTTCGTTGGCCAATGAATTGACAGGATTGGTCGGCCCTCGTAATCTGCGCACGGGCATGCGTAAACGAATCGAATTTCTGGCTGCCGTTACTTCATTGATTCTCGCGACCACGCTTCTGGCGGATGGGCCTGCGCCAAAAATCTCGATCGAGGACCGCAAGCGGCTCTTCACCGACAACGTCAAGCTCACGTTCCGAGATGGGTTCATGATTGTCGAGAGTGATGGCATCCCCAATCACCCCACGGGCGTCTTCCCTAATCGCGACAATCCCAACCGCATCCTGAAGCAGCATTACCAATTCAAGATTCCGCTCGCACCCCAGATCGCGACTACACCGACACGAACGCCGTTTGGGCCCATCGGCGTCGCCATCAACGGCATTCCGTTCTACAACCAGTACAATGCACAGGGACAGGACGCGGTGCGGCTGGAGGTGTTCGACTCGTGTTGCGGGCACCCTGATCCACAGGGCCGCTATCATTATCACAAGTATCCGGTGTGCGTAAAATCGCCGTTCAAGGATCCGGCGGGGAAACATTCGCCGATTATCGGATTCGCGTTTGACGGCTTCCCGATCTACGGTCCGAATGGTGCCGACGGTAAGCCGCCCACCGATCTCGACTAATGCAACGGCCATTCCGACACCGAACGCGGGTATCACTACCACGTCACGGCCGGGTATCCTTACATCGTCGGCGCCTACAAGGGTATTCCCGAACGAAGCAACTTCGATCATCCGCCGGCGCCACCACCTCGTTCTTACTATTGAGCGCAGCGTCAGGTGCGCAGTACCAAGCGCATGTAGACGTAGAGCAGCGGGGCACTGAAGAGGAGGCTGTCGATCATATCCAGACAACCACCGTGGCCGGGGAGGATCGTGCTGGAATCCTTGACGCCGGCTTCGCGCTTGATAAGCGATTCGGCGAGGTCGCCAATAACCGCCGCCACACCCAACAGCAGACCAATGACCACGGCATGGAAGTTTGTCAGGGCCGCCATTTCATTCGGCATGACCCAGCGACAGAGAAAAACGCCGCCGACAGCGAAGGCGATTCCGCCGATCGTACCCTCCCATGTTTTCTTCGGGCTGATGCGCGGGGTCATCTTGTGGCGACCAATTGTCGAACCGACCAGGTACGCGCCGATATCGGTGAACTTCGTCGCGACGACGAGCAACATGACGAAGTACCGTCCGTGCGGCGAGGCGAAGTTGATGCGGGTCATAAAGTTGCCCAGCCAGGCAACATAGATGAGCCCGAATAACGTCACCGCCATCGTTTCGATCCCCTGCGGGTTGAGCTTCTGTGGAAATTGCCGAATAAAGACTCCGAGCGCGAAGACGAGCAGGATCAGCACGTCAAAATCATAAGAAAGCTGGAGCCGTTCTGGCTGCCGGTAAAAGAACCAGCTGCCGGAAATCAACGCCAGGGTGCCGATGACACCCCACACTTTATACGTGCGCAGCCCCTTCGCCTCGCAAATGACGTAGAACTCCCACACCGCGCGGGCGATGATCAGGTTCATGAAGAGGTACAGCCAGATCGGCCGCTTCAACCAGAAGATCACCGCCAACATGATGGCCCACAGGATGACAGAACTGATCAGCCGCCAAACAAAACCGCTACGCGATGGAGGTAATGTCGTGGCCGCAGCCCCGTTGGCCGGGGCGTTCGCGCCGGGGACGCGCGTCATGACACTGGGATCACCGGGCATGAGGCTCACGTGGTCTCGTTCGGGTTGACGAGGCCAAAACGTCGGCTTCGTCCGCCGTAATCTTCCAGCGCCTTAAGATACGCAACCTTGCGGAAGTCCGGCCAGAGCGTTTCGGTCACGTAAATCTCGGCGTAGGAAATCTGCCACAATAGAAAGTTGCTCACGCGCATCTCGCCACTGGTCCGAATCAATAAATCCGGGTCAGGGATGGCGCGGGTGTACAGGTGCTGCGAAATGACCTTTTCGTCGACATCTGCCACGTCCAACCGCTCGTTCTTCACCTCGCGGCAGATCGACCGCACGGCGTCGACGATCTCGGCACGCCCACCATAGCTCAACGCCAGCACCAGTGTCAGGCCTGTGTTTTTCTTGAGCGCGTCGATGGACTTCTCAAGTTGCCGTTGCGCTCGGGCCGGTAATTCGTGTAGCCGACCGATGGCGGTGAGCCGGACATTGTTCTTGTTCAGCTCGGCAATCTCCTGCTTCAGATAAAACTCCAGCAAACGCATCAGCGCTGACACTTCCGTTTTCGGGCGATTCCAGTTCTCAATTGAAAACGCGTACAATGTCAGATAATCGACGCCCAGCTCACCCGACACGCGGACGATTTCACGCACGCTCTCCGCACCGCGACGATGCCCCTCGATCCGCGGCAACCCGCGCTCGCGCGCCCACCGCCCGTTGCCATCCATGATGATGGCGACATGACGAGGAAGATTTTTGAGTGGTTGAGTCACTTTCTCTTGTGATTACGCTAGATCGTTGAACGAGATGTTACAAAAAACCGGACGAATGGAAAGCATGCCAAGCTTACAGAACCCGATAGCAATACTGTCACAAGGACACGGGTGAGACTGAAACTCACGTCTGCCGGAATGGCTGCAGCAAATACAAGACCAACGACTATTCCAGTCACTGCTCCGTGTATCTTATTCAATCGTTTGCTTTGTTGGTGCGTCATTGCCACAAATCACAAAAAAATCGTCTCTTCACGTCGTGCGCCGACGGACACGAGGCTGAGCTTCGCGCCGCTGAGTTGCGCAAGCTTCTGCAGGTAGACGCGGGCGCGCTTCGGCAGTTGGTCGAAATCCTGCGCGAGTTTGGTGGATGCCTGCCAGCCCTCGAACTCCTGATACACGGGCGTGCAACGCTCGAGCACGTCAATGTCGTTCGGAACGGTTTCATACACTTTGCCGCCCACCTTGTACGCCACGCACACTTTGATTTTCGGCAATCCGTCGAGCACATCGAGTTTCGTGACTGCGAGCTCGTCGATGCCGTTGACCATGACCGCGTAGCGCGTCGCCACGGCGTCGAACCACCCACAGCGGCGGGGCCGGCCTGTCGTCGCGCCAAATTCGCGGCCCGTCTCGCGAAGGAGCATGCCCTGGTCGTCGAGCAACTCCGTCGGGAACGGCCCCTCGCCCACCCGGGTCGTGTAGGCCTTCATCACGCCGACCACGCGATCGACCTTGTGCGGCGGCACACCCGTGCCGACACAAGCGCCGCCCGCCGTGGCATTCGAGCTGGTCACGAATGGATACGTCCCGAAATCGATGTCGAGCAACGTGCCTTGCGCACCCTCGAACAGGATGTTCCGGCCATCGCGCACCGCTCGATTCAGCAACGTCACCGTGTCCGTGATGAAGGGCCGTAGTTTGCTCCCACATGCCAGGTACTCTTCGCTGATCTTCGCGAAGCTCAACGGCTTCGCGCCGAACGCCTTGAAGATCTCATTGTTTTCCCGAACCTTTCGACGCAGTTTCCCCGAGAAACGTTCAGGCGAAAGCAGATCTACCAACCGCAGCCCGGTGCGCGCGACCTTGTCGGCGTACGCGGGGCCGATGCCGCGCTTCGTGGTGCCGATCTTGCGCTTCCCTTTCTGTTCCTCGCGGATTTCATCAAGCAGTTTGTGGTACGGGAACACAAGATGCGCTGTCTCGCTGACGTACAGGTTGCCGTCGATGCTCACACCGCGTTCGCGCAGGTGTTCGATTTCACCGAGCAACGCCACCGGATCGATCACCACGCCGTTGCCGATCACACTGACCTTGCCGGGATGCAGGATACCCGACGGGATCAGGTGCAACACGTATTTCTGGTCGCCGACTTCGACCGTGTGGCCCGCGTTGTTGCCGCCCTGATAGCGCACCACCACGTCGGCCTGTTCGGTCAATACATCGATGACCTTGCCCTTGCCCTCATCACCCCACTGCGCGCCTACTAAAACTGTCGTCGCCATAGCGGTTTAACCATAGCCGAACCGCAAACTCACTGGCAAGAGTAACATAAGGCATGAGGGTTGCATGCTTGCCTAGTGTGACGAGTTTTGAGACATTGGGCTCAGTGGGCTGGGCATCGTGAAGGGTCATCGTTGCCATATGAGGGATTGCCTGTCGTGCGAATTCGCCCGGCTGCTGGCAGTTGTCCTTGTTACTTTCGCCTGTCAGCTCGCGCCGCGAGCGATGGCGGTTAACGTTCTTACCCAGCATAACGACAATCTCCGCACGGGCGCCAACCTCAGCGAGCTCGTGCTGACGACCTCCAACGTCAATACGGGCCAATTCGGCAAACTCTATTCGCGGCACTTGGACGGCCAGATCTATGCACAACCTCTGTACGTTCAGGGCCTGACCATTTCCAACAAGACGCGCAACGTCGTCTACGTCTGCACCGAACACAACAGTGTATATGCGTTCGATGCCGACGATGCCACCGCCACCAACGCTCTGTGGCACGTGAACCTCGGGCCGGCGGTGCCGGCTGTCGACATGAACAATTGTATCGAACTCGTCCCCGAAGTCGGTATCACCGCGACTCCCGTCATCGACCTTGCGGGCGGGACGATCTATGCGGCGGCCAAGACCAAGGAGAGCGGAAACTATTTCCACAAGCTTCATGCGTTGGACTTGATTACGGGCCACGAGAAGTTTGGCGGGCCTGTGACGGTGCAGGGCATCACACTCGGATCGGGGGACGGCAGCGTGGGTGGCACGAACACATTTAATGCCCTACACGAGCACAATCGGCCCGGCCTGCTGTTGCTGAGCAACGTTGTTTATCTCTGTTACGCCGGGCTTTGCGATTGGCCGCCATACCACGGGTGGCTGTTTGGTTACAACGCCACGAACCTCCAGCGAACCTGCATCTTCAACACGACCCCGGACGGCAGCGATGGCGGAATCTGGCTTTCCGGCGTGGGTCCGGCCGCCGACACGAATGGAAATATCTACCTGACCACGGGCAATGGCACCTTCGACAAGGACACGAACGGGCGCGATCTCGGTGACTCCTGCCTCAAGCTCACGCCCTCGAATAGCACGGTCAACGTCACCAGTTGGTTCGCACCGCACGATCAGGCCACGCTCAACGCCGAAGACCTCGATCTTGGCTCGGCAAACATGCTGCTGCCGAGCACCAACCTGTTTGTCGGTATCGGCAAGGCAGGAACCATCTACCTGCTCGACTGCAACAAACTCGGCGGGTTCGTCAACTTCACCAGCGACACGAACATCGTTCAAGAATTCCAGGTCCTGACCAACAAGCAGATCGCCGGGCAGAACCCTGTGTACTGGAACGGGCCGACCAACCAATTCATCTATATGTGGTGCGGCTTTCGCGTCCTCAGCGCCTACAATTTTACCGGGGCCATGATCCAAACCAACCCGTTGGCCTCGGGTTCGGTGGCGCAGGGCAAATCTCCCGGCGGCACGTCGCTCTCCGCCAATGGCAGCCTCGCGAGCAGCGCCATTGTGTGGGGCACGCACGACGGTGACGGCGGCACATTGCGCGCGTATGAAGCGGTGAACGTCGCGCATGAACTTTGGGACAGCCAGCAAAACGCCGCGCGCGATGCGTTGGGCAGTTACGTGAAGTTCTGCGCGCCGACTATTGCCAACGGCAAAGTGTACATGGCGACCAGTGCCAGTAACCTTGTCGTGTATGGACTGCTGTCTACGCCCTATCAACTCTGGCAGCAGGCCAACTTCACACCAGCTGAACTCGCCGACCCTGCTATCAGTGGCGACACGGCTGATCCCGATCATGATGGCATTCCGAATCTCGCCGAGTACGCGTTCAACACGAACCCGAAGATTGCCGACTTGAGTGGCCTGCCGGTGATGGGCACGGTGAACGTCGGCGGCACAAACTATCTCACGATTTCCTACGAGCAAGTGAAGATCAATACCGATATCACCTACGTCGTACAAGTCTCGGCCGATTTGAAGACTTGGAACTTCGGTCCCGGATTCACCGCGCTGGTTTCGAACGTCGACCACGGCGACGGCACGGAAACCATCACCATTCGCGATACCGCACCAATGTCCTCCGCCCCGAGCCGGTTCATCCGCGTTCACATCAGCCGGCCGTAGCACGTTTTTTTGTGCTACCATCCCGGCCATGCGGGCAGGGAAACAATCAACGATCCTGGACGTTCGCAGTGTGCGCGTCGAGCGCGGCGCGACCGTCATCCTCCACAACGTATCCTGGCGCGTCCACCGCGAGGAACACTGGGTCATCCTCGGCGCAAACGGCTCGGGTAAGACTTCCCTGCTCAGCGCGTTGACGGCGTATCTCTCGCCCACCGACGGCGTCATCGAGGTGCTCGGCGAACGTTACGGCGAAACCGATTGGCGTGAACTGCGAAAACGCGTCGGATTGGTCAGCTCATCCGTTCGGCAGATGATGGCCGAGGACGAACCCGCGTTGGAAACCGTCGTCAGCGGCAAGTACGCGATGATCGATTATTGGGGAGAACCGACCGCTACGGATCGCAAACGCGCCGTCCAAATCCTAAACAGCATCGAGTGCCCACATCTCGCCACGCGTCCGTGGCGCGTCCTGTCGCAGGGCGAACGTCAGCGCGTGCTTATCGGGCGTGCGTTGATGGCAAACCCGCCGCTGCTGATTCTCGACGAACCGTGCGCCGGACTCGACCCTGTTGCCCGCGAACGCTTCCTGCAATTCCTGCAAAAACTCGGTCGCAGCAAAACCGCGCCGACGCTCATCTTCGTCACCCATCACGTCGAGGAAATTGTGAAAATCTTCACGCACGTGCTGCTGCTCAAAGATGGCCGGGTCCTCGCGCAAGGCAGGAAAGCGGACGTGCTTACCTCGGAATCGTTGACCCGGGCATTCGCCGCGCCGCTGCGGTTGCAGAGCCAGAATGGTCGCTACTCCCTCTCCGTCACTGCCAAATCACGCGTTGTCATGTGATGACTGTCGGTCCATAAACGGTAAATGATGGGGATTTATTTGTTGAATTCCTCAGTCATTTAAACCAATGTCCGCCGGGTCGCCTGCAGGAAGCCAAAACGAACAAAGCAAAGGAACGGATATCATGAAGAAGTTCGTACTATTGATTGTGGCCACCACGCTCGGTCTGTTGGGATTGAGTGCCAGCAATCTTCAGGCGGCGTCCGGCAACACCAATGCCATGCTGATTTCGTTTCAAATCGCCGGTATCGTTCAGCATACCGCCACTGTCACCAACGGCGCGGTGGTGACGACCACCGCCACAGCGATACCTGTAAAGATTGGCAACCAGAATATTTTGAATCTGCTTCAGGCGGAATTTGGGACCACCTTTCCCACCGGCGCGCAGTTGGCCTATAATCTGACCGGCCCCATGGGGTTTCATGTGCTCGATCAAAATGGGAACCCGATCTTGGACGCCTCAACCAATGCCTCGGATAGCAGCTACGTCTTTGTCCTATCGAATGCCGTAGCGGGGGCTACCGTGCCAACAATCATAACCGGAAAACTTGTTGAAAACACCGTGACCTCCAATCAAACGGAAAATTTGACCGAAATCGCCCCTGATTATGGAATTTATTACGCTGACAGCCATGGCAATAAATTCCATCTCGACGGATTGGTCACGCTTAAGGCCACTCTGAGCGCAACCTCAAGTAATAGCGTATATGATACCGTGTCATTCACAATCGCCGGCTCGGGCGGCGGAATCTTCTTTAACCCGATCGATGGCCTGATGGATACCGGCGTGTTTACAAAAGTAAAAGTGTCCGCCAAAGGATCCGGCATCATCCAATAAAGTTTGAAATAGCTGTGTCCTCGCGCAGAGCCGGCAGGCGGACATGCTCACCTCGGAATGACTGACCCATGCCTTCGTTGCGCCCTGCGGCTGCAGAGCCAGAATGGACGCTACACCCTTTCCGTCGCCCGAGAATCACGCCGCACTGTGATGTAGCCGGCGAAGACTCTCAACCCACGCATCCAGATCTCTCGCTCAAGACTGTGCCTTGGGGGGAGCGGCTCCTTGACAAGGATTCTGGTGCGGGCCAGTATCGGGGCGATGTTCGCGATTGGTTTGATCGGATCGACTCTGACTGAAACGGCTGGAAAGTTTTCAGGCGCGAAGCATATATTGAAGACCTTCATTACCAGTCTGGTTCTTCTCGCCTTGCTTGCCAGCGGCTGCGGCAAGACAGAGACTGCGGTTCGTCCTTCGAAGACGGCACCGGATACCGGTCAGACAGAGAACGCTGAGTCGGTATTACCTGTGGATTCGGGATCGAAGATTGAGGGGATGGGCGCGGCGGTCGAGCAGCCAAGCTCCACAGGCAGTCCGACACAGGCGGAGGCGCCGTTGGCCAGTGAGATCCCGGTGCAGAACCTGGATTCCAGGGTACAGGACATCCTCCGCAATTCCCGCACGACCGGGGACCGGATCCAGCGGTCGGTGATGGCCAATGAGATGGCCAAGCTGGCGGATGCCGGGGTTCCCAAACCGCAGATTGCCAGCGCATTGGGTTCTCTATTTCGGGACGAGACCAGCGTGGAAGTCAAGGTGGATATCCTGAACGAACTGGGCACCCTGGAAGAACCGTCGGCCTACGAGCATATCGTTGCGGGGCTGGATCAGCACCAGCCCGATGAGATCCACACGGCGGCGATTGAGGCGCTGGATTACCTGGGTGACAAGCGAGCGATCCCATTGATTAAGCCGTTTCTGACGGATCGCGATGAGGACGTCCGCAATGCGGCCCAAACCACCATCGATTCACTGAATGAGTGAATCGTCCGTAGCGGGTTACCAAGCGCTGTTGTCGTTTTGACGAACGACAGGCCTGGGGTCGGGTAGCTGGTTGTTGTCGGTGCCTGACAACCGCGAAACCATGTGCCTCCAGAATGTCTTGACGAGTGCCGTGGCTTGTGAAATCTTTCACAACCGAGGCGTAACCAAACTTAACAGGAGGCCGGATCGGCAGCGAGGCGCGGTGTCATGCAAATACACAAGCCCGTCATCTGGCCCCCACCACAAAGGAGATGCAATTGTGAAGAAACTCACGCGGGTTGTTTTTTTGGCAACATGTCTGGCGGGATTCATTGGGCAGTTGGCCGCGTTCGGCGCGACCACGAACTCAGCTTGGAACGTGACCTCCATATCGTTGTTTTCGGCCGGGAAGATTAAAGTTCTCGAGACGAACGCGGCGAGCGCCGTGTTTCTGAGTGACGGAACCTGCAGTCTACTGATCGGGACCAATACGTTCGCGGGAACTTATACAAACAACACCAAGCAACTCACGTTGATCCTTGGTGCCGGTGGCGTGGCCGCGCTGAAAACCAACGCGCTCAATTTGATTCAACCCCAAGTCCCGTCCGCTACCCTCACTGTCAAAAGCGTGAAATTCTCTTCCAAGATCAAGCTATCGACGAACGGGGTCCCGGTGTCAGCGACGGACACGGTGAGTGGCAAGGGTTGTGAAACTATCGGTGGGAAAACTAAGTGCAAGAGTTTCAAACTCAAAACCCTGTGGACGAACTGGATCCTCACCGCGGGCGAGGATTTTTAGGCGGATAACGCTTTTTATGCGGTAAGTTTGGGGCGACCAGCCGTTTCGATCACCCCACGAAATCCGGCTTGCGGCAGCGGGCGTCCATCAGCGATGCCCGCTGCTGCATCCGCGTCTGCAGAGCCAGAATAGCCGTCATTTCCTCTCCGTCCCCGCCAAACCCCGCGCCGTTGCGTGACGGCCCACAAATTGATGCCCAGTATATCAATCACAATCCAGAAGGCAGAAATGTGACCGACGTCGCCCACTGTGAATGACGTCCAAACCCTCTCTACCCTACAGAGACGCCGAGAATTCGACCAATGATGGCGGTCACCGCCATCGCCAAGGCGCCTCCGAGGGTGACGCGCAACGACGCGCGGCCCAGCGGCGCGCCGCCGAGATAACCGCCAAACGCACCGAGAGCCGCGAGACTTACCAGAGAGAACGCTGCGATCATGGGGATACGCAGAGCCGCTGGCGAGACGAGAAGGGCTGCTATCGGGACCACGGCGAAGAGCGCAAAGCTTGCGGCGGATATCCACGCCGCTTGCATCGGACGCGCGAGGGACGCCTGGTCGATCCCAAGCTCATCGCGCATGTGTGCGCCGAGCCGATCACTCGCGCTGAGTTGCTCCGCGACTTTCATCGCTAGATCCTTCTCAAGACCTCGTTTCACATAGATCATCGCCAGTTCCTGCAGCTCTGCCAGCGGCTCCGCCGTAAGCTCTCGCTCTTCACGCCCAATGTCCGCCTGCTCCGCGTCGCGTTGCGAGCTCACTGAAACATATTCGCCCACGGCCATCGACATCGCCCCGGCCACAAGGCCCGCCACACCGGCGACGAGGATTGCCCCTTTTGACGCCGAGGCCGCCGAGACGCCAATCATGAGGCTCGCGGTCGATACGATCGCGTCATCCGACCCGAGCACGGCGGCGCGCAACCAACCTGCGCGCCCGCTCCGGTGCATTTCCACCTGGTTCGTATGAATAATAGTCGTGCCAACGCTTTTCTTCATGGTGTCACATCTTTGCTTTCTGAAATTGCCCTTTGGTCTTCACCGGCAACTAAAAATGGGGCAGTCCGATTCTCATAACGAACCCAGTGTGCGCTACGTTCACTGCAAGGTCAAATCCGCGCGGTTGGAGCCGCGGAACGATGCGTCGACAGGTTTCGAGGCGGCGATGGCGATGCGGTTGTTCTCGACTTTGCCGCTTTGCAGTAGATAGCCCTGCACCGCAGCGGCGCGGTCGCCCATGAGCTTCTGATAATCTTGCGGCGTGATGTCAGCCACCTCGACCAGCTTCTTCTCCATGTCGGCCGCCGTGACCACTTCAGCGGCAGGCCTGCCGTTGGCCGCATTTGCCACTTTCACAGAGTGCAGCGCTTCGAAATTTGTCCGCGTCGTCAAGTGCGCGACGACGTTTTCCGCGCTCGCGCCCGATGCCTTGCTCGAAACCAGTCCCATCGCCTCGGCATAGGCCAGCTTCACCAACCGGTCGCGGTCTTCAGGGGCCAATCGTATCGAATCCGGCGACGTGACCTTTTGCCCGGCGGCTTGGAGTTCCTTCATGCGCAATTCGCCGAGCTTCTTTTCCACCTTGAGTTTCGCCAACGCCTCGCGGTCCTTGACGGGATCGACCGACCCCACGATGCCGAGCCTCAAGGCGGGCCGTTCGTACAGCGCGGTCGTCAACGTGTCGAGCTTGGCCGTCTCGCCCGCCGCAAAATCCGCATTGCCCGCGTCGAACGCGATATGGTCGAGGTCTTCGCCGCCGCCAAACATCGAGCCGAGCATCGCGAACGGTTTCGTCATCGCCTTGGTGAACACGTTCATGAACACCTGCATAATCAGCGGGGCGAGCTTGAATTTCGGGTCGTCGAGACGCCCGGTCAACGGCACGTCGAGCGCAATCACGCCATGGCGGTCCTGCAGCAGCGCGATGCCGAGTTTCACCGGCAGCTTGATCGCATCGGGACTGTTGCTGGCGTCGCCGAGCCGCAACTGGTCTACGCGCACCTTGTTCTGCGCCTTCAACTCGCGCTGGGTGACGTGGTACTGCAAATCGAGCGACAGCGCCCCGTTCGCCAGCGGATAGCCGATGTACTTCGCGGCATAGGGCGAACCCGGCGTGAGCGAGTTGTCTTTCAACGAAAAAGCCAGATCGACAAACAAATCTGACGCCAGCGGATTAATCTTCCCCGTGATCGAGAACGGCGCGAACTTGTTCACCTTCCCTTTGAAATCCACCGTGGCGACCGTGTTAAGGTCGGAGGTCAGACCCTTCACGCTGCCGGTGAACTCCCCGACTGTCGTTTCGACATGCGGCTGGACCGATTCATCCGTGAACTGAAACGAGGCATTGTCGAGCGCGACCTCGCCAATCGAAACATGAAACCCATTCGTCTGCGTGCTGGCCGGTTTCGGGGCCGGTGAAGTCGGTGCGGTCGTTTCGGCCACCGCCTGCGTAGTTCCTGTCGTGATTGGCAGCAGTATCACGCCTGTCGTAAGGTCGCCCAGACGGACCTCCTCGATGCTGATCGTTTTCGCCGCCGTATCGAGCGCGATACCACTTACGGACAGGTGCAGTTTTGCGATGTTCGCGCGCGCCGGCTTGGGCTGCGCCATTTCCACCTTTATGTCGGACAAATCCAACGTGGCATTGGACACAGCTGCTTTGGCTTCTTCGCCGTTCACGTCAATGCGGTAATCCGTCTGCAAGTCCACCTGTCCGCTGAGAACTTGAAGGGGCACTGCATCCTCAATGTACGGGGCATATCGCGTGATTTGGAACCCGGTGAGCTTGAACGTGCCCGCGGAATGCAAGGGGACGAGCGAAAAGTCGCCCGACCACGCAAACGTACGGCCATCATCCGTGTTGACGACCACGGAGTATTGGCTGCCTTCCTTGGGTCGCGTGGTGAACTTCGTGAGCGTGACGTTGATCGGCCCGAGACGGCGCTGGAATGGTTTCTTGCGGTCGAGGTCCGTGAACCCAAACTGGCCATCCTCGATCTTTAGTTCGTCGATCATCACCAGCGGCAACGCCTGGTTGGTCGCAGGCGCCGTGGTTGTCGGCGTCGTGGTCGCCGGTGATTGGTTGGTGAGTAAGTTCGAGAAATTGAACGTACCGTCCGCCAACCGAATGATGTTCGCCGATGGCTTCTTGATGCTGATTTCGCTGAAAACAAAGCCACGCTTGAGCAGCGAGACGGACTGGAAGTTCACGTACAATTCGCCCAGCGAAGCGAACTCTTCGCCGTTGGTCTCCGTGAGCGAAAACCCGCGCAACGTAAACGACAGC
>Ga0265338_10003868_pt1 | contig 20748 bp, 13 predicted proteins | sample 42126metaG_FD_193579 | JGI IMG/M metagenome (GOLD analysis project Ga0265338, IMG submission 193579) | Rhizosphere microbial communities from Carex aquatilis grown in University of Washington, Seatle, WA, United States - 4-21-26 metaG | ecosystem: Host-associated > Plants > Roots > Rhizosphere...
GCGGATCGAGCGTCCAGCGGTCGACGTCGCCGAGATAATCGACGCGTGCGCCCGGAACCAGCGTCAGCCGCTCGGCGACCTGCCAGATCGCCTCGAGGTACGCGGCCGGTCGAAAGACGCCGAAGGTGTCATGGAGCGCGACCGTCTGGCGGCCGGCCAGGGGCCCGAAGGTGTCGGGATCGCCGTCGATCTGCGTGGCCGGGGGACCATTGAACGAGAAGTCGAACCAGTTGTAGGCGATGTCGAGCCCGCCGATCAGCCTGAAGCGCTCGGTGATCCGCGCGCGCCATTCCGAGCGCAGGAAGCCTTCGTAGCCCGGGATCTGGATCGCCACATCGGACCCGACGTTCGCCTGGAAAACAAATGGGCCGGCGGAAACGTTGATCTCGTGCTCGATTGCGGCGTTGTACCTGTGCTGCCAGGTGACCTGCGCGCGGTGAAAGCCGGTCTTCGAGCTCAGCCCGCCACGAACAGTGGGGTCGTTGTCCGCGGGGTGCGCGAGGATGAGCTTCAGATCGTCGTACGAGCCGTAGACCATGGCGCGAAAGCGATCGTTGCTGCTCGGCTTGTACGCCAGTATGGCCTGATAGTCCCAGTACACCGGTGCGGCCGTGAGCTGCGCCTGGTCCTTGGGCACGAGCTTGTCGATGAACAGATCGATGTAGCTGCGCTTGGCCGCCACCGCGAACGACCAGTTCCTGGTCAGCGGCCCTTCCACGAGAAGCGAGCTGTCGACGACGTTGATGTCGATCATCCCGTGCAGGCCGTCGGTCTTCGGATCGCGGATCCCGACGTCGATGATGCCGCCCATCTTCCTTCCGAAGCGCGCCGAGAAATTGCCCGGGTAGAGGTCGATCTTGTCCAGCAACCGCGGCTGCACGAAGCTGGTCAGGCCGCCGAAGTGATAGAGGCGATACACCGGCGCACCCTCGAACTGCACCTCGGAGTCCGTGGGCGACGAGCCGCGAATGATGATGAACTCGGCCTGAGGTGAGCGCCCGACGCCCGGCATGTATTCGATGGCTCTCAACGGATCGCCGCGCGTGCCCGCCACCCGCAGCAGCTCCTCGCCGCTGAGACTGCGCTTGGTGACTTCACGCGGGGGCGCCTCGATGGTGGCCGTTGCGCCGTACTCGAGAGCCGCACCGTCACTCGAGGGATGGTTCGCGTCCATGCGGTAGGTCACCGACGTCAGCTCGCCCGCGGCGACGTCCTCGTCGACCACCAGGCCGGCGCGTTCGGCGGCCGCGAGCTTGACGTGAAATCGTCCCGGCGGCAGCGACTCGAAGTGAAACGCGCCCGCCACGTCGCTGACCGCCGTGCGCGACGTCTGACCGTCGTCGGAGAGGAGCGTGACGACCGCTCCCGCGATGCTCTGGTCTTCCCGACCTTCGCCCCGACCTTCGCCCCGGGCCAGCACCCGACCCTCGAGCTCACCCGTCGTTGTCGTTGGCGTCGTCGTCGGCGCGGGCAACGCCTCGGGGGCCAGCTCGAACACATAGCGATACTTGATGCGCGCCGGGATAGCGCGATCGCCGCGCCGGGCCGGCTCGAAGACGAATCTGGAGGCGGCTTCGATGGCCGCCTCGTCGAAGCCGTTCCCCGCCGGTACGACCACGTGTACCTCGGTGACCTTCCCAGCGGCGTCGATCGTCATTTCCAGATCGACGTCGGCTTGAACGCGCGCGGCTTTGGCCGCCGTCGGATAGGCCGCGTCAACGAACGTCAGCAGCTTGGGTGGCGTCAGCACGTTGGCCGCAGGTGCGGCGGCGCTTCCTGCGGGCGAAGCGTCCTGCGCGTACGCCGGGTGGCCGAGCACCGTCGCCACCACAGCGAGGCCGGTGCGAAGAAGTGAACTGCGGAAGCGAGAGATCATGGCGGGCTCCTTGTGTCTGCGGCCGGAAGTCGAGCCGGCCTTGTGCACCCGTCGTGCCGACGCAACCCTCAGGGAATCCACGGCCTTTTCGCCCGCGCCCGACAGCTGTCCGCGGACAATTGCCGGCACACGTCCGGCTCGATGGGATACCTTGGCGGCTTGGGAGGAATGTCGACTCTCGCGGTCTGTCTGGAGAGCGCGGCGCTGGCGGGCGCGGTCGCTTTCGGGCTCTGGGCGCATCGATCGCGAGGCGCGGCGACGAGACGAGTCGCGGCGCTCAACGCCGAGCTCGAAGAGCAGCGGAGCACGGGTGAGCAGCGGGAAGGCGTGCTCCGAACGGTGGTCGAAACGACGCCCGTGGCGATGGTGCTCTTCGGCGAAGCCGGGAGCATCATCTTCACGAACCGGTCAGCGCGCGATCTCTTCTTCGAGGGACGGGCCGTCGAAGGACAGAACTTCTTGTCCATGCTCGAACGGGCCCCCGTCTCGCTGCGCCAGGCGCTCCTCTCGGAGGGAGACGAGCTCGTCAGCGTCGAGGGGCCGGCGGAGCGAGAGACCTTTCACCTGTCGCGGCGGCGCCTCGACGCCGGCCAGACCTTGATCGCGGTCAGAAGCGTCACGCAGGAGATCAATCGCCATGAAGTCGCGAGCCTCAAGAAGGTCATTCGCATCATCAGTCACGAGATCAACAATTCGCTCGGTCCCATCTCGTCGCTCGTGAGCTCCGCGAAGATGATCCTGCAACGACCGGAACACCTGCCCAAGCTCCCGTCGATGTTCGATACGATTCAAGAGCGCACGCTGCACTTGCAAGGCTTCCTCGACGGATATGCCAAGCTCGCCCGGATCCCTCAGCCCAAACCCGTCTCCGTTCCCTGGATTCCTTTCCTGGAGGGGCTACGCGGGTTCTGGCCGGACCTGCAGATCGGGGACGCTCCGGTCCGTCCCGGCTTCTTCGATCGCGCCCAGGTTCAGCAGGTGCTGATCAACCTCATCAAGAACGCACATGAAGTGGGAGGCCCGGAAGGCGAAGTCAAGGTCGTCGTCGAGACGGCCGCAGAGGGCGGATGCCGGATCTCGGTGCTGGATCGCGGCCCCGGAGTCACTGACGAGGTGATGCACAACGTCTTCGTTCCGTTCTTCACGACCAAACCGACGGGCAGTGGCCTCGGATTGGCACTCTCGCGCGAGATCGTCGAGCTGCATCAGGGCCGCCTCGGGCTCGCTCGCCGCGACGGCGGCGGAATGTCGGTCAGCATCTGGTTGCCCGATGCGGGAGGAACCGCGGTCGGCGCGCTGGCAGCGAGCCGAGCGCGGCTCACGCTGACGCGCGCGTAGCGCCAACGCCGGTCAGGCAACCCTATCCGACGATTGACCGACAAGTGTCCGGCCGCGCCCGACAGTTGTCGGGGCGCGATCTCGCCCGAAACAGCGCCGATCCGCGCTCCCGCCGGGGAATCAGTTGGCATGTGACGTGCTCAGACGGGATGACACGTGACTCATTCACACCAACAAAGGACTCCAATCATGAAGCTCGCAATCACCGGCATCGCATTGTCCCTTTTGATCAGCGTCACCGCACTCGGACAGACGGCATCGTCTGTCTCGACGTCCACCGCCGCGCAGGGCGAGGCGGAGACTTTGACCGCCGGGGTCTCGTCGGGCGGAACCAGGATCAGCGGTTGGTTCCTGGCGCCGACCTTCGGCACCACGGGATTCGGCGATCGTCTCAACTACACCCCGGGACTGCGCGGTGGCATCTACCTGAACAAGCGCTTCGCCCTCGGTGTGGCGGCGCAGGGCTTGGCGAGCTCCGCCACCACGGTGCGCGACAGCGAGGTGCGAAACTTCGGAACCTACGGCGGCCTGTTCCTGCAGTACGTGTGGCATTCGGACCAGCTGATCCACGGCACGTTCGAGTCGACGATCGGGAACGGCCGGTGGTGTACCGCGGGGACGGGCGCCTCCGACGCGTGCTCGAACAAGGATTTCTTGGTCTTCGAGCCGGCGGCGAACATCGAGATCAACGTCGCCAAGCACGTGCGCTTTTCCAGCGGCGTCGGCTACCGGTTCGCGGTCGCTGGCAGCGGCGAGGGCCCTTCCAGTCGAGACATGAGCAGCCTGATCGTGCGCACCGCCCTCATCCTTGGCAGCTTCTGAAGCCGGATCGCGAGCCGCTGTTCAGCGCCCGCCGCGAAACCGACGGCGGTTCGAGCCCGCACGCGACGGCGCTCCGGTGCGTGCTTCGACCCGCGGCGCGGCGGCGCCGCGCGCGGAGTCGCGCGCCTCTTGGCCCGGGTGAGCTCCGGCTTGGAGCGGTGGCGCGCCCGGGCTCGACGGAGGCGAGAAACCGGCAGGTCTCGCCATCGCCGCGCCGGCGCCGGGGCGCTGACTCTTGTCGCGGCCGGCGCGACCCCGCTCGGCATCGCGACCCCGACGCCCGCTGCCACCGCCGCCGTTGCGCTGCTCGGGAGCCCCCACTTCGGGCGCAGTGACCGTGTCCAGTGTCCCGCGTTGAAGGTGGTGAAAGAGCGCGTCCCCGCAGTCGGCGACGCGCAAGAGGCGCGCGTCGAAGCGGGCCAGGTGCTCGGTCAGATTTCGGAGGTCCCGCCGCAGGATCTGACGAGCGTTGTTGTTGCCCGCCACCTCGACGACCTGGGGCATGTCGATGATGGTCGGACCACCCGCTGCCATGAGGACGTTGTAGGCCGACAGATCGCCGTGAATGCGTCCGGTGCCGAGCAGCGCCTTCACCTGAAGGAAGACCTCCTGATGAAGCGCCGTGGCTTCTTCGGCCGTGAAGACGAAATCGGCGAGACGCGAAGCGGGCGCCCCGGCGCCGTCGACGATCAGCTCCATGAAGAGGACGTTCTCGTAGAGGAAGTACGGCTCCGGCACGCGCACACCCGCGTCGAAGGCGGCTCGGAGCGCATGGAACTCCATGTCCTGCCAGTTGTCCTCGATCAGCCCCCGCCCGTAGCTGCTCTTCTTCTGCATGGCGCGGCGGTCGCGCGAGTTGCGGGTTTGATTCCGCCCCTCGACGTAGCTGGCGGTCTTCTTGAAAGTCCGCTGATCGCGCGCCTTGTAGACCTTGGCCGCGCCGAGGTGTCCTTCGCGCTCCACGACGTAGACAGTGGCCTCTTTCCCGCTCATCAACCGCGCGTGAACGGCGTCGATGATCCCTTCCTCGACGAGATGGGAGAGGCCGTCAGGCTGGTGCATCCGTGCCGGCGAGGGCCTCGGATCGTGCGTCAGGCGGGATGGCCCTCGGTCGGGGAAGAGACGTCCTTCCGGCTGCGGGCAGCGAGGCGCCGCAAGATCTCCACACGCGAGAGGTACAGACGCCAGCGCTGTCCGTGCCGTTCGTAGGGGTTCGGCTGGTTCACCCACCCCTTGAGCTGGATCGGTTTGGTTACGGACATCGAAAGATAGACCTCGGTGAAGAGGTTATTCTCCATGGCTCGTTTCGCTAGCGCGTGACTCTCGAAAAAATTGTCGCCCACGAGCGGGGCTTTTAGCAGATTTCGCGCCCCAACGCTTGGGTGTTCGTGGTCGAAGGAGGGCGTACGCGCGATCTGTCCTTCGGGTGCGCTGCATCCTACATCCGCGGATACCACGACTCGAGCTCGGTCACGCCCACGTACTTGCCCGGCTGCGGCGTGAACACGACGCGGAACTGGGACGTCGTCACCGTCGGGAACGTCACCTCGTTGGGGACATTGGCGGCCGGTGCGGCGGGGGTCTTGACCTGGCCCGGGACGGACGTCCACGTGCTGCCCGACAGGTACTGGACGTCGAAGCTCTGCGGCACGCGCACGTTCTGACCGTCGTCGTAGGTATAGATCTTCACCTCGTTGATCGATCGCGTTTGCCCGAAGTCCACGGCGAGGGAATCGGTGGCGTTGGTCGAGCCCGCGTTGGTCCACCGGTCGTCGGGCAGGACGTCGTAGCGGATGAAGCCGTCGATGGCCTTGAGCGGGGTGTCGTGGGCGTCGACGCAGCGGGGATTGTCGGCGCTGCGGCAACGATTGCCGTTGGACGCCAGGTTCGTGTACGAGGCCGACACCTTCGGGAAGGTCGCCGTATAAGTGCGGTTGTCCCAGCCCCTGAACCAGTCCTGATCCGCCGTCCAGGCGTTGGCGGCCAGGTTGTCGAGTGGTGTCGTTGCCGCTGGAATGACCGGAGCCGCTACGGTGACCGTGGCGTTGCCGAGCGCCGCGGATTGGTAAATGCGAGCGCCATCCTGGCAAACTTGCAGGCCGGATCCCGCGTTGTAGTGCGTGCCGTCCTGGTCCCAGATGATCGTCAGCTGGTGGCCGTGATAGGGCAGGTCCTGCACGGCGAAGTAGCTCCAGCTGTCAGGAACGAGAGGCTTGAGCTGAACGGAGTCAGTGGCCTGTGGCTTGATGCCGAAAAGACCGGTGAGCACGAGGTCGACAAAGCTCGAGTGGTTGTAGTGCTCGCTGAAATCGGAGGCATCGTAGACCCACGCGCCCGTGTCGCCGTTGGCGGCCTCGGCGATATACGGCACGCCGTTCTTGTGTTGCAAGGTGGCGAACTGACTCAGCAGGGTGTCGTAGGTTTGCTTGGTGACGTAGCTCTGTGCGGCGTAGTCCTGCAGCAGATTCGCCAGGCCGGTGAGGATCATGCTCGTGTCGAACGGCCAGCTCGTCCCGTCCCAGTGACAGCAACTGGTGTCGTCGTGGTTCTGCGTGGCGGGGAACGCCTGGAAGTCGAAGTACGGGTTCGCCCCAATTCGGTCGAGGAATGCCGATCCGGTTCCCCTCGAGAACTTCAATGTGTTCGCGCCGGTCTGCATCGGCACCTGGACGGTGACCATCTGCGCGCTGGAAAACGTGCCGGATGTGCTGGTGGCGGCATACGTCACCGTGATCGGCGAGGTCGACGCCCCATTGACGACGAGGACGTGTGTCGCGGTGGCGCCGGTGACGTTGGCGTAAAAGATGTTCACGGGGTACGTGCCGGCCCCGGGGGCGTAGACGGTGAACGTGACGGAGCTGTCGGCGGCGTCGATCTGGCCCACGTACTGCCCGTTCGAGGCGGTCGAGGCCGCGTCGACGTTGGCATCGACGATGGCGGCCTGCTCGGCCTCGAAGTCGTGGACCCGCTCCAGCGAATAGGGTCCGTTGGGTCCGGCAAAGCGCCGCGTGTCGGTCAGATATTGCCAGGCAGTGGAATACGTCGCGTCCGGCAGCTCGAAAGCCCACGGTGCGAAGCCCATGGCCTCACGCCAGGTCGTACGGGTCCCGGCGATGCCGACGTTGGTGGGATCCGAGTTGTACACATGCATGAAGAACTGCCGTTGCGGATCCCACAGCTCGCGCTGAACCGCCGCCTTCAGCGAGGCGGCCTTTGCCGCGAACCCGGTCGCGTTCGTCGTGTCGCCCGCCAGCGTGGCGATCTTGCTGATCGCCTGGGCGTTTGCGTATTGATAGCTGTTGATTGTCGGGCGAAAACCGGCGCCGCCTCCGAACGCATCGGTGCTTCGAAACGACGTCTCGGTGAACTCCGTTGCATCCAACAACGGTGATTGGAAATAGAGGCTGTCGGTCGTGCCGGCCCCGTTGACCGTGACGTTTGCCGTGAAGTTCGAGCCCCACGCGTTGAAGTGGCTGATGAACTGCGTCAGGTTTGCCTTGAGCTGCGTGGCGTCGCCGGTGACGAGGTAGCGTTGATAGGCCGCGCTGGTGATCCACTCGCTGTACGTGCGGCTGGTCGCCACGCCCGCGCCCCGCACCCAATAATTGATGTAGTCGTCCATATACGTTCGGTTGCGAAGCCAGCGGCCGTCGAGGATATGGTAGCCGGCTGCGTCGGGTAGACCGCTGTATGAGTTGACCCCCGAGTACCAGACCGGGTTGTCGTACTCGGTTGCGATATAGCCGGCGCCCGCGGCGGTGTAGCGCAAAGCCCGCTTATGAGTGCTCCAGCGGTAGTAGTAAACGCCGTTGATGTTCGTGTCGGGCGTGTCCACGAACGGAATGTTGTCCTTGTACCATTGCGGCTCCTGAAGGCCTTGGGCCGCGAGAATCTGGTCCGGGTCGAGGACGGAACATGTCGCGACGGCGCCGCCCGCGCCGCCTTGCCCGCCCGTGCCGCTTTGCCCGCCCGTGCCCGATGTGCCCGCGGCGCCGGAAGTCCCGGCGCTGCCGGCGTCCGTCGTTCCCGCCGCCCCGCCCGTGCCAGCGATGGCTCCGCCTCCCGAGCCCGGGGTGCCGTTGCCGCCGGCGCCCCCCTGTGAAGAACCGCCCCCGCCCTTGGGCGAGCTGCAGCTGACAAGGAAAAGCACGAGCGAAGCGCTGACGGGGAATCGTGTCTTCATGGTCCTCGACCCGTTAGTAGGGTCGACAAGGCCCGAGGGATCAAGCCTCGATGCGGCCGCGAGAACTTCGTGATCGGACGCTCGGACGCGAGACGGGTCTCGAGGCGACCCGCAAGGCAGACCGTGGCCGGGATCACGGGATGAGCGCGGTCCGGACGACCGCTAAGCGTCGGCGGCCGGAAGAAACGACTCGAGCTCGGCGGCGAATTGCGAGCCCATCGCGTCTTGAATGAGTCGGGCGGTCTCCTGCTCGCTCCCCGACTTCAGAGCCGCGCTCGCGAGCGCCTCCGCGTCCGCGAGCGACGAGCGACGAATGATCGCCTTCACCATCGGAATCGAATGGGGGTCCATCGACAGGTCGCGGAGCCCGAGGCCGAGGAGCAGCCACGTGAGCAAGGGATCGCCCGCCATGTCGCCGCAGATCGAGATCGGGACGCAGGCCTTCGCCGCCCCGTCGATCATCTGCTTGAGCAAGCGAAGCACGGCGGGTTGCAACGGATCCTGCAGATGCGCGACGTCTTCGTTCTCCCGATCGGCGGCGAAAGCGTACTGGATGAGATCGTTCGTGCCGATGCTGAAGAAGTCGACCTGGCGCGCGAGCAGATCGGCGGTCACCGCGGCGCTCGGCGTCTCGAGCATGATGCCGAGCGGCAGGCCCGGGTCGTGTGTGACGCCTTCGGCCGCCAGGTCCGCGCGTACGCTCGCGCAGATCGCCAGCGCGCGCTGGAGCTCGCTCGGGCCCGTCACGAGCGGCAACATGAGACGCACCGGGCCCGACGCCGACGCGCGGTAGAGCGCGCGGAGCTGCGTGCGGAAGATGTCCGGCCTCTCGAGGGAGAACCGGATCGAGCGGACGCCGAGAGCGGGGTTGGCACCCTCCGGCATGCTGAAGGCGGAAGGGAGCTTGTCTCCGCCGAGGTCCAACGTCCGGAACGTCACAGGCAACCCCCCAACGGCGTTCAGAACCGAGAGCGCGTCGCGATATTGCTCTTCCTCGGTCGGCAGGTCGGGACGTTCGAGGTAGAGGAACTCCGTCCGGAAGAGGCCGATTCCCTCGGCGCCCGATGCACTCACGGACGCGACGCCGAGGAGCGACTCGATGTTGGCGCGCAGATGAATCCCGACGCCGTCGGTCGTCAGCGCGGGGAGATCCTTCTCGGCGAGGAGCTGCGCGTCGCGCCGGCGCTGAGCCGCGGCGCGCGCGCGGTAGATCTCCAACGTCTCCGCAGAAGGATCGACGATGACGTCACCACGCCCACCGTCGACGATGACGGTCACCCCGGGAAGCACGCGCCCTGCGAGGAGCTTGAGGCCCACGACGTAGGGCAGCTCGAGGGCGCGCGCCACGATCGCCGCGTGAGACGTCTTGCCGCCGCGTTCCGTGACGATCCCCAGGACGCCCGCAGCCTGGAGGTGGAACGGATCGAGCGGCGCCAGATCGGTGCCGACGGCGATCGAGCCGGCTGGCGTCTCGGCGTCCGCACGCAGCTCGGGAAGCCCGAGCAGCGCGCGGATCAGGCGCTCGCCGACGGCCTCGAAGTCACCGCCGCGCTCGCGGAAATAGGGATCCTGGATGCGCGCGAATGTGGCCCGAATTTCGTCGAGGGCCCTCGAGACGGCCCACTCCGCGGCGAAGCACTCCTGCAGGATCAGCCGTCGCGCCTGTCCGGCGACCTCCGGGCTTCGCAACATCATGCGGTGGGCATGAACGAGATCAGCCCCCGCGCCCCTTCGGTCGGCGAGCTGTTGCTGCAGGTTGTCGAGCTGCTCGTCGGCGGCGCTGATCCCCTCCTCGAGGTGAGCCACCTCCGCAGCGCGATCTCGTCGCAGGATCCGTCGTTCGGCGACGGTGATCTTGGCGGCCACCACGTGCGCGGGGCCGATGGCGATCCCGCGTGACGCACCCTCCCCTCGGAAACGCATTTGTCCGGTCACGAGGGCTCTGCAGATCTTGAGGGTTGCGGGCCCCTGGCGCAAGGGTCTCGTGGCCGACGGCGAGGTCGCCCTCGTTCCAATCGCGTTCGCCCCTGACAACGCGCTGCCGCAGTATCAAGCTTTTGCGAGATGACCGAGATCGACGCGCGCTCAGCAGAGCCCTGGCCAGACCTCGACGGGGCGGTCGCGGAACCAACGGTCGCGTCGCTGTTGCTGTGGACGCAGCTCGTGGGCAAGACCCGCCTCGCGCTGTGTCCTTTCGAGAACCACTGGTGGCACGTCCCGCTCTACGTGTCGGCGCGCGGGCTCACGACGCGGGCGATGGACGTGGGGGGCGGGCGCGCCGTCGACGTCGAGCTCGATCTCGTGGCGCACGAGCTCCGCGCGCGGAGCTCCGACGGCGCCATCGAGGCGATGCCGCTCGGCGAGGGGCCGCTGTCGGGTTTCTACGAGGGCTACACCCTGCGTCTCGCGCGGCTGGGCGTCGCGCCGCGCTTCTACCCGTACGCGGTCGAGCTCCCCGAACGCATCGGCTACGCCAGCGACGCGCGCGCCTGCCGCTACGACGCCGCGTGGGCCGGCCGTTTCTTCCGCGCGCTCCTGCAAGCGGACCGCCTGCTCAAACGATTCCGCGGCCGCTTTGTCGGCAAGGCGAGCCCGGTGCACTTTTTCTGGGGCGGGTTCGACCTCGCCGTGACGCGCTTCTCGGGCCGTGCTGCGCCGCCACATCCAGGCGGGGTCCCGAACGTCGGCGACTGGGTGATGCGGGAAGCCTACTCGCACGAGGTCAGCAGCGCCGGCTTCTGGCCCGGCGACGCGCGATTCCCCGAACCCGCGTTCTATTCCTACGCCTATCCCGAACCGCCCGGCTTCAAAGAGACGCGCGTCCGTCCGGCCGCCGCGCGCTACGAGCCGGCCCTCGGTGAGTTCATCCTCCCCTACCGCGCGGTTCGCGCGTCCGCAACGCCCGACGCCGACGTCCTCGCGTTTCTGCAAGACACTTACGCCGGCGCCGCGGACCTCGCCCGGTGGGACCGCCCCGCGCTCGAGCGCGAAGACGCTGCACGGTGACCAGGATCTGACGTCGGGCGCGCGAACGACTCCCTCGCCGGCGCGCCGTTTTCCGAAGCGCCGGGGCCTGAATCATCGAGTCCTCCCAAGCCGCACACCCGAACACAACGCGCGGACGGCTTCGTTAGATCCATTTCTGTTCGTGCAGCCGCTCCCATGCCGCCCGTATCTGAGCGGGCTTCATGAGCTTCGCCTTACGTGGCGACCAGGACTGAACGCCGCGCACTGCCGCTTCAGTGTCGCAGGCAGCGCCGAACTCTGCCTCGTGCGTAGCAAGCCAATGGACGGTAGCCAGGAGCTCCATTCCAAGCGGCGTCTCGAATCCCTCGATCAGTTGGCTAACCCGATCGAACCGCTCATGGACGGTTTGATCCTCGGCGAGGAATCGGTTCGCCTCTTCAGCCGCTCCAGGAAGTATCTCGATCGGGGTATCTGGCTTGTTCGCGCCGTCTCCATAGCCGCTGATGTAGTGCGACTCCATGTGCGATAGCGCGTGCCGCAGGTTGTCGGCATAAGGGCCGTAGTGGCTTCTGCTGTACTGCAGCCTCAATGGCTGACCGGCCTCTTGGAGAAAATATGAGAGCTTCTGGACCTCGAGATTCGACAGAAGGTAGTCGTAGCCGGGGACCAAATACCGTCGCATGAGCGCCAACAGCGCCGCACGACTGGCCGTCATCTCCGGTTTCTTCGTCCGATCCGGCATCCGCTCGGGCGCTGGCGCCCCATTCGGTTCATACGCGAGGACGCGCACATCGGGCAGCGTGCGAAAGGCTCGTTCAATCCTGGGCTTCACATCATTCCAGGCCAATCCGCCGTTCCCGCAACCCAGTGGCGGCACGGCGATCGACTTGATCTTGAGTGCCTTAACCTCGTCGACGAGCCTCGTTAGACCCTTATCGATCCACTCCATCCGCGACCGTCCCCGCCAGTGTTCCTTCGTCGCGACGTTGAGAATGTAACGTGGCAACACGATGCCGCCTGCCTGGTGGACGAATACGTCGCCAGGCATGAGCTTACCAAGCTGGCACGCCCGCCTGTAGGCAGCATCATTCTCCGGGAATGCCTTTTTGAACTGAAGGGCGATCCCTTTGCCCATCACGCCGACGGTGTTGACGGTGTTTACCAGGGCCTCTACCTTCGCGTCGAGCAGGTTGCCGCCCACCCATTCGATCATGGGATCCCCTCATAGTACCAACCGGGTTCAACTGTCACGGCTGGTGATCCTTCATGACCGGCAAGAATAGCTCGGACGCGGTTCGCGGTCTCCCTCGTTCGCGTAGCGACGCCACGAATTGCTGACCAAGGTAGCCACTCATGGACCAGGAACTCCGCCTGCCGCCGCTCCTTCACATCGCTATCGCCGCCCCATTGCGTTCGGTCCATCACTCTCCAATCTACCTCTCCCATTTGGTCGAGATCGGCGAAGTACGCGGCATGCCCGAGATCGGCGTGGCGATCAGTGAAAGCCCAAGGTCGGCCGGTAGCGATGGCAGTGCGTACCGTCGAGACCAGGTGAACGATCGGGTCCTGCCCGCCCTTGTACTCGTCGTGGCCTTGCGCGACGACGTACAACATCACTGAGCGACTGCAGAAGTTGAAGGGGACGTAGTCCCCGAGATGGCCTCCGGCGGCGACGCCGACTGGACGCCGAAGGCGGCGAGCCTTGATGTGCTCGTAACCGATACCGGTTATTGCAGCCTTGACCTTCCGAACACGGGCATCGCACAAGAGGTGTCCGAGGGCGAGTATGTTGGTGAGATTGTCGACATGGGTGATGTGGTAGATGGCCGGGTCGGGAGGCACGCGGCTGGGCATCAGTCATCGACCTCGGCGTCGCCAGCGACGGTGTCGGTCAACCTCGATGCCGCTGGTGAGCGCAAGATCCACCTCAGCCAGACAAGCTACCCCGATCTCTTTGGTTCTGGCTACGCCGCGGTAGGGCCATCATCGTCGCTTCTTAGCGCCCCGACGGCCGGCGGTCTGGTTGCGCGAGCCACCTCTGGCGCGGTCTGGTTCTGCCGGCGACGGTGCTGACACCGACGTGACGTCCAGCTCGATTCCGAACAGCGCCGAGAGATCCGCGCCTTTGAGAACCTTTCGACCCGGACGAGCCTTCGCATCCCCGGTCATGAGCGGGACGGCGTCGGCGGCGCCCGCGACCAGCTCCGCGTGATCGACGCCGCGAAGCGCGAAGAGAAGCTCGGGCTTCTCGTCCAGGCGCACGCCGATGCCGTAGAGCGTGGCGGCCACGTGCTTGCACAGGTCGGCCCGATCGGGGCACGAGCATTCGAACGAGATCTGCTTCGGCGAAGGAAACAAGCCACCGTCCTTCCGCGTGACCAGCTCCATGACCCGCGCCGGCAGCGTGCCCCGGAGCAGATCGACCAGCGAATCGATCTGCCCGGCGCACTCCGACGCGAGTTGACTCCACGCCTTGGGCGGAAGCGATCGAATCGCGACGGCGATCGTGTACGTCGATGTTCCGCTGACCAGCGCGGCGACCTTGCCGGCTGCGATCTGGAGATCCACCACGGCCCCGTGCCTCGCGTACCCCCGCCCGCGTGGGAGGCGGTTGGCGTAGTCGCTGTACGATTCGAGGTTGTTGCACCACGCCTTTCCCCAGAAGGTGCGGACGATCTTGTTTCCCTCGATCGGACCGACGGGCGACAGGCTGCGCTTCTGCTTGCGCGCGAGCTTCTCCGCCGCCGCGCGGGCGCGGGCACGCCGCTCCGCGACGGATACGTACTCCGGGAACTCGAAACCTCCACCGTACCAGGCCATCGTGCGTCGTCTCCTCCGCTCAGCCTTCCGCGAGAGCGGTGCGTATGTCAATCGCTACCAGCCGCAGCAGCTCCGCATCGTCGAGCTCCGTCACCTTCATCTCCTCCGTCCCGTCGAGGATCTGCCGCGCCAGTCCCTGTTTGGATTCGATGAGCGCGTCGATCTTCTCTTCGACCGTTCCTCGGCACACGAACTTGTGGACGAGCACCCCGCTCTTCTGACCGATCCGGTAGGCGCGATCCGTCGCCTGGCTTTCCACGGCGGGATTCCACCAGCGATCGAAGTGGATGACGTGACGGGCCGCCGTTAGGTTGAGCCCGGTTCCGCCGGCCTTGAGCGACAGGACGAAGAAGGGTGGCCCATCCTCACGCTGAAACTGTTCGACGAGGCCCATGCGTCTTTTGACCTCCGTCTCTCCCGAGAGGATGAGGCCTGGCCGCCCAAACACGCTGGCCAGAAAATCCGCCAGCGGACGCGTCATCTCGCGGAACTGGGTGAAGACCAGCGCCTTCTCTTGCCGGCCGGCGATCTCGTCGGCGATCTCGGCGAGGCGCGCGAACTTGCCGCTCTCCTCGGGCGCGTACGTGCCGTCGCCCAGCCAGTGCGACGGGTGGTTGCAGATCTGCTTGAGCCGCATGAGCGACGCGAGCACGACGCCGCGCCGCTTGATGCCGTCGATCCCCTGCAACGCGGTCCGAAGGTCGTCGACGGTCTGCTGGTACAGCGCCACTTGCTTCTTCGTGAGGCCGCAGAATGCACGCACCTCGGTCTTGTCCGGGAGGTCGGTGATGACGCGCTTGTCGGACTTGAGGCGGCGGAGGATATAGGGCCGAACGAGCTCGCGCAGCGGACCGTAGCTGCCGTGACCGCGCTTCTCGGCATCTCGAACGAATCGGCCGAAGGCCTTCGGAGAGCCGAGCAAACCGGGACAGATGAAGTCGAAGAGCGACCAGAGATCGCCCAATCTGTTCTCCACCGGCGTCCCCGTGAGCGCGAGGCGGAGGCGCGCCCGCAGGGCCTTGACCGATCGGCTCTGCTTGGTGCCGGAGTTCTTGATGGCCTGCGCCTCGTCGAGAACGACGACGTTCCACGACCGCGAGGACAGCCAGGGCACGCGCTGCACGGTGCCGTAGGTCGTGACGACGAGGTCCTGGCCGTCGATCTCGTCCGCTGCGAGCGAGGCAAGCTCCGCAGGCGGCGTCTCCGACGGATGTGCCACGAGCACCCTCAGGCTCGGCGCGAAGCGCTCGAGCTCCGCGCGCCAGTTGGCGACCAGCGACGCAGGGACGACCAGCAGACTGGGGCCGTAGGTGGGGCCGCCTTTCTTCTTGAGCAGCACGAGCAGGGCGATCACCTGGATCGTCTTGCCGAGCCCCATGTCGTCCGCCAGGCATCCGCCGAGCCCCAGGGTCTGCAGCCACCAGAGCCAGCGAAGCCCGACCCGCTGATAGGGGCGCAGCTCGGCGCGCAGCAGCGAACCGGCATCGAGATCCGCCAGGGCCTCGGGGCTCCGCAGGCCGGCCAGCGCTTGCGCCAGCGACTCGCCTGCAATCACCCTCGACCACTCGGCGACGTGCTCGGGCGATGCGTCGCCGTGCGTCTCATCGATCTGCGCGCCCGCGAGCAGTCTCAAACCTTCGACGACGGAGAGACCACCGGCCGCATGGGCCGCCTCGAACGCCGACCAGTGATCGAGCACGCGTCGCAGGCGTTCGCGATCGATCTCCACCCAGCGGCCGCGAACGAGCGCCAGGCCGTCGGTGCCGTCGAGGATCGCGCGCATCTCGTCTTCGGTGAGCGTCTCGCCGTCGAGCGTGACGGAGACCGAGAAGTCCAGGATCGCGTCCGCACCCACGCCCTTCCCGGGCTGCTTGCCCAGGGCGACTTGCACTTCGGGCCGCGGCGGCCGCCTCGCTCGCCACGACGCGGGCATTCGCACGACCAGGCCCGCCGCCTCGAACTGCGGCAGGTCGGTCAGGAATCGATGCGCCTCCGATGGCGTCCAGGCGAGCGTCTCGAAGACCGCGCCGCTCTCGACGATTTCCTTCGCGATCGCGCTCGCCCGCGCCGCGCGCTGCACCGGCTCGAGCAGGGCCAGGAGCGCCGCCTTGTTGCGCGCGCCCGCATACTCGCGCAGCGCCTGCGCGAGCGGCAGGTGCTGCGCCTTTGCCTGCGCCGACAGCCGGGTCGTGTACGTCGCAACGAACGCGAAGGGCGCGTCGGGATCGTTCTTGTTCTCGGCGAGGTGGAAGCAGACACGTCCCACCAGATTCCACGCCGGGCTCGCACTCCGCAGGAAGGCCTCGACGGTGCCCTCCCACTCGGCCAGGTCGTCTTGCACGGCGGCAGCCATCCGCGCGCAAAGGCCTGCGAGGACCGCCGGCGTCAGGTATTCGCCACCCGGCATGGGTGGCGCCTCCGCAACCAGCGCCGAGAGCTCGTCCGCTGGAACCTCGACCTGGATCTTTTCTCGAAGGTCTTCGAGATTCTCCATCGCACACAGGCGGACGACAAACGCGCGGCCGACGTCGCGCCAGAAGCTGGCGACAGCCGGCAGCGGGCTCTCGGCTTGCGCGGCGCCCAGCTTGAATACCCCGTGCCCGTCGCCGCGCGCGAACGCGGCCGCGATCTCCTGGAGAGACGGCGTCAGCTCGGCGTCAGCCGGCAGGTCGACGCGAAGATGCCCCTGCGGGGAAAGTAGAATCGATAGCAGCGCCCCTCAATCTAGCAATAAATCACCGCGGGAACGCGCCGCCGCCCGCGGCGCTGAAGGCGACACCGAGACCGATCGCGGTGTACCAGCCGGTTCGAGCCTGCGGAAAGAACTCGGCGAGGCCCAGATGGCAGAAGAGCAGCGCGGTCCCGAGCTCGAGGTTGCCCTGGTACTCGACATGAACCATCGTCGCGAATGGCTTGCCGAAGAGCAGCGACACCGCGGCCTCGATCTCGTGGCTCACCAGGCCGTCGGCGCTGAGCCCGAGCGGCGCCAGAAGGCCGAACTCGGTGACAAAGGCGTGCCCTCCGTCGGGCTCCGCGAAAGTGGCGCCTGCGCCGAACGTCGCCTGCGCCGGCAACACGGGGATCGCGAGCTCGAGGTTCGCGGCCGCGGCCGCCGTGATTCCACCCGAGAACGGTGCGGCGACCCAGATGCCTGCGTGGCCGACCGTGTTCTTTCGCGCGGGCAACACGGCGGCGGCCAGGGGGACCTGATCGGAATCACCGCTCGTGGCGTGGCCTTCGACGAGCCCCTCGGCGTCGACGAGCAACGCCGGCGCCTCGATGGTGAACGGCAGCGCGCGCCACGTTTCGAGGCCCTGCTCCGGATAGCGACGGCCGAGCACAAAGGTCTGCACGAGACCGCGTACCGAGCTCGTCGCGGCGTCGAAGACGTGCCGGCGCGCCGCCGCGTTCACGGGGTCGTCGAGCTTCCCGTCACCGTAGGCCGTCCAGACATGGCCGGCGCGATCGTAGACGACGCGCCCGTGAGCGTTCCAGTAGTCGTGAAAACCCTTCGCCGCCGCCGCGCTGCTGCCCCGGCGGTTGAAGCCCATGTGCCCCGCCGCGAACGAATCCTGCAGCAGGTGGTCGGCGTAGGCGTTCTCGCGCACCGCCTGCTCCCAGGCGTCGACGCGCGGGAGGCCTTCGGAGCCGGCGCCTCGAAGCGCTTCGGTGAGCGCCGCTTCGTGAAACTCCCGCCAACTCTCTGTCGAGAGCGGGTTGAAGTGCTCACTGTTCTCGAGCGCGAGGAGGTAGTAGTACCGGCGGCTGCTGAACCTCCACGCGCCCTGGGGCGAGAGCACCTCCGACGGATGGCCCACGAAATCCCCGGCGATGGCGGTCGCGTCGCCGTAGAGCCGCGCGAGCTGGGACCGTGGACCGCACGCGATCTCGAGGCGCTCGTGGACGCCGTCGTCGACGTTCTGCAGCTGGCTGACGACGCGGTCCACGATGGCGCAGGCGGCACGATACGACTCGGTGCCGATCTCCTGATGCTCGCGCGTCGCCCAGGCGTGCGCGCGCGTCGACGCCGCGACCAGGAGCAACGCCATCGACGCCGCAACCGGCGACGAACGGTTCCGCGGTGAACCCGATCTGCCGATCACTGACCTCCGGTCATGGTCCCGGCCAGGTCTTCATGGGCTCTCTCACTCCTCGTTCGACGCGCGACTGCGGCGCCGTCGTCGAGCGTAAGGCTCGTACGAAGCCGTTCAAGCCATGGTGGGCCTGATCCGAGATTCCACGCCCGGGCCGGCCTTCACTCGATGGACAGCAGCTCGATGTCGAAGACCAGCGGGCCGGCCGGTGCTCCGGGCTGCGCGGGGTGGTCACCGTACGCCAGCCCGCCGGGAATCCAGAAGCGCGCTTTGTCGCCGACCACCATCAGCTGGACGCCTTCGGTCCACCCTTTGATCACGCCGTTCAATGGAAACGAGATCGATCGGCCACGGCGCACCGAGCTGTCGAACAGGTGACCGTCCGGCGTCCATCCGTTGTAGTGAACCTCGACGGTGCTGTCGGCCTTCGGGTGCGCCTTGCCCTTGCCGTGCTTGAGAACCTTGTAGACCAGGCCCGACCGCGTCCGTTTGGCGTCGGCGGGAGGCGCGTCGACGTCTTCCGGCACCACGATGGGATCGGGCACCTTCACGAAGTCGACCAGCTCGACGTCGAACACGCACGGGCCCTCGGGCCCGCGGCGCTTGGGCCGACCCGGGCTCGCCAGCGCGGCCGGAATCCAGAGGCGACGCGCGTCGCCTTTCGACATCAGGCTCAACCCTTCCGACAACCCTTTGATCAGGTCATCCATCAAGAACGCTCGCGGTTCCCCATCGGGAATCGAGCTGTCGATGACGTCGCCCTCGGGCGTCCAACCGGTGAAGACGATGGTGACCTTATCGTGCGGCCCCGGGTGCGTCGTTCCGTCTCCCTTCGACAACAGCTTCCAGGCCAATCCGCTGGCGGTCTTCTGCGCCTGGGCAGGCGCCTCCGCGACGTCGGGCGGCGCGGGCGGCGCGACAGGACGCGCGCTCTGGAGCGGCTCGATGGGCTGAGACGCTGCGATCGGGCTGGTCAGCAGCAGAGCCGCGCAGAGGGCGGTGACGACCAGGGTGGTGAGACGGGACGACGGCATCCCTGCCCCATACCACGACAGGCACGCTGGGTGTCAGGCGGGGCTAAGCGAGCGCAGTCGAAGTTCGCAACGGACGTGCACCCATCCTGATGTCACGTCTGAGGGACACTGGGTGGACCTGGCTGCGCGCCGGGCGCCGACGGCGCGGCGCGGTCGCGGAACATCGGCGGCTCCTTGGATCGAACCGTCCGTCCCGGGAGGACGTCGACCGGAATGGGCGGCACGAGCTCATAGCGGTAGCCGCGTGATTCCGCGCGCAGCTTCAGAATCCGCCCCTTCCACGCGATCGTTCGCCCGTAGCGTTCGTCGATGACCCCGCGCCGGGCGAATCCCGCGTGCGCCAGCACGAACGACCCCAGGCGTAGCGCGAGGTGGTTGAAGAGGCGATGACAACCGTGGCTCGAGCCACGCAGGATCGAACGGTAGTTACCCGAACCGTGCGTGCGAATCTCGATGTCGACGAATTCGGTGTTGCCTCCCGGAGTCGCGACCGCCCGATTGTGAATTAGCGCCACGAGCCCATACGCGGATCGATAGCCGGGACCCACGCCGACTTCGTCCGCCGTCCACGAGCCGTCGGCGCGCCGGCGCACCAGCTCTCGATCGGGCGTCGTCGGCGGTGGAAACCAGGCCGGCGCGGCGACCAGGTCTCGCCAGTATCGCCGTCCGACGGGGGACGCCTTGTAGCGCAGCGCCTCGTGCTCGCCGTCGAGCTTCTCGGCCTTCCAGGCACCGATGGTCGTCGGCCACCGCACGAGGGGAATCTCGCCGTCGCTGCTTCGAACGTAGAGCGTGAACGTCGGCCGGTTCTTCACCGGCGACGGCAGCGGGTGCCCGTCGCCGTCGAGCGGATAGCTGGTCCAGACGTCGCCGCGGTCGACCTCGGCCCGCAAGCTGGCCGGCGCCGCGTGATAGGCGGGCAAGCGCGGCAAGCGGATGGCGACGCGATCGGGAGGACCGGATTGCATCGCTTGCGCCGCGAGCGGCGGTGACGTCCAACCCAAAGCCATCGCCGCGGCTTCGGTCGCTCGATCGACCAGGTCCGGCGCGCCCCGCTCCAGAGGGCGTGGTCGCATCGACCGCCGGTATTCAGACGAGTCGATGAACCGTCCCAGGATCGGCTCCCAGGCATTGGCGGCCGAGCCGTCTTCGATGAGCCCGGTGGCGTCGACGACGCGCTCCCGGAGCACGCGCAGGAGCGTGCGAAAGTCGAGCTCGCGACTGTCGGTGAGCAACGAATCCCGGGTCTCGACGTCGAGCGTTCCCGGCGAGGGAAGCATGTGACGCCGCTGGTAGGAGCCGAGCGCGTCTTGCAGAGCCGCGTCGAAAGTCGGATGCACGGGCGCCGTCCTTTCGAGTCCCTTCCCGAGTCCTTTCCCCAGTCCTTCGCAGGCGAGGTGTTGCCCGACCGCCACCAGCGCGGCCGCAAGCGCCGACTTCTCGGATTCCTTGGATGGCGTCCAGGGCGCCAGCGTCCGTCGGAGCTGGCGCAGGGCCGTGTCGTCGACCACCGCGTGGCAGGCGTGCCGCGGTTCGTCGAGCAGGCGGGCACTCACCACCGAGACGCTTGGAAAGATCCCGAAGAGTTGGAAGTAGCGATCGCGGCGCGCCGCC
>Ga0265338_10003869_pt1 | contig 20743 bp, 22 predicted proteins | sample 42126metaG_FD_193579 | JGI IMG/M metagenome (GOLD analysis project Ga0265338, IMG submission 193579) | Rhizosphere microbial communities from Carex aquatilis grown in University of Washington, Seatle, WA, United States - 4-21-26 metaG | ecosystem: Host-associated > Plants > Roots > Rhizosphere...
CTCCAACTGGTTCAAATCCTTCAATGCCGCCAGCCCGGCCGACGGCAATGGCGGCTCCGTCTTTTTGGCCGGTGGGTTTTCCACAAAGAAGCCGTTGCCCTGCGCGCAAATCCAGTCCGCCAGCCGCCGGTCGGCCGTCACCTCCAGCAGTTGCGCCACGCGGTTCAGCGGATTGGCCGCCGGGTGAATTTGAACTGTAGCGTCGAGCCTCTGGCTCGATGGGATTGGCGCAGAGCGCCAACACTACACCGGCTCGTCGCGCCGCCATTCCCGGCAGAGCGGCTGCTCTGCCCTACCGCAAATCTGCGTTCAGCGGCGGAATCGGCGGACGTCGTTCCACTTCCTCACTCGCCTTGATCGCCCGGCAGGTTTAACCTGCGCGCGTGAATCCAAACCGGAAATCAGATGCGACCCGCGGGATTCTGGTCATCGGCTACGGCAACACCTTGCGCGGCGACGACGGCGTCGGCCCGCGCGTGGCAGAGGCGGTTGAGCAGTTGAACCTGCCGGGCGTGCGCACGCTCGTGTGCCAGCAGCTTTCGCCCGAACATGCCGAGCCGGTATCGCAGGCGCGCCTCGTGGTATTCGTGGACGCGGCGGTGGATGCGCCGCGCGAAGTGCAGCTTCGCAAGCTCGAACCCGGCGAATCGTCGCAGCTCATGGCTCACGCCGCCGATCCGCGCACGATGCTGGCGCTGGCCCGTGATGTTTTTGGCCACGTGCCCGAGGCCTGGTGGCTGACCATCCCCGCGGTGAAGCTGGATTTCAGCGAAGAACTCACCCCGGAAACGCAGCGTGGCCTGGAAGAAGCCGTGGAAAAGATCAAGGGGCTTTGCCGTCAGTTCTGACTGGATTTGCGATATTTGATTTACGATTTACGAGATCTTCCCTAATCCGGGCATGACGCGTAAATCGTATATCGCAAATCGGAAATGATGAATGTTACTTCTGTCCAGCCTTCGCCGCTGCGCGCTGCTCCACAAGGTAATCAAGCCACGCCTTCATCCCTTCGCCGGTCTTGGACGACAGTTCGAAGATGCGGGCGTGATGGCTGACGCGTTGCAAATTGGCCAGCGCCAGCTTGCGATCGAACCCCGCCGCCGCCGCCATGTCGGATTTGGTCACCACCGCGACATGGGCGGAATGGAACATCGGCGGATATTTCAATGGTTTGTCCTCACCTTCCGTGACGGACAGCAGCACCACGCGCAAGTCCTCCCCGAGATCGTAATCGGCGGGACAGACCAGGTTGCCGACGTTTTCAATCACGAGCACGTCGAGCTTTTCCAGGTCGAGCTGCGCGGCCGCCTTTGATACCATTTCCGAGTCCAGATGACAGACCGTGCCGGTGGTGATTTGAACCACGGGAATCCCGGCGGTGCGCAACCGTGCGGCGTCGTTGTCCGTGGCCAGGTCGCCGACAATCACGCCCACGCGCAGCCGTCCGGCCAGTTTCGCGGCCGTTTCGCGGATGAAGGTCGTCTTGCCCGAACCCGGCGAGGAAACCATGTTGAGCACCAGCAATTTTTTGGCACGGAAGAAACCGCGGTTTTGTTCCGCCAAGCGGTCGTTCTTTTCCAGCAGCGACCGTTGCAGTGTCACCGTTTGCCGGCCATGCCCGTGATCGTGATCCGCCTCGTGGTGATGGTCGTGGCCGTGGTCATGGCCATGATGATGTCCATGGTCGTGATCGTGGTCATGCCCGTGATCGTGGGAGTGGCCGCCGATCTTCACGTCGCCACCCAGACCGCATCCGCATTCTTTGCACATATCAAGATATCTCCACCGAGGCGATTTCCAGTTCCCGTCCGCGTCGCAACTCACCGCTCAGGTTGCGGCACCGGGGGCATTGGCTGATGAAATCCGCGCATTCAAATTCCGCGCGGCATTCCGGGCACCAGGCGGCGGCCGGGACGGTTTCCATTTCCAGGCTCGCACCCTCGGCCATAGTATCATGGCAAACCACGTCAAACGCAAACCGCAGCGCGTCCGGCACCGCGCCGCTCAACGTGCCCACCCGCAGACGCAGCACGAGCACCCGGCTGGCGCCGGCTTCTTTCGCCGTTTCCACCGCCATCCGCACCGCTTCTTCCATGATCGAAACCTCGTGCATTTTGACACTCCGGTGGGGCGAGCGTCCTCGCGAGCCGTCGTAACCGCGCTTTGACATGCCAAGGCCGGCTCGTCAGTAGCCTCGCCCCACCAATGTGAGTCAGCATCAAGCTGGCTGCCTTTCCACCGGAAATCAAACCGTGAATTGCCATTGTATCAGCCTTTCTTGAAGTGCCGGTTGCCGGCCGGCGGCCCCGCGACCGTGTTCGGCTTTGAATTTGGTCGCGATCTCGGGCAAGCTCCCGGCGTGAACAAGCCCAAACCCGCCGCGCGGCGTGTGCGCCTGAAACTGGCCGTGCGCGGCGCGGTGCAGGGGGTCGGGTTCCGTCCGTTTGTCTTCCGGCTGTCCACGGAGTTGAAACTCGCCGGCTGGGTCAACAATTCCCCGCAGGGCGTTTTCATCGAAATCGAGGGTCCGCGTCCCGCCCTGGAAAAATTCCTGTTGCGCCTCGATGCCGAAAAACCGGCACGCAGCTTCATCCAGAGCCTCGAAGCCTCGTGGCTCGATGCGGCGGGTTTCAAGAAATTTGAAATCCGGCCCAGCGAAACCGGCGGCAACCGGACCGCGCTCGTCTTGCCGGACATCGCCACCTGTCCCGATTGCCTGCGCGAAATTTTCGATCCCACCAACCGTCGCCATCATTATCCGTTCACCAACTGCACCAATTGCGGCCCGCGCTTCAGCATCATCGAGTCGCTGCCTTACGACCGGGCGAATACGGCGATGAAGGTTTTCACGATGTGCCCGCGCTGCCAGGCGGAATACGACAATCCTCGCGACCGCCGGTTTCATGCCCAGCCGAATGCCTGTCCGGCCTGCGGTCCACATCTCGAATTGTGGAATCCAGACGGCGAAGCCGTGTTTGGCGGACACCAGGCCTTGCGCGCTACCGTCCAGGCCATCCGTCGCGGTCTGATTGTTGCTGTAAAAGGTGTGGGCGGATTTCATCTGATGGTGGACGCTCGCAACAACAAACCGGTCCGGCTTTTGCGCGAACGAAAACATCGCGAGGAAAAGCCCTTCGCCGTCATGTTCCCGTCATTGGAAAGCGTGAAGCTCGTCTGCGAAGTCTCAACACTGGAAGAACGGTCATTGCGTTCGCCGGAAGCGCCAATCGTACTGCTCCGTCGAATCAAATCCGGAACCCGAAATCCGAAATCCGAAATCCCATCGGTCGTGGCTCCGGGCAATCCCATTCTCGGTGTGATGCTGCCGTCGAACCCATTGCACCATCTGTTGCTGGCCGAACTTGGCGGTCCCGTGGTTGCCACCAGCGGAAATCTGAGCGATGAGCCGATCTGTACGGATGAACGGGAGGCGCTCGAACGGTTACGTGGCATCGCTGATGTCTTTCTGTCCACAACCGGCCCATCGTCCGGCACATGGACGATTCGATTGTCCGCGTGATGCTGGACCGCGAAATGGTTTTGAGACGGGCGAGAGGTTTTGCCCCGCTGCCGATCACCCTGAATTCCGAATTCCGAATTCCGAATTCCGAAATTATTCTCGCCGTTGGGGCGCATTTGAAAAACTCCGTCGCGCTTTCGGTTGGCAACCAGGTCTTCATCAGCCAGCACATCGGCGATTTGGAATCCGAGATGGCATACGGCGCCTTCCGTCGCGTCATCGCGGATTTTGAAAAGCTTTACGACGCGAAGCCTGAGGTGATCGTGTCGGACCTTCACCCGGATTATCTCTCAACGAAATTTGCGGATGAATTGGCAGGTAGGGCGGGCTTTCCGCAGCCCGCCGATGGCGTCGCGATGGGGACATCGCGCCCTACCAAAATTAGTGTCCAGCATCACATCGCCCATGTTCTATCCTGCATGGCGGAAAATGAAATTTGGCCGCCGGCACTCGGGGTTTCGTGGGATGGCACGGGTTACGGAACCGACGGCACGGTCTGGGGCGGTGAATTTTTTCTCGTGACTGGCAAAGCGGTCGAACGGATTGCCCATTTGCGTACGTTCCGGTTGCCGGGCGGCGACCAGGCGGTCAAGGAACCGCGCCGCACGGCGCTCGGGCTGCTGATGTCCGACGGCAGGATTGCGGACGGGAAAAAATCGGCAACCCTTGCGGCTTTTTCAGCCAGGGAACTGGCCACCTTGAAAACGATGCTGGCGAAAAAATTGAATTCGCCCCTGACTTCCAGCGTCGGGCGGCTGTTCGATGCCGTGGCCTCGCTCATCAATCTCCGGCAAAAAATCCGTTTTGAAGGACAGGCGGCGATGGAGCTGGAGTTCCTGCTGGATGAAATTGAAACCGACGAGGCCTATCCGTTGCCGCTGGCGGCTCGCGGGGACGCTCGCCCCACCACGGCTCCGAATCCCGCACTCCGCACTCCGCACTCCGCACTTATTTTGGACTGGTCGCCGATGGTGGAGGCGATTTTGGCGGACGTGGACAGCGGCGTTTCCGGCGGCCGCATTTCCGCCAAATTCCACAATGCGCTGGCCGGGGCGATTGTGGCCGTGGCCAAGCACGTCGGGCTGAACCGCGTGGTGCTTTCCGGCGGTTGTTTTCAAAATCGTTATCTCACCGAGCGGACGGTCCGCGGTTTGCAGGCGGAAGGTTTTCAACCGTACTGGCATCAGCGCGTGCCGCCAAACGACGGTGGAATTGCGTTGGGACAAGTCATTGCTGCGCTGCGCACAAACGGTTAGAGTAAAAGCAGATGTGTTTGGCCATTCCAGGAAAAATTGAAAGCATCAGCGGCGACGACCCGCTGTCGCGCATGGGCAAAATCAATTTCGGCGGCATCCACAAGCAGGCCTGCCTTGCCTATGTGCCGGAGGCCAAGGTTGGCGATTACGTCATCGTCCATGTTGGTTTCGCCCTCAGCGTGGTGGACGAGGAGGAGGCGCACAAGGTGTTCGGTTATCTGAAACAGATGGAGGAACTCGCCGAACTGGAAGATAACCCGGGAGCGCCTTTGCCGGAGCCGGGCCAGACATGAAATACCTCGATGAATACCGTGACGGCGATCTGGCGCAACAGTTCGCCCGGGAAATTCACCGCCTCACGACCAAGCCATGGAACATCATGGAAGTCTGCGGCGGCCAGACCCACGCCATCGTGAAGTTCGGCATAGATGAACTGCTCCCAAGACAAATCACCCTGATTCACGGGCCGGGCTGCCCCGTTTGCGTCACCCCGCTTGAAATGATTGACAAGGCGCTCGAAATCGCCGCGCGCCCGGACGTCATTTTCACCTCGTTCGGCGACATGCTGCGCGTGCCGGGAAGCACGACTGACCTGCTGGCGGTCAAGGCCAAGGGCGGCGATGTTCGCATTGTTTATTCGCCGCTCGATGCGGTGAAACTCGCGGAACAAAATCCGGCGAAGGAGATTGTTTTCTTTGGTGTTGGTTTCGAAACCACGGCGCCAGCCACGGCGATGGCGGTTTATCAGGCCGCGCAGAAGAAATTGGAAAATTTTTCAATGCTCATCTCGCACGTGCTGGTGCCGCCGGCGATTGAGGCGCTGATGTCGTCACCGAACTGCCGGGTGCAGGGTTTTCTCGCCGCCGGCCACGTCTGCGCGGTGATGGGCTACGAGGAATACCCGCCAATCGCGGCAAAGTATCATGTGCCGATCGTTGTCACCGGTTTTGAGCCGATGGATATTTTGCAGGGCATCTTGATGGTGGTGCAGCAACTGGAATCCGGCCGGGCCGAGGTTGAAAATCAGTACACGCGGGCTGTCCGTAGAGAAGGCAATTCCCCGGCCCAGGAACTTATCCGCAAAGTTTTCAAGGTCGTGCCGCGCAAATGGCGCGGCGTTGGCGAAATTCCGCAGAGCGGCCTCGGCTTGAACGACGCCTACGCGGCATTTGATGCCGAGAAAAAATTTGGCCTGGCGGATCACCACGTGGACGAACCGGCCGAGTGCCTCAGCGGCCTGGTGTTGCAGGGCCAGATCAAACCGCACGAATGTCCGGCCTTCGGCACGAAATGCACGCCCGAACATCCGCTCGGCGCGACGATGGTGTCGAGCGAAGGCGCGTGCGCGGCGTATTACCGCTATCGGAGGCAGCCGGCGGTTGCTGGAAAATAATTCCTGTATGCAGCCCGCCTCCGATTTCAGCTTGAACTGCCCCGTTCCCATCTCGCAGTACCCGCACGTCCTGATGGCGCATGGCGGCGGCGGGAAGCTGATGCACCAGCTCATCGGCAAAATGTTTCTGACGGCGTTTGGCAATCCGCTGCTGGCGACCCAGCACGATTCGACGGTGGTCGGGATGCCCGCCGGGAAACTGGCGTTCACGACCGATTCCTATGTCGTACGACCGATTTTTTTTCCGGGCGGCGACATCGGCTCGATGGCGGTCCACGGCACGGTGAACGACCTGGCCATGAGCGGGGCGCGTCCGCTTTACCTCAGCAGCGCCTTCATCATCGAGGAAGGGCTCCCGATGGAAACGCTCTGGCGGGTTGTGTGCTCGATGCGCGACGCGGCGCAGCATTGCGGCGTGCAAATCATCACCGGGGACACCAAGGTCGTGGACAAGGGCAAGGGCGACGGCCTGTTCATCAACACCGCCGGCATCGGGGTGGTCGAACATCAGCAGCAGATTGTGCCGCAAAACGTGCAGCCTGGTGACGTCATCCTGGTCAACGGCGATCTGGGCCGGCATGGCATGGCGATCATGGCCCTGCGCGAAGGGCTGGAATTTGAAAGCGAGATTGAAAGTGATTCCGCGCCCGTGGCCGATCTTGTGTTGCAACTCTTGCAGGCCGGCATAGAGATTCACTGTCTGCGCGACCTGACGCGCGGCGGCCTGGCCAGCGCGCTTAATGAGATCGCCGAGGCAGCGGGGGTGCGGATCGAGGTGGTGGAAAAATCCATTCCGGTGCGCGAAGACGTTCACGCTGCCTGTGAGATGCTCGGTCTTGACCCGCTGCACGTCGCCTGCGAGGGACGTTTTGCGGCGTTCATCGCGGCCAAGGACGCGGATCGCGCCCTATCAATCCTGCGCGCCCACGCCGTCGGAGCGGGCGCAGCGGTGATCGGTCAGGTGGCCGAAAAAACCTCCCCGCTGGTCATCTTAAAAAGCGCGATTGGCGTGGGCCGGATCCTCGACATGCCCAGCGGCGAACAATTGCCCCGGATTTGTTGAACCGGCGCCGGCGAATGCGCCGTGTTCCCGGAAAAATACGGGCTGCGCCTGAACACTCTCCTTGTCGTCCCGACAAGTTTTGTTACGCTGCGCGGGATGCGAAAGTTTCTCACGGGCATGTGCCTCGCGCTGGCTTTGGCCGCCAGCGGCGCGGAATTAAAAATAGATTTCGGCGATTTTGGCGCCGGTCAGAGCCCCACCAATTTTCACAGCGTGCTGGCGGGCGGCGGCCAGCCGGGCGAATGGAGAATCGTCATGGACACGGTGGCGCCGCTGCTTGCACCGCTTTCCCCCCAGGCGCCGGTGGTCACCCGCCGCGGTGTGCTGGCGCAAACGAGCACCGACCCGACGGACGAGCGGTTTCCGATGCTGGTTTATGACGGCGCCACGTTCGATGATTTCAAGCTCGCGACGCAGTTCAAAATTGTCAGCGGCACGGTCGAACAAATGGCGGGCATCGTGTTCCGTTACCTGGATGCATCCAATTATTACGTCATCCGCGCCAGTGCGCTGGGACATAACGTGCGATTTTACAAGGTGGTGAACGGCCTGCGTTCCGATCCCATCGGCCCGTCCCTGGATGTGGCCACCGGTGTCTGGCATGCGCTGGCCGTCCAATGCCAGGGGAACCAGATCCTGTTCTGGCTGGACGGCAAGCCGGTGATGCCGCCGTTGAATGACAATTCGTTTGCCACCGGCAAAATCGGGTTTCGCACCAAGTCCGACACGGTCAGCTATTTCGGCGACACGGCCATCACTTACACGCCGCGCGTTCCGGCGGTGCAGGCGGTCATCCGCAACCTGCTGAAGGAACAGTCGCGCATCCTCGGCCTGGAGATTTACACGTTGGATGACAAGGGGCAGCCGCGCATAACCGCCAGCAAGGACGAGAAGGAAATCGGCCAGCCCGGCAGCGAAGCCGAAAAGGCCGTCATCACTGGCTCCAAGATTTATATCGTGCGCGGCAAGGGCACGATCACGGTCACGTTGCCGTTGCACGACCGGAACGGTGATCCCGTGGCGGCGATCCGGGTAAAACTGGATTCATTTTTTGGGGAAACCCAGGATACGGCCATCACCCGCGCCTCAATGATCGTCAAGGGCATCCAGTCACAGGTCACATCCCGGGAAGATTTGGTGCAATGAAACCGGGGCGTTCAGGGTTTCGACGGCGCGGGAACGGACGGGTCAATGGGTGATTTCAACGCGGGCACATCGTCGGGTTTCAACCGGCGCACGCCGCCCAAAATCGTGATCTTGCCATCCGCATCAGTGTGCAATCGCGGACGGCTGTTGATATAATCAATGATCTCCTGCCGCACGAAATCGCCATCGGGATTGATGATCGAGTACGTGTAGATCTGCGGGCCGCTTTGATACAGCACATTCAAATTGCTCAGGCGATCCAGTTGCGCCTCCGGCTGGCTGAATGAAACCATCGGGCCGATTGCGCGGACCTTGAAGATGTGCCCTCCGGATTCGTCACTCACCAGCACATACATGCGCAGCTGTGAACGCAGGTAATTCGCCTCCTCCAATGAGTATTTGCGGACTTCCGGAGCTGTGTTGGTCGCTCCGGCGGGTACGGGGACACCGAAAATCTGCGACCATAATTTTGCGCCGTCAATCACGTCAAAAGGCTGGGGCGGACTGGCAACGTCTTCATTCCAATCCCGGATATGCAGCGTGGCGATGACGCGGTAACTGCCCTGTTTCGCCAGTTTGAAATACGGCGCCAGGTCCACATGCTTGGTGGCCATTTGTGATGAACCCACGACAAACTCGCCCTGCACATCCGGCTCCGCGATCTTGGGCACGAAGGAACCGTCCAGGGATTCCACCCTGAAGGTCAGCCAGGAGTTGTCCATGCCCAGATGCAGCGGCTGGCCGGAACGGTTCGTGATGCGCACCGCCACCAGCAACGATTCGCTGGGCAGGATTTGGTCCTGATCCAGTTCCATATCCACGGTGACTTGTGCCGCGGCGCGGAAAAAAGTCAGCAACATCAGGCCGACCAGGGGTAATGAATATTTCATATCAACATGCATACTTTAATCCGCCGCCCTCGCGTGGCAACTCAAATGCGCTCCGTCAACAACGGGTACGCATCCATTCCAGGCCCGGCACCGGCTGCCAAAACTTCGGATTGACGCCCATGACGATGTTGGAGTCAACTGGGTGGAAGCCAACCCGACAGGCACGATCAAAATCTTGGATTTGCCGTCGGGTGGATTGTTACACGCATGAAACTGCTCCTCATGGCCGTCCTGTTGCTGGTTGGAATTGCCGGTGTAATTTATTACGCCTATCACGAATTGCTTGCCCGCCGGGAAGCCCGTCGGAAACATGAGCTGGTGCTTGCGCGGCTGACGGCGTTGCCGCCGGTCAAGCCGGACTTTTCCACCCCGGAGGGTGCGATCCTTTGCCTCGAGGAAACCTGCCGCCGCCGGGATATTGAAGCGGCGGTGGCCTGTCGGGATTTTGCCGCCGAGGCCAGGCTCTGGCTTCAGCATCGCCATATGAACCAGCAACTGAGGGACGAGATGCTGCCGAAAGTGACCCGGACGATGGAAAAGTCATATCGTGACACCATGGCGAACCGTTGGCCGGTGCATTGGGACGGGGCGAAGTCATATTTCCAGAAACGCGAACCCTTTGCCGAAGGAGTGGTGGTGGTCAGCGAGATCACGCTGCGGGCAGACAGAAGTTTCTTAAGGCAGCAAATATTGGTCGCCGAAACCGCCAATGGCTGGCGGGTGGTGACCCAACTGCCAAGCTATGCGGACGAGCCGGCTTGACCCGCGCCTGGCCATGGCCGGGTCAACCTGCTGGGCCGGCACATAAACATCCCGTTTGACCTGCCCGTGATCGCGATGCCGCCTTGCAAAAAATGCGGATTGAATGACAAAGGGTGCTTGGTGGCAATTTTCCAGACGGAGTACCGTAGGGGTGACAGTCTTGATGGCTCACAAAAAAGACAGGAACAATATGGCGACCCGGGAAACCACAAAAACCCATCCGTTGCGCGGCGAAGCGATTCTCCGCGATCCAACACTGAACAAAGACGCGGCATTCACGCGCGAAGAACGGCGCCACCTCGGTCTCGAAGGCCTGCTGCCGCCGGCGGTGCTGACGATGGAGCAACAGGTTGCGATGAGCCTTGGCCAGATCCTCGCCAAAAGCGAACCGCTGGAGCAATACATCGGACTCATCGCCTTGCTGGATCGCAACGAGACCCTGTTCTACCGGGTGCTGCTGGAAAATCTGGAACGTTTTACGCCGGTCATTTACACGCCCACGGTCGGGCTGGCCTGCCAGCGTTACAGCCATATTTATCGCCGGCCGCGCGGATTGTTCATCACGCCGGATGACCGCGGGCAGATCATCGAGCGCCTCCGCGAATTTCCCCGGCGCGACATCCGTCTGATTGTGGTCACGGACAACGAACGCATCCTCGGCCTGGGCGATCAAGGCATGGGCGGCATGGGCATTCCCGTTGGCAAACTCATCCTTTACTCGGTCGGCGCGGGGATTCATCCATCGCTATGCCTGCCGGTCAGTCTCGACGTCGGCACGGACAACGCCGAGTTGCTGGAGGACCCGTTTTATCTCGGTTACCGGGCGCGGCGGCTGCGCGGTGCGGATTACGACTCGTTTGTGGAGGAATTTGTCGAAGCGGTCAAAACCGTGTTCCCGAACGCATTGCTGCAGTGGGAGGACTTCAAAAAAAACAACGCGCTCCGGCTGCTGGACCGCTACCAGCTCCGGCTGCCCAGTTTCAACGACGACATCCAGGGGACAGCGGCCGTGGCCGTGGCAGGCATCCTCTCCGGCCTGCATCAGGCCGGACAGAAACTGCGCGACCAGCGCGTTTTATTTGTCGGCACCGGCGCGGCGGGCATCGGGATTGGCAATCTGATTTCGGCGGCGTTCAAGGCCGACGGGCTGAACGAGGCGGAAATCCGCCAACGGAAGCTTTTTCTCGACTCCGGCGGCATTGTTCACATCGGTCGCGCGGACATGGATCCGCACAAACGCACGGTCGCCTGGACGGCCAAGGAACTGGCCGCCGCCGGACTGGCCGAACCGTTGCCCACCAAGCTTGAAACCATCGTCGAGGCCTTCCACCCGACCGTGCTCATCGGCACGACCGGCACGCCGGGCGAGTTCACCCCCGCGGCCATCCGCACCATGGCCAAACATTGCGAACGCCCGCTGATTTTTCCGTTGAGCAACCCCACCAGCAAGACCGAATGCACACCCACCGAAGCCTTGAAGAATTCCGACGGCCGTGCGCTCGTTGCCACCGGCTCGCCGTTTGAACCGGTGACGTTTAATGGCCGCCGTCATGTCATCGGTCAATGCAACAACGCGTTTATTTTTCCCGGCGTCGGGCTGGGCGTGTTGATCTCCGGCGCGGCGCAGGTGACCGACTCGATGTTCCTCGTCGCTGCCCGGACCTTGGCGGAATTTGCGGTCGCCGACACGAACGGCAGCGGCTCGTTGTTTCCGTCATTGTCGCAATTGCGGGAGATCAGCCGCGCGATTGGCTTCAAGGTGGCACAGACTGCACGCGACGAGGGGGTTGGCCGCAAGTTGGAGGATGTCAAACTGCGGGCCGCGTTCGACAAATTTATCTGGTATCCAGAATATACCGGCCGGTAGTTTGCGCTGCAGGACAGGCGGGTACGGTCCGGCTTAAAATTCGGCGCCACCAGATTTGAACCAAGTCCCGTCAGATGAGTCTCAGAGATATGGGAAACATGCTCCACCAGGAGACCGGCGGAAGCAGCGCCAAAATCAGGCGGCTGAAATTTGCCATCCTGCAATGCTTGGCACTGTCCGTCACGGTCGCCTCACTTCAGGCGAGAACCTGCGCAACGGCGAACCAGCCGATGCTGATCGGAGCGAAGGAGGCACAGCCCCAATGGCACAGCGTCGTCATGCTGGTGCGAACCAACCAGCCCGTCATACACTTTTACGACAAATTGAATCCGATTTGGTGGTTTGGAAATTGCGACGAGCCGCGCGCCCCGGCGTGGTACCGGCCAAATAAACGGTTTAGAAATCTTGCCTGGCACCTGCGCAATCCCTTCGAGGATTTCAGCAATTACGTGATCGGGATCAGCGACAAACGGTCGGTGCGGAGCGGGAGGTATCCGACCCAGATTTCCAATCCGCACGGCGGCTGGAACTTCGCCGTCTCGCATCGGGGCATGGTCTATCTGCCTTTCTGGGACTACAAACACGGCCGGTTCGAATTTTATTTCGGCTGGCGCGAGCGCGGCAACTTTGGCATCAAGCTGAACTTCCGGCAGGCGTTGCCCGATCCGCCATCGCCCAAGCCCCAGGAACCGGAAACCTCCCGGCGGTCGTAAACAAGTCTGGCAACGGTTCCCAAAGATATTTGTCTTTGAGTGTTGCTGATATCTTCCATAAGGAGTATAATTGGTTATTGATTCTCCTATAATTTTGGCGTGCCGTTTGCTGGTGCGCTTGGAGAAATGACTATTTTTATGATAAATGATTCGAATTTAACCAAACCCGGTCCGCAAACATCCGGTGCGACAGAGTCGCGTGCAGCGGGCACCCAGGAATTGTTGAATTTTGAAGCTGAAGGCGGCCAGCAGTCGTCCCGGGAACCGGCAACCGACCAACACCAGTCAAGCGTGGACTGGAAGGAGATTGTCGCCCGTTACCAGAAACCGTCCATCGGAAGGGGCGTCTGGCAGCTGGTTAACACGCTCGTTCCTTACTCGGCACTTTGGTTGTTGATGTATTTTACCACGGCGATGTCCTGGTGGTTGACGGTGCCGCTGGCGGTTTTGGCCGGCGGCTTCATGGTGCGGTTGTTTATCATCCACCACGACTGCGGCCATGGTTCGTTTTTCAAATCGCGCCGGGCCAATGATGTTTTGGGCTTCATCACCGGTGTGCTGACGTTCACCCCCTACCATCACTGGCGCTGGGAACATGCCGTGCATCATTCCACCTCCGGTGATCTGGACCGCCGGGGGACGGGCGACATCTGGACGTTGACGGTGCAGGAATATCTGGAGGCTTCCCGCTGGAAACGCTTTGCCTACCGGCTGGCCCGCAACCCGGTGGTGTTGTTCGTCATTGCGCCGCTTTTTCTGTTTGCGGTCCGGCAGCGGTTCCCCAACGCCGCGGCAAGCACCCGCGACCGGCAATCGGTGTATTGGACGAACCTGGCAATTTTTGGGATGGCCGCCGGACTGAGCTGGTTTTTCGGAATCAAGGCGTACCTCGTGATCCAGTTGACAGCCATGGCGGTGGCCGGTTCGGCGGGAGTCTGGCTGTTTTACGTGCAGCATCAGTTCGAGGGGGTTTACTGGGAACGCAGCGAGGGTTGGGATTACACGACGGCGGCGTTGAAGGGCAGTTCGTTTTATAAACTTCCCAAGGTTTTGCAATGGTTCTCCGGCAACATCGGATTTCATCACATCCATCATCTCAGCCCGCGGATCCCAAATTATCATCTGGAAAAATGTCATCAGGCCGAGCCGCTGTTTCAGACCGTGAAGGCCATCACCCTGTTTTCCAGCTTCAAGTCATTCACCTTCCGTCTTTGGGATGAGCAGCGGCGCAAGCTGGTGGGTTACGGCCATCTCAAGTTGATCCGGAATCAGAAGAAACAGGCTGCGATGCAGTAACATCGGCAGGGCGTCCGCTGCCGCGCCCGCCGGCACCATCAGAGCCGAAGTCGTTCAGGTGGCCAGCGTGGAGGTGAACATGTCCTTGGCGATTACCCCGTCGGCGACTTTCGTCACCGGCCCGGTCATCTCGATCACAAATCCGTCCCCGATCTTGATTTCAATCTTCCCGCCGGGCATGTGGACGGAAATCTCGCGGTCGCACAGGCCGAGCCGGTGGGCCACCGCCGCCGCGGCGCTGCTGCTGCTGCCGCTGGCCAGCGTATAGCCCGCACCGCGCTCCCAGATTTCAATCTGGATGTTCCGGCGGTCGAGCACCTTCATGAGCTGCACGTTGGTGCGGTTTGGAAAACGCAGATGCGTTTCCAGCAGCGGGCCGATCTGTTTCGCCAGGTCGGCGCTGATTCTTGGCATCGGCAGCACGCAATGCGGATTGCCCACCGTGGCTGCGCAAAAATTGAAGCGTTCCCCGCGCAGATGGATCGGTTCGTTGATGACTTCGCGGCGCGGGCCGGCCACGGGAATTTCGTCGCTCCAGAAACTGACCTTGCCCATTTCCACGCGCACAATCTTGCCGCGTTCCGTCACCGTGGCCTTCACCACGCCGCCGGGGGTTTCGACGCTGAACTCGTCCTTGCCGACCAGTTTTTTGTCAAACAGGTAGCGCGAAAAAATCCGCAGGCCGTTGCCGCTTTTTTCGGCCTCGCTGCCGTCGGGATTGAAGATGCGCAGACCGAACCCGGCCTTTTTGGAGGGCAGGGGGCCGAGCAGGATGCCGTCCGAGCCGACGCCGTAATTGCGGTGGCAGATCGTCTTGATCTGATTGGTCGTCAGCGGCGACGGCAGGTTTTTCGGGTCAATGACGAGGTAGTCATTGCCGAGCGCGTGATACTTGTTGAAGGCCCAAAGCATGGCCGCAGAATAGCGCGCCGCACGCGAAGCGTAAAACAGATTAAAAACTATTTGTTTTTCGCATGGCGACCTTCGTCTTCCAAATGGAACTTGTGCAGGGAGCGATGCACGACGGGCGCGAAGATGATGCCGAGGATGGCAACCAAAGTAAGGCCGCTGAAAAGCGCGTAACAGCCGGCGAAAATTTTTCCAGCATCAGTCTGCAACGTGGCAACCGGCCCCATGCCGGAAAGAATCATTGCGGCATTAACGAATGCATCCACCCACGGCAGCTTTTCAAAAACATGATAGCCGATCATGCCCAGGCCCAGCGAAACGGCGATAACCATGATTCCGAGCATCGCATGGTGCGCGAGTCGCTGGTAATAGACCTTGCGCGGCAGCAAGGGTTTGGAGTGATGCTCAAACATGCGGCGCGGTTTTCACTTTTGGTGGGTCTGTACGCTGCCGGTGATTTCGCGCACGTCATTGATGCCGCGTCTTTGCATGAATTCACGGATGCCGGCAATCACCTGCAGCGGGGTCTGCGGAGCGTAGAAATTGGCCGTGCCCACCGCCACCGCCGTCGCTCCAGCCAGCATGAACTCGATGGCATCCGCCGCGTTCTGGATGCCGCCCATGCCGATGATGGGAATTTTCACCGCCTTGGCCGCCTCCCAGACCAGCTTGATGGCGATCGGTTTGATGCACGGGCCGGTCAGGCCGCCGGTGATGTTTGCCAGCTTCGGTTTGCGCGTTTCAATATCAATGGCCATCGCCGGATAGCTGTTCGTGATGGCCAACGCGTCACTGCCCGCGTCCTCCGCGGCCTCGGCAAACGGCGCGATGTTCACCACGTTCGGGCTCATCTTGGTGATGAGCGGCAGCTCCGTCACTTTGCGGCAGGCCGCGACCACCTGGCTGAGCAGTTTCAAGTCCGTTCCAAACTGCGCGCCGCCCTCCTTGATGTTGGGGCAGGAGACGTTCAGTTCCAGCGCGCCGACGCCGCCGAGCGCGTCAAACCGCCGGGCCACCTCGGCGTATTCTTCCACTGTCGTGCCCCAGATGTTGATGATGGTCGGCACTTTCAATCCTTTGAGGAACGGCCAGTATTTCTTGATGAACCCGTCCACGCCCGGACCTTGCAGGCCAATGGCATTGATGAGTCCGCTGGCGACCTCGACGGTGCGCGGCGTGGGATTGCCACGAACGGGTTCGAGGCGGATGCCTTTCACCACGACGGCCCCGAGCTGGTTCAGATCGAGCAGTTGCGAGTATTCGACGCCGTAACCGAACGTGCCGGAAGCAACCATGACCGGATTTTGCAGCGTCAGTCTGCCGATTTTAACGGATAAATTAACTGTCTCACCGGCCTTCAGGCCTTTGGGTTTCACTTGGCCACCTCCCAAGCAATCTGGCGCGAATCGAATACCGGTCCCTCGGTACAAGTACGCTGGTATTCCCAGCCGTCACCGGCCTTGACCGGGATCACGCACGTCAAGCAGACGCCGACGCCGCAGCACATGTGTTCGTCCATCGAAAGTTCCGCCGGGATCTTGAGTTCATCAGCGATTTTGCCGACAGCTTTCAACATGCCGGTCGGCCCACATGCGAATAATTTCTGACTTCTGACTTCTGGCTTCTGACTTCTGACTTCCGCCAGCAACGGCTGTGTGACCAGTCCCTTCTCGCCGTGGCTGCCATCCTCGGTGGTTACCCGAACATCCCAGCCAAGCGCCTGAAATTCCTTCTCGCACAGGATGTCCACGCGCTTCCGTCCGCCCACGAAGACGATGCCTTTTTGCGGGGAACGTTGCGCCAGCAAATACATTGCCGCCATGCCATAACCGCCGGCGACGAACAGGGGAGTTTCGCCGTCGGGCTTGGGAATCGTAAATCCGTGGCCCAGCGGCGCAATCACTTCAAGTTCGTCACCGGAACGCATCCGCGAAAGCACCTCGGTGCCTTTGCCGACAGTTTTGTAAAGGATGGAAAAGGTGTCGTTCTGGACCTGGAAAATACTGAATGGCCGGCGGAGCAGCGCATCCTTCATCGGCAGCACTCGGACGTGGGCGAACTGTCCCGGTTGGATGAGCGGCGCGATTTGCGGTGCCCGCACCACGAGCCGGAAATAGGAATCCGTATCGCGCTCGTTGGAAACGATCTGGACGGTTTGCTCAAGCATGACCGGGGATTTTGGCGTTGTCGGGTGAAGCGGCCATGACCGGATGCGGATGACCGTTGATCTTGTCCTGGTGCCGGCCTTCGGTGCGGGCAAGCATTTTGCGACAGGTGGCGAAGGCGAGCAGCGGCCAGGCATTGCGATAGATGTCGTATTTCAAATAGAACACCTTTGGAAAGCCGGTGCCGGTGATTTCACTTTCGGTCCACGAGCCATCCTCGTTTTGCGTACGAATGAGATATGCGATGCCGCGCTTGAGATTTGGATTGTTGGGGTCGTCAAACGCGCACAATCCCATCACGGCCCAGGCGGTTTGCGACGCGGTGCTGGGACCGCGGCCCTTGAAGACCGGGTCGTCGTAGGTGTTGCAACGTTCCCCCCAGCCGCCGTCTTCGTGCTGGACGCTTTCGAGCCAGTCGCGGGCCTGGAGCAGCCACGGCTGGTTCATGTCAATGTTCATGGCGCGCAACCCGCGCAGCACCTGCCAGGTGCCGTAAATGTAGTTCACCCCCCAGCGGCCGTACCACGAGCCGTCCTCCTCCTGCTGCTCGCGGATGTAGTCCAGCGCGTCGCGAATCTGATGGTGGCTGGTGCTCCAGCCTTCGTAACCAAGCAGTTCGAGGATGCGCGCGGTGATGTCGGCGCATTCGGGGTCGAGCATCGCGTTGTGATCGGCGAACGGAACCTTTTCCAGGATGTTTTTGGTGCAATCCTTGTCGAACGCCGCCCAGCCGCCGTCCTTGCACTGGAAGGTCATCATCCATTTCAAACCGCGCCGGAAACACTCGTCGCGTCTTTGCGGATTGTCCGTCGGGATTTTCCGCAGGGCGAGCAGCACCATCGCCGCGTCATCCACGTCGGGGTTCCATTTGTTGTTGTATTCAAAAACCCACCCGCTTGGCTCGACGTTGGCCGGGTTTTTATGAATCCAATCGCCGCGGAAGCGGATCTCCTTTTCCATCAGCCACTCGGCGGCCCTTTTCAACATCGGGTGGTTCTCGGGAATGCCGGATTCATGCAGGCAGATGGTGACGATCGCCGTGTCCCACACCGGCGAGAAACACGGTTCGATGCGCACGGTATCCTCGGTTTCGTGCTCCAGTTTTTTCAGTTCGTGCGCGGCGCGAACGACCTGCGGATGGTCGTCCGAATAACCGAGCGCCTTGAGGGCGATGAGCGAATTGAGCATGGCGGGAAAAATCGCCGCCAGGCCATCCGAGCCCTCGAAGCGTTCGAGCATCCATTGCTCGGCTTTCCGGAGCGCGCGTTTGCGGAAGGGATGGATGCTGTGCTCGGCGAACCATTCGGCGAATTTGTGCAGCCGGTCGAGCCACAGGAAAAAATTGCGCAATGAAAGCCGGTCCGGGTCAGGAGCGAGGGCAAGGTCGCGTTCGTGAACGCCTTCGGGATAGAGTTCATCCAGGTCCACCGGCACCGGGCGCGTGGGTTTGAAGTGGTTGATGATGGCCAGCGGCACGAGCATGGCACGCGACCAGTTGCTCATGTCCCAGAATTCCACGCCAAACCATTTGCCGATGAGGATGACCTCGCACGGAATCGTGGGGACGTATTCCCAGGAAAAAAGGCCGATCAGCGCCAGGTATAATTTTGAAAATGTGTTCATCCGCGGCACGCCACCGAGGTTGAGCGCCATTTCCCGGGCTTTCAGCATCCGCGGGTCGGTGACGGGCACGCCGGCGAGTTTGAGCGCGAGGTAGGCCTTGATGGTGGCATTGACCTCCGCCGGTCCGCCGTAATAAATGTTCCAGCCGCCATCGGACAGTTGCATTGAAAGGATGTGATTGACCGCCTTGCGCTGCCATTCGGGGTCCACTTTTCCGTTCCAATGGTGGTAAATGATCGTGTCCGAAACGAGCGTGGAATCCACCATCAATTCGCCGACCCAATAGCCTTCCGGCCGCTGCAAATGAAGCAGGTTTTCCTGCGCCTTCCGGGTGGCGGCGTCCAAGTCACGGCCAAAATCCATTGACTGGCGGGCGGCCGGGGGCGCCGGCGCCGGTTGAACCCTTGAACTGCTTTCAATCACATGCATACTCTGCGAATTCACGCCAAAGCTGTAAAGTTTTTAGTCGGAGCTGAAAGCAGTTTTTAATCCGGTTTGATTTTTATCCTAGACACAACTTGTTATTATCGCTAATGTATTATCACGCTTTGATTTAGAAGCGGTAACTATCGTATGAGCTTTCAGATTGCTCGATATGGCTGGTTGCCCGATTTACCGGATCATCGGGACCATTTTTACGCCGCGCCAGTGGCGCTGGCCGGTGCCCTGCCGGGCAAAGTTGATCTTCGTCCGCTATGTCCCCCGGTTTACGACCAAGGCCAGCTCGGCAGTTGCACCGCCAACGCCATCGCCGGGGCAATCGAATTTGACCGGATGAAACAAAAGCTCGCGCAGATATTCACACCGTCGCGTTTGTTCATTTATTACAACGAGCGTGTCATTGAACACACGATTGAATCCGACAGCGGTGCGCAGATTCGCGATGGCATCAAGAGCGTGGGCAAAGCGGGCGATTGTCCCGAGACCGAGTGGCCGTATGTCATTGCCAAGTTCAAAACCAAGCCACCGGCCAAGTGCTACGCCGACGCGCTGGCATACCGGGCCATTTTGTACCAGCGACTGACTCCCATTCTCAGCCAGCTCAAGGGCTGCCTCGCTTCGGGTTATCCGTTTGTGTTTGGGTTTACGGTTTACGAAAGTTTTGAAAGCGGGCAGGTGGCCCGGACCGGTCACGCGCCGTTGCCCAGGTCCGGCGAGACGGTCATTGGCGGCCACGCCGTGGTCGGTGTCGGTTATGATGATGACCGGCAGTGGTTCATTGTCCGTAACTCGTGGGGCGTCGGATGGGGCTTGAAAGGTTATTTCACGCTGCCCTACGCCTATTTGACAGATGATAATTTGGCCAGCGACTTCTGGACAATCCGTGTAGTTCAATGATAATGAGTGCAACCCTATAACCCTGATAAAAAACTATGACACTGACAAAACGTGACCTGGTGGTTCGCATCAGCAGCGAAACCGGCCTGGTTCAGCAGCAGGTGTTCGACGTGGTACAAAAAACCCTCGACTACATCGCCGAAGCGCTCGCCAAAGGCGACAAGGTGGAACTCCGCAACTTCGGCGTCTTTGAAATCAAAATCCGCAAGGCCCGGGTGGGTCGCAATCCCAACGCGCCGGAAACCGACGTGCCGATTCCCGCGCGGGCCATGGTGAAATTCAAGGCCGGCAAGGAAATGCGGGCCGACGTGCTCAAGCTCACGCCTGCAAAAGCCGTGCCGCAGGTTTGATCACAGAAATGATCGGAAATTCTTGATTAACTGATGGTTGTCAAACGAGTGCCGGCATGACGGTTGCTGGTTTGATTTGCCCTTTGATTCTACCAATTTTTGCTAAAGGGTTGGCAGCAATCGTGTGTAACAGCGCCAACTGGCATGGCATGGTGCCAAATAAATATGAATGCCGGAAACTCAGAAACAGCGGCGAACCAAACGGCCAGAACATGCTGGCTGGCAATTTCCTGAATTTGGCTTACGTTAGAAGTACGTTCCAATCAAGTCAGCGCCCGCGTTCCGCAGCCGGTTGACCATTGGCGGTCAACCAACAATCCATTGACACTCAAAATTCCTCCCATGTCCCGGCATTATTACCAGCTCCCATTCTTGAAGGCGGCATTGTGGGCGATTTTCGTATCGGCGGTGTTGTTGGCGCGCGGATGGGCCGCGACCGGCACCATTCAGGA
>Ga0265338_10003872_pt1 | contig 20727 bp, 19 predicted proteins | sample 42126metaG_FD_193579 | JGI IMG/M metagenome (GOLD analysis project Ga0265338, IMG submission 193579) | Rhizosphere microbial communities from Carex aquatilis grown in University of Washington, Seatle, WA, United States - 4-21-26 metaG | ecosystem: Host-associated > Plants > Roots > Rhizosphere...
GCGGCCGCCAGCCCGGCCAGGCCGAGCAGCCCGCAGGCGCGCAGCGCCGCGCCGGCCGCCAGGCCGGCCCGGCCCCAGCGCTGGTTCGCCCAGGCGGCCGCCAGCGAGCCGGCCAGGAACGCGAGGCCGTAGGGGCAGAACATCAGGCCCGCTTCCAGCGGGCTCAGCCCGAGCGTGTCCTGCAGGTAGAACGCCAGCACGAAGAACACCGCGGCCGAGGTCGCGTAGACCGCCAGCACGACTGGCAGCCCGACCGCGAAGGCCGGGCGCCGCAGCAGCCCGGGCGGTACCAGCGGGCTCTGCCCGCGGGCGGCGGCCCGGCGCTGCGTCAGCCCGAGGAGGGCCAGCAGCGGCACCGCGGCCAGCAGGCAGCCGGTCGCCCAGCCCGGCCAGCGGTCGGCGCTGCCGGCGCTCAGCGGCAGCAGGACCAGCACCAGGACGGCGGTCAGGGCCACCGCGCCGGCCACGTCGACCGAGGGCGGGTCCGGCCGCCGTGACTCGGGCACGCAGCGGCGCGCCAGCATGGCCGCCGCCAGCGCGACCGGCACGTTGACCAGGAAGCACAGCCGCCAGCTGAGGCCGCCCAGGTCGAGCTGGACCAGCGCGCCCCCTGCTAGCTGGCCCGCCACCGCCGACAGCCCGATGACCAGCGTGTAGCTGCGGAACGCGCGGGCCCGGGCGGGCCCCGAGTAGGCGGCCGAGATGATCCCGAGCACCTGCGGCAGCAGCGCCGCCGCGGCCGCGCCCTGGGCCAGCCGGGCAGCCACCAGCACGGCCGCGCTGGGGGCGAGGCCGCAGCCGGCCGACGTCAGCGCGAACGCCGCGAAGCCGGCCGTCAGCAGCCGGCGCCGGCCCCACCGGTCCCCCAGCCGCCCGCCCGCGACGAGGCCGGCCGCGAAGGTGATCGCGTAGCCGGCCACCGTCCACTGCAGGGCGGCCGGGCCGGCCCCGAGGTCGCGCCGCATGACCGGCAGCATGATGTTGACCAGGAACGAGTCCAGCACCACGAGCGCGACGCCGGTCAGCACGACCGGCAGCAGGCCGGCCGGGCGCGGCAGGGCGGGGGCGGCGGCCGAAGCGGAGCCGGAACCGGGGCCGGGAGCCGCTAGCCCGCGGTCGGGGGAGGAATGACCAGGCACGTGCAGCTGCCGTGGGCGAGGACGGCGCCCGCGGCATCGGTGACCCGGGCCTCGGCGGTGGCGGTGCGGCGCCCGACGTGCACGGTGCGGGCCTCGCAGGCGACCGTGTCGGCGTCAAGCGCCAGCGTGCGGACGAAGTTGACCTTGAACTCGAGCGTGGTGTAGAGCGCGCCGTCGGGCAGCATCGTGTACACGGCGCTGCCCATCGCAGTGTCCATCAGCGTCGCGATCACGCCGCCGTGCACGATGAGCATGGCGTTGGCGGCGGCCGGGGACGGCGTGAGCGTCCAGACGGTGCGGCCGGGTTCCAGCACGTCGGCCAGAATGCCGAGGGAGCTGCCCACCCCGATGCCGTCGGCGATGCCCTGGTCGAGCAGGGTCCGCAGGTCGCGGATCCGGGTCTCGATGGCCGGCCCGGCGGGCGCGCTGGCCGGCCGCTGGTGCGTCTGCGTCACGGGCAGTCCTTTCCTCGGCGCTTTCCCACGAGTTTCATCATGCCCGCTCCCGTCATAGCCGCCAGTATTGATAAGCAGATGACGACCGCCGATTAACGGCGGCAATTGATCAGGCCCGGGTGATCAGGCACTGACCGATTCGGTAAATGGCCCGGCCGCTTCCAGGCTGCGCAGGAACATCCCGACCGGGGGCCGCGGGTCGGGCCGCCACAGCGCGTAGACGCCGACCATCGGCTGGGGGTCGACCAGTTGCGCCGCGACCAGTCCCTGGGCCGGCACGCGGGCCCGGACCGACGACGCGAAGGCGACCACCGACCGGGTCGCCACCGTCAGCGCGGTGGCGCCGGAGTCATCGACGTAGCCCGACACCGGCAGCGAGATGCCGCAGCGGTCGGCGGTCGACAAGATCGCGTCGTACATGGCCGGGCTGGCCTCGCGGCGGAACAGCAGCACCCGGTCGCGGGCCAGGTCGCGGAACGGCACGTGGCTGCGCTCGGCCCAGCGGTGCTGCTGGCCCAGCAGCAGCGCGAGCGGGACGGTGAGCAGCCGGTGGGAGCGCAGCGGCTCGGTCGGGGCGCTGGCGAACGACAGCGCCAGGTCGATCTTCCCCTCGTGCAGGGCGGCGATCAGCGCGCCGCTGCGCGCCTCCCACAGGGTGGTCGACAGGTGCGGGTACTCCACGTTGAGCCGCCGGAGGGTGGGCGCGAGCACGCGCTGCCCGGCATCGAAGTTGAAGCCGATGGAGATCGACCCGCTCCGCCCGGCCGCCACCTCCCGGGCCACCGCGACCGCGCGGTCCGCGTGCTCGAGCAGCCGCCGGGCCTCGGCCTCGAACGCCAGGCCGGCCGCGGTGAGCTTGACCTCCCGCGAGTTACGGGTGACGAGCTCGGCGCCGACCTGGCGCTCGAGGCGCTGCAGTTGCTGGCTGAGTGAGGGCTGCGCCAGGTGGAGCCGTGCGGCGGCGCGCCCGAAGTGCAGCTCCTCGGCGATGGCGAGGAACGACCTGATGTACCGGAACTCGAGCTTGTTCTCCACGAAACGACACCTTCCTAGGCGCCTATCACGGTACGGCAACGCCGACAACTGCCGGTGAAGCGAACATGTGAAGCGGGAAACGTTTTCGCCCCGGATTGCTACGCGTTGACGAAATGGAAATGAACGCTCCCTGAATAATCCTTGGGATGAGACCGGCGTCACAATTTCACCTGGCCCCGCCTTCGCGATAGCCCAGGGGAATGGATCAATAGATCCCCGGAATGCGCGTTGACGATATCGAGGCACCCTGCCTACGTTCTCCTTGGGACAATCGAAGTGTCATCGACGTGTTCCGGGAAATCTGACAACCGTTCGGTGCCTGAATTCGGTGTTGTTAATTCTGATTTCGGTAACGTAACCGGGATGGAGGTGGCGAGTATGCCGCCCGCCACGCTGCACGAGGCGTTCGCGGCGTCCGCCGCGCAGGCCCCAAACTGCCCGCTGAACTTCCCCGGCTCAAAAGAACAGCTCACGCTGCACGAGCTGCACATCCGGGCGACCGCCACCGCCCGCGGGCTGGTCGCCGCCGGGGTAACCCCCGGTGACCGGGTCGGGGTGCTGAGCCGTAACAACGCCGACTTCCTGGTCGGCCTGTTCGCGGCCGCCGCGGCCGGGGCGGCCGCCTGCCCGCTGCCGCTGCCGACCTCGGTCAGCGACCTCGGCGGCTATACCGCCCGGCTGTCGGCCATCATGTCGGTCGCCCGGATCGGCCGGGTGGTGGTGGGCGCGCGCACCGAGCCGACCGCCCGGCGGATCTCCGCCGTCCGGCCGGGGGTCGAGTTCCTTACCGCGGCGGCCCTTACCGGGTCGGCCGGCGCCGGGCCGGACCTCGCCGGGCTGCCCCGGGTGGCACCGGACGACGTGGCGGTGGTGCAGTTCACCTCGGGCAGCACCTCGCTGCCCAAGGGCGTGCTGCTGAGCCACGCCAACGTGCTGCACGGCTGCGCCGCGATCTGCGACGGCATCGCGATGACGGCGGATGACCGCGGCGCCAACTGGCTGCCGCTGTTCCATGACATGGGCCTGTTCGGCACCCTCAGCGCGCTGCTGAAGCCGATACCGATGACCGTCTGGACGCCGTCCGCGTTCGTCAAGGACCCGGCCGCCTGGCTGCGGGACTTCGCCGACCGCGGCTGCACCATCGTGGCCGCGCCCAACTTCGGCTACGAGGCGCTCCTCGACGCGGTCCCGGCCGACGAGGTCAGCGGCCTTGACCTGAGCCGCTGGCGGGTTGCGTTCAACGGGGCCGAGCCGGTGCTCCCGGGCTCGGTCGAGCGCTTCGTCGCCCACTTCGCGCCCGCCGGGTTCGCGCCCGCGGCGATGCAGCCGGTCTACGGCATGGCCGAGGCGACCCTGGCGGTGACGTTCCCGCCGCCCGGGCGGCCGCCCGTCACCGCCTGGGTGGACCGTGACCGGCTGGCGGCCGGCCAGGTGGCCGAGGTACCGGGCGGCAGCGGGCGGGCGCGGCCCCTGGTCGCGCTCGGCCGCCCCGTCCGCGCGATGGAACTGCGCGTCGTCGACGAGGCGGGCGCGGCGCTGGCGGCGGACCTGGTCGGCGAGATCGAGATCCGCGGGGCGGCGGTGACCCGCGGCTACCTCGCGGCGGACACGGTGCTGGCAGACACAGGGCTGGCGGACACAGGGCAGGCAGACACAGGGCAGGCAGACACGGGGCAGGCGCCCGTCCCCCGCGACGGCTGGCTGCCAACCGGAGACCTCGGCTTCGTGCACCGCGGCGACCTGTACGTGACCGGGCGCCGCAAGGAAATGATCATCATCAGGGGGGAGAACTATTACCCAGGCGACGCCGAGGCCGCGGTTCGCGACCTGCCCGGGCTGCACCGGCGGCGCTGCGTGGCAGTAGCCGACCAGGCGGCCGACGGGGCCGAGATCATCACCGTGCTGGGCGAGACGGCGCTCCGCGACCCCGGGGCGGCCGACCGCCTCCGCGCGGAGCTCCACGCGGCCGTCTGCGCGGCCCTTGACCTGGACCGCGGGCGGGTCCAGGTCCACCTGGTCGCCCCCGACGCGCTGCCCCGCACTTCCAGCGGCAAGTTCCGCCGGTCCGCCGCGCGCGAGCTCGCCCACGAGCCCATCGAAAAGTAACGGACCGAACGAGGAGAACCGGTGCACAGCTACGACGTCTTCCGGCACTACGAACGCAACCACTGGCGGCTGGCCGACATCCCCTTCGACACCATCGACCCGGCCAGGGTCCGCCCCGAGTACGTGACGCTGGCCAAGAGCGCGGTGATGGGCGAGTCCAACTCGATCGCCGCCCAGCACGGCTTCTACAACGAGTTCGACGACTACGACTTCTCGGGGTTCGTCGCCATCTGGGGCTACGAGGAAATCCAGCACCACTTCGCGTTCCGGGCCTGGCTCGAGGCGGCCGGCCACCCGATGACGGCCGCGCCGGTGGAGGCGCAGCGCGAGGCCTACGCGCCCGGCACCACCCCGTGCGCCACGCTGGCCACCAACATCATCTCCGAGCTGACCGTCAACCACATCTACAAGGCCGTCTCCACCTGGGTCGACGAGCCGGTGCTGGCCGACATCATGGGCCGCGCCAGCCTGGACGAGGCCGGCCACGCGCGGGAGTTCATCCACTACACCCGGCGGCGGCTCAGCCGGCACCCGAACGAGCTCCCCTCGGTGCTCGAAACGCTCTACGTCTACACCTCCGAGGAGCGGATAAAGCACCCGGTCGGGGTGTTCAAGGGCGAGCTGGCGGCGGTGAAGGACCACGAGACGATCGACACCGCCTTCGAGATGTTCATCGAGAAGGTCGCCGCGGCCGGGGAACTCGACCGGCTGCAGGACAAGATCCGCCGCACCTTCGGCGCGCTGACCGACCTGGACCTCAGCACCAACGCCCGGGTCCGCCGCCGGCTGGCCGAGGCACTGGCGTGACCGCGCCCGACGTCCCGGTCGTCAGCCTGCCGTGGCGGGTGCTCGATGACTACCGCTGCTTCGGCTGCTCACCGCACAACCCGTTCGGCCTGGGACTCGAGTTCGCCGAGCACCCGGACGGCATCGTGACCCGGTTCTGCCTGGACCGGGGCTACGAGTCCTACCCCGGGGTGGTGCACGGCGGGCTGCTCGGCGTGGTCTGCGACGAGGCGATGGGCAACCTCATCGTGCTGCGCACCGGGCTGGTCGCCTTCACCACCGGCATGCGGATGCGCTACCTGCAGCCGATCCTGGTCGGCGACACCTGCACCTGCGTGGCGTCGCTGAGCTCACCCGAGAGCGACGCCGGCCTCACCTCGACCCGGGCGGAGATCTTCAACGGCGCGGGTGACCTCGCCGCCACCAGCAGCGCCACCTACCGCCGGGTTCCGTTCAGCACCACCCGCGACCGCATCTCCCTCGGCGACGAGGAGGCGGACCGGCTCGACCGTGCCCTGACCAACACCATCCCGGGAGTCCAGCGATGACCACCAGCCAGAACCACGCCGCCACCACGGTCACCGTGGCCGACATCACCGCCACCCTCACCCGCATCGTCGCGGCCGAGCTGGGCGTGCCTGAGGCGTCCATCTCGGCGGACTCGAACCTGCGGACGATGGAGGGGGCCGACTCGGTGAAGGTGCTGCGCACCGTGGCCAAGATCGAGCGCGAGTACGACATCGAGCTCGAGGACGCGGACGTCTTCGAGGCATCCACCGTGGCCGACATCGCGCGGGTCGTGCACCAGGCCCTGGAGACCTCATGACCAGCACCGCGCCCGCCCCGGCGGACACCAACCAGCACTACGACCTCAACCCCGACATCTTCGGGCTGTTCCTCGACCCGCTGCGCAAGTACTCCTCCGGCCTGTACGCGACGCCCGAGACCACGCTGGCGGAGTCGCAGGTCGCCAAGCTGCACTACGTCGCCGACCGGCTGCAGGTCAGCGACGGCGCCCGGCTGCTCGACGTCGGCTGCGGCTGGGGCTCGCTGGTGCTGTTCATGGCGAGCGAGTACCACGCCCAGGTGGTGGGGGTCAGCCCGGCCGGGCGGCAGCACGACTACATCACCGGGCGGGTCGCCGAGCTGGGCCTCGGCGGCCGGGTGAAGATCCTGACCGGCCACTTCGAGGATGTCGACATCGCCCAGGTACCCAAGGGCGGCTTCGACGGCGTGTCGATGCTCGGCTCGATCGTGCACATGCCCGACCTCGACCACGCGATGCGCCGGGCCCGCGGCCTGCTGCGGCGCGGCGGCCGGTTCTACGTCTCGGAAAGCTGCTTCCGCAACGCCGCCACCCGGGCCGCCTTCGACACCGGCCCTGGCCTGGAGTTCGTCCGCCAGGCGATCTTCGGCTGGGGCGACATGCGCCCGCTCTCGGACCTGGTCCGGGCGGCCGAGGACGCCGGCTTCTCGGTCGTCAGCGTGGACGACCTGACCGACGACTACCGGCGCACCATCGACGACTGGCACGCCAACGTGCTGGCCCGGGCCGACGCGATCGACGCGATCCAGCCGGGCATGGCCGCCACCCTCGCCCACTACCTCGAGATCGCCAACGCGGGCTGGGGCTACACCACCAAGCACTACGCCCTGACGTGCAAGAAGGCGCGCTGAGATGGCGCCCGTGCTGCTCGCGCCCGGACACGTCGAGTCGGTCGTCAGCAAGTTCATCCGGTCCACCCCGCCCGACCGCCGCTGGGACGTCGAGACCAGCTTCGACTGGGACGCGGCCAACGCCGACCGGCTCAGCGACGGCCAGCGCTCGGCGGTCGAGTTCATCACCTTCATCGAGGACCACCTGCCGGGCTACTTCTACGAGTACCAGCGCCGGTTCCCGGTCGACGACTCGGTCAGCGCGGACGAGTTCATCCACAACCGCGAGATCTACCACTTCACCGTGCGCTGGGCCCAGGAAGAGGACACGCACGCCCGGGCGCTGTTCCGCTACCAGGTGGCGACCGGCATGACCGACCCGGAGGTGCTGCGGCGGCGGCTCGCCGCGGAGGGGCGCAAGGACTTCGTCCTGCCGCACGACCACCCGGTCACCGTGTTCGCCTACGCGCTGGTGCAGGAGAAGGCGACCCAGATCTACTACCAGAACCTGCGGGCGGTGGTCGACGACCCGGTGCTGGCCGGGGTGCTGACCCGGCTGTCGCGTGACGAGGCCAGGCACTTCACGTTCATGGCGGACATGGTCGAGCTGTACCTGCAGCACGGCGGCGAGGCCGTGATCGACCCCATCCGCGACGTCATCGCGCAGTTCCGCATGCCGCTGGCGGACACCATGCGCGGCTACTGGCGCTGGGCCCTGCGCATCGCCGACACCGCCCACTACGACCACACCGACGCCTACGAGTACCTGGTCAGGACCGTGCAGGGGGTGGTCGACGCGAAGTCCGACCGCGCCGCCGAGCTGGCCCGGTTCGTCCAGGCGGCCCGCACGGTCGCTGTCGCCTGAACAGCACGGTCGCCTGAGCACAGCCGCCTGAGCACAAAGGAGTAACCGCAGTGACTACCACCGAACCGCACGTGAGCACGGCCGCGGCCACCGCCCCGGCCGCGGTCCCCGCCCCGCCGACGACCGAGCCGCCGACGGTCGAGGAAGCGGGCCACCGCATCTTCGACCCGGCCTGGAAGCACGATCCCTACCCGAGCTACGCGGTGCTGCGCGAGGCGGGCCCGTTCGTCCCCGGCCCGTTCGGGCTGCAGCTCGCCACCCGGTACGCCGAAATCGACGTGATCATGGAAGACCCGTCGTGGAGCCACGCCGAGGAGCCCAAGCTGCTCCACCCGGACAGCGACGGGTCCGACCTGCCCGCGTCGTTCCTGTGGATGGAGCCGCCGGACCACACCCGGCTGCGGCGGCTGGTGAGCAAGGCGTTCACCGCCCGGCGGGTGGACGGCCTGCGCCAGCAGGTCGAGGGCGTGGCGGGCAAGCTCATCGACGACGTCATCAACGCGGGCGAGGTGGACTGGGTCGAGCAGGTGGCCTACCCGCTGCCGCTGACGATGATCACCGACATGCTCGGGGTGCCGGCGGAGGCGCACGACCTGGTCCGCTCGATGTCCTACGGCATCGCCCGCGGGCTCGACCCGGACCTCATGCTCACGCCGCAGGAACTGGCCAACCGCGCGACCTCGGCCAAGGCGTTCAAGGACTACTTCGGCGAGCTCGTGGTCGAGCGGCGCAAGAACCCGAAGGACGACCTGATCAGCGACCTGGCGCGGGTGGAGGCGGAAGGCGAGCGGCTGACCACCGACGAGATGCTGTCCACGCTGGTGGTGCTGGTGGTGGCCGGCCACGAGACCACCGTCAACCTCATCGGCAACGGCCTGCTGTCGCTGATCCGCTGGCCCGACCAGTACGCCGCCCTGTGCGCCGACCCGGAGCTGGCCAGGCCCGCCATCGACGAGCTGATGCGCTTCGACGGCCCGTCGCACTTCACCACCCGCGAGGCGACCAAGCGGGTCGAGGTGGGCGGGCGCGTGTTCGAGGCCGGGGAGGGCGCGATCATGCTGCTGGCGTCGGGCAACCGGGACTTCCGGGCCTACACCGACCCCGACCGGCTCGACCTCGCCCGCTACGCGCGCAGCGAGTCGGTGCCGCGCCACCTCGGCTTCGGGGTCGGCCGCCACTACTGCATCGGCGCGCCGCTGGTGCGGGTGGAGATGGAGGCCGTGCTGCGCACGCTGGCCGACCGGGCGCCGCGGCTGGAGCTGCTGGCCGACCCGCCCCCGTACCGGCCGAACCTGGTGGTCCGCGGGCTGCACTCGCTGCCGGTGCAGCTGAGCAGCTGAGCTAGCGCCAAACGGCCGCGGGCCGGCGTCCAAGGTGGACGCCGGCCCGCGGCCCTTTCGCTGCGGTTAGGGAACTAACTCCCTGCCTGCACGAAAAGCTCCCGCGGGCCGCGCAGGGCGACGTGCGGGTGGTACTTCACCTGGTCCCGGGACTGCGCGGCCAGCCGCAGCGAGGGCACGCGGCGCAGCAGCGTGCCCACCACCACCTCGCCTTCCAGGCGGGCGAGGCTGGCGCCGATGCAGTAGTGCATCCCGGTGCCGAACGCGACGTGGCGGGTGGCGGCGGGCTGTCCCGCGAACCGCCGGACGTCCAGCCGGTCGGGATCGGGGTAGGCGGCCGCGTCGCGGTGGGCCGAGGCGTGCAGGATCAGGGCGGCCTCGCCCCGGCGGAATCGGTGCCCCGCCACCTCGTGCTCGGCCAGCGCGACCCGCAGCGACATCTGCACCGGCGGGTCGTAGCGCACCAGCTCGTCGATGGCGTCGGGCAGCAGCTCCGGCCGCGCCCGCAGCAGCTCGGCCTGCTCGGGGTGCAGCAGCAGGTTCAGCACGCTGTTGCTGAGCAGGTTGGCGGTGGTCTCGTGGCCGGCCGCGAGCAGCAGGATGCAGATATCGACCAGCTCCCGCTCGGTGAGCGCGTCGCCCGCTTCCTCCACCGCCGCCAGCGCGCTGACCAGGTCACCGGCGGGCTCGGCGCGCCTGCGGGCGATGTAGGCGCGGAAGTAGGCGGTGAACTCGCGCAGCGCGGTCGCCCTGGCCTCGATCTCCTGGGCGGTGAGCAGCTCGTCCGGGTCCTGGCCGCGGGCGATCGCGGCCGACCAGGCGAGGAACTGGGCGTGGTCGGCGGCCGGCACCCCGAGCATCTCGGAGATGATGGTGAGCGGAAGCGGGAACGACAGCTCCGACACCAGGTCGATGCCGCCGTCGGCCAGCAGCCTCCCGACGAACGCGTCGGTCAGCGCCTGCATCCGCGGCCGCAGCGCCAGCACGGTCTTGTGGTTGAACGCCTTCACCACCAGCCGCCGCAGGCGCGTGTGGTCCGGCGGGTCCATCCGCAGGAACGAGCCGAACACCTCATCGGGCTCGACCGTCGGGCGCAGCGGGTTGAGGCCCTCGCCGTAGCCGTGCCCGAAATGCGGGTCGCGCAGGATGAGGGCGCAGTCGCCGTAGCGGGTGACGAGCTGCAGGCCCTGCGGAGTCGCGTGCAGGGGGGCGCTCTCCCGCAGCGCTTTCGCGACCGGGTAGGGGTTGTTTCTGGTAGCCGGGGCGAAATAGTCCGCAATGGTGACGTCGGTGCTGGTCATGGCCCTCCAGGGGTCACGGCGACGGTACGCGCGCTATGCAGGCGATTACCCTAAATATGCTACCCGGAGCAATCAGGCGTTGTCTTTGACGATCGGCGTTACCAATCGCGCGTTCATTAATTCCGTCTTGCCCGGCCTATTTTTTGCCGCCATTGTTGCAAGAAAATCAACTCTTATTCGATAGGAGCCCGCCCCCGTGTTTCTCACCATTCTGGGATGCCGACAGGGAATGCCGGCCGACGGCCAGGCCAGCTCTTCCTATCTCGTCACCGAGGGTGCCACCCAGGTACTGCTCGACTGCGGCCCCGGGGCCGCGGCGGCCTTGTCCGCGGTGACCCACGTCAGCACGCTCAGCGCCATCGTGATCAGCCACCTGCACTCCGACCACTGCTACGACCTGCTGCCGCTGGGCAAGACGCTGCTGTCGGCACGGATGCGGGACGCCCGCCGGTTCCCCACCCTGCCGCAGGCGCGGCCGGTCGAGTGGCCGCCGCTGCCGCTGTACGTCCCGGCGGGCGGCAAGGCCGCCCTCGCCGCACTGGCGGCGGCGCTCCCTGTCCCGACCTACCCGCTCCTCGACCGGTCGTTTGACCTGGCGTTCGACGTGATCGAGTACCAGCCGGGGGACGTGCTGACGGTCGGCGACTGCCAGATCGGGCTGCACCCGCTGCACCACTCGCTGGCCAACTGCGGCATGCGGGTAGAGGGTCCGGCCGGCCTGCTGGCCTACAGCGGCGACACGTTCGACGTGCCCGGCCTCATCAAGCTCGCCAGCGGGGTCGACCTGTTCCTGTGCGAGTCCACCCTCGAGCTGACCGACGACTCGGTGCACGGGCACCTGAGCGCCGCCCAGGCAGGCGAGGCGGCGGCCGCGGCGGCGGCCGGCGAGCTGGTGCTGACCCACTTCATCACCGCCGACCCCAGCTGGCTGGAGGCGCGGCGGGCCGATGCCCAGCGCGCGTTCGACGGCCCGGTGCACCTGGCCGCCCCCGGCCGGCACTTCGAGGTGCGGGCCGGGAGCGGGCCGCGCCGCGCGGTCCCCGACGACCGCAGCCGGGCGGCCGCGGCCCAGGGGTGACCGCGGCCCAGGGGGTGACCGCGGCCCAGGGGTGACCGCGGCCCAGGGGTAACCGACACCCAGCGGTGACCGGCGCCCAGGGGTAACCGCACCCGGGGTAACCGGCTTGCGGGCACTTGCGGCCGGTTGCCTACCACCACAGCCACTCTGGTCACAAGGAAGCAGGCCCAGGAATTATTGCGGTAATAAGGGGGCGTCATGACGCCCCCTTATTACCGCAATACCAAGAAGTTCCGCAATAATGCCACTGCCTGGGGGAATCTGGCCGATCAGCTTGCTGGGCGGCCCTGGACCTACTGCCCTTGGGCCAGGCCGGCCAGCAGGGCGCGGGTGCGGGCCCGGGACGCGGCCGGGTCGTCGCCCACCGGGAACGGGGCCGCCCAGACATCGGTGGCGCCGGCCGCGAACAGCGCCCGGAGCTGGGCGGCCACGCTGTCCTCGTCGCCCACGATCGCGGCCTCGGCCGGGCTGGCGATCCCGCCGTGGGCGAGGATCCGCTGGTAGTTGGGCAGCACCCCGTACACCGCGAACTGACGGGCGGCGACTTCCCGCGCCGCGGCGACGTCGTCGTGCACGGCGACCGGCAGCCCGGCCACGATCCGCGGCGCCGGGCGGCCCGCGGCGGCCGCGGCCGCGCGGATCCGGGGCGTGACGTGCCGCTCGACCGCGGTGGCGTTGGCCATCCACAAGATCGTGCCGGCCGCGTGGGCGCCGGCCACCCGCAGCAGCCGGGGCCCGAGCGCGGCCACCAGGACCGGGATCTCCGCTCCGGCTAGCAGCGCGGGCGGGGCCGCCTCGACCCGGAACTGCTGCCCGGCGAAGCTCACCGGCTGGCCGCGCAGCAGCCCGGCCAGGATCTGGACGTACTCATCGGTGTGCTGTCCCGGCGCGTCGTAGGACAGGCCGAGCCGGTCCGCGACGACCTGGTGCGAGGGGCCGACGCCGAGGCTGACCCGCCCGGGGACGCCGATGGCCGACACGACCGCGTTGGCCCGGCTGGCCTGCAGCACGGGGTGGCAGGCGTAGCTGACCAGGACCGCGGTGCCCAGCTCGATGGCGCTGGTGGCCCGCCCGGCCAGCGTCATGGCGGGCAGCGGGTCGCCCCCGCCGGCCGCGCTGGGGTACCACATGCTGGTGAAGCCGTCCGCCTCGGCCCGCTTGGCCTGCTCGACGATCCGGTCAGCGGTCGAACCCGCGCCGGTCAGCCCGATACGCATCAGGAATTCTCCTTGCAGCCCTCAGGTCCTGCCGCCCGGAATCGTCCAGCGGGGCGAGCTCGTTCTCGCTGCTCGGATCGTACCGCCGGCCGGCCGCGAGGTTCCGGGCCGGGCTAGCGCATCCCGGAGCGCGCGAACGCGTTGACCACCCGCCGGCGCAGCAGCAGGTAGAGGATAAGGACCGGCAGGGTGGCGAGGCTGCTGGCCGCCATCAGGCCGCCGTAGTCGACGGTGTCGGCGCTCAGCAGGTCCCCGATGCCGATCTGGAGCACCGAACCGGGGTTGTTGAACACGACCAGCGGCCAGAAGTACTCGTTCCAGGCGTTGACGAACAGCAGGATCTCCAGCGCCGCCAGGGCCGGCCCGAGGCTGGGCACGATCACCCGCCACAGGATCGACCAGGAGGAGCGCCCGTCGAGGCGAGCGGCCTCAAGCAGCTCGGCCGGGAACCCCTTGATGTGCTGGCGCAGCAGCAGCACGGCGTAGGCCGAGCTGAGCTGCGGCAGCACCAGGCCGGCGACCGAGTTGATCAGGCCGAGGCGGCCGAGCAGCACGTAGTTGGGCAGGATCGTCACCTGCAGCGGCACCAGCCAGGTGGCCACCACCACCAGGAACAGGACCCGCTCGCCGCGGAACCGCCAGCAGGAGAAGCCGTAGGCGGCCAGCAGCCCGGTCAGCAGCTGGCCGAGCGACACCCCCAGCGCCATCGCCACCGTGTTGAACAGCAGCTCGCCCCAGGGCAGGGCGTGCACGGCATCGCGGTAGTTGGCGATGTCGGGATGGGTAGGCAGCCCGCCCGCGAAGACGTCGGCCGGGCTGCGCAGCGAGCCGAGCACCATCCAGGCGATCGGGACCAGCGCGAACAGCCCCAGCAGGATCATCAGCAGGTGCCCGGCCAGGGTGGTCAGCCGGTCCGGGCGCGGGCGCCGGGCCCGGCGCAGCCGGAGCGGTCCGGGCCGCGCGGCGCGGCCGGCCGCCGGGCCAGGCAGGCCAGGCAGGCCAGGCAGGCCAGGCGGCGCGACCGGGGGCGGGTCATCGATCGTGATCAGCGACATGACGGCTCAGTCCTGGTAGAGGCTGAATCGGTCGAGCAGCGCGACGCAGCCGACCGCGATCACCGCGAACGCGGCGAAGAACAGCACGCCGGCCGCGGAGGCGAGGCCGACGTCGAAGCTGGTGAAGCCGAAGCTGTAGAGCAGGTAGTACAGGTCGGTGGTGGCGTTACCCGGGCCGCCGGCGGTCAGGCCGTTGATCAGCGGGAAGACGAGCTGGCTCTCCGACAGCAGCACGGCGGTGGTGAACAGGAACAGCAGCGTGGGTGACAGCAGCGGCAGCGTCACCTCGCGGAACGTGCGCAGCCGCCCGGCCCCGTCGATCGCCGCCGCCTCGTGGTACTCCGGGCTGATCGAGGCGAGGCCGGCCGTGACGATCAGCACCGACGCGCCGAGCACCTTCCAGCCGGCGATGATCACCACGGTGCCGCGGGCGGTCCCCGGATCGAGCAGCCAGTTGTGCGCCCCGACGCCGACGTGGGCCAGCAGCTCGTTGACCACCCCGCCGTTGGGCGCGAGGAGAAAGGTCCAGACCGTGGCGGCCACGATGGGCGAGATCAGCACCGGGACGAACAGCGCGCCGTGGTAGACGGCCCGCGCCCGTGGACCGAGCTTCCTGGTCGCCGCGCCCAGCAGGACCGGCACGATCACCCCGAGCAGCACCAGGCCGGCCAGGTAGAACCCGGTCGTGCCGAGCGCCTGGCGGAGCTCGGGCAGGTCGAGGACGCGGTGGTAGTTGGCCAGCCCGACCCCGACCTTGGGCACGGTGGGCAGCAGGTTCCAGCTCACCGTGGAGTAGCCGATCGTGTCCCCGAGCGGCAGGTAGACCCAGACCGCGAAGCCGGCCAGGGCCGGCAGCAGGTACAGGTAGGGCACGGCCGCGGCGCCGGCCCGGCGGGCGCGGGACGGGCGCGCGGCCGTGGTCACCGCAGGCGCGGGCGGGGACGGGGGCGGCTCGTCAACGAGAAACACGGCCAGCCTCCCCCACCGGGTCGGGCACGTCGGTGTCACTCAGGTCGGTGTCACGCACGTCGGGGTCACGCACGTCGGGGTCACGCACGTCGGGGTCACGCACGTCGGGGTCGGGGACCCAGCGCAGCCTGCGGCCGCTGCCGGGGTCGAACAGCCGCAGGTCGGCGGCCGGGCAGCGGAGCCGGACGGGCTGGCCGGCCGTGACCGCCAGCGGGCGCTCCCCGCGGAAGCAGACGCGCTGCTCCCCGACCTGGCCGATCGCGATCTCCTCGCCGCCCAGGTTCTCCACCGCGGTCACCGTCATGCTCAGGCCGACCTCCCCCGCGGCCGGCTCGCCGTGTTCCTCGCTGACCAGCCGCAGCCGCTCGGGGCGCACCCCGGCGATGACCGGCCGCTCGTCCAGCGTGCCGTCCCACAGCGTCGCCTCGATCCCGGGGCCGTGCAGCCGGACCTGCCCGCGGGCGCCGCCCGCGGTGGCGGGCAGCAGGTTCATCGGCGGGGCGCCGATGAACCCGGCCACGAACACGCTGGCGGGCTCGGCGTAGATGTCGGCCGGGGTGCCGACCTGCTCGATCCGGCCGTGGTTGAGCACCACGATGCGGGTCGCCATCGTCATCGCCTCGACCTGGTCGTGGGTGACGTACACGAACGTGGCCGCCAGGCTGCGGTGCAGCTCGGCCAGTTCGACCCGGGTGGCGGTGCGGAGCTGGGCGTCCAGGTTGGACAGCGGCTCGTCCATCAGGAACACGGCCGGGTCGCGGACCATGGCCCGGCCGACCGCGACCCGCTGGCGCTGGCCGCCCGACAGCTCGCGCGGGCGGCGGTCGAGCAGGCCGTCGAGGCCCAGCCGGCGCGCGGTGGCGGTCACCTTCGCGTCGACCTCAGCCCGGGGGCGGCGCCGGGCGCGCAGCCCGAACCCGAGGTTGCGCCGCACGGTCAGGTGCGGGTAAAGCGCGTAGCTCTGGAACACCATCGCGACGTCGCGGTCCCGCGGCGGGGTCCCGGTCATGTCGCGCTGGCCGATGATCACCCGGCCGGCGTCGGGCTCGATGAGCCCGGCGATGATGCGCAGCAGGGTGCTCTTCCCGCAGCCGCTCGGCCCGAGCAGCACCAGCAGCTCGCCGTCGGCGACGTCCAGGCTGATGCCGTCGAGCGCCACGCTGCCGCCGAAGGACTTGCCGATGCGGTCGAGAACGATGCCAGCCATGATCTGGTCAGCCCCTAGGAGGAAGTAAGGGCGCCGGGCCGCCCGCGGTCACGCGGGCGGCCCGGCGCCGGATCGGTCAGGGGGCGAGCAGGGCGGTTGCCTGCTGCTGAGCCGAGCTCAGGGCGCTGGCGGCGGACTGGTTCTGGAACGCGACCGCGGACACCGCGGTCTCCAGCACCTTCTGCACCTGCCCAAAGTTGGCCCCCGGGTAGTCCGTCCAGGGCACCAGCCGGTTCAGCTGCTCGATGTTGGGCTTGGTCAGCGCCGTCGCCGCGGCCGAGCCGCTGCCCAGGTCGTTGGCCAGGCTGGTCCGCAGCGGCGCGTACCCGATCTGGGTGGTGATCATCCGGTAAGCGGAGTCGCTGGTCAGGTACTGGATCAGCTCCCACGAGGCCTGCTGCTTGACCGGGTCCTTGGACAGGATGGACAGGGCCGACCCGGAGTTAGTGGGCACGCTCGGCTTCGAGCCGAACGAGGGCAGGATGGTGTCCTTCAGGTCGATCTTGCCCTTGTCGTACAGCGCGGACTCGGCCGCGCTGGACGTCAGCACCATCGCGAGCTTGCCGGAGAGGAATTCCTGCACGGTCTGCGGGGTGGTGAGGTTGACCATCGCACCGGACGTGCCGAGCGACCCCAGCTCGGCCACGGCCGCCTCGTTAGCCGGGTCGGTCCAGTTCAGCGACTTGCCGTCGCGGCCGAGGATCGAGCCGCCGTTGGACAGCATCACCGCCTGGGTGCACCAGTCGACGTTGCTCGACGACTCGCCCGCGGCACAGCTCGACAACCCGTCGGCCCCGGTGGCCTTCTTGATCGCGAGCGCGTCCGCCTTCACCTGGTCCCAGGTGGCCGGCGGCTTGCCCGGGTCCAGGCCGGCCTTGGTGAACAGGGCCGCGTTGTAGAACAGGATGGGGGTGGACAGCACCCACGGGATCGCGTACTGGGCGCCGTTGACCTTGCCCAGGTTCTGGATCGACGCGGGGTACGGGTTCGGCCCGCCCCATTCCTTGGTGATCGCCGCCGCACCCGCGAGCTGGGTCAGGTTCTGCGCCCCGAGGCCGCCGGTGGCCAGGTAGCGCAGCATGTCAAGGCCGGTCTGCACGACGTCGGGGGGGGTGCCCGCCGCCTCGTCGCGCTGCACCACGGCGGTGGTCGCGGCCCCGGTGGTGGCCGCGGTGGGCTGGACGGTGACCGAGATGTTGGGGTGGGCGGCCTCGAAGCCTGAGATCAGCTCGCTGAGCGTGCTCTTAGCCGACGGGCTGATCAGCGGGAGGTAGCTGACCATCGTCAGCGAGACCTTCTGGTTGGACGGGATCGCGCTGGTGGCGGCGGCCGCCGAAGACTGGCCGGAGCTCGCCGAAGAGCAGCCCGCGGCAAGCGCGCAGGCGCTAACTGCCAGCACGGCAACGGCGAGTCGCCACCGGCTGGAGCTATTCAGCAGTTTCATATTCCGCATATTTCCAAACGTAGGAAATAGCGCCTACGATGTACATTGAAGCACTTCGTAACATGACGTGAACACTTGGAGAGAACGGTCGAACCGCCACCAAACCGGATGCAGGCCTATATCCGGGCACTCATTCCCTCCCTGATCCCGAGCGAGGCGACGGTCGCCCGTGCCCTGCTGGAGCATGCCGACGACATCGCCTCCTGGTCAGCCGGACGGCTGGCGGCGGCCACCGGGACCTCGCCCGCCACCGTCATCCGGGCGTGCCAGAGCCTGGGCTACACCGGCCTGAACCAGTTGCGCGACGCCATGACCAAGGCACGCAGCGACGGGGGCGGCGCCGGCCAGCGGGACGACGCCGGGTCGGCGCTCGACCGGATCGTGGCCGCGGGGGTCGAGCAGTTGCAGGCGATGGCCTCGATCCTGGACCGGGCCGAGTTCGCGCGGGCGGTCACCGCGCTGGCCGACGCGCGCCGGGTGCTGATGGTGACCATGAGCGACCTGGCCATGCTCGGCCAGTACGCCGTGTTCCACTTCGCGCTGGTAGGCCGATCGGCCGAGGCGCCAGCCGACCCCATCACCATGCACGCGCTGGCGGGCATGCTCGGGCCCGGTGACGTGTGCTTCGCCGTCGGGCACACCGGGACCAACGGCCTCACCATCCGGATCTGCCAGGCCGCCGCGGGCGCGGGCGCCACCGTGATCGCGGTGACCTCGTTCGCCCGGGGCGCGCTGGCCGAGCTGGCCGACATCCACCTCGCCGTCGGCACCCCGCACCCGGAGGTCATGGCTGACTCGACCACCCGGATCCGGGTGGGCCAGATGCTGCTGATCGACGCGCTGCAGGACGCCCTCGCGGCCCGGCTCGGCACCGCCGCGCACACCGAGACGATGTTCCGCACGGTGTCCCAGTACACCTACATACGCCCCGACGCAGACTGAGCCGGCGGGTGCGGCCGCAGCCAGCCGCACCCGTTCGGCTGAATCCTCGGTTTTCTGCTACGCCTCCGGCTGGGGCTCCGGCTGGCGCCAGAAGGTGGCGAGCTGCCCGGCCGCCCCGGCCAGGCCGACCCCGGCCGCGATGGCCGCGCCGGCGTGGCCGGAGAGCTTCTCATCCAGCCCGAGCGCGCCGTCAACGCTGAACCGGCCGCCGCCGAGGGCACCGATCGCGACCGAGGCGACGCTGAGGGCGGCGACGTACTCCCAGCCTTCCTTGGTGATGAAGAAGCCGTTGGGGACGTGGACCGACCGCGCCGCGACCGCCAGCGTCCCGACCACCGCCGCCGCGCTGAGCGGGGTCGCCGCCCCGGCGATCAGGGCCGCGCCGGCGCCGATCTCCACCGCCGCGCTCAGCCGCGCCTGCAGCTTGGGCTTACGGAAGCCGATCGACTCGAACCAGCCCGCCGTCCCGTCCAGGGTCCGCGCGTGCTTGACGCCGTGCGCGATCATCGTCGCGCCGACGCTGGCCCGCAGCAGGACCCCGGCCAGTTCGTGTCCCGGCGACCGTGATGCCATCGGTTAGCACCTCTTATCTCTGAGTCTCGATGAAGCGTGAAAGTACCGTATCGCCCCCGGCGGTGATCAGCCGCAGGGGCCTGTCGGCACTTACTCGCCGGAGGGGCGGGTGCGGGGCCCCCTGATCGTGAACGCGGCCAGCCCGGCCGCGAAAACCACCAGGGCGGCGATCCAGCCGCCCCGGTCCGCGGGCGGGCGCGCCGCCCAGGTGAGCGGCTCGGAATAGTTCGCGATCGCGGCGCACTGGCAGATCCCGGCGTAGGCGAGCGGGCCGATCCAGGACAGCAGGCCGCCGACGGCCAGCGAGCACAGCAGCGCGACGCCGGTGAAGCCCAGCACGTTGCGGACCACGGGGAGCATGCCGTGGACGAGGCCGATGCCAGCCTGCGGGTCATCAGCGACGGCCGCGCCAAGGGCCAGGAACCCGATCGCCGCCCCGCACAGCGCGAGGATCAGGGCGGGCCGCAGGAACGGCAGCCAGCGGCCGGTCGCCCGCTCCGGCTCACCGAACGGGCTGTGCGTGGTCACCCCGATAATCGCCGCCGCGCACGCCTCCAGCAGGCTGGGCATTTCCTCGGCGGCGTTGCCGGTGCCGTACCACCAGTGGTAATCGAGCGCCGCCCACAGGGCCAGGCCGCAGGCCAGCAGCGCGACCAGCGCGGAGGGGACGCGGCGGCTGCGCAGGTGCAGCCACAGCAGCCGCGTGACCACCGCCAGGCGCCACCCGGGCCGCGCCGCTAGTGACCGCGGTTCCGCCGCGGGGCCGGCCCCGGAACCCCCCGCGACGTCAGGCAGCGCGCTCACGGGACCTGCGCCAGGGTGATCGAGCCGGCCTTGAGCGCGGTCAGGTTCGCGGCCAGCCAGGCGTGCCTGGCCGCGGCGGGCAGCGCCGCGAACCTGGCCGCGGCGGCCATGACCTGGGCCTGCTGGGCCGGGGTGGACTCGCCGGCCGGCGCGGGCCCGTTAAGGGACTCGGGCACCGGGTAGGCCGGCGTGCCGAGCAGCTTCAGGACGCCGTACACGACCGCCTGCTGGGCCGGGCTGCCGAGGGCCCAGCCCTGGGTCCCGTCCGGCAGGGTGACCACCTTGCCGGTGCCGATGATGATCGCGCGCGCGAGGTCCTGCCGGAGGTTGTTCTCGATCCTTGACGAGTCCGACGACCAGCCGACCGCGCCGGACAGGACGAACTTGTAGGTACGGCCGTCGAGCTGACCGCTGCCCGGCATCCCCTGCGCCCACTGCGGGACCGCGGCGGCCGAGACCTGGCTGGCCTGGTCGGGCAGGCCAGGCACACCAGGCAGCTCGCCCAGGACCTGGTTAAACGCCACCGTGACGGCCGGGAGGTATTCCCGGTAGGCCGGGTGCAGGCACACGGTGAAGGCTGACTGGCCGTGGCTCGCCGCGCACACCGGGGTATAGGAGATCGGCTTGCTGCCCGCGAGCGCGTGGTCGATCAGCGGGATCTGCAGGGTGCTAGTTCCGTCAGCCACGTTGGCGGTCCCGGCCAGCACGCAGGCCGCCGCCACCAGGGCCGCGCCGGCCGCGACGGCCGACCCGGC
>Ga0265338_10003873_pt1 | contig 20722 bp, 15 predicted proteins | sample 42126metaG_FD_193579 | JGI IMG/M metagenome (GOLD analysis project Ga0265338, IMG submission 193579) | Rhizosphere microbial communities from Carex aquatilis grown in University of Washington, Seatle, WA, United States - 4-21-26 metaG | ecosystem: Host-associated > Plants > Roots > Rhizosphere...
GAGGACCTGGGTCAGGCCGGTGGCGGGCAGGGTGGTGAGCACTGTGCTGAGGCCTGAGGTTGGCAGGGTGGTCAGGACGGTGCTGAGGCCGGAGGCGGGCAGGGTGGTCAGCACGGTGGACAGGCCTGAGGTTGGCAGGGTGGTGAGGACCTGGGTCAGGCCGGTGGCGGGCAGGGTGGTCAGCACGGTGGTCAGGCCTGAGGCCGGCAGCATGGTCAGGACCTGGGTCAGCGTCCCGGCGGGCAAGGTGGTCAAGACTGTGGTCAAGCCCGAGGTCGGCAACGTGGTCAGCACCGTGCTGAGGCCGGAGGCCGGCAGGGTGGTCAGCACCGTGGACAGGCCCGAGGCCGGCACGGTGGTGAGGACCTGACTCAGTTCGGCGGCGGGCAGGGTGGTCAGGATCTGGGTCAGCGTTCCGGCCGGGAGCCGGGTGAGAGCCTCCGAGAGGACCGGAGCCGGCAGCCGCGCCAGGTCACCTGGCTGTGGCAGTTTCGGCAGGTCAAGCAGCAGCGCGCAGTAGTCGCCGACGTTGGCGCGGCCTTGCACGGTGCTGATCAGGGATGAAAACCCGGAACTGCTGAGCACCTGGCCCAGCATGGGGCTGGCCAGGGCTTGCTCCAGGCCGACCTGGCCAGACACCTGGCTGGCGGCACCGTTCGCGCCCGCGGTGGCCGACTCGACCCGGGAGGCGAGGCTGCGGCAGAGCCCTGGCGCGTCTGCGGGCAGCGCGGGAGCGATGGAAGCTGGGCCAACGGACCGGGGGCCGGTGGAGACCTGGCTGCCCGACTGGCCAGTACCGGTGCCCACGTGGGCCGGCTTGGAGTTGCTCAGGGCGCCAGTGCTGGCGGCCAGCGCAACGCCGCCAGTCGCGAAGGCCGTCAGCGATATCGCGAGAGCCTTGGCGGTGAGGAGTTTTGCGAGCGGGGACTTGATCATCTGCCCTCTCCGGGAAATGGTGGCTGGAGCGAGATGATGCGCTTCGAACGCGGCCATCGCCATCTGCTCGCCAGCCAGCTCACTTTCGCGTCCTGGCGCAGCGGCGGCGCCCAGCACACGGGTCAGCTGATCTGGGCCCGCGCCCGGACCGGCAGAGCCGTCGAGCAGGTGCTCAGCGGCTTTCCGGCTGATCCTCCGGGAATGGCTTGTGCTCATCTCACTTCCTCCAGCGTCAAGTCCGGCGCTCCTGTCACTCCTCCTATCGCGTCACTCCTTGAGGTGCCCCCGCGTCAGATGCGATCCGGTGCCCGGTGCCCCAGCGGGCGGGTGGTCTCCGGCCTGGTCCAGGTGGTCTCCGGCCTGGTCCAGGCGCTTGGCCAGGGTGCGCAACCCCCGGTAGGCGGCGGTTCGCACCGCTCCTGCTCGCTTGCCGAGGACCTTGGCCGCGCTTTCCGCGTCCAGGCCGATGACGACCCGCAGCAGCACTGCCTCGGCCTGATCGGGTGGCAGTGTCGCGATCAGGCGGACGGCCGCGTCGGTGGAGACCGCGTCGAGGGCGCATGCCGCCGTGTCATCGCTGGCGCTCAGCTCGGTCAGGTCCTCAACCGGGACCGGGCTGGTCGGCGGCCGGCGGCCCTGTCGTCGCAGGTGATCGATGGCACGGTGGCGGGCAATCGTCGCGACCCAGCCGCGGAATCCGTCGTAGTCACCGCGGAAGCCCCTGAGGTCCCGGGCAACCTGCAGCCATGCCTCAGATGCCACATCCTCCGCGTCGTCGCCGACTAATGCGTGCAGGTATCGCAGCAGGCGGGGCTGGGTATCCCGATACAGCATGCGGAACGCGTCCGAGTCTCCGCGCTGCGCGTCCGCCACGGCTGAGGCGAGGTCCGGGACATCACGGCGAGGCGGTGGACTGACCGTCCCGGCATCTGCGATGGGCGCGGCCGTCTCCACCCATCGGTCCATCGGGACATCATGAGGCACCGGGGCCGGGCAGCGAGCAGTCGAAGCCGATATGTCAGTAAAAATCCGTCTTGTCGGGTTCTCCAGGCGATGGCCGACCGGCGGCCGTGGTGTCGTCATGATAGATGCGCAGGTCATAGCGGGGATGCGCACGTCGCGCCGCACGTCGGCTAGCATGCACGGAGCCTCCCCGCCGGTGTAGCTCAGTTGGCAGAGCAGCCGTCTTGTAAACGGCAGGTCAGCGGTTCGAATCCGCTCACCGGCTCCCAGACGTCCGCACGTCCGACCCGGCCACGCGCGAAGACGGCCGTTGACGTGTCCCCGGGAAGCCGCTGGGGCGGATCAAGTATTACAGTCCGCGGACCTCCGCCCGAGCTCAGCCGGAATAGCCGGTCTGTGCCGCTAACGTCATCATCGCGATCAGTTCCTCCTACCACCGCGGATCGCCGTAAGGCCGCGAACCGTTGCGGAGGAGGTCGGTGACCCTAACCACAGTTGCGTTACCAGCTTGGGGAGCGGACCCAAAAGCGACGATGCACGGTAAGGGGATTCAGTGAGAACGAGGTATGGCCGAAGCGGCGGTGCCGGGCGCGGAATGAGTGGACGGAACCGGCTGGCGATCGGCGTCGCGGCCGTGGCAGTGGGCGGCGTACTCGGCGCATTCGTCCTGAACGGCCCGGCGAAGATCAGCCTTTCGTCTCATTCGGACGGCGATCATCACGGGCACAGCTCACGTCTTGCTTCCCACTGGGTGTTCAGCACCCTCAACAACCAGAACGACACGACATTCAACCAGTTGCTGGGGATCAACAACCGCGGCCAGATCGTGGGGTATTTCGGGTCCGGCGAGCAGGGTCACCCGAACAAGGGGTACCAGCTGACCCTGTCGCACAGGTTCTCCTTCTACCAGAACCAGAACGTCCCTGGTTCGGCCCAGACCCAGGTCATCGGGATCAACGACTTCGGCGTGAGCGTCGGCTTCTGGTCGGCCCAGAACACGGCCAGCCAGACGAACAACAACTTCGGCTTCTACGCCTGGCACGGTCACTCCCACAGCGTCAGTTTCCCCACCACCAACAACTCCACCCCGCCGGTCAACCAGCTCCTCGGGGTGAACGACTCGAATGTCGCGGTGGGCTTCTACACCGGCAACAAGGGCAATGCCCACGGGTACACCTACAACATCGCCAGCCACAGGTTCCACTCCATCAAGATCCATGGCGCGACCAGCGTGACCCCGTCGGGCATCAACAACAACGGTGACATCACCGGTTTCTTCACCGGGGCCGGCGGCGTTACCAAGGCCTTCCTGCTCCGCTCGAATGGCAAGCTCGTCACGCTGGCTTTCCCGCACGCCTCGTCGACCATGGGCTTCGGCGTCAACGATTCGCGTGAGGTCGTCGGCACCTACATGACCGGAAGCGGCGATAACGCCAAGTCATTCGGGTTCACCTGGACCAGCCACGCCGGGTTCGCGGCCGTGAACGATCCGCTGGGCCCAGGCGCCACCACCATCAACGGCGTGAACAATGCCGGTGACATCGTCGGCTTCTACACCGATGCTGCGGGAAACACTGACGGTTTCCTGCTGGCGGCCAGCCACCACGCGGCGGCGTTCGCCCCGCCCCTGTCGCCGGCCGTGACCGTGACGGTGACCCCGACCCCGACCATGTCGGCCAAGGCGATCACGGCTCCGTCGGCCACGCCGTCCGTGACGCCGACAGCGGCAACGACGACCGCGCCGGTTGCGTCGGCTGGGCCGACTCACTTCTAAGCCGGTGCGGACCAAGCCGGTGCGGTAAGTCAGTGAGGACCACGCCGATGCCGGGTGGCCGGGGTCAGACCCCGGCCACCCGGCATCGGCTCGTCAGCGCCCAAATCATGCTAAATAGCCTTTAGATTGACAATCGCCCCATGGGTATGGTCACAGACCGCTACATGACCCGGTCAAGTACTGTGGCCACAACGGGGGAACCAAACGGGTCGAGGGCGTAGTGCCAGGCCAGCCTGGTCTCGTGGCCGACCGCGCAACTTGCGGGGCCGCTACTACGTTATTACCTAATGAAACGGGCTCGCGAGATGTGCGTGTCCTTTCGCCCTTCCTGCGCTTCGCGGCAGCGACGTGCAGGAAACCCCCACCTGACCTGGAAGGGGGTGAGCGCACACGGACACGCCCGCTCCGTCCGACGAGTCCGCGCCGCCCAACGACGATCCGGCGCCAGCCAGCGGCACCGCCGCAGCGGCCGGTGGCACGCCTGCGCCGCCTGACGGCGAGTCCCCGACGGCCGGTGGCACGCCCGCGCCGCCTGACGGCGAGTCCCCGACGGCCGGTGGCACGCCCGCGCCGCCTGACGGCGAGCCCCCGACGGCCGCCGGCGCCCCTCATGCCCGGCGCCGCGCACGGCGCGACCACCGGCACCGGCCTGGCCGGGGGAAGCGGATCGCGGCCTGGACCGGCGGCATCACCGCGGGTGTCGTGCTGATCGCCTCCACCGGCGGGTACCTGGTCTACCGGCACCTGAACGGCAACATCCACCAGGTCAACATCTCCCACATCCTCAAGCACCAGCCGCCGGTCCTGCACCCCCAGGCCGAGAACATCGCGGTGATCGGCTCGGACACCCGCAACGGGCAGGGCAGCGGCTACGGCAGCGGGCTGAGCACCGACCAGTCAGACACCCTGATGATCGTGCATATCTCCGCCAGCCGGAAATGGGCCGACATCATGTCAATTCCGCGGGACTCCTGGGTAAACATCCCGGCCTGCACAATGGGTAACGGGCAGAAATCCGCGCCGACCACGTTCAAGATTAACGAGGCATTCGCGCTCGGCAATCTGGACGGGAATCACACCGACCTTGGCGTCGCCTGCACCATCCAGACCGTGGAGCAGGACACCGGCATCCACATCGATCACTTTGTCGTTATCAATTTCGCGGGCTTTCGCGACATGGTGAGCGCCCTCGGCGGCGTCGAGGAGTGCAACACCACCCTGATCGACGACCCGAATTCGCACCTCTACCTGGCCGCCGGCCATCATCTGCTCAACGGCACGCAGGCACTCGGTTACGTCCGCGCGCGCTACACCCTGGGCAACGGCAGCGACCTGGAGCGGATCGGCAGGCAGCAGGCGTTCATGTCGTCGCTGGTCAAGAGGGTCCAGAGCAAGCTGCTCAACCCCGTGGCGATCTACAATTTCCTGAACGCGGCCACCAAGTCGGTCACCATCGACACCGGGCTCGGCGGCATCACCGGACTCTACAAATTCGCCAGCAGCCTGAAAAACATGCAGCGCAGCCAGGTGACATTCTTCACGGTGCCCACATATCCCCGTTCCCTCGTGGACCCCACCGACACTGCCAATGTGATGTGGGCGCAGCCTGCGGCCAGCCAGATCTTCCAGGCATTCCAGGATGACGTTCCGGTCAGCAAGGCATTGTTCACGCCGCCGCCAGTGACACTCTCCCCGAAAACGGTGTCGGTCGATGTCGTGAACGGGACCCTGGCGGGCGGACTGGAGGACACTGTCGCTTCCGTGCTGCAGCAGGATGGTTTTAAGGCCACGCCCACAGCCACCGCAAGCCAAAGCCAGCAGAACGTAACCCAGACGGTCATCCAGTATCCCGCCGGGATGGAGCCGGCCGCTCAGTTGCTCGAATCCAAGGTCCCCGGTGCGGCTCTCCAGCAAGTCCCGGGTACCAATACGGCGCTCACCCTCCTCCTCGGCGGTGACTACGGCAGCACCGTCTACGCCACCTCGCCATCCGCACCAGCGCCAACCCCGCAGCCTTCGGCCAGTTTCACGCCGCGGACCGCGAACCAGAACATCTGCACCTAGCCCGGCAAACCGGGTTCGGCATGGCCGGTAGCCGAACTCCACTGGCCCGCGCACGGCGGCGGCGGCCGGCCGGCGACCGGATCGGGGGCAGGCGGCCGGCGGAACCGGTAGATGAGAATCGACCCGTTCAGGACCCGCACCGGGCAGTACCCGCGGATCCAGGCCAGCCGGGACGCCTCCGCGCTGGTCAGGTTGGTCGCCGACACAGCGACCCAGCCGGAGACCTGGCTTGGTGGCGTGCCCAGCAGCGGGCGGCCCCCAGGGACCGGATTCGCCATGACGCCGCGCGGCCCGAAGTAGCTGACCCAGGGGTGCCGGCCTGCACTCCATGCCCGCAGGGCGTACAGGCCCTGTCCCCAGTCGACGTCGGAATTCGTCGCCACCGCATAGCCGGGCCGCAGCGGTGCGGCGGTCCAGGCCAGGGAGACTGGGAACGAGGCGGCAGTCATGGCGGCCGCCACCGCCAGCACCCCGGCCACCGCAACCCCGGCGGCCCGGCGCGCCGCGGGCCGCGCCGCCGCGACCGCGGGGACCAGGGCACCGGAAGCGGCGGCGCACAGGGCGAGGACCGGGAGCAGGTACCGCAGCCCGATGTCCCTGGGCATGGTGACGGTGAAGCCGGTGAGCAGGATCGCCGGGAAGGCCACCGCCAGCAGCGCCCGCCGCCGGGCGCCTTGGTCAGCCCGCCACCAAGCGACGACCCCGGCGACGAGCAGCAGCAGGGCGGCGGCTGGCAGTTTGATCACGAGGCTCACCGGCCAGAACCACCAGCGTCCGCCGGTATAGGACACGCCCGCCAGGTAGCCAGGCCCGGGGATCCGGTCGTGCCTCCACAGGTAGCCGATGCCGTCGAGGTAGGGCTGGGGCAGCACCGCCGCCGGGTGCGCCAGGACTGCGGGATCAAGCACGGCGTACGGGATCCAGAGCGCGACCAGGGCGATCAGGGCCGCCAGCCCGGTGCGGGCCACGGCCCGGCGGACTCCCGCCCGCCAGCTACCGGTATCCCGGAGGTTCCCGGTTCCCGGGGGGCTCGCGGTGTCGCGCAGGCTCATGCCGGCAACGACAGTCAGGCCGGCCGCCACGATCAGGAGCCCGGAGATCTCGGTGAGGGCGGCGCCCGCCAGGGCGAGCCCGAGCCAGCCGAGCGCCCGGGTGCTGCGCAGCCGCAGCCACCGCGCCAGCGCCCATGCGGCCAGCACCACGGCCAGCGCGAACGGGATGTCGGTGCCGTCCAGATGGCCGATGCCCAGGACGAAGGGCGACGCCAGCCAGACCAGTCCGCCGAACGCGCCAGCCGCCGATCCCAGCCGTTCGCCGCCCAGCAGTTCACCGCCCAGCGCGAAGACCGCGAAGGCCACGCCGACGCTCTCGGCCAGCGGCACCAAGCGCGAGGCGAACGTGACCCGGCGCAGCGTGCCCGCCGCGAGCTGGGCACGGACAAATCTTGCGCTGTACTTACGTTCGTCATTTGCGGTCCATCGGCCATTGTCCGGAATGACAGGATGGGCCAGCAGTACCGGCAGCGTGGCCAGCACTTTCGGCAGCGGTGGGTGTTCGTCGTTCAGCGTGAGGTCGTGGTGCACCGCGGCCGCGACGCCAGCGGCTACATATACCGGCTCGTCGAACGTGGGCGAGTCGGACCATGCCTCGGCCAAGCCCAATGTCAGGAAGCTGGCGGCAGCGACCGCCAGAACGGCCAGTGGCAGCCACCCCAGCCAGCGGCGACCGGCCCGTGGGCGCCTGCGGCCGGGCGAGTCGTTTGTCACGGTTACGACACGAACGTTTCCTGAATTGGTCAAGAAATCTGCCGGGAGAAGTCAAAGAAGCGGCTAGGAGAAGGCGAAATCGATAATTTCGGTCGGCTTACGTGACTATAAGGCAGATGACAGGCAGGCAGCCGATGAACATGGAACCTGGTCGGCAGCTGCTGACCAGCCCGACCCGCACCGGGCCGCTCGAAGATCTCGAAGATACCGCACCTGGTTCCGCGCATAGTCGTACCCGGAGCTGGCTGGTGCGGCGCCGCCGGTTGATCATCGGGTGGTCCGTCCTGGTGGCCGTGTTCGCCGGGTACACGGTGCTGCGGGGCATCTCGCTGTCCGAGGACACCGTGCTGATCTGGATGGCCGCCGCCCTGTTCGTGGCGAGCCTGGATGACCTCCGCCAGTGGCGCCGCGGAGTCGTGCGTGACTGGCTCCCGCTCTATCTGGTGCTCGTCCTCTACGCCCTGCTGCGCGGGTACGCCAGCCACGTGCTGTGGGGGCCCTTCATCCGGCCTCAAGTCGCCTTCGACCGGTTCATCGGTTTCGGCACGGTGCCCACCGTCCGGCTGCAGCGATGGCTGTTTGACCCCAGCCACCTGCAGGTGTGGGACTACGCGGCCTGGGCCGTCTACATGAGCTACTTCTTCAGCAGCTACACGGTGGCCGCCGTGCTCTGGAAGCGCAACCACGAGCGGTTCAAGCGTTACATCGCCTTGTACGTGGGCGTCACCTTCCTGGGCTACGCCGGGTACGCCCTGTACCCGGCCATGCCGCCCTGGCTGGCCAGCCGGAACGGCAACATCGGGTACGTGATCAGGGTCATCCCGGTCGTCTGGGAGCACCTCGGGGTGCACGCGGCGGCGGCCCTGTTCACCCGGGGCAGCGCGTTCGCCAACGACGTCGCGGCGATGCCGTCGCTGCACGCCGCCTACCCGATGCTCCTGCTGCTGTTCTTCTGGGCCGGCGCCCGCTGGTGGGCCCGCGGGCTGCTGGCCGGCTACGTCCTGGCCATGGCCTTCACCCTGGCCTATACCGGCGAGCATTTCGTGATCGACGAGATCGTCGGATGGGCCTTCGCCGCGGCGGTCTACTTCGGCGGCTCGCGTTTGCTCGACCGGCGGCAGGCCCGGCGGCGAGGCGGGGAACCGCAGCCGGTCCTGGCCCAGGACACGACAGCGCCGCAGACCGTCTCGGCGTGAACTCGGCCGGCTCCGTGAGCCGGATACGGTTATCCACGTGCGCAGGACCGTCGCCCTGGTTCTCGGGTCCGCCGTGCTGGCAGCAGCCGCGGCGGGCGGAGCCGGGCTGTTCGCTGCGGCCAGCCCGGCCACTGCGGCCAGCGCAGCGACGGCTCACCCGGCTGCTGCCGGACACTCCGCGTCCGGCGCAGCCGGCACCGTACCGCAGCGCGCGGAGGCCGTCACCGTCAGCGCGCCGGACCAGGCCGGCGCCGCCGTTACGCCGCGCCGCGCCGGCGTGGCCACCTCCGCGCACCGTGTCGTTCTGGTCGGGGTCCCGGGCTTGCGCTGGAGTGATGTCTCCGCGACGGCCACGCCCGCGCTCTGGCGGCTGGCCACCGCAGGTTCGGTGGGTTCCCTCGTGGTCAGCGGGGTGACTACCCGCAGTTGCCCGGCCGACGGCTGGCTGACGCTGAACGCTGGTGCCCGCGCGGCCGCCCAGCGCCCCGCCTCGGGCCAGTGCGCCGCGCTCCCCGACGTGACGTACCTGGCCACGGCAGGAAGCGCGGGGAAACCGACGCCGGCCCAGGTGCCGTCGATGCCCGCGCAGGTCTCCTACAACAAGCAGTTTCATTACAACCCGCGATGGGGCCTGCTGGCCTCCGCGGCAGGTCCCAGGCAGTGCGCTACCGCGGTCGGGCCGGGTGCCGCGCTGGCCCTGGCCAGCCGGGCGGGCCAGGTGAGTTCCTTCCTCCCGGCGGCGTCCGCGCTGAGCCGCCAGGACCTCGCGCGGTGCCCGCTGACGGTGGTCGACCTGGGCGCGCTCCCTTCCGCGGCAGGTCCTGGCGCTGGCCACGCGGCGTCGGCGAGCCAGCCCGGGATTACGGAGATCAGATCTACCGCAACCCGCGCCGCCCAGGTCCGCGCCGATGACCAGGAGATCGGCCGGATCAGCGCGGAGCTTGCGCCCGGCACGATCCTGGTCGTTGCCGCCCCGGGCGACGACTCGGCGCCGCACCTGCGCCTGATCATCGTCAGCGGCCCGGGCTACCACTCCGGCCTGCTGCACGCGGCATCGACCCGGCAGCCGGGCATGACGCTGATCACCGACCTGACGCGCAGCGTGCTGGGCTGGCGCGGCCGGCCGGTGCCCTCTGACGTGGTGGGCTCGCAGCTGACCCGGGCCAGCCGGGCCAGCCTGGGCTCCGCGATCCGCGGGCTGATCGGCCAGGACACCGCCGCCCAGGTCTACAAGGCCACCGTCACCTGGTTCTTCATTATCGTCGGGTTCGGCTACGCGGCATTCTTCGGCCTGGTCGCGGTGCTGCCGTGGGGCCGGGGCGAGAACCGCGGCCGCCGACGACGGGCCGTGGCCAGGGTGGCAGGCATCTGCGCCGCCTCGATCCCCGCGGGTACCTTCCTGGCCAGCCTGGTGCCGTGGTGGACGCACGGCCACCCGGCGGTGCTGCTGTACGCCATGGCCGTCATCTGGGCCGCGGTCATCGCGGCGATCGCGCTGACCGGGCCGTGGCGGCGCGACCCCCTCGGGCCGCCCGGGGTGGTAGCCGCCGTGACGGTCGGCGTGATCGCGCTGGACGTGATGACCGGCTCGCGGCTGCAGATGGGCACCCCGTTCGGCCTGTCCGCGCTGGCGGCCGGCCGCTTCTACGGCCTCGGCAACAACGCCCTGGGCATCTACGGCACGTCGGGCATTCTCTGCGCGGCCTGGCTCGGGATCGCCGCGTGGCGCCGCGGCTCGCGCAGCGGCGGCGTGCTCGCGGCGGCGGCCGTGGCCCTGGTCGCCGTGATCGCGGCGGGCTGGCCGGGCTTCGGCGCCAAGGTGGGCGGGACGATCGCCATGGTCCCCGGCTTCCTGCTGCTGCTGGCCGCGCTGGCCGGCATCAGCATCACCGCCCGGCGGGCGGTCATCGCCGCGGTCAGCGGGCTGGCCCTGGTGACGGTGTTCGCGCTGGTCAACTACTTCGTCCCGATCACCGGGCACTCTGACATCGGCGGTTTCGTCGGGCAGGCCCTGCACGGCGGGGCGGGCGGCATCCTGCAGCGGAAAATCAACTCCAACGTGGGCTCCCTGACGGTCAACCTGGGGGCGCTGGTGGTCCCGGTGGTCGTCGTGGTGCTCGGCCTGGCGCTCGCCTGGCCGGCCAGGTTCCGGGCCGGGCTGCTGGTCCGCGCGTACCAGGAGATCCCGCTGCTGAGGACGGTTTTCGGCGCGATCTGGCTGGTGGCCGTGCTCGGCTGGTTCGCCGACGACTCCGGGGTGACCGTGCCGGCCGCCGAACTGCCGCTGATACTGCCGCTGGTCATCGCGATCTTGTCGGCTCGCCCGCCCGCGGTGCATCCTGGGGCGGCGGCCAAGGCTATCTTTGACCTGCCGTCGAGGTTCGCACCACGGGGAGGGATCGGGTGAAGTACACGATCTCACGCGTCCTGGCCGGGCCATTACTGCATCTGCTGTGGCGGCCGGAGGTCGAGGGTGGCGAGCACATCCCGCCCACCGGTGGCGCCATCATCGCCTCGAATCATCTGTCAATCGTCGACTCGATCTTCCTTCCGCTGGTCCTCGACCGCCCGCTCACCTTCGCGGCCAAGTCGGAGTACTTCACCGGCACCCGGCCAGCCCAGCGGTTCGCCGGGGCGTACCTGCGCGCGACCAAGCAACTCAGGGTGGACCGGGGCGAAGCGCGCGCGGCGCAGGACATGCTCGAAGCGGCGCTGGGTCTGCTGCGCTCGGGTGAGCTGTTCGGCCTGTACCCCGAGGGCACCAGGTCGCCGGACGGGCGGCTGTACCGGGGCAGGACGGGAGTCGGCTGGCTGGCCCTCAACTCGGGCCTGCCGGTGATCCCGGTCGCCATGCTCGGCACGGACCGGGTGCTCCCGCCGGGCCACTCGGTGCCGCGGCTGCACCGGATCCGGATCAGGATCGGCGCACCACTGACCTTCGAGGAGCTCCGCGGGCAGCCGGCCGGCGCCAAGGCGCGTCGCGTCGTGGCTGATGAGGTCATGAAGGCGATTCAGGCGCTGTCCGGTCAGGAGTTCGTGCCCATGTATGCCTCAGCGCGGAAAGAAGAGCTGAACGGCGGCCGACCCAGCTAGAGCGTGTCCGCGCCCGGCGGTGCGCAGCAGCCGGTGAATCGCCGGCCTGCCTGGGTTCGTGGACTCCTGGCGCTGCAGCCTAGCGCCGTTTCAGTCCACAAATACCGGCCGGACGCGGCCCACGGCTAGCTGCGGTCTGACTGGGTCCGGCCGGACTCGCTGGGCGGCACCTTGGGGAAGGCCTCGGTCACCTCGGCCGGATTCCACACGTAGAGCTTGCTGCTCTCATCGTCGGCGGTGCCGTTGGCGTCCGTCGCGTGCCGGCCGCCTTGCGTGGCAGCCGGCAATGGCATGCTGCCAGGAATCCTGCTGCCCAGTTCCAGGCCGTCCGATCCCGGATCGTCGGAGAACGGATCGGCCACGCCCCGGCCACCAAGCACCCCACGGCGCTGTGGCAAGTCACTCTGCGACCGGCCGGCCCGTGCTGAGCCGCCCTGGGCTGAGCCGCCCTGGGCTGAGCCGCCCGGCGCGCCGCCGTGTGCTGAGCCGTCCTGGGGCGCGCCGCTAGGGGCGGCCGGCCCCCAGGGCTGAACCCCGCTCGGCACCACCCGGCGCGGCGGGCCCGGCCGGTTGTGGGCCGACTTGGCGGGCGGGCTGGAGGCCCAGGGAACTTCACCCTCTGGCTTTTCCGCGGCCTCCCACGGAGGCGTACCCGATATCCGGGGCGGCCGGGCCGCGCTCGGCCTCGGCGTCGGCGAGAGGGCCCGGTGCGTGCCGCCCGCGGCCCCGTTCGCGGGCGGCACGGCCGGGAACGGCGCGACCCCGGGGGGCATCTCGGCGGCGGGGAACGGGGCGGCTCCAGGCATCTCGCCGGCCGGGAACGAGGCGACCCCAGGCATCTCGGCGCTGGGGAACTGGCTGATGGAGAACTGCGTCGTGGCTTCCTCGTCCCCCGGGAACGGATTCCGCGTCCGCTCGTCTCCCGGGAACGGAGTCTCATCCAGGTCCCCGGGGAACGGCTCCAGCGCGAACTGGGCACTCGCGTACTCAGCCGCCCCGGCGAACTGGCTTCCGGCGGAGGGGGGCACCGCCGAGAATTCCGGTTGCGCGCGCACGGCGACCCGGGCGACGTCGCGCAGCGGCGCGAGCCGGCTGGCCCGGGCCCGCCGCCGCCGGGCCCGGCGGGTCAGCGCAAAGATCAGCAGGGCGAGCAGCAGGACGGCGGCCACCCCGAGGGCGGCGTAGCGCAGCGTCCGGGCGAGGTGCGCGGTCCGTGGATGGACCACCGGGGACGATGGGGCCGCGACGGCAGCCCCCGTGCCCGACTTGGCCGGGACGGCCGCGTTGATCTTGGCCGCGGCGAGCAGGGCGGCCTCGGCGTCCGCGGTTCCGTAGCCGGATCCGTCCAGCCTGCCGCCCTTGGGCCGGAAGACCGTGCTCGAGGTGAGCGCCGTGGTCACCTGGGCCGGGGTCAGGTTGGGGAACTGCGCCTTGATCAGCGCGGCCATGCCGGCCACCACCGCGCTGGCCGCGCTGGTGCTGTGCAGCATGGCGTACCCGGTCGGCAGCGTCGCCGCCGCGACGCCGTCCCCGGCGGCGGTGAGCGTGACGTACGAGTGGCGGCTGGTGAACGCGGCCTTGTTGAAGGCCTGGCTGAAGGCGCCCACCGAGATGACGCCGGGGTACGCGGCGGGGTAGTTGACCGGGTCGGTCCCGGCTCCGCCGTCACCCCCGGGCGCGACCAGGACGACGTGCTTGCTGAGGGCGTACGCCACCGCATCGCGTTCCGCGGTGCTGCTGCCGGATCCCCGGCCGGCCAGCGCCGCTGGGTCCAGCGGCAGGTCGATGACGCCGACGCCCTGGCTGACCGCGTAACGGATGCCCTTGGCGATGGCCCCCGGCAGGGCCGCGGCCACGCGCGGGGTGGCCAGCAGCGGGTCGTTGCCCTCCAGGGTGACCCGGACGGAAAGGATCTTGGCCGCTGGAGCCACTCCGATGATGCCGTCAGCGCCCTTGGCCCCATGCCCGTGGCCGGCGATCAGGCTGGCGATGGCGGTGCCGTGGATCCCCCAGAAAGTCCCGCCGGATTTCCGTCCCGACGCGGTGTAGTCGGGCCCGGTGGTCACTGAGCCGGTCAGGTCGGCCTGCGCGGGGTCAACGCCGGTGTCGAGCACCGCGACGGTGACCCCGGAACCCTTGCTGGATTCCCAGGCCGTCGTCACGTGCAGTGCGGCGAGCCACCATTCCTGATTCCGGACCTGGTCAGCAAAGGCTGGCGTGGCCGCGAGCGCGACACACGCCACGGCACACCCGGCAGCCACCGCCGCCGTTGCGCGCCGGGGGAACCTCCGCGCCACGGCATCCACCCTTCCCGTGGTCGAGTACCCACGGCATTGTGCCACGTTCGACTGGTTTGGGAGTCGGTAGCGTGACGTATGGGGTGTGAGCGCAGCTATGTGGCTGGAGTGACCACTACTTGGACCCAGCGTTCAGGAAGACTGGGACCTAGCGTTCAGGACGGGTGTGTGGGTCTCAGGATGGCGGCGCGACCGACAGCCTCACGTGCGCTCCGGGGGGCAGCCCGAGCTGCTGCGCCGCGTCGCCGGCGTTGACGGCCAGGGAGATGAGCCCGGCACTGTCGGTGAAGGCGACGATCTCACCGGGAGCCACGGCCGCGAACGTCTCCAGGTAGGGGACGGTGAGCTGGCGGCGCCCGCAGCGGACCACCAGCGGCGACCCGAATCCGATGCCCAGGTGGTCGGCGTCCGAGGCGGCGATGGACAGTTGCACGTTGCCGAACCGGTCCACCGACATCACCTCGCCCTCAGCCTCGCCGTCATGCACCCTGCTGGTCGGCGCGGGCAGCGTCACCAGGTCCGCGACATCGATCTCGGTTCCCACCGAGTCGAGGTCGGCGCCCGCCGCCAGGTGCGCGGCGACCGGCGTGAAGATGTCCCGGCCGTGGAAGGTGGGCGACACCGGATGCAGCCACAGCTCGCCGTTGGTGAGCTGGTAGGCGCCGGTCGCCCCGCCCTGAGCGGCGACCGCCCAGGACAGCAGGCCGTTGTCCGGGCCGACCAGGATGCACTCCCCGGTCGCCACGGCGACGCCGCGGCGGGCGGTCCCGACGCCTGGATCCACGACTGCGACGTGCACCGCCGGCGGCATATAGGGCAGAGTCTGAGCCAGCACCGCCGCGCCGCGCCGGACGTCGCCGGGCGGCACGAGATGCGTGATGTCGATGAGCCGGAGCCCGGGCGAGATGCGGGCGGCCACTCCGTGGCAGGCCGCCACGAACCCGTCCTCGACGCCGTAGTCGGTTAGAAACGTCAGGCAGTCATAAGTAACCACGAAGGGCGAGCGTACGACGTCGGAGGCGTTCCGTATAGACCGTGCCTACGATGGGTTTTCACCGCACCGCGTTGCGGGGCCCAGGCGGTGGTCTCAGCGGGGCTCGTTCGGGGCGGAGGGAGGGCCGATGGCGACGATGTCCGAGCAGGAAATGCGCATCCTCGCCTTCGAGCGGGGCTGGTGGCGCTCGCCCGGCGCCAAGGAACAGTCGATCCTGGACACGTTCGGGATGACCGCGACGCGGTACTACCAACTGCTGAACGAGCTCATTGACCGCCAGGAGGCGCTCGTGTTTGATCCCGCGCTGGTCACCCGGCTGCGCAGGCAGCGGGCCAAGCGGCACCGGCTGCGGTCGGCGCGCCCCGACCGGGGCGACGGCGCAGCCCGGTGACCGGCCCGGGACGACCAGCCGGGACGACCAGCCCGAATGACCGGCCCTCGGTGACCAGCACCGGCATGCTGCCGCGGCCGCGCACCCCGGAGGGCCGGGCCGGCCTGGCCGCGCTGCTCCATGAGCCTGCCAGCGCACTGATCGCGCTGGATTTCGACGGCACGCTGTCCCCGATCGTCGCCGATCCCGCCGCGGCGCGGGCGCACCCGGCCGCGGCCGCGGTGCTGCGCAGGCTGTCGGCGGTCATCGGCACCCTGGCGGTCATCACCGGCAGGCCGGCGGCGGTCGCGGTCGAACTCGGCGGCTTCGCTGATGTCCCCGGTCTGATCGTGCTCGGCCATTACGGCTGGGAGCGGTGGCACGACGGCACCCTGTCCTCCCCCCCGGCCCCCCCCGGGGTCGCGGCGGCCCGCGCCCAGCTGCCCCGCGTGCTGGCCGCCGCGGGCGCCCCTCAGGGCACCTGGACCGAGGAGAAGGGGATCGCGGTCGCCGTGCACACCCGCCGCGCCGCGGACCCGCAGGCCGCGCTGGAGGCGCTGCGGGGCCCGCTCACCGCGCTGGCCGCGCGCACCGGCCTCACCGTGGAACCAGGCCGGCTGGTGATCGAGCTGCGGCCGCCGGGCACCGACAAGGGCGCCGCCCTGAAAACCCTTGTTACCGAACGCCACCCAATGTCAGTCACGTTCGCCGGTGACGACCTCGGGGACGCGGCCGCCTTCGGCGCCGTCCGCGCGCTGCGCGCTTCCGGTCTCCCCGGCCTGACGGTGTGCAGTGGCTCGGCGGAAACGGCCGGGGAACTGGTGGACGCGGCGGATCTCGTGGTGGACGGCCCGGACGGCATCATCGCCCTGCTTGAGCAGCTGGCCGGCGCCGTTACCGGCCAGCCCGCCAGCGGATAGCGGCCAGGCGGCGGGGTCCGCGGCGGAGCGGCACCGAGTAGCGGGCCGGCGGCGGCGTAATGTCCAGGCCGTCGAGCTGGGCCTGGAACCATGCGGTGGGCGGCAAAGCGCCGCCGGCCGTGGCGAGGGCAGTGCTGCGGGCTATCCGTGCGGTATCTGGCATGGTCAGGGCTTCGTGCAGGGCTTGCGCGGTGGCCGTCACGTCGAATGGGTTGACCAGCAGCGCGTGCGCGCCGAGTTCGGCCGCGGCCCCCGCCTCGGTGGACAGGACCAGCGCACAGTCGCGTTCGGAAAGAATGGGGCCTTCCTTGGCGACGAGGTTCATGCCGTCCCGGATCGGGTTGACCAGCAGCACATCGGCCAGCCGGTACGCGGCGAGCGAGCGCGGGTAGTCGTCGTTGACGGCCAGCAGCAGCGGATCCCAGTCGTCGGTGCCGAACTCGTCCTCGATCTCGTTGGCCAGCCGCTGCACGCTGGCCGTGTACTCGCGGTATTCGGGCAGGTCGTGCCGGGACGGGTAGGCGAGCGCGATGTGCGTCACCCGGCCCTGCCACTCAGGGTGGGTGACCAGCAGCTCACGGTAGGCAAGCAGGCCGCGCACGATGTTCTTGGACAGCTCGGTGCGGTCCACCCGGACGATCAGCTTGCGGTCCCCGCAGACCGCGGACAGGGCCGCGACGTGGGCCTGCACATCGGCCGCGGCTCCGCGCTGGCGCAGGCCGTCGGCGTCCACGCCGAGCGCGTGCACGCCGACGCTGGTGACCCGGCCGCGGTGGGTGACCGTGCCGGCCTCCGGGTCGACGTCCGCGCCGAGGAACTCCCGGCAGCAGTCGAGGAACGCGTCGGCCCAGCGCTGGCAGAGGAACCCGGCATGGTTGGCGCCCAGGATCCCTTCGAGCACCTCGCGCCCCACGCTGTCGGGCAGCAGCTTGAAGTAGTCAGGGGGAGCCCACGGGGTGTGCGAGAAGTGCGCGATCCTGATGTCGGGACGCAGATCGGCGAGCATCCGCGGGACCAGCGTGAGGTGGTAGTCCTGCACCATCGCCCGCACGCCATCGCCCGGGCGGCCCGCGCCGTCGGCCAGCGCTGCCGCGAAGGTGGCGTTGTAGCCGCGGAACGACTCCCATTCCCGGCGGAACCCCAGGCCGAAGTTCGGCCGGTTCGGCGTGTCGTAGAGCATGTGGTGGATGAACCAGAGGGTGGAATTCGCCACGCTGTTGTATGCGCGGTGAAACGTGGTGGCCGGGATGTCCAGCATCCGGACGGCCGATCTGTCCCAGTCGCCTTCGCTGTCGATCAGGCCGTCCTCGGCGGCCCGCGCAGCTGCCCGGTCGGCATCGCTGAGGGCGGCGCAGACCCAGAGCACATCGGCCTGACCTGCGACGATGGATAGTCCTGAGACCAGGCCACCGGCCCCTCGGTGCCGGGTCAGGTTCCCGTCATCGCCGAGCGAGAACGATACCGGCCCCCGGTTCGAGGCAATGAGGATCCGGCCGGCAGCCGGCTGCGCGCTCATATCGTCGAGGCTAGCTGCAGCACGGGGAAGGGTGCAGATCCGGATCAGTTAGAGTGGATGACACAACTGAATAACGCTCATCCAGAGGGGTGGAGGGATCGGCCCTGCGAAGCCCCGGCAACCATCACGGTGACATGCGTCCGCGCGAGGTCTCCCGTGACAGGTGCCAAGTCCGGCCCGCGGCTGGTTCCAGCCGTTGGGACAGATGAGGGAGAAAGGCCTCGCCTCGTGAGCACAACCTCGACCACCACCACCCCTTCCCGCTTCGGCTACGCCAGCGGTCTCGCCTGCCGTGAATGCGGGCACACCACTGAACTCGGCGCACATCACGCCTGCACCGAGTGTTTCGGGCCGCTGGAGGTGACATATGACCTCCCGCGGCTGACCAGAGCCGACATCGAGGCGGGCCCGGCCAGCATCTGGCGGTACGCCAGCCTGCTGCCGGTTCCCCCTGATGTGGCGGCCACGCCGAACACCGAGCCGGGGTGGACCCGGCTGGTCCGGGCCGATCACCTGGCCCGCGAGCTCGGCATGCGGACCCTGTGGGTGAAGGACGAGCGGGGCAACCCGACCCACTCGTTCAAGGACCGCGTCGTCGCGGTCGCCCTGGCGGCCGCGGTGGAGATGGGCTTCAAGGTGCTGGCCTGCCCGTCCACCGGCAACCTGGCCAACGCGGTGGCCGCGGCGGCGGCCCGGGCCGGCATCCGCTCGGTGGTCTTCATCCCGGCCAACCTGGAACCGCAGAAGATCATCGCCTCCGAGGTGTACGGCGGCACCCTGGTCGCGGTCGACGGCAGCTACGACGACGTGAACCGGCTTGCGTCCGAGCTGGCCGACGACCGCGAGGACTGGGCTTTCGTCAACGTCAACGTGCGGCCTTACTACGCCGAGGGCTCCAAGACCATCGGCTACGAGATCGCCGAGCAGCTCGGCTGGCGGCTGCCGTCCCAGATCGTCGTCCCGGTCGCCTCCGGCGCCCAGCTCGTCAAGATCGACAAGGCATTCCGTGAGTTCATCGCCCTTGGGCTGGTCGAGGACACCCCGTTCCGGGTCTTTGGTGCGCAGGCCACCGGGTGCTCCCCGGTGGCGGCCGCCTTCCGGCAGGGGCACGACGTGGTCCAGCCGGTCAAGCCCGCCACCATTGCCAAGTCGCTGGCGATCGGGAATCCCGCCGACGGTCCCTACGTGCTCGACGTGGTCCGCCGCACCGGCGGGGTGGTGGCCGACGTGGACGATGACGCGGTGATCTCCGCGATGCGGCTGCTGGCCACCACGGAGGGCATCTTCGGCGAGACCGCGGTGGGTGTCACCCTCGGTGTGCTGCGCAGCCTGCTCGCGACCGGCCAGATCGACCCGGCGGCGGAGACGGTCATCATCAACTCAGGTGACGGCCTGAAGACGCTGGACGCCGTGGCGGGCCCGCCGGGCAGCCTGTCCGTGATCCGCCCGTCACTGGCGGCGTTCGAGGCGTTCGAGGCATCCCTGCCGGGCAACGCGGCATCGTGAGGGTCGCGTGAACCGCCTGAGCCGCTTGAGCCGGATGTTGAGAGTTGCACGTCGATCAGAAGGTCGTTCCCCCGGAGAGGCAGGCCTGGCATGACCGTGTCCGTCCGTATCCCCACCATCCTGCGCACCTTCACGGGCGGGGCCGCCGAGGTCACCGCGGCGGAGGGAACGCTGCGCGAGGTCATCGCCGGCCTGGATGCCTCGTACCCGGGAATCGCCGGCCGGATCGTGGACGACACCGGCAAGCTACGCCGCTTCGTCAACGTCTACGTGGGGGAGGAGGACGTGCGGTTCGCCGAGGGACTGGACACACCTGTCCCAGCGGGCGCGCACGTCTCGGTGATCCCGGCCGTCGCCGGCGGCTGACCACTTCCTGCGGTTGATCTGGGACCTTTCGTCCGTGGATCAGCCCGACTGTCCAACGAAGTTACCCGGTAGAGAAAGTAGAGTAGCCGGATTCGCTAAGTTACGGGTCCCGAACGCTCAAGCCAGGAGGTAAGGTCGTGACCGGTCGCTGTCGGTCAGTACGAACGGCAAGCCTGGCTTGCCCACGCCTAACCGCTCCGCGATCGACGGGTTCCGCGGTGGCCAGGGTGGGACCCGAGGCTCGGCGCAGTTAGGGAGTTGTTGGGTAATGGCTCAAGGCACCGTCAAGTGGTTCAACGCGGACAAGGGCTACGGCTTCATCGCGGTCGACGGTGGCAGGGACGTGTTTGTGCACTTCTCCGCTATCCAGGCGGACGGCTACCGCAGCCTCGAAGAGGGGCAGCGGGTGGAATTCGACGTCGAGCAGAGTGACCGCGGACCGCAGGCAGTCGCGGTCCGCACCGTCTAAATCTCTGATGGCATGACCGGCCGATGGCCCGGCGCCCGCCACGGGGGTGCCGGGCCATCGGATCCGGTGCCGTTGTAACTCTGCTCAATAACCTCGGGGGTCCTGCCGGTGTCTCGCTGATGAGGCATCGGTAATTCGGCGCGCTCGCGCTCTGCGTAACCAGGCAATGACCTGGGGCTACCAATAGCCGTCCGGCCCAGTTTGCACTCTCATGCCGAGAGTGCTAAACAGGTCGTTGGCACTCTCGGCATGAGAGTGACAACGTCAGGGCAAGATCGGGGCGATTGAGGCGTCATCGGCGGCAGGATGGGACTGTCCGCCGGAGGGGCCAGCCGTCGCGGGCGTCGACTCGATCCACACGAAGCCACAAAGTTCCGGGAGGATCTGGAGCCTATGGCAGCCAAGATGATCGCGTTCGACGAGGAAGCCAGGCGCGGCCTCGAGCGCGGCATGAATCAGCTGGCTGACGCCGTGAAAGTCACCCTCGGTCCT
>Ga0265338_10003874_pt1 | contig 20711 bp, 16 predicted proteins | sample 42126metaG_FD_193579 | JGI IMG/M metagenome (GOLD analysis project Ga0265338, IMG submission 193579) | Rhizosphere microbial communities from Carex aquatilis grown in University of Washington, Seatle, WA, United States - 4-21-26 metaG | ecosystem: Host-associated > Plants > Roots > Rhizosphere...
AGCCTCCGCTACGCTCCGGCCTCACTGCGTCCCCCAACGCCAAAGACAAAACAAAACCCAGGGGACATTATCTCCCGAGTTATTAAGGGGACATTTCTAAAGAGTTTTGACATTGCCACTGGTCAGCACCGAAAATCGTCCACCTGGAACGAAAGGCGCATCAATGTAAAAATCACCGATCGATGATTGCTCATATCCGACGGCGCTGTTCATAAGCAGGGGACCATTGAGATAGAACGGCCCATTGATGGTTTCGATTCCATTGAATGCCTGGCTGGCGTTGAGGAGCGCCACATTCGTTGAGAGGCGGATATCGGGCAATGTGCCGCTGATTTTGCTGGCGTCCACATTGGTCACGGCGCCATCGAGCACGGTCGCGGGGGCAAAAGTATGCCGCACATTCGCCATGACATGATCGGCCGTGCTGCCTTGAGCAATTGCCACCACATGGTTCAGCCCTGTTGGAATATTCGTCTCGCCGTAGGTATTGTCTCCCCAGACAACAACCGTTCCGTCAGTCTTTAATACGACACAGTGAGCAGCGCCCGCGGCGATGGCCACCACATTGCCGCTTAACCCAGCCGGAACATTCGTAATATTACCGCTCCCGGATACATGAACAATTCCATTGTAGATCACGCTGAACAGGCCTCCCGCGGCCATCAAAGAGCCGCCACTTCCGGAAGGAGGCTTTTGTCCCTGCGAGTTGTCTCCCCAGACCGCAACCAAGCCATTGCTCGCCATGGCCATGCTGTGATAAGCGCCGGCGGCGATGGCCATGGAAGGAATCAGGCCGGGGTTGACATTGGTTTGACCGAAGCCGTTGTCTCCCCACGCGAACACCTTGCCATCATTCCTCAATGCCAGATTATGATACTCGCCCGCCGCCACCGCCGTAATATTGCTCACTCCCGCAGGAACGCTCCCTTGCCCCGCGCTGTTGAGTCCCCAAGCCGCCACGGTTCCATCGGCTCTCACCGCGAGACTATGATACGCGCCTGCGGCCACGGCGACCACGTTGCTCAGGCCTGGCGGGACGTCCGTTTGGCCCTGGAGGTTATTCCCCCAGGCCACGACCGTTCCGTCCGCTCTCAAGGCCAGGCTGTGAAAGCCCCCCACTGCCACCGATATAATGTTCGTCGCGCTCGCCGGAACATTCGTTTCCTCATCAAGATTGTATCCCCAGGCGGTAATCGTCGAATTGGTTGTGGTCACCAACGAACTGAATGGCAGACTGCTCAAACCAGAACCGTTGCCGGAGAAATTGCCGGAGATGTTGATCCCGGTGGCTCCATTCGTGACCACTGCGGGCGGCAATTGCGTCACCGGCAGCGTGCCGCTGATATTCGCCGCCAAAACGGAATTGGCGCTCGCAGCCACACTCGCGGTTACGGCATTGCCCGATTCAATCGCGTACGGAGTGGATATAATCTGCTGGCGCGGTGCCAGATTCGTAAAGGTGACGGCGCCGTTGGTGCGCACAGCCACCTCCAACCACCGATCGGGGCCGGTGAACACCCCGCCGCCAAAATCGAGCGCCACCGTGAAGAGGCCGTTGCTCACCATTGTGGTGGATTTCGTGAGCGGCCCCGCCACAACCACGCCCGGCGAATTCGCCGAATCGTAAATCGTAAATCGCAAATCGTAAATTCCACCGGCCGCAACGCCACCATCGTTGAGCCGTCCTTGGTACGTGAACGCTGTAGATTGTGCCGGCAGCAGCACCGGAGTGAAAATGAGCATCGTAACAAATGCCTTGAGTACACGACCAAGCCGTTTTTGCATAATTGTTCCTGTCTAATGATTTAAACGTTCGGTGAAGCTTGAACGTCGCTTTTGGGATCAAGACAATTCTAGCGCCGGAATCGCCAGGCGAAAAGGGAATTTGTTGCCCAACAAAGAATCCAGTCACGCCAATGGACTTCCGCTTTCCACCGTCCAAAACTCGGCTCATCAATTAGTTGAATCACCCGATCGCAGGGACGATTTATTCTAAATCGCAAAGCTGTCAATCCCAGTCGCCTGGAAAAAGTTTGTCATTGATTGAAGGTTGAAGTCAGAGTTCCCGTCCAAAAGAAATCCGTCGTAAACCGTGTCAACGAAACTTCTGTCAGGTGGCCGGGGCCACGGCTGTCGCCGAAGCTGCAGTGGAAGGAGACGACGTTCTGAGAGTTGGCAAAAACAGTGTTGGTTCCAGCCGTCGCACCGTTTGAGATAAAGAAAACTGTATTAACTGTCGTGCCAGTGCCGGTCAAACCGGTTGCCGCTATGGTGATGTTGCCGGGCGATGCGACATTGACGAGTCGCCACCCGCCGTCTGTTCCATCCCGTTCCAGCATGAGCGTGTCGGTCCGTGCCACGATACTCCCAGGCATGCTGGAGGTGGATTTGACCCTGCGAACAATGAGCGCCTCATCCGGGCTTTCCGCAGTACCAGTTCCCGATCCCATCTGGGTCATACCCCGAATGCGGGTATCGCCAGCGACTTCCAGCAAGGAACCGGGATTGTTCGTGCCGATCCCGATGTTACCACTCGCCGCCACCAGGAAACGTCCTCCCGGAAGAAATGGGCCATCGATGGAGAAGGTTCCGAGGGATGATTGACTGTAGCCGCTGGCATTGTTCACGTGGAGAAAGCCATTAAATATCTGACCGGTGCTAAACGTATTCCCTTGGTCCCGCCTGGCCACATTAGTGGACAATATTCCATCAGCAAGCACGCCGCCCGAGATATTATTCGCGTTAAGTGCGATCAAATTCGCACCGCCGCCAGAAAAGGAACTGGCGGTGACCGTTCCCGAGAAATTCGGACTGGCCGGCAGCGAACCGCCCGCAATGGTTCCGGTTAATTGCGTCGCCGGCAATGTCCCGAGCAAATTGCTCGCGTTATTGGCGAAAATGGCGCCCGGTACCGGCAAAATTTCCTGCCGCGGACTCAATATGGTGAAGTTTCCCGAGTTCTGCGGGCGCACGGCGATTTCCAGCCAGTAAACCCCGCCATAAAACGCATTGGGGCCAAAGTCCATGCCGGTGGTGAACAAGCCATTGCTCACCACCACGTTCAGGCTGACGGGAACCACCGGGATTTGGCCTCCGTTGGTTGCGGCGTCAAACAATAGAAATTCGAAGTCGTAAATGCCATTGGCGGGTTGGCCATTCGTGTCCAGCCGCCCTTGGTACGTGAACGCCGTGACCTGTGCGAGCGAAAGTGAAGGTGCGAGGATCACTAACGAAATAATTGCTCCAAGTATGCAATAAGCCCGAGTTTTCATAATGCTCTCTTTCGAAAATGGTTAAACGTCCCCGCAGCCTGAACGTCCTTTGAATGATTTGTATTTTATCACAGTGATTTTGAGGCGAAAAGTCCTAAGTGGCCGCCGATTTTCCGCCGTTGGCGGGACGATTCACTCGAATTCAATTCCCACTTGCCAAACCCAACGGACGATCCGCATTATCAAACATGGTAGCCAGTAAAGAAACTGCCATAGGTGCAAGGAAATGAACCCCAACAATGTCATCGTGGAAGCGAAGGCGAGAATTATCTGGGGTGAGAAACCGTCGTCTATTCATGCTTTCCTAACCTCGAATGGCATGTCCACCACGGATGCGGATCGAACGATTCAGGAGTTAATCACTGAACGGAACCAAGAAGTAAGGAAGATCGGGGTCCGAGGGACTTGTATCGGCGCGGTAATCATCTGCGCGGTCGTGATTGATATTTGGTATAACTTCGATCATCCAAGCGAACTGTTTCCCTCGAGACAAGGGAGAGCGATGTTCTTGATGTATTTTTTGGGACTTTATGGAATTTGGAGGTTGATCGGCGGTTTATTTCATCTCCTGCGTCCACAGCTGGAAACACAGTCGATTTCTGAAATAACGGAATGAAGGAACCGGAAGCGGTCTTTCAGTAGTTTTTCGAGATTGCCATACCCTGATTAAATTGCTTTTCTGACCTATGGCAGCCAGTAAAGAGACCGACAGTTTCGATTCCAAATTCTACAAGCCCGCCGATGCCTTTTTCCCGGCGTATAGCGGCATCGGGCTCACCTTCGACGATATCACGCTCGCGACGCTTTATTCCGAGATTCTCCCGCGCGAGACCCAACTGGAAACCGACCTCGGCGGCGGATTGCAACTGCACATCCCGATCATTTCGTCGGACATGGACACCGTCACCGAATCGCGCATGGCGATTGCCATGGCGCTCAACGGCGGGCTCGGCCTCATTCATTACAATATGCCCGAGCGGCAGCAACTTTCCGAAGTCAGCCGCGTGAAACACCACGTCCACGGCCTGATCCAGGAGCCGATCAAGGTGACGCCCGATCAACTCATTGGCGACGTGCTCGAATTAATTGAACAAAAAAGATTCGCCTTCAGCACCTTCCCGGTCGTGGACGAGAAAGGCAAACTCGCCGGGCTGTTGCCCAGCCATGTCGTGAAACCGCGTTATGCGAAAAGAAAGGTCGCGGAAGCCTTGCAGCCTCGATCCCAGGTACACACGATCAATCAAAAAGAACTCGGCAAGGACCCCATCGCGCGGGCCGATAAATTTTTCACCGAGCACCTCGGCATTCATAAATTGCTGGTCGTCGATGACAAGGACATGTTGCGCGGTCTGATCACGATGAGCGATGTCGAGCGCATCACCCAGGAGCGGCGCGCGCAATTCAAACCGGCCCGCGACGCGAATTTCCATCTCCTCTGCGGCGCCGCGGTTTCCGCCACGCGCAATGCCTTCGGCGAACTCGATCGCGAACGCATCCTCACGCATGTCGGCGGCCTGGTGGAACGCGGCCTGGACGTCGTGGCGGTCTCCACGGCCCACGGCCACACCAAGGGCGTTGGCGACACGGTAAAAATGTTGCGCGATGCCTTTCCCAAATTGCCAATCATCGCCGGGAACGTGACCAGCGCCGAAGGCGTGGAATTTCTCGCGCGGGCAGGCGCCAATGCCGTCAAAGTGGGCCAGGGTCCCGGATCGATTTGCACCACGCGCATCGTGGCCGGCGTCGGCATCCCGCAGATGACCGCGCTGTATGTTGCCGCCCAGGCGGCGACCCGGAAAAAAGTGGCCGTGCTGGCCGACGGCGGCATTACGAAATCCGGCGACATCGTGAAAGCATTGACGCTCTCCAACGCGGTGATTTGCGGCGGTATTCTGGCCGGTTGCACCGAGGCGCCGGGCGAGGTCCTGGAAATCGGCGGCAAACTCTATAAGCAATATCGCGGCATGGGCAGTCTCGCCGCCATGAAAGCCGGGTCCGCCGCGCGCTACGGGCACGAAAAGAATCCCGCGCAGAAAGTGGCGCCGGAAGGTGTGGAGGCGCTCAAGGAAGTTTCGGGGCCGGTGGATCGCGTCCTCGCGCAGCTCATCGGGGGCATCCAAAGCGGCATGGGCTATCTGGGCGCGGCTAATCTGGCGCAACTCCGGCAAAAGGCGCGTTACATCCGCGTGAGCCCGGCCGGCCAGCGCGAAGCCGCCCCGCACGACGTGGTGGAATTGAAGACTGGTAATTGAAATGAAGCGCCCGCATGCACGGCACCCCGATTTACGTCTGGCGCGACGGGAAAGTCGTCGCCGAAAAACCCTGACCTTTTTGCGCTTCCTTTCGGGGGCCAAATTTAAAACTCAATCGCCTCGTTCAACTGCCCGCATTGGACGCAGCGCGAACGGTCCACATCCGGATCGTCGGTGTAAACCGAGCCGCATTTGGTGCAACGAAAAATCCGGTCCTGGCTTGGGGTCGGCTTGAATCTCCGCTGCCGAAACTCGGTGTAGATCACCGCGGCGATCAGCGCGCCGAGGAGCACGAGCAAGTAACCGATGAGAAGTCTCGTGGTTGCCATATCAAGGAGTTGCGGGTGGTGCGTTCGACGGTATCGTCTGCCACTCGAAAATCAATTTTCCCGAGGTCATTTTATCCGAGGAAACCATCCCCAGCGCCGCAGGCTCGGGCGGGGCAAATCGGACCGCTTTGGCGATGCTTAACGCCTGCGCATTAGCCTTGTCGTCTCCGCAACTGGCCCAGAGCACCGCCGAAAATGGATTCCCGTTGGCATCCACGACCAGTTGCACCACTGTGTTCGTCAACAAATCCGAATTGGTCTGCGACGGCACACGCGGCGGATTGAGCAGCCGCAGGCGGGCGAGCTCGCCTTCCACGCGCAAACGTGAGGGAACAGAAAGCGGCGGCAGCGGTGCGGCGCCCGCCTCGGCTTCGTCCAATCCAGACTCGATTCGTGGTTGAAAACGCGTCGGCCGGTTCGTCTCGATAAAAGCGATGAACGCCGCGCCCAATTCCTGCGGCGACAATTCCAATGGCCGCGGTGATTCAGTCCAGTTCGTCGGCGAAAATTTCCGGGGAACGATTTTTAACCAGGCGTCGCCCGAAAAATTTTCACGATGCGGCAACACAAACAGGGTCGGATCCTGCAACGCGAGCAGGTCTCGCGAACCGGGCTCCGCAATATGGAAAACCGGCGCCGGCGGCAAGGTCCGCGACTTTCGCGGCGGCGGGTTGCCCACCCACCAGAGCAGGGCTACTTGCGCCGCAAAAACCAGCCCGACGGCAATCCACAGCTTCAGGCGCCTGCCTCCGCGAGGGGGAGCGTTCGAACCGCCTTGCTGTTCAGCCGTCGCAGAAATCATGGCTTGGGCGCGGCGACGGAGGCGCGGTCATACACGCGTGGGAGAATTGCGAGATGTAGATTCTCGATACCCGCCTGGTGCGCGATTTCCCCCAAATGCATGAGTTTTTCCCACGTCACATCCTTATCCTGCATCAGAATCAACGTCGGCGGTTCGGAAAATTTCTGCCGGGCCGCGCTGAGTTGATTGGAAAAATCATTTTCTGAAACCGCCTGGTCGCCGAAATAAATGGCATTGGTAGTCACCGCCACTGAAATGGTCGGCCCCTCCGGCCCCGGCAATACCAGATTCCCGGCCGCAGGCAGCGTCACATGAATGCCCGGCGCATACAGGTATTTGCCGAGCAATACGAAAATCACGAGCAGAAAGAACACGGAGATAAACGGGGCGGCGTCCAGTTGCCCGCGGAAAATGCGCGCGTTCCGCGGAAATTTCATGGCGTTTTCACCGCGTTTTCCGTGACAATATTCACGATCTCGGTCGCCGCCCGTTCCATGTCCAGCACGATCGAATTCACGCGGCTGACGAGATAATTGTATGCGGCGTGCGCGGGAATCGAAACCGCGAGGCCGGTCGCGCAGCAAATCAAGGACGTCCAAACCCCGGCCGCAAGATCTCCGGCGTGGGCCACCGGCCCGGCGGATTGAATTCCGTCGAAAGTTTTCATCAGGCCGATGACCGTGCCAAACAGCCCGAGCAATGGCGACAATTGCGCGATGGTCGCGAGCAGGTTCAATTTTTCCTCGAGGCGCGGCACCTCCACCAGGCCGGCTTCCTCCAGCGATTCGCGAACTCGATCCCGGCCATTGTCGCGGTTCAAAATTGCCGTTTTCACCAACCGCGCCACCGGTCCCGGCGTCGCGTCACAGATGGAAACGGCTTCGACGACGTTGTCGCGCCGAAGCACATTGCGCACCCCATTCAGGAATTCCGTGGAATTGATCTGCGCCCGATGACAGTGGAAAAATCGCTCGACAAAAACCACGATGGCGACCGCGCCAGCGAGCAGAATCAACAGGAAGACCAGTCCCCCCTGGCTCAAAATGAATGGCAGATGTTTCACGAAGTCTTTATACAATTTGAACCCGCAAGTTCAAAGGGCAAAGTTGGGGAACGGCGGACGGGTTGCGTGTTACGTACTCAGCAATTACGCACCACGCACCACAGTCTTAGCACTCTACCGTTTGGACTTGCTTCTGCCGCACGCTTTCCGATTCTTTTGCGCATGGAAAGATCAGACCGGCCCGCGAATACTTCGAACCCAAAGCCTGCCGAAGGAGCGCACCCGACTGAACCTGCTTCCGACGCGACCGAGGACCGAAAATCGCCGCATGTTGACATTCGCTGGCTCAAGGATATCGAGCGGGTTTTGATCACCGAACGGCAACTTGCGCGGCGCATCAGCGAAATGACCCAGGCCATTCAGCGCGATTTTTCCGGCCGCGAAATGGTCGTGGTGTCCGTGCTCAGCGGCACGGTCATGTTCCTGGCGGATTTAATCCGGCACCTCAATCTTCCGATGCGGCTGGATTTTATCGGCGTCTCCAGCTACGGCGCGGGCACTGAATCCGGCGACCTCATTTTTACCAAGGAACTGCGCATCGACGTGAAAAACCGCGACGTGCTGCTCGTGGACGATATTCTCGACACCGGCAAAACCATGTCCCGTGTGCTGGAAAAGTTGAAACCGTTGCGCCCGCGAAAAATCCGCACGTGCGTGCTCCTGAACAAGGCCGCGCGCCGGGTCGAGAATGTCAAAGCCGATTACATCGGTTTTGAAATCCCCGATTATTTTGTGGTGGGCTACGGCCTCGATTTTGCCGAACGTTATCGCAACCTGCCTTTTGTGGGCGTGCTGCACGGGCACGTGTTCAAGGAAGTGCAGAAATCGCCCTATCGCAAGTGATCATGCGCGTTTCGGTCCATTTTTACTCCTATTTCAAGGACCTGGCCGGCTGCGACCAGGCAGAGCAGGAATTGCCCGCCAACGGCACGCTCGCGGATTTACTCGGACTGGTGTTCCAGCGTTTCCCAAAACTGGCCGCCATGGAAAAAGCCATGCTGGTCGCCGTGGGTGTGGAATATCAGCCCCGGGATCACGTTTTGAAAGAAGGCGATGAAGTGTCGCTGTTCCCGCCGGTGCAGGGCGGGTAACGTCGTAGCGGCGCTCGGTGAGCGCCGCTGAAATTTGCGACGGTCACAGACCGCCGCTACAAAAATTGAAACGCCAGCTCAACATCACCCATCAGCCGATCGATGAACCCGCTTTGATTCGGGAACGCATAATTTCCGGCTCGATGGGCGCGGTGATTTATTTCCTCGGCGTCGTGCGCGGAACTGAAGGCGAACGGAGCATTTCGGCCATCGAGTACGAAGCATTTCAAAAAATGGTGGAGCACCAGTTTCACCTGCTTTTTGACAGCATGGAAAAGCGTTGGCCCATTGAATCGGTCCGGCTCGTTCATCGGGTCGGCATTGTAAAAGTGAATGAGCCATCCCTGTGGGTGGAAGTGGTCGCGCCACATCGCGGCGAAGCCTTCGCCGCCTGCCAATGGCTCATCGATGAAATGAAGCGCGTGGTGCCGATTTGGAAAAAGCCGATCTCGTCGGGCGCATGAAAAATTTCGCCGAGTCTTGGTTTCGGGAACCGCGGTCTTGTGGACCGAGACCCCGTTCATTCCCCTGACAAAAATCACTTCATCGCGCGCGCGATGGAATTCCACCAGGGATCATGCAGTTCCGCCAGGCTGGCGCTGAAGCTTTGGTCGCCCGCTTTGATTTGCAACGCGGACCCTCCAACTTTCCCAATTACGGCCGCCGGAACACCTAGAATCTTCGCCTGTGCCATGACTTTGCCCGCGTTCAGCGGCGCCACGGAAATGACCACCCGCGCCTGGGTCTCGCCAAAAAACAACGCATCAAAACGCTGCGTAGGACAGGCATCCTGCCTGTCTCCAATACTTTTCTCAGTTAGAGACAGGCTGGAAGCCTGTCCTACGTTCGTCAAATCCACGTCCGCCCCAATCAACCGCGGTGTCTCACGCGCGATGAGTTGGGAAATGCAGCTTTCCGCGAGCGCCACGGCCAATCCACCATCGCTGCAATCGTGCGCGCTCTTCACCACGCCGGAATAAATCAGTGCGCGCAACGCGAGATGCAGTTCTTTTTCCTTATCGAGATCGCAGCGCGGTGGTGAACCCGTTTTCTTCCCGTGAATCACCTGTAGGTAGGCGCTGCCGCCCAGACCCTGCAACGGATCGCTCGTGTCCACCGGTTCGCCCAGCAAAATAATCGCGTCGCCCTCATCCTTGAACCACTGTGTCGTGACATGCTCCGGCTTCTCAATCACACCCACGACCGCCACCGTCGGCGTCGGGTCAATCGGTCCATTCGGGCTCTGATTATAGAGTGAGCAATTGCCGCCGGTCACCGGCGCGTTGAAAGCACGGCAGCCATCCGCCAGGCCGCGCACGCTTTCTTTCATCTGCCAGAACAACTCTGGCTTGTGCGGGTTGGCCATGTTCAAATTATCGGTTGCGCCCAGCGGCACGGCGCCGGAACACGCAAGATTGCGGCACGCTTCAGCTACCGCGGTTTTTCCGCCTTCATACGGATCGAGATAAACGTAAACGCCGTTGCAATCGACCGACATGGCGATCAGCTTTTCGCGAACGGCCGGATGCGGTTCCGTGCGGCCTTGCGCGCCGGAAACGTCCGGCAGCGAATCCGCCTTGATACGAATCACCGCCGCGTCGCTGCCGGGGCAAACCACCGAACCATCGCGCACCATGTGGTCGTATTGCCGATACACCCAATTCTTAGACGCAATGCTCGGCCAGCCTAAAAGCCTTTTCAAATCGTCCGCCGGAGTTTTCGTGTCAGCGATTCCATCTAAACGAAACGCGCGCACCGCTTTCAAATACTCCGGCTCAACCGCCTCGCGCTGATACACGGGCGATTCATCGGCGATTTTTTTCGCCGGGATATCGGCGATCACTTTGCCGCCATGTTTCACCACCATGCGGCCGGTGTCCGTGACAAAGCCAACCTCGGACCACGGCAAATCCCACTTGTCAAAAATCCGCTTCACTTCCTCTTCGCGCCCCTTGTGGACGATGATCAGCATGCGCTCCTGCGATTCGCTCAGCATGATTTCGTAGCTGGACATGTTCGGCGCGCGCTGCGGCACCTTGTCCAACTCGATTTCAATTCCCGTCCCCGCGCGCGCCGCCGTTTCGCAGGTCGAGCACGTTAGACCCGCCGCGCCCATATCCTGGATGCCGGCCACCGCGCCGGTCGCAAGCAATTCGAGGCACGCCTCGCACACGAGCTTTTCCATGAAAGGATCGCCCACCTGCACCGCGCCGCGTTGTTGTTCAGCGGATTCTTCGGTTAAATCCTGCGATGCAAACGCCGCGCCGGCCAATCCATCGCGGCCCGTCGCCGGACCGACATAAAATACGGGGTTGCCAATCCCCTTCGCCGCGCCGCGCGCAATTTGTTCGTGGCGCAACACGCCCAGGCAAAACGCATTCACCAACGGATTGCCCTCGTACGATTTGTCGAAATAAACCTCGCCCGCAATGGTCGGGATGCCAAAGCAATTGCCGTAATGAGCAATGCCACTGACCACGCCCGCGAACAGACGGCGGTTATTGGCGATGGTGGAACTGCCGTTGGTCAAGCCCTCATTGCCGGCACCGGGCAGGGTGGCTTCACGGAGACTGGCTCCATGTTCCGTATTCCGTGTTTCGTGTTTCGCGTTCGCGTCAACGATTGGCCCAAACCTCAGTGAATTCACCGCGCAAATCGGCCGCGCGCCCATCGTGAAAATATCCCGCACGATGCCGCCCACACCCGTGGCGGCGCCTTGAAACGGTTCCACGGCGCTCGGATGATTATGCGATTCGATCTTGAACGCGATGGCCAGGCCGTCGCCGATGTCAATGATGCCCGCGTTCTCCTCCCCCGCACCGACGAGAATTTTCGGCGACTTCGTCGGGAACGTTTTCAGCAGCGGCCGCGTGTTCTTGTAGCTGCAATGCTCGCTCCACATCACCGAGAAAATTCCCAGTTCAGTGTAGCTCGGTTCGCGTCCGCCGAGGATTTCCTTGGCATGCGCGTATTCGTCCGGCGTAAGGCCGTGTTTGGCGACCAGTTCAGGTGTGATAGCGGGTTCGGTCATTTCAAATTTAAAATCTAAATCAAATCACGCCGCCTTCGCCAACCGGCTCTGCAACGCGTGAATCATGCTTTCAAAAATCAATCGCCCATCCGCACTGCCCAGCAGCGGTTCGCAGGCGCGTTCCGGATGCGGCATGAGGCCGGCCACGTTCCGGCGGTCGTTGCAGATGCCCGCAATGTTCTGGACCGCGCCGTTCGGGTTGGCGGTGTCGGTCAGGTTTCCAGTCGCATCGCAATATTGCCACAGAACCTGGTTTTTCGCTTTGAGACTCGCGAGGGTTTGTTCATCGGCAAAATAACACCCTTCGCCGTGCGCGATCGGAATACGAAGGATTTTCCCGGACGGAATCTGGCTCGTGAACGGCGATTCGTTCGTGACCGTTTTCAGGTAAATGTGCTCGCAATGAAATTGCAGATCGCGGTTGCGAATCAGCGCGCCGGGCAGCAGGCCCGCTTCGGTGAGCACCTGAAAACCGTTGCAGATCCCGAGCACCAGTCCGCCGTTATCGGCGAATTGTTTCACCGCCTGCATCACCGGGCTGAAACGCGCAATCGCGCCGCAGCGCAGGTAATCCCCATAGCTGAAACCGCCCGGCACGAGCACGGCGTCGGCGTCGCCGAGAGAGTTTTCCTTATGCCACAGCAGGCGCGCGGAGTGACCGAGCGTCCGAACGCCGTGGACGGCGTCCTGATCGCAATTCGATGCCGGAAATTGTAAAACAACGAAATTCATGGCTTAAATTGCCACAGAGGCACCGAGGACGCAGAGAATTGTGATGTTTTCTCTGAGCACTCTGTGGCTCTGTGGCTAAAAATTCATTCTATTTCCAATCGGTAATCTTCAATCACGGGGTTGCTGAGAAACTTGTGGGCGGCTTCGTTCAATTGCTGGCGCGCGGCTTCTTTATCCGTGCCTTCCAGTTCGATCTCGAGATATTTGCCGACATGCACCGCTTTTACGCCGCGGTAGCCCATGTGTTCGAGCGCGGTTTGCACGGTCTTGCCTTGCGGGTCCAACACCGCTTTCTTGGGCGTCACAATAATTTTGGCTTTCATCGTAAAAAATCAAAAGCGGTTCCATCAGATCACCGGAAATGCCCGCCGTCGAAACACTAATTCTGCGTCACCGCCGCCACAGTGGCGAGATTTTTTTTGGGAGATCAAGAGGCGGGGAACGCCAGCGCGGCGTCCCTGCCAAAATCAGATTCCCGCTAAAGCGACAACAACAGCTTCTTGATTTCCTTCAACCGCCCTTTGGCGTCCTTCTTCGAAAGACGGGGGAATTTGCCGCCGAGCGTGATAAAATCGCCCTGGCGCGTGAGCATCAGTTTGTCCTCTTTCACTTCAATGACGGTCACCCCGCGTTCGCTGGCGAGGATTTTTAACTCGGCCACGAAGAGCAGGAGTTCGGCGGGCGGCGGGAGCGGACCAAAACGATCGCGCATTTCTTTCTGCAACGTTTCCAGCGCCGACTTTTCCGTGGCTTGCGCCACCTTGCGGTAAATCTCGATGCGGTGCTGCGGTTCGGTGGCGTAATTCTCGGGGAGGGTGGCCGCATCGCCCAGAAAATCGAGCCGCACCTGCACTTCCACGCGCGGTTTCACCTTCTCGCCCTTCTGCGACGCGACGCTTTGCTTGAGCAACTGGCAATACAATTCAAACCCGACGGCGGTGATATGCCCGCTTTGTTCGGAACCCAGCAAGTTCCCCGCGCCGCGGATTTCCAAATCCCGCATCGCGATTTTGAATCCGCTGCCGAGCGTGGAGTATTGCTTGATGGCGCTGATGCGCTTGCGCACGTCCGTGAGCAGGCGGGCGTGGCGCGGCAGCAACAGATACGCGTAGGCCTGGTGCTTGTAGCGGCCCACGCGACCGCGCAATTGATACAAATCGCTCAACCCAAAACGGTCCGCGCGATCAATGATGATTGTATTCGCATTCGGTATGTCGAGCCCGCTTTCGATGATCGTGGTGGAGAGCAAAATATCCGCCTCGCCATTCACGAATTTCGTCATCACCTCTTCCAAGTCGTCGGCGTGCATCTGGCCGTGGCCGACCACCATGCGGGCTTGCGGCACGAGCGCGCGAAGTTTTTGTTCCATCGCATGAATCGTCGCCACCCGGTTGTGCAAGAAGAACACCTGGCCGCCGCGGTGCAATTCGCGCTGGATCGCATCGCGAATGACGCGCTCGTCGTATTGCGTGACGACGGTTTCGACCGGGAGCCGGTCGTGCGGCGGCGTTTGGATCGAACTCATGTCGCGCGCGCCGGTCAGCGCCAGATACAGCGTGCGGGGAATGGGCGTGGCGCTGAGCGTCAACACGTCCACGAGCTTGCGGAGCATTTTGAATTTCTCCTTGTGCATCACGCCAAATCGTTGCTCCTCGTCGATCACCACGAGGCCGAGGTCTTTGAACACAACATCGCTTTGAATCAACCGATGGGTGCCGATGACGATGTCCACCGCGCCCGCGGCCAGGTCGGCGACAACCCGCGTTTGCTGCCGGCGCGTGCGGAAACGCGAGAGGAGTTCGATGCGGACCGGATAATCCGCCATGCGCTCGCGAAAGGTGTTGAAATGTTGCTGCGCCAAAACGGTGGTGGGCACGAGGACGGCCACCTGCCGGCCATCCATCACCGCTTTGAACGCGGCGCGAATGGCCACTTCCGTTTTGCCAAAACCGACGTCGCCGCAGATGAGGCGATCCATCGGCTTGGCCCGCTCCATGTCCACTTTGGTTTCCTGGATCGCGCGCAGTTGATCGGGGGTTTCTTCGAAAATAAACGAGCCCTCAAACTCGCGTTGCCAGGGCGTGTCCGCTTTGAACGGATGACCCTCCTGCGACTCCCGCGCCGCCTGGATGGAAAGCAGTTCACTGGCGACATCCCGCACCGCACGTTCGGCGTGCTCTTTCGCTTTCTGCCAGCGCAGGCCGCCCAAGGTGTTCAGCGGCGGCCGAAATTTTCCCGCGCCGACATACTTGCTGACAAGATGCGCCTCCGTGACGGGAACGTACAGCTTGGGCGGTTCCTGCGCCGAATCGCTCGGGGCGTATTCGATGACGAGGCATTCGGTTTCCGATTGCGTGGTGCGTGTTACGTGGTGCGTGCCCGCGGCTGTCGGGAGATTCTTCAACCCTAGGTATTTTCCGATGCCGTGCTGCAAATGGACCACGAGGTCACCCTCTTCCAACTCGGTGAAATCAATATCGAGAGCCGAACGGGTCGCGAGCGCGTGAGGCGATTTGAGCCGGCGCGGGCGCTGAATTTTATAACGGCCAAAAATCTCCGCGTCCGTGACCACCACGAGCCGGGCCGGGTGGGAAATAAACCCTCGCGCAAGCGAGCCGACGTGTACCGTAGGACAGGCGTCCCGCCGGTCTCCAATTTTGTCCGGCTCACTTGAATCAGATGGAGACAGGCGGGATGCCTGTCCTACCAGATCCGTCCAGATCTCCTGAAACCGCTGTTGCTCGCCGTCGTTATTGCAGAAAACATGCACGGCATAGTCCTGGCGCAGCCACCGATGGAGTTGGCCGAAGAATTCGCGACGTTGAACCTCGGCCACTTGCGGTTCCAGTGCGCGCTCCGCCAATGGCCGGTAAGCATCCAGGCTGGCAAACTCCAGTTCCAGACTGTCGCTCCCCTCGGCCGCGTCCTCGGATAATTCCAGAAACGTTTTGCCCTGCGCAGTGGCATCCGCACGAAATTGCTCCCACGAAAGGGAAAATGAATCGTCCCCGGCGATCTGCTGCGCGTATTCGTCGGCCCGCAACGCGAGCGACTCCAGATCGCACAAAACGAAAATCGTTTCGTTCGGCAGAAAATCCAGCAGTGTGCCAAGGGGCGCGCGGCGTCCGGGCCGCTTCCCGGCTGAATCGTTCGGCGGCGGCGGATTGTCCGATGGGGCCGTCGCGTCTGCTGGCGAAGCGACGTGAACGTCGCGATCCATTTCGTTTTTCAACACGCCCAATTCACCGGCCGGCGGAAGCGTCACCGTGGTGACTTCCTCGCGCGATATTTGCGACTGCGGGTCAAAATAACGGAGTGATTCCAATTCGTCGCCGAAAAATTCCAACCGCACCGGCCATGGGCTGGTCAGCGGAAACACATCCAGAATGCCTCCGCGCAACGCCAGTTCACACTTCTGCGTCACCTGCGCCTCCGGCTCGTAGCCTTGCGCTTCCAGCCATTCGACCAGGTCCAGCGGATCAATCCGCTCGCCGCGCGCGAGCGTCCGCATGCGCGTTTGCAGCGCCGCTGGCGTAAATGTCTTCTGCAACAGCGCCGTGACGCTTGCCACGACGATCGGGGATTGGGGCGTTGAGTTCACCGCCAAACCCGACAAGGTCACCAGAGTTTGCAGCCGGTCGGTGATGTTATCCGAGTGCGGAAGCTTGTCCTCGTTGGGTAATACTTCCCACGCAGGATAGAACAATGGTGAAAAACTCCGTGAATCCTGTCCGGCGGACTGAAAGGCCGCCCACGTTTCCAAATCCTGCTGAAAATTTTCCTGCGTTTTCAGCAGGTCGGTGACGACCACAATCGGTCGTCCAGGAAAAACTTGAGCGAGCAGCGCGGCAAAGAACGGGCGGGCGACTTCACTGATGCCCGCGCATGAAAACACTCTGCCCGCCTCCATGCGCCGTGCGAGGGATTGCACAGCGGGAGTAGCCGAGACCTTAGCGAATAAATCGCTTGTCGCTGTTTCTGCCAAATTCTGCGCCAAGCGTTGAAAATCTCGCCGCGATTCGTCGGCCCGTCAAGCGGCGCGACGGGCGCCGTCCTATTTGGACTACGGCGACACGTCGCCACTTTCCGACTGGCAGACATGTCTGCCAGTTTCAAAGCGCGGTCATGCCCGCGCACTCCAAATTAAAACACCTACGAAAGGCTCACCTAGCGGAATCGGCTCACGTGGGAAGCTTGTTCCACCGCGCGACTATTTTTTAGCGAGGCCGAAGGGTATTTCAAAGAAGCCGCCGATCCAGAATTTCTTATCGGTATTGGAGCCGTCGAATACCGTGCGGGATTGAAAGCCCAAACGAATCCCGCGCCACGGCGTGCGATAATCAAAACCAGCTTCGATCGAATCCTGGTTTTCGCGGATATCACGCGGATAAACAATATCGTGCGTCGCGCTGTCGAACTGGATGCTACTGCCATTGATGCTGCCGAGGTGCCGGTAGCCGGCATCGAGTTCCCAGTCTTTGATTTGCTGGAATAAACCGAACGAAACGATGTAAAGGTCATTCGCAGTGGTGTGGTTCCAGCGGAAGAGCGCGTCTCCGTAAGCCCCCAAGCCGGCCCAGCCGAAATGTTTTCGCGCCAGCAACTCCGGCTCGATGGCCGTCGAACGCGTTCCGGGAGCGAACGGAATGTGTTGGTCGTAACTGCCGGGCAAAACCGCGCCGGCGCGGAACGTCAGAGTCGGAATCCACGGATCATTCGCTTCGCCCTCCTTAAAAATCTGGAAGCGCAGGCCGAACGGGACATCCATCAGGCCAACGGTGGAGCGGATCGCGCCCGGAGGCGCATCGTTACCGAAATAACGCCACCCGACGGTCGTGTAACCAAGGCTCAAGTCCGCCGCCCATTTCTCACTCAGTCCATATTGTAGGCTGAGGTAACCCTGGTTTATGTCGATGCCGTAATGCTCTCCGTCCGATAGTGTATCAACGAGGTGACGGTTATTCCCCGCCCAGAAATGATATGATTCGGATTCTTCGTAAGTAAGGCGCGCCACTAATTGGCCGTAATCCGGAACATTGGCCCATTGAGCGAAAGGCTCGTGGGCAAGGTTCTCACTCGCCCGCACGCGCGCGACGGCGGATAACGAAAAAAAAGCGGCAAAAAATAAGCGACCATACGACGGAATAGATTTCATCTAATTAACATTGAGCACGGGTTGATGGCTTCGAGTCTGCAACGGTTAGTGGACGAAAACCGGGGCCCCAAAATTCATTGGGGCAGTGATATTAGCTGGATAATCATTCCCGCGGCAACACGAATTCGTTCAGTAGAACACCCCATCACTCCCATTCGATCGTCCCGGGCGGCTTGCTGGTGATGTCGAAAACGCAGCGGTTGACGCCTTTGACCTCGTTGATGATGCGGCTGGCAAGTTTTTCCAATAAGTCATACGGCAGCTTGACCCAATCGGCGGTCATGCCGTCCTGCGATTCGACGGCGCGAACGGCGATGGTATAATCATAAGTGCGTTCGTCACCCATCACGCCGACGCTGCGGATCGGCAATAGCACGGCGAAGCTCTGCCAGATTTTGTAATACCAACCGCTGCTTTTCATTTCCTCAACTACGATGGTATCGGCGTTCCGCAAAATTTCGCAACGCTGCGGCGTCACTTCACCGAGAATGCGCACGGCCAGGCCGGGTCCGGGGAAGGGCTGGCGCAAAACGATCTCGCGCGGCAGCCCCAATTCCAGGCCCAGCTCGCGCACTTCATCCTTGAACAGGCACTTGAGGGGTTCCACGAGCGCGAATTTCATGTTCTTCGGCAAGCCGCCCACGTTGTGATGGCTCTTGATCATCGCCGCGGGATTGCCGGCGATGGGAATCGATTCGATGACGTCGGGGTAAAGCGTGCCTTGCGCGAGAAATTTCGCTTTGCCGGCGCGCTTGGTGGCGCTCTGGAAAACTTCGATGAACGTGCGTCCGATGATTTTGCGTTTGCGTTCCGGATCGGTCACGCCCTTGAGCCGGCGGAGAAATAGTTTTGCGGCGTCCTCGTACTGCAATTTGATCTTGAAGTGCCGCCCGAAAACTTCGCGCACGACGCCCGCCTCGCGGCCCCGCAAAAGACCGTTGTTGACGAAAATACACGTCAACTGGCTACCGATGGCCTTGTGAAGCAACGCCGCCGCCACGCTCGAATCCACGCCGCCGCTCAAGCCAAGAATGACGCGCTCCGTGCCCACTTGCGCGCGAATCTCCTCCACCGCCTGCTCGATGTAGCTGCGCATCGTCCAGTTCTTGCCACAGCCGCAGATATTGTGAACGAAGTTGGCAATGATCTCCTTGCCGCGCGGCGTGTGGGCCACCTCGGGATGAAATTGCAGCCCGAACATTTTTCGCCCGCGATCTTCAATGGCCGCGAATTGCGAGTTCTCCGTCACCGCGACGGATTTAAATCCCTTGGGAAGTTTCGTCAGTTTGTCGCCGTGCGAATTCCAGACCTGGAGCGATTCCGGCAGGTTCGCGAACAGCGGACAAAAACTATCGGTCACGCGCAACGTGCCTTTGCCGTATTCGCGCTTCTCGCCTTTCTCGACTTTGCCACCCAGGAAATGGCCGAGCAATTGCAGCCCGAAACATACCCCGAGCAGCGGCAGTCCCATCTTAAAAACCGCCGGGGCGGGCAGCGGCGCTTTTTTCGCATACACACTCGACGGGCCGCCGGACAGGATGATCCCGCTCGGTTTCAGTGCCGCGATTTCTTTGGCGGGCGTGTCGTAACGGAGGATCACGGAATACACGTTGCACTCGCGGACGCGCCGCGCGATGACCTGCGTGTATTGCGATCCGAAATCCAGAATAACAATTGTTTCGACCATGGGTTTGATAGAATTTAAAACCGAAACGAACCTTTTGCCCTTCACACGACGGTTTGGCGAGAAAAAAGTGGCGGCCTTTTCGCTCTTGCGGTGCTTCTTGGGACTATCCTGCCGCGCGCTGAATCGAACCAACCTTGCATTGCGAGGCCGGGGGTTTCGCGGTAAAGTGGAGCCACTCTATTTATGGAATTACACGGCAAAAATCTAATCGGCGGTAAAGTTGTCGCTTCGAGCAACGCTAAAACTTTTCACAGCACAGCCGCCGCATCGGGCGAAAAGCTCTCTCCAGTGTTTCACAAAGCCACCATCGCGGAAGCCGATGAAGCAGTGGCGCTCGCGGAAAAGGCCTTTGCCGCCTATCGCCGGCAGCCCGCGGACAAAATCGCCGATTTCCTTAATCGCATTGCGGAAGAAATCGTGAAACTGGGCGATGAACTGATTCAACGCACCAGCGCCGAAACCGGTTTGCCGGAAGCACGCCTGGCCGGCGAACGCAATCGCACCGTCAACCAATTCAAAATGTTCGCCGAGCTCGTGCGCGAAGGTTCCTGGCTGGAGGCGACCATTGATCGCGCGCAACCGGAGCGCAAACCACTCCCCAAAGTGGACCTCCGACGCATGCTCGTCCCGCTCGGCCCGGTCGTCGTTTTCGGCGCGAGTAATTTTCCGCTCGCGTATTCCGTGGGCGGCGGTGATACCGCGTCCGCGTTAGCAGCCGGTTGCCCGGTGATTGTCAAAGCGCATTCGGCTCATCCCGGCGCGTCCGAAATGGTCGGGCGCGCGATTCAAGCCGCGGCGGAAGCCACGGGAATGCCCACCGGCTTGTTTGCCATGGTTCATGGCGACGGCACGGAAATCGGCATGCGCCTGGTGCAACATCCGGCGACCAAAGCCGTGGGTTTCACCGGTTCCCACGCGGGCGGCCGCGCGTTATTCGACGCCGCCGCAAAACGGCCTGAACCGATTCCCGTTTTTGCGGAAATGGGCAGCACCAATCCGGTTTTCATTTTGCCCGGCGCCTTAAAACAAAATGGAAAAGCCATCGCGGAAGGTCTGGCCCAATCGGTCACCCTCGGGGTCGGCCAGTTTTGCACGAACCCCGGGCTTGCGTTCGGCCGGCAAGGGGATGAATGGTCTGCCTTTGTTCAGCGCATGGTTGAACTCGCCGGGGCGGTCGCTCCGGGCGTCATGCTGCACCAGGGCATCAGCGCGAGTTTTCACAAGGGAACCGAGAGGTTGCAGAAAGTCGCCGGTGTCAACGTGGCGGGAAAATCCTCCGCCGAAGCCGCTCCGGTCC
>Ga0265338_10003875_pt1 | contig 20711 bp, 19 predicted proteins | sample 42126metaG_FD_193579 | JGI IMG/M metagenome (GOLD analysis project Ga0265338, IMG submission 193579) | Rhizosphere microbial communities from Carex aquatilis grown in University of Washington, Seatle, WA, United States - 4-21-26 metaG | ecosystem: Host-associated > Plants > Roots > Rhizosphere...
CTGATGTTGTCGGGGGTGTAGAGCTCGCCGAGCGGGTTGAGGGCATGGGCACCCTTCTCCACCACCTGTGCTGCCAGCGGGATGTCCGCCGTCACTACCAGGTCGCCTGCCGCCACCTGCCGCACGATCTCGTTGTCCGCCACATCGAAGCCGGACGCCACCTGCATGGATTTGATGTGTTGCGAGGGAGGCGTGCGCAGGGACTGGTTCGCCACCAAGGTCAGCTGCACACCGGCACGTTTCGCCGCGCGGAACAGGATCTCCTTGATCACCTTGGGACAGGCGTCCGCATCCACCCATATCCTCATGCGCGACTCCGCAACCAATCCGCTGCACCCTTGCCGGCGATGCGGCCGCTGGCGAAGCAGGCAGTGAGCAGATAGCCTCCGGTAGGTGCCTCCCAATCCAGCATCTCGCCGGCACAGAACACGCCCGGCAAACGCTTGAGCATCAGATGTTCATCCACCGCCTCGGCTGCGACACCGCCCGCGGTGCTGATGGCTTCATCCATGGGACGGGTGGCATCGAGCTTGAGCGACAGGTCCTTGATGGCCTCGGCCAGTCTCGCCGGATCGTCCGGAAGATCCTTCCCCAGCACTTCACGCAGCAAGCCGGCCTTCACGCCCTCGATCCCCGCCTGCTTGCGCAGGTGGTTGGCCATGGACTGACCGCGGCGCGGCTTGCGCAGGTCCTGCAACAGGCGCGGCAGATCCCGGTTCGGCGCGAGGTCCAGATGCAGCGTCGCGCTCCCATGTTTTGCGATGGCGTCACGTAGCAGGGCCGATAAAGCATAGACCACCCCGCCTTCCACGCCTTGCTCCGTCACCACGAACTCGCCCTGCATCGGTGCGCCGTCTTCGATCCATGCGGTGACGGGCTTCACCGGCGCGCCGGCGAAGCGTGTGCGGAGATGCTCGCTCCAGCGCGTCTCGAAACCGCAGTTGGCGGGCTTGAGGGGATTCACCTGGACTCCGCGCGCCTGCAACAGCGGAACCCAGGCAGCATCCGAACCCAGCCGCGACCAACTGCCGCCGCCCAAAGCGAGCACGACGGCATCCGGTCTCGTGTGCACCACGCCATCCGAGGTCTCGAAGCAGAGTGCCTCGCCGTCCCAACCACGCCAGCGATGCCGCAGGTTGAACGTGGCGCCGGAACTGCGCAGGCGCTTCAGCCAGGCGCGCAACATGGGTGCTGCCTTCATCTCCTTGGGGAACACGCGGCCGGAACTGCCCACGAAGGTCTGCATGCCGAGACCTTCCGCCCAACTGCGCAGCGCAGCGGCACCGAAGGCATCCAGCCAGGGCGACACGAACGGCCGCCCCGCTCCGTAGCGCGTGCGGAACGCCGTGTCGGCTTCGGAATGGGTGAGGTTGAGGCCGCCGACGCCCGCCTGCAGGAACTTGCGTCCCACCGAGGGCATGCTGTCGTAGAGCGCCACGCCGATGCCGGCAATGGCCAGCACCTCTGCCGCCATGAGGCCCGCAGGACCGCCGCCGATGATCGCTGCGGTCCGCGGGCCCACGTGCAGTGTCAGCGTGCGACCGGCTTGGCGTTGCCCGCCTGGGACATGAGCGTGCCCACCATGGCCGAGAGGTCGCCCATGTTGGCCGGCACCACGGTCACGGTGGAGGTCTTGGCGATGGAACCCCACTGGTCCACCCACTGTTGGGCCAGCTGGTAGCGCAGCGCATCCATGCCGCCATCGCCCGCCGCCGCCTTGGCGATGGTGTTGATGGCGCTGGCGGTGGCATTGGCCACGGTGGAGATGGCTTGTGCCTCGCCATCGGCGCGCAGGATGGCGGCCTGGCGCTCGCCATCGGCGTTGTTGATCTGGCTCTGCTTCTGGCCTTCCGACTGGTTGATGGCCTGCTGCCGGTCGCCCTCGGACTTGGCGATGGCGGCGCGCTTCTGCCGTTCGGCGGTGAGCTGCAGTTCCATGGCGCGCTGGATCTCGTCCGGCGGCGTCAGGTTACGGATCTCGTAACGCAGCACCTTCACGCCCCAGCCGGTGGCGGCATCGGTGAGCACGTCCACCACGCCCTTGTTGAGGGTCTCGCGCTGCGACAGGCACTCGTCCAGTGCCAGCTTGCCCACTTCGGCGCGCATGGTGGTCTGTACCAGCTGCACCACGGCGGTGATCACGTCGTTGGTGCCGTAAGCGGCGTTCTGGGCGTTGGTGATCTGGTAATAGAGCACGCCGTCCACGGACAGACGGGTGTTGTCCTTGGTGATGCAGACCTGCTCCGGCACGTCCATGGGGATCTCGCGCATGTCGAAGCGGTACGCCACACGGTCCATGACCGGCACGATGAGTTGCATGCCGGAACCCAGGGTGGCGTGGTAACGGCCCAGGCGCTCTACGATCCAGGCCTGTTGCTGCGGCACGATGCGCACCGCGCGCAGGATGGTGAAGGCGGCCCAGATGAGTATCAACAGGCCGATGATGGACATGACTTGCATGGACGGACTCCCTAAGATTTAAAGGAACAGATCGCTCTCAGCCGACGGGCTTGATACGCAGCAGTGCCCCATCGCGCGCCACCACTTCGGCGCGCTGCCCCACGGAAGGCGCACCGGCACCTTCCCAGGCGGCCTCCCACAGCGAGTCCCGGTAACGGACCTTGAGGGTCTGGGAAGTGGTCTCAGCCACCGTGACCAGGCTGCCCTTGTCCATGTCCAGCAGGGGATCGGGGCGGTTGCCCTGGACGCGGTGCCGCAACAGATGCGCCAGCGGCAGGGAGATGGCAGAAGCGAGGGCGAACACCACCGCCGCTGCCCAGTCTTCCACGGGGAAGAGCCAGGTGACCAATGCGGTCACGAAGCAAGCGAAGCCCAGCGCGGCCATATAGAAGGTGAGGCTGACCATCTCCAGCACCACGAGGATGATCCCCGCCGCCAGGAAAGCCAGAGCGATGTATTGTTCCATGGGACCCCTCCCGCACCCCACTCCGGGGTGCCTATGACTCACATGATATGGCCGTCTGACAGGATTTCAACGGCCTAGAGAGGGCCGAAACGACCTATTTCCCGCTCCCGGATGGTCACTTGCTCGCAGACCACGTCCAGGTTCTCGTATTCATGCAGGAACTTCTGGCGGAAGGCCAGCCAATCCGCTTCTGATTCCCAGTAGTCGATGGTGACGAAACGCCAGGGATTGGAGCTGTCCTGGAGCAATTCACTGCGCACATATCCAGACGCACGGCGGAACAGCTTCACCCAGTCCCCATCCTGGCCGTAGAGGCGCTTGAACTCCTCCAGCTTGTCCGGCGCGGCGGTGAACTCCCAGGCGTAGGCGTAACCCGCCTTCATGGCATCGCTCCGGGACGCTCCACCAGCCGGTTGCGGCCATGGTGGTCCTGCCCTGCCACCAGCACGCAGGGCGGTCGGCTCGGATGCCAGTGGATGGGTTCGTTGAAGTTGAGCGGGATCTGTACCCGCACATCCGGCCGCGAGTACTGCAGGATCATGGATAGACGCAGCTTCGAGCCGGTGTTGTGTGAACCGTGCCAGGCCCGGCCGGCGAACAGGAAGAACTCGCCCGGCGCGATCGGCACACGCACCATCTCGGCCGTGAGGATCTCCTCCCGCACTGCGGCTAGCGCGGCAGCATCATCTTTCACCCCATACATCTGGGGGTTTTCCGGCATACGGTGTGAACCGGTGATCAGCTTGAGGGCCGAATCCAGGTCGGAGCCGGCGAGCCCCAGATAGACGCTGACGCCGTGCCAACGATGATGCTCATGGTCCACATGCCAGCGATGCACGCCACCCGGCGCGGAGCGTGTGATGGTGACGCCCCAGGCGATCACGTCCGGCCCGAGGATGGACTTCACCCGGTCCACGATAGCCGGATGTCTCGCGATGTCGAAGCACTCAGGCACGCAGGCGTGCATGCTCTTGAACCAGGGCTTCTGCACGAACGCATCGGAGGCGGTGGCGCGGGCGATGTCTGCGGGCTTGGTGAGAGATCGCATCACCGTATTGCGCATCGCGCCGACCTCGTCGACGCCCCTTGGCGTGAGCAGTGGGTAGCTACCCACCCAGCCATCCCGCTCGAAGCGCGCCAGTTCGGCTGCATCCAGGCCGCTAGCGCCGCCCGCTTCCGGCACGAAACCGGAGAACGGCGCGGGCGCTGAGTCAGCGCGCGGGCTGGAAGCGGCGGTAACTGGCATGGATCCGGCCCCTTGCTTAGGCGCCTCCAGTATAGCGCCAGGCCCCGGTACCTATCCCTCCAGGCGGGGACGGCCATATCGCTCCAGGGATAGGGAGTGATCGCCTCCTGTCGATAAGGCCTCAGCCCGAACCGCGGGACTCCAGCTCCTGCCAGCGGGCATATATCGCAGCCACCCGGGCTTCCGCTGCCTGCATCTGCGCATGCAGTTCACGCAGGCGCGCCGCGTCGCTCATGACAGTCGGCTCCAGCATCTGCTGTTGCAGGCGCGTCACCTCCGCCTCCACCCGCTCCACTTTCTTCTGTATGCCATCCAGCTCCTTGCGCTCTTCGCGGCTCAGGCGCGGCGCCGCGGGCTGCTTCGGCGTAGGCGTGCCGCCACCGGCCTTGGCCGCGACCGGTGCCGGCATCTTGCGTGACTGCAACCACTGGTTATAGTCAGCGAAATACCCGGCCTTCCCCTCGCCGTCGAGGTACAGCAAGCGATCGCTCAGCCGATCCATGAGATAGCGGTCATGGGTGATGAGCACCAGGGCACCTGGGAACTCGCTCAGGCTGTCTTCCAGCACTTCGAGGGTGGCGATGTCCAGGTCGTTGGTGGGCTCGTCCAACAACAATAGATCCGCCGGCTGCAGCATCAGGCGCGCGATCAGCACCCGGGCCTGCTCGCCGCCAGAGAGCTTGGAGACCGGCAGACCAAGCTTCTCGATGGGGAACAGGAAGCGTTTGGCCCAGGCGGTGACGTGCAGGGGTTTGCCCTGGAACATCACGCTGTCGCCCGTGGGCGAGAGCGCTTCCTTCAGGCGCAGGCTCTTGTCCAGCTGCTCGCGCTTCTGATCGAAGCTCACGATCTTGAGGTCATCGGCCCAGGTGATGCTGCCGGCGCTGGGCGCCAGCTTGCCCTGCAGCAACTGGATCAGGCTGCTCTTGCCGCTGCCGTTGCGTCCCAGCACGCCGAGGCAGCTGCCGGGCCCGAGCGTGAGATCGAGACCGGAGAAGAGCCGCTTGTCGCCGCGCGTCACCTCGGCACCGATCACTTCCACCAGCTTGCGGGTCTTGCGCTCGCTGGCTTCGAACTCGATGCCGGCGCGCGCACCTTGGGCGTTGCGGCCGCGGGTAGCTGCCAGTTCATCCTTGAGTTCGTAGGCGGCGTCGATGCGCGCCGTAGCCTTGGTGGTGCGGGCCTTGGGCCCGCGTCGCAGCCATTCCAGCTCGCGGCGGAACTTGTTGGCCAGCACCTGCTCCTGTTGGTCCTGCTGGTCGAACACCGCCAGGCGCCGCTGCAGGAACTCGCTGTAGTTGCCTTCCACCCGCAGGTAACCGTCCGGATAGCGCCGGTTCAGTTCCACGATCCGGTTGGTGGCATTCTCGAGGAAATAACGGTCATGGCTCACCAGCACGAAAGCGAAGCGGGCCTGACGCAGCAGGTCCTCCAACCAGAGGATGCCTTCCAGGTCCAGATGGTTGGTGGGCTCATCCATCAACAACAGGTTCGGCTCACGGATCAGCGCGCAGGTCACCGCCAAGCGCTTGCGCCAGCCGCCTGACAGGGTGTCCACCTTCTGGCTCAGGTCTGCGAAAGCCATCTCCCGCAGGGTATCGCGGATGCTGCCCAGGCCCTCATCCTTGTGGTACGCGGGCAAGGCATCCAGCAGCGCGCTCTCGAGGGTGGCGCCAGCCGGGAACTTGTCCTCCTGGGGCAGATATACGAGATGGGTGGAACCCGCCAGCGCCACCTGCCCGCGGTCGGTGGTCTCGATGCCCGCCAGGATCTTCAACAGTGTGGATTTGCCGGAACCGTTGGGGCCGATGAGCCCCAGCTTCTCTTCCTCGCGGAAGCTCAAGGTGATGCCATCGAACAGCGTCTGCAGTCCGTAAGCCTTGCTGATGGATTGGACGCTTACGAGCAGATCGGAGGCCATGGGTCTTGGGTCATAGTGCGGAATTTGCGGGGCGCTATAGTCTCACATCCGGCGCTGCATCGGCGGGCTTGCGAGGCTAGAATCAAGCCATGAAAGACACCCTGAATCAGGCTCTGAGCAAGGTCCCGGAAGTCACTCTGGCCTTCTGGATCATCAAGATCCTCGCCACCACCTTGGGCGAGACCGGCGGCGACACCGTGACCATGTCCATGGGCCTGGGTTACCTGGTGGGCACCGGCATCTTCGCCGTCATCTTCGTGGGCTTCGTCTTCGCCCAGATCAGGGCCAAGGCTTTCCACCCCTTCCTCTACTGGGCGACCATCGTCGCCACCACGACCGTGGGCACCACCCTCGCCGACTTCGCGGACCGTTCCCTGGGGATCGGTTACACCGGCGGCAGCTCGCTGCTGCTGGCGCTGGTGCTGGCATCGCTGTTCTTCTGGCACCGCAGCTTAGGGTCGGTATCCATCAACACGGTGAACACGCCCAAGGCGGAGATGTTCTACTGGGTGACCATCATGTTCTCCCAGACACTCGGCACGGCACTGGGCGACTGGACCGCCGACACTGCCGGCATCGGCTACGGCGGCGGCATCTTCGTGTTCGCCGGCCTGCTGCTGGTGGTCGCGACGCTGTACTTCTGGACCAGACTCTCCCGCACCGCGCTGTTCTGGGTTGCCTTCATCCTCACGCGCCCCTTGGGCGCAGTGCTGGGCGATTTCCTGGACAAGCCCCATGACGACGGTGGGCTCGCACTCAGTCGCTACCTCGCATCCGGCGTGATCGTGGTGCTCATGGTCGCCGCCATCCTGGTGTTCCCGCAGCGGGCCGCCAAGACCGCCGGTCACTGATCTCTATCCATGACGGGCGAAGATACATGATGCCAAGCCCCCGCCTCTTCATCATCGGCTTATGGGCGCTATGGATGATCTCCTGGTTCGCCGCCATGAGATGGACCAACAGCACCGAGAAGCGTGTCAGCTTCAAGGGACAGCTGCCCTATCACCTGCTGATGGTGGCGGGCATCCTGGGCCTGGGCTTGGACACCCCTGACGACGGACTCCCGCTGCGGCTCTGGCATGTGCATTGGTACGGCGCGTGGATCTGTGTGTCGCTGGAAGCGCTCGGCTTCGCATTCACCTGGTGGGCCCGCATCCATCTAGGCAAGCTCTGGTCCGGCACCGTGACCCGCAAAGCGGATCACCACGTGGTGGATACCGGCCCTTACGCGATCGTGCGTCATCCCATCTACACCGGCATCCTGCTCGCGGTATATGCGACTGCCATCGCCGAAGGCAGTTTGTCCGGGCTGGTCGGCGCCGTATTCTTCACGCTCAGCTTCTGGGTGAAGGCGCGACTGGAAGAGCGGTGGTTGAGCCATGAGTTGGGGGCGGATGCTTATGCCGGCTATCGCCGCCGCGTGCCCATGCTCATCCCCTTCGGACCGAAGCCGGGTTAGCGGCGCGAGAACATGAAGCACCAGTGGTGCACGGTCTCCGGTCCCACCCAGCCCTCGGCGCAGGCCTCGCCCAATAGCGCCAAGACATAGATGCGGGCCAGGTTGAAGGCCAGGCGCCGCGCGCCCCGCTCCAAGGTCTCCCGGTCGCCGGTATTGGCCTGCAGCCAGGTGCCCACACCCATGAGCGCTTCCTTGATCTGGATCGCGAAGGGCTCCAACACTTGGCCGTGCATCTTCGCCACCCGCGCCTGCACGTCAGCGGCATAGACCTGGAAAGCCTCGGGATTCTCCAGTACCCGTAGTACGTCCAAGGACAGGACGTTGGTGGTGCCCTCCCAGATGGAGAGCACCTGGCAATCCCGCAGCAGCCGCGGCAGCCCCGTGTCCTCCACGTAACCTGCACCGCCGAAGGCTTCCAGCACCTCACTGGCGGTGGTGATGGATTGCTTCGCGGTATAGAGCTTGGCGATGGGCGTGAGCAGCCTTAGCAGCATGGTCTCCGTCGGTGAAGCCATGCCTATCTCGGCCCGGCCCAGCAGGCAGCCCAAGCTCAGCACCAGATGCAGGGCGCCGGCGTACTCCGCTTCCAGGTCCGCCAGCGTCTCCTGATGCAGGGGATGTTCGATGAGGAGCTTGCCGAAGGCGCGGCGCTTCCGGGCGTAGTCCGTGGCGAGCGCGATGCCCCGCCGCATGTAGCTCACGGCCGAGACCGCGTTATAGAGCCGGGTGATGTTCAGCACCGTGGCGATCTGCTTCACGCCCTTGCCGGGCTCTCCCACACGCACTGCCGGCGTGCCTTGCAGCGTCAATTCCGCGGTTGGCAGCGCCCAGGTGCCAAACTTGTCCTTGAGGCGATGCACGAAGATGTTGTTGAGGTTTCCGTGCTCGTCACGCAATCGCAGCAGATACAGGCTCAGCTTTCCGTCGGCTTCCGGATCTTTCGCCAGCGTCAATGCGACCTCGGAGGTGGTGGCCGAGGTGAACCATTTGGTGCCGTAGAGTCTCCAGCCTCCCTGCTCCAGTCTTGCTTCAGTGGAGGTTCCGCTCACGTCCGAACCGCCGGTACGCTCCGTCATCCACTGGCCCGACGTCCAGAACTGAGCAGAATCACGCTCCACGAGATGCGGCAGGATCTCTTGCTTGAGCCTGTCATCACCGAACAGCTCCATGACCCGTGCCGCGCCATCGGTCATGGCCAAGGGACAGGAATAGATCGCAGAGGATGGCGTGTAGAGATGCAGACGCACGAACTGATGCAGTCGCGACCATTCGCCCTGTTTGCGTTCGTAACCCGTGGCGACGATGCCTTCTTCCGCGGCGATGCGATGCAAGGCCTTCCATGCTGCGGAGACCTCGATATGGTCAATCCGGCGGCCCCAGGCATCGTAAGGCACATGCTGCGGCGGCTGGGCTTCTGCTTCCGCGGTGAGCACCAGCATCTCGCCCGCCGCGCGCGCACCCAAGGTTTCCAGGCCGGGCTCGATGGCACGCAGCGTCTCCGCGGGCATGCGCTTGGCTAGCCAGGTTCGCAATACCTCGTCGCTCCGGTATTGGTTGCCGAGCGCGGGACCTTCTTGGATGAATCCGGCCGCGGTTTTCATGTCTGATTCTTGCATACGTGTCTGGCCGGTTTCAGGGGCAGCATCTGTAAACTCGGTTTCGGTATCTGGCCTCGCGGGAGTCTAATAGCCGCCTCATTAACGACAGGAGTCCTCACCATGAAAAAGCTCTCTTCCCTGCTGATCGGCTGTCTATCCGCGACCGCACTCACCGCCGCCATGGGCGCTGCTGCGCCTGGCGCGAGCACCGGCATGGGCGCCAGCGCTGCCGGCAGCGCCAACCCCGATCAGGAGATCTCCACTGCGCTCCAGCACGCCGGCATGTCCGCCGGTTCCTCCACCCTCACCGACGTGCACAACCACCTGCACCACGTGATCAACTGTCTCGTGGGACCTTCCGGCCAGGGCTACGACTCCACCGCTGAGAACCCCTGCAATGGCCAAGGCAGCGGCGCCATCAACGACGTGGAAAACAAGAGCAAAGAACGCAAGAAGCTCGACACGGCCGTAAAGGATGCCAACAAGGGCCTGAAGCAGAACGACCTCAAGAAGGCCCAGAAAGAAGCCAAGGCAGTGATGAAAGACCTGCAGGCTGCGCAGAAAGACGCCCAGAAGGGCAAGTAAGACAGCGTGTCCCATTAAAAGCCCGGCTACTAGGCCGGGCTTTTTCTTTGAGTGAAATACTGTCGGAGTTCAAATCCTCCCCTGATGGGAAGGACTGAGGCATCGATTACCTTGGGGATCCAAATTTAAGGTTGAATTGGTCGGGACGAGAGGGCCGGATGCGAAGCATCCGGCGGGTCTACAGGGAGGTAGGCCCTGGGGTTTCGGCCGGAGCAGGAAGCGCAGGCCGAAACTGAACCTCCGACCCCGTATAAAAGGCCGTCGGAGGTTCAAATCCTCCCCTACTGGGAAGGACTGCGGTTTCGATTACCTTGAGAATCCAAATTTAGGGTTGAATTGGTCGGGACGAGAGGATTTGAACCTCCGACCCCTTGCACCCCATGCAAGTGCGCTACCAGACTGCGCTACGCCCCGACTGATTCAACTGACTGATGGCCTGGATAGGCCTTTGGCAGGGGCGTAATGATACGCGAAGCGGCAGCCCCACGGAACCTATGCGGATCTAGCGCTTGAGTATCTGGAGAAGCTCGTCCAGCTCGACGCGCATCTGGCGCACGATCTGGTGACTCTGGGTGATGTCTTGCTTGGCGCCGTCGCTGGAGAGCTGCTGGCGGGCCCCGCCGATGGTGAAGCCCTGTTCGTACAGGAGGCTGCGGATCTGGCGGATCACCAGCACGTCGTGGCGCTGGTAGTAGCGGCGGTTGCCGCGGCGCTTCACCGGCTTGAGCTGGGGGAATTCCTGTTCCCAATAGCGGAGCACGTGCGGCTTCACGCCGCAGAGGTCGCTCACCTCACCGATGGTGAAGTAACGCTTTCCCGGGATCGGGGGGAGCTCGCTATTGTTCCCGGCTTCCAGCATATGTCTCCACCCGTGCCTTGAGCTTCTGTCCCGGACGGAACGTCACCACCCGGCGGGCGGTGATGGGGATCTCTTCCCCGGTCTTGGGGTTACGCCCCGGACGCTGGTTCTTCTTGCGGAGGTCGAAGTTGCCGAACCCCGAGAGCTTGACCTGGCGGCCCTCTGCCAGGGCCAGCCGGACCTCCTCGAAGAACAGGTCCACCAGCTCCTTGGCCTCCCGCTTGTTCAGGCCCAGTTCCGCGAACAGGGCCTCGGCCATCTCGGCTTTGGTCAGCGCCATAGGCTAATCTCTTATCGTTGCACCCAGACCCCGTGCCAATCGGTCCGCCACCCGCTGCATGGCTCCGTCGGCATCTTCGTCGGTTAGAGTGCGGGAAGAGTCTTGTAAAATCAAGCCTAAAGCGACACTTTTTCGTCCAGAATCTATGCCAGAACCGCGGTAAATATCGAATATCCGAGCCTCCTGGAGCACGGCTCCGGCGGCTTCACGGGCTGCTGCCAACAGTTCAGCCGCTGAGACCTCCTCGCCCACCACCACGGCCAGATCCCGCCTAAGTGCCGGGAAGCGCGAAATAGGCTCAAAAGCGGGGATTTTGCCCTCTAAAAGCCCTCCCAGACGCATTTCGAACACCAAAGCCCCCTGAGGCAGGTCCAGAGTCTTGGCCAACCCAGGATGCAGGGAGCCCATCCAGCCCAGTTCGCGCCCATCCAGCAGCAGCCGAGCCGATTGCCCGGGATGCAGGGCCGGATGGGACTTAGCCTCGGTCTTCAGGCGGGCGGCTGCACCGGCGGGCCTGAGCAGAGCCTCGATATCGCCCTTCAGATCGGCGAAGTCCACGGCCCGGTCTTTCTCACCCCACTGGAGGGGGAATTCAGATCCGGACACCAGACCTGCTATGGTATTTTCTTGAAGTATTTCATTAGCTTGAAGAATAAACCTCAAACCAGTCTCAAATATGCGTATCCGGTTCTGTTGCCGATTCAGGTTGTACTGAAGCACCTTGAGGAGCCCAGGCCACAGGCCCACCCGCATCTCGGTCATGTCCGCAGTGATGGGATTAGCCAGGGGCAAGGCTGCCTCCGGCTGTCCATAGACCCGGGTCTGGAGAGCCGAATCCACGAAGCTGTAGGTCACCGCCTCCTGGTAACCCCGCTCCACCAGCACCTGGCGCAGACGCCGCAGGTCCACCCGGGCTTCGGGCAGCCAGTCCATGCCCTGGCGGGAGGGATACTGGGTCGCCGGGATCTTGTCGTAACCGTAGACCCGGCCCACTTCCTCGATGAGGTCTTCCTCGATCTCGATGTCGAAACGGTGGCTCGGAGGCACAGCGCTCCAACCGTCTTTGTCTGCGCCCACGGCACAGCCTAAGCGCGTGAGGATGGCGCTCACGTCTGCGTCCGGTACCTGGATGCCCAACAACAAAGCCAGGCGCGCGCGGCGCAGCTTGATGGGCTTGGCTGCCACCGCGGTCTTCTCGGCAGTGACCACCGAGGTGGGTCCGGGCTGACCGCCCGCGATCTCCAGGATCAGCTGCGTGGCACGCTCCATGGCACGGGCCTGGCCTTGCGGGTCCACGCCCCGCTCGAAGCGGTAGGCGGCATCCGTGAGCAGGTCCATGCGGCGCGGCCGGCCGCTGATGGCGGCAGGCGTGAAGAATGCAGCCTCCAGCAAGATGTCCGCAGTGCCGGCGCCGACGTTGGACTCGCCGCCGCCCATGATGCCGGCGAAACCCTGCACGCGGCTCTTGTCGGCGATCACCAGCACGTCCGGTTGCGCCTCATACACCTGGCTGTTGAGGAGCTTGGTCTTCTCCCCCGCCTTGGCCATGCGTACCGTGATGCCGCCGTCCAGTCGCGCCAGGTCGTAGGCGTGCATGGGCTGGCCCAGCTCAAGCATCACGTACTGGGTCACGTCCACTGCAGGATGGATCGGCTTCAAGCCGGCACGGCGCAGGCGTTCGCGCATCCACAGCGGCGTCACCGCGTCGGTGCGCAGGCCCTTGATGACCCGCGTGGCGAACACCGGGCAGGCCTTCTCCGCCTGGATGTCCACCGGGAAGATGTCCTTGATGGCTGCCTTCACCGGCATCACCTCGGACTTCTCCAAGGTCTTGCCATAGAGCGCCGCCAGTTCACGTGCCACGCCCAGGATGCTCAGGCAGTCCCCGCGGTTCGGGGTGATCTCGATCTCTATGAGCTGATCGTCGCCGCCCAGGTATTCACGCAGTTCTTTCCCCACGGGAGCATCGTCCGGCAGCACGAACAAACCGGAGACTTCTTCCATCAATCCCAGTTCCTTGGCGGAACAGAGCATGCCGGAGGATTCCACGCCGCGCAGCGCCGTCTGCTTGATCTCGGTGCCGTCCGGCAGCCGGCCACCGGGCAGGATCACCGGGGCTTTCATGCCCGCTCTCACGTTGGGTGCACCGCAGACGATCTGCAGGGTCGAGCCTGTGCCGGCATCCACCTGGCAGACGTTGAGCTTGTCGGCGGACGGGTGTTTCTCGAAGCTCTTCACCTGCCCCACATAGACCTTCTCGAAGACCGGGATGGCAGGCGTCACGGACGCCACTTCCACGCCGCCGGAGCCGAGCTTGCGGGCGATGCCTTGGGCATCGTCCGTCAATCTCACGAATTCCCTGAGCCAGTTGACGCTGATCTTCATGTGCCGCGCCTCACTGGAACTGGCGCAGGAAGCGCAGGTCGTTGTCGTAGTTCATGCGGATATCGTCGATGCCGTAGCGCAGCATGCCCAAGCGCTCCACGCCGATGCCGAAGGCCCAGCCGGTGTAGCGCTCGGGATCGATCTTGCAGGCCTTGAGCACGTTGGGATGCACCATGCCACAACCCAACACTTCCAGCCAACCCGTCTGCTTGCAGACCCGGCAGCCTTTGCCGCTGCAGAAGACGCAGCTGATGTCCACTTCCGCGCCCGGTTCCACGAACGGGAAATACGAAGGGCGGAAGCGCAGCTTGAGGTCGTCCTGCTCGAAGAAGCGTTGCATGAAGTCCGTGAGGGTGCCGCGCAGGTGCGCCATGCTCACGCCTTCGTCCACCAAGAGGCCTTCCACCTGGTGGAACATGGGAGTGTGGGTCATGTCGTAGTCGTGCCGGTAGGTGCGGCCCATGGCGATGACGCGGATAGGCGCGCCGACTTTCAGCATGGAACGGATCTGCACCGGCGAAGTATGCGTGCGCAGCAGGAAAGGCCTGTCTTTCAGGTAGAAAGTGTCCATCTCCGCGCGGGCCGGATGGTCGGCCTTGAAGTTCAAGGCGTCGAAGTTGTGGAAGTCGTCCTCGATCTCGGGGCCAGACTCGATGCGGAAACCCATGCGCTCGAACAGCGCCTGGGTGCGTTCCATAATGCGGGTGGAAGGATGCAGGCCACCCGCTTCCTGGCCGCGGCCCGGCAGGCTCACGTCCACCGCTTCGCTGGCGAGCTTGGCAACGAGATCCGCCTGCTCCAGCTCGGCCTTGCGCGTGTCCAGTGTCCCGGTGACCGCCTGCTTCACTACGTTGATGCGCTGGCCAGCGGCGGCGCGCTCAGGCCCAGGCAGCTTGCCCAGACCCTGCAACTCGAGCGTGATCACGCCCTTCTTGCCGAGGTAATGCACGCGCACCTCGTCCAGGGCCGCGAGCGTGGTGCAGGCGGCAGCCTTGGATTTGGCTTCGGCGATCAACGAATCGAGGTCGGTGCTCATGCGCTTCTTATTACCCCGTGGTCCCCAAAAAGAAAAGGGGGAAGACCGTTTTGCGGCCTTCCCCCATCATCTCACCAAACCCAAGTGCGGCGCACTTGGATTCAGTTCTTCAAGCCAGGCTGGCTTTGGCCTGCTCGGCGAGGGCCGCAAAACCGGCCGAGTCGAAGACGGCGATGTCGGCCAGCACCTTGCGGTCCAGCTCGATGTTCGCCTTCTTCAGGCCGTTCATGAAGCGGCTGTAGGACAGCCCCGAGAGGCGCTCCGCGGCGTTGATGCGGGCGATCCAGAGGCCACGCATGTCGCGCTTCTTGGCGCGACGATCGCGATAGGCATACTGGCCGGCCTTCATCACCGCCTGTTTGACGGTGCGGATGTTCTTGCGCCGGGCATTGTAATAACCCTTCGCTTTCGCGATGGTCTTCTTATGCTTGGCGCGACTGGTGACGGAACGTTTTACGCGTGCCATGTTTCTATCCTCTCCTTACGACCAGGGCAGCATCTGCTTGACGCGGAAGTGATCCTGGGGGACCACGAGCGTCGAGCCGCGCAACTGACGTTTACGCTTGCTGCTCTTCTTGGTGAGGATGTGGCGCTTGTGCGACTGGCCACGCTTGTACTTGCCGGTGCCGGTCGCGCTGAAGCGCTTCGCGGCAGCCCGCTTGGTCTTGATCTTGGGCATGACTGGACTCCTGATTGTTTAATAATCGCCTGGCCCCGCTCAGAAGCGGCGTTGAGGTGTTCGCCAGGGGTGAAGCCCGAAGGCATTCACTTTTATTTAAGACTTCTTAGCGCTGGAAACTCATTTCTTCTTGGGGCCGATGATCATCACCATCTGCTTGCCCTCGAGGCGGGGGAACTGCTCGATCATCCCCACTTCCTCCAGATCCTTCTTGATGCGCTCCAGGATCTCTACACCGATGTTCTGGTGCAGCAGCTCGCGCCCGCGGTACCTCAGGGTCACCTTGGCCTTGTCGCCTTCCGTGAGGAAGCGCGTCAGGTTGCGCAACTTGATCTGGTAATCGCCTTCGTCCGTGGTCGGACGGAACTTAACTTCCTTGACCTGTATCTGCTTCTGCTTCTTGCGCGCGACCTGCTGCTTCTTGTTGACCTCGAACAGGTACTTGCCGAAGTCCATCACGCGGCAGACCGGCGGCTCCGCCGTGGGAGACACCTCCACGAGATCCAGGCCCGCCTCTTCGGCGTAGCGGATGGCTTCGCGGGTGAACATGATTCCGATCTGCTGGTTGTCAGGACCTATGACTCGGACTTTCGCTGACGTGATCTCCCCGTTTCGCCGGGCGCGCTTCTCAGAGCTGATACATGATCCTCCAAAAATAAACCTGAACCCGTCCCGTCATACCGAGGGCCGTGGTTCAGGCTGACACTCCGCGCGACACCACTTCGGCTTCGAGACGCCGGGCGAAGTCCTCAAGCTTGAGGCTGCCCAGGTCCTGGCCTTCACGTGTGCGTACCGCCACGGAACCCGATTCCATCTCCTTGTCGCCCACCACCAGGAGGTAGGGGACGCGCTGGAGCGTATGTTCGCGTATTTTAAAGCCTATCTTCTCGTTCCTCAAGTCGGATTCCACCCGAAATCCCTGATTTCCATGGGATTTCAGCGTCTCGGCGACGTTTTTGGCGTAATCCGCCTGCCGATCGGTGATGGTGAGGACCACCGCCTGGACCGGGGCCAGCCAGGCCGGGAAGCGGCCCGTATGGTGCTCGATGAGGATGCCCAGGAAGCGCTCCATGGAGCCCACGATGGCCCGGTGCAGCATGACCGGGACGTGCTTGGCCCCGTCCTCGCCCACGTATTCGGCCCCCAGGCGGCCGGGCATGTTGAAGTCCACCTGCATGGTGCCGCACTGCCAGACCCGGCCGATGGCGTCCTTCAGGGAATACTCGATCTTGGGACCGTAGAAGGCCCCCTCCCCCGGCGAGACCGTGAACTCGTTGCCGGAGGCCTTGAGGGACTCCATCAGGGCCTTCTCAGCCTTGTCCCAGAGCGCGTCCTCACCCACCCGGTTCGCGGGACGGGTGGCCACCTTGTAGATGATGTCCGTGAAGCCGAAGTCCTTATAGACCTTCTGCAAGAGCGCGGTGAAGTCCGCACACTCCTGCTGGATCTGGTCCTCGGTGCAGAAGATGTGGCCGTCGTCCTGCACGAAACCGCGCACCCGCATCAGGCCGTGCAAGGCGCCGGAAGGCTCGTTGCGATGGCAGGCGCCGAACTCACCGAAGCGCAACGGCAGGTCGCGATAGCTCTTCAAGCCGTGCTTGTAGATGAGGATGTGGCCCGGGCAGTTCATGGGCTTGATGGCGAAGTCCCGCTCTTCCGAGTGGGTGATGAACATGTTCTCGCGGAAGTTCTGCCAGTGGCCTGTCTTCTCCCAGATGCTCTTGTCCATGATCTGGGGGCCGCGCACTTCGTTGTAGCCGTTGTTGCTATACACGCGGCGCATGTACTGCTCCACCTGCTGCCAGAGGGCCCAGCCGCGTGGGTGCCAGAAGATCATGCCCGGCGCCTCTTCCTGGTGGTGGAACAGGTCCAGCTCACGGCCGATGCGGCGGTGGTCGCGCTTCTCGGCTTCCTCCAGACGCGTGAGGTAGGCCTGCAAGGCCTTCTTGTCGGTCCAGGCGGTGCCGTAGATGCGCTGCAACATCTCGTTCTTGGAATCGCCGCGCCAATAGGCGCCGGCCACCTTCATGAGCTTGAAGGCTTTCAGCTTGCCGGTGCTGGGCACGTGGGGTCCGCGGCACAGGTCGATGAAGTCGCCCTGGCGATACAGGGAGATGTCCTCGTTGGACGGGATGCTGGCGATGATCTCGGCCTTGTACTTCTCGCCCATGTCGCGGAAGAACTTCACGGCCTCGTCGCGCGGCATCACGCTGCGGGTGACCTTCTGGTCCTGACCCGCCAGTTCCTCCATGCGCTTCTCGATGGCCGCCAGGTCCTCCGGCGTGAAGGGGCGGCTGAAGGCGAAGTCGTAGTAGAAGCCGTCCTCGATCACCGGACCGATGGTGACCTGGGCTTCGGGGAACAACTGCTTCACCGCCTGGGCCAGGAGGTGCGCCGTGGAATGGCGGATGACGTCCAGACCGTCCGCATCGCGCTCGGTGATGATGCTGAGCGGCGCGTCGTGGTCGATCGTGAACGAGGTGTCCACGACCTTGCCGTCCACCTTGCCGGCGAGCGCGGCCTTGGCCAAGCCAGGGCCGATGCTGGCAGCCACCTCGGCGACCGTCACCGGGTTGGGGAATTCGCGTTTGGAACCGTCGGGCAGCGTGATGGCAGGCATCGCGATCTCTCCTTACAGTGGCGGCCTATACGAAGGGCCGCGTGCTTCGGGTTGTGGAAACAAATCTCTCGTATGTGATCTGGTAGGCGTGATTGGATTCGAACCAACGACCCCCACCATGTCAAGGTGGTGCTCTAACCAACTGAGCTACACGCCTGTCGAGCGCGCAAAGATACCGGAAACCCCCTGTTTCTTCAAGGTATTAGCCGGTTTTGACCTCTGGAAGTCCCATGTCCACCTCACGCAGCACGCGGATCTCATCGCGCAGCCGCGCCGCCTCCTCGAACTCCAGGTCCCGGGCGGCCTTCTGCATCTGCTGCTCCATCTGGCGGATGAGCTTGAGGCGCTTCTGCGGCTCCATGGCGGCGTAGCGTCCACGCTCGTCGGCAGCCTTGAGCACTGGTGCACGCACCCCGGAGGCGTAGGCCCGGGCGCCCTCCATGACGTCCGCCACGGCTTTCTGTATCCCTAAGGGCGTGATGCCATGTTCCTGGTTATAGGTCACCTGCCTGGCCCGGCGCCTATCGGTCTCCGCCAGGGCCCGTTCCATGGAACCTGTCCTGCGCTCCGCATACAGGATGGCCATGCCGTTCACGTTGCGGGCGGCACGGCCGATGGTCTGGATCAGCGAGCCTTCAGAACGCAGGAAGCCTTCCTTGTCCGCGTCCAGGATCGCCACCAGCGACACCTCCGGCAGGTCCAGGCCCTCGCGCAGCAGGTTGATGCCCACCAACACGTCGAACACACCCAGGCGCAAGTCGCGGATGATCTCGGTGCGCTCCACGGTCTCGATGTCCGAGTGCAGGTAGCGCACCTTCACGCCGTGTTCGGCGAAATATTCCGTCAGGTCCTCAGCCATGCGCTTGGTGAGGGTGGTCACCAGCACCCGCTCGCTCTTCTCGGCCCGGATCTTCACTTCGGATAGCAGGTCGTCCACCTGGGTTCGGGCCGGACGGACTTCCACGCGAGGGTCGATCAATCCGGTGGGACGCACCACCTGCTCCACGGTGTTATCGGAAGTGCGCTTCTCGTAGGGTCCCGGCGTCGCGGAGACGAAGATGGTCTGGGGCGCGCGCCCTTCCCACTCCTCGAAGCGCAGGGGCCGGTTATCCAGGGCCGAAGGCAGGCGGAAACCGTATTCGACCAGGTTCTCCTTGCGGGAGCGGTCGCCCTTGTACATGCCACCCAACTGCGGGATGGTCACATGGCTCTCGTCCACCACCAGCAGCGCGTTGTTCGGCAGGTAATCGAACAGGGTCGGCGGCGGCTCCCCGGCCTTGCGGTTGGAGAGGTGCCGCGAGTAGTTCTCGATGCCGCTGCAGTAGCCGATCTCCACCATCATCTCGACGTAGAATTGGGTGCGCTGTTCCAGGCGCTGGGCTTCCACCAACTTATTGGCCTTGCGCAGTTCCTCCAGGCGGGGCTTCAGCTCGACCTTGATCTTCTCCACCGCCTCCAGCAGCTTGGATCGGGGAGTCACGTAGTGGCTGGTGGGATACACGGTGTAGCGCGGTACCGGCTTGATGGTGGCACCCGTGAGCGGGTCGAACACCGTCAGGGACTCCACTTCCTCGTCGAAGAGTTCGACGCGCAGCGCCTCCCGGTCCGATTCCGCCGGGAAGATGTCGATGATCTCGCCCCGCACCCGGTAGGTGCCGGAGGAGAAGTCCAGTTCGTTGCGGATGTACTGCATCTCCGCCAGCCGCCGCAGGATGGCGCGCTGGTCGATCTTCTCGCCGCGGCTGATGTGCAGCACCATGCTGAGATAGGAGTTCGGGTCGCCCAATCCGTAGATGGCGGAGACCGTGGCCACGATGATGGTATCCGGCCGCTCCAGCATGGCCTTGGTGGCCGAGAGCCGCATCTGCTCGATGTGCTCGTTGATGGAAGCGTCCTTCTCTATATATGTGTCGGAGGACGGGATGTAGGCTTCCGGCTGGTAATAGTCATAGTAGGAGACGAAGTACTCCACGGCATTGTCCGGGAAGAAGGTCTTGAACTCGCCGTAGAGCTGGGCCGCCAGGGTCTTGTTGGGCGCCAGCACCAGCGTGGGACGCTGCACGTCCTGGATGACGTTGGCGATGCTGAAGGTCTTGCCGGAGCCGGTGACGCCCAAGAGCGTCTGACGCGCCAAGCCGTCGTTGAGCCCCGAGATGAGGCCCGCGATGGCCGCCGGCTGGTCGCCCGCGGGTTGGTAGTCAGAAACCAGCTTGAATTGATCGCTCATGGTGCCGTCTATGCCTTTGCTTTATGATGATACCGCCCCGCCCGCCTGGATGGAGCTTCTCTTGAAAATCGCCCTCTCTGAACGCGCCGCGCGACTTCAGCCCTCGCCCACGCTCGCGGTGACCGCGCGCGCCGCCGCGCTCAAGGCGGAAGGCAAGGACATCATCGGCCTGGGTGCCGGCGAGCCGGACTTCGATACGCCGGAACACGTGAAGGAAGCCGCCATCCGCGCCATGCGGGCCGGCCAGACCAAGTACACCGCCGTGGAAGGCACCCTGTCCCTGCGCAAGGCCGTGGTGGACAAGTTCAAACGCGACAACGGGCTGACATATACCACCAGCCAGATCCTCGTCTCATCTGGGGGCAAACAGAGTTTCTTCAACCTCTGCCAGGCCATCCTGGACAAGGGCGACGAGGTGGTGGTGCCGGCACCCTACTGGGTGTCCTACCCTGAGATCGTGGCCATCGCCGACGCCACGCCGGTGATGCCCTATGCCGGCCCCGCTCAGCACTACAAGCTGACGCCGGAGCAGCTCGAGAGGTCCATCAGCAAGAAGACCCGGCTGGTGGTCATCAACAGTCCGTCCAACCCCACCGGCATGGCCTACCGCAAGCAGGAGCTGCTGGCCTTCGGCGAGGTGCTGCGCAGGCACCCGGACGTGCTCATCGCCACGGACGACATGTACGAACCTTTCATCTGGCACGGCGAGCCCTTCTGCAACATCCTCATGTGTTGCCCGGACCTCTACGAGCGCACCCTGGTGCTGAACGGCTGTTCCAAAGCGTACGCTATGACCGGCTGGCGCATCGGCTACGCCGGCGGTCCGGAAGCCGTCATCAAGGCCATGGGCAACATGCAGTCCCAGAGCACCTCCAACCCCTGCTCCATCT
>Ga0265338_10003877_pt1 | contig 20705 bp, 13 predicted proteins | sample 42126metaG_FD_193579 | JGI IMG/M metagenome (GOLD analysis project Ga0265338, IMG submission 193579) | Rhizosphere microbial communities from Carex aquatilis grown in University of Washington, Seatle, WA, United States - 4-21-26 metaG | ecosystem: Host-associated > Plants > Roots > Rhizosphere...
TCCACGTGCCAGATGTCGCGGCAATACTCCCGGATCGCGCGGTCTGAGGAGAACTTTCCCATCCGGGCCACGTTCAGGAGCGACATCCGGGTCCATCCCGCGCTGTCGACGTAGGCCCTGGCGACCCGCTCCTGGCATTCGATGTAGGAGCGGTAGTCGGCCAGCAGGAAATACTCGTCGCGGTCGAGCAGCGGGTTCACGAGGGGCTCGAACAGCTCCCGGTCGCCGCCCGAGAACGCGCCCGAGAGGATGAGGTTGAGCACGGCCCGCAGCTCGGGGTCCTTCTCGTAGATCTCCCGGGGCTGGTAGCCCTCGGCCCTTCGGCGGACGACCTCGTCCGCCGTCATGCCGAACAGGAAGAAGTTCTCGGCGCCGACCTCCTCGCGGATCTCGACATTGGCGCCGTCGAGCGTGCCGATCGTGAGCGCACCGTTGAGGGAGAACTTCATGTTCCCCGTTCCGGACGCCTCCTTCCCGGCGGTCGAGATCTGCTCGGAGAGGTCGGCGGCCGGGTAGATCCTGTGGGCGCTCTTCACGCTGAAATCCGGGATGAACACGACCTTTAGCCTGTCGCGCACGTCCGGGTCCGCGTTCGCCACCTCGGCCACCGAGTTGATGAGCTTTATGATGAGCTTGGCGGCGAAGTAGCCGGGCGCCGCCTTTCCGCCGAAGATGACGGTGCGCGGGGCGACATCCAGCCTCGGGTTGGCCTTCAGGCGCAGGTACTGCGTCACGACGTGGAGCACGTTCAGGTGCTGGCGCTTGTACTCGTGGATGCGCTTGACCTGGATGTCGAACAGGCTTGCCGGGTCGACGGCGACGCCGGTCGAGGACGCGATCACCTTCGCCAGGCGCTCCTTGTTCGCGCGCTTGACCCGGGCCCACTCGGCGAGGAACGCGTCGTCCCCCGCCGCGGCCTCAAGCCGCCTCAGCTCATCGAGGTCCCTGATCCAGCGGTCGCCGATGCGGCCCGTGATGAGGCGGGTGAGCCCGGGGTTGGACAGCGCCATGAAGCGGCGCGGCGTCACGCCGTTCGTCTTGTTCGAGAACTTCTCGGGCCAGAGGTCGTGGAAGTCGCGAAGCACGGTCCGCTTCAGGAGCTCCGTGTGGAGCGCGGCGACTCCGTTGATGGCGTGGCTGCCGACGCACGCGAGGTTGGCCATGCGCACGTACTTCTCGTAGCCCTCCTCGATGAGCGAGAGGCGCCGCACCCGGTCCAGGTCGCTCGGGTACTTGGCGCGCACGTCGTCCAGGAAGCGGTGGTTGATCTCGTAGACGATCTCGAGGTGGCGCGGCAGGACGCGCTGGAAGAGCTGGAGCGGCCAGCGTTCCAGCGCCTCGGGGAGCAGCGTGTGGTTCGTGTAGGCGAAGGTGCGGCGCGTGATCTCCCACGCGCGCTCCCAGTCCAGCCGGTGCTCGTCGACCAGGAGGCGCATCAGCTCGGCCACGCCGATCGACGGGTGCGTGTCGTTGAGCTGCACGTCGTACTTCAGGTGGAAACGGTCGAGCGTCTTCTCCTGCTGGAGATAGATGCGGATCATGTCGCGCAGCGAGCACGACACGAAGAAGTACTGCTGCTCGAGGCGCAGCTGCTTGCCGGCCGCCGGCTCGTCATTCGGATAGAGGACTTTTGTGAGGTTCTCCGAGGAGACCTTGTCGTCGACGGCCCGGTAGTAGTCCCCCGCGTTGAACGCCTGGAAGTTGAAGGAGTTGCTCGCCTCGGCCTTCCAGAGCCGCAGCAGGTTGACGGTGGCGACCCCGTAGCCCTGCACCAGGGTGTCGAACGGCGTGCCCACCACCATCCGGTCCGGGATCCACCTCACCGCGTGCTGGCCGCGCTCGTCCGTGAAGGGCTCCGTGTGACCGCCAAGCTTGACGTCGAAGGCGATCTCGGGCCGGGGTATCTCCCACGGGTACCCGAGGCGCAGCCAGTTGTCGCTCTTCTCGACCTGCCAGCCGTCGCGGATCTCCTGCTCGAATATCCCGAACTCGTAGCGGATGCCGTACCCGATCGTCGGGATTTCGAGGGTCGCCATCGAGTCCATGTAGCAGGCCGCCAGCCGGCCGAGGCCGCCGTTTCCGAGGCCCGGCTCCTCCTCCTGGTCGAGCACCTCGTCCAGGTCCTTGCCGAGCTGGGCCAGCGCCTGCGCCGCCTGATCGTAGATGCCGAGGTTGACGAGGTTCTTGCCCAGCTGCGGCCCGATGAGGAACTCGGCCGACAGGTACACGGCGGTGCGGCTCGCGTGCTTGAAGTAGGTCTTCGAGGTCCGCACCGAGTTCTGGAGCACCCGGTCGCGCACGGCGTAGGCGACGGCAAGGTAGTAGTCGTTCCTCGTCGCGACCTCCGGGAACCGGCCGATCATGCTGAAGAGCTTGCCTTCGATGGCCAGGCGGAGGTCCTCGACCTCCTTTGCCGAGCCGCGGGGCCGCTCGGTGGTTGCGCCCGACGGGGTCGGGGCGGGTTTGGGCTTGGGTTTGGAGGAGGAACCCATGCTTGGAAGGGCAGGGTGCCTAGGGGGTTCTCGGGAGGGTGGAATCAGTAGACGCTGGCGCGCGGCATCGGGCCGGGGGTGATGCCTGTATAATCGGCCGGGAGGGGCCCGCCAAGAAGAAAGGTCCGCTAGGTTGGCGAAGCCCCCTGCGCGACAGCCTCGGTCGACGGCTGACGGCCGAGCGTGATGAGCGCGCCGGCAACCGCCAGGCCCCCGCCGGCGAGCCAAAGGGCGCCTGGGCTGAGGACGAGCAGCCACATGCCCAAACCCGGGCCGACGACCTGCGCCAGCGTCCATGTGAGGCCGTAGGTCCCCATGTAGCGGCCGCGCATGTTCGGCGGCGAGAGCTCGGCGACGAATGCCGATGCCACCGGCATCGAGCACATCTCCCCCATCGTAAAGAGAACGACGCAGGCGGCCAGCGCGGGGACCGTCAGGGCGAAGGCGTTCAGAGCGAAGCCCGCGCCGATCAGAAGGTAGCCGAGGGAAATCACGCCCATCGGCGGGAACCGCTTCGTGACCGTCGTCAGCGGAAGCTCGAACATGACCACGAGGGCGCCGTTGAGCGAGATCAGCGCGCCATACGTTGCGAGCGAGAAGCCGAGGTGCTTCACCGCGAGCCCGTAGGTCGAGTTCATCTGGAAGAAGACCAGTGCGATCGCGAACGACGCGATCAGCACGCGGCGGAGCTTCCGGTCCCGCAGCAGCGTCCGGGTCGCCTCCCCCCAGCCGCTGCTGCCCGCAAGCGCGTGGGTCGACTCCGGCAGGGCCACGATCGCCACGATCCCGAACAGGACCGACGTCGCCGCATCGCCCGCGAAGAGCCAGAAGTACCCGTGGCCGGCGATGAAACCGGCGGTTGCCGGGCCGAAGGCCCAACCTGCGTTGATCGCCATCCGGTACGCCGAATACGCCGTCACGCGGTGGCTGGCAGGGACCAGGTCGGCCAGCAGGGCGCTGCTCGCAGGCCGGTAGAATTCCCCGGTCAGGCCCGCCAGCGCGGCGAGAACGAGGATCGTGGGCAGGCCCCTGGCCTGCGAGAGCAGGAGCATGGCGGCCGCCCCCGACAGCATCGAGAGGACGATCGTCTTGCGCCGGCCAATGTGGTCCGCGAAAAACCCGCCAAGGAGCGTCGCCAGCACGTTGCCGACCCCATAGGCGCCGATCGCCTCGCCGGCCTGCGCGAGCGTGTAGCCCCGCTGGGTCAGATAAAGGGCGAGAAACGGCACCACGAAGCTACCGAACTTGTTCAGGAACGTCCCGAAAAAGAGGATCCACGCCGCGGGCGGAAGCGCGCGCAGACTCGTGCGAAGGGTGGTGTGTGGGGCCATAAACGCGAAAAACCCTGCTCGCCTCTCGGCAAGCAGGGTTGGAAATCTTGGTTGGGTGTACGGTCTAGATTGGAGTCAACCTGGTGCTTGCCGGCGATGGCCTATCAAACGCGATGTAGCCTCGCGCCGCGGGGCAGGTCCCCGCGATGACGGCCCACGCGTTCATTCGCGTGAGGTGTTCGAGTGTGACAAGGCTTTTCATCGGCGCCCGCTTGAATGCCCGACGCGGATGCGCGACGCAACCGCGAATTTGGCCGCGCTAGAATTGGCTCTGTTGCTGCTTCGAAATGGTTCGATTTCCCCCCGCAGGCGGCCACAATTGGGCGCGGACGGAAACAACGCCCTTGATCCGGCGTAGTCCTGCTTGATCCGAATTCCCCACCCATGCCCTTAGACTACAGGATCGACCGGGCCCGGCGCTGTGTGGTGAGCTCAGGGAGCGGTGGCTTTACCTACAAGGAGGCAAAGGGTCACATGGACCGCCTCTCTGCGGATCCCGATTTCGATCCCACCTTCTCGCAGCTGATCGATTTCGCGGGCATCACAACGATGAATCTCACCCACGACGAGGTCTACGACCTTTCGTCGCGGCACGTGTTCGCTGCTGATTCGAAACGGGCCTTTGTCACAACCACCATGGAGCAGTTCGGTCTTGCTCGAATGTTCCAATCATACCGGGCTGGAAAGGGTGAGACGGGAATCCGCGTCTTCTCCAATATGGAGGAAGCCGTTGCCTGGCTTGGCCTTAAGGAGCCGGATACCCAGAAGCCTCCGCCTTTGGCGTAGACCTGGGCACATCACGCCTGCATTTTCTGCGATATTTGACGCCCAACGGGCCGATTTGACGCGGAGCTTCCATATTAAAGGACAGATTTCCAACCTCCTTTCCGGGCTGCCAGCTAGGGGTCGCCGTCTTTTCACGGGATTCCAGGCTTGGGTGCCGCTGTGCGCCCTGGTGCTGGTTTGGCAGCTGAGCTCCCCGGCGCGGACGATCCTTAACCGGCGCCTGGGAGTCTTCCTCGTCACGTTTCTCTTCTTCGTGGCGGCTCTGGCAATCGCTCGTTCCACGAGGAGGCAGGAGCTGCCGCCAGCATTTCAAAAGGGACTGCGCCGGATCGCGTTCGGCCTGTCGCTTGTCGGCCTTGGCGGCGTGAGCGTCCTCGTGTACGCGTACCTGGATCCCAACAGCAAGGCTGCCTTCAACCTGTCGGACCTGCTGTTCCTGTCCAGCTACCCGGTCATCCTGGCGGGGCTCCTGTGCATGCCCCGCGCCGAACGCCTCTCGATAGGCCTGGGGCGCCTCCTGGTGGACAGCGCGGTGTTCATCACGGGAGTGGGCCTCCCCCTTTGGTTCTTTGCCATGAAGCCGGGCCTGTCGACGTCGTCCGGCTACGAGGCCGCGATGGTTGTCGTATACCCGCTGGTGACCTTCGTGGGGATCACGACACTCAACATCGTGCTCCTGACGCGGAAGCCGCTGCCCTCCAGGGACGCGTTCAGGCTCCTCGTGACGGCCATAGGCGTCTGCTGGCTCGCCGACCTCCTGTACCTCCTGGACAGCGTCTACGGGTTCGTGGCCAAGGGCCAGGTCAACTGGGCGAACGTCTTCAACACGGTGTCGATCGGTCTGTTTATCCTAGCGGCCGGCCGAATGAAGTCCGACGGGCTTGCTCGGCCGCAGGCCGTGCAGCCTGCGGCGTCGAGCCCCCTCCCGGTGATCACCATCGTGGTCGTGAGCGCGTGGATCCTGATTTTCGCGGTCCAGGGTCATCCGACGCCCGACGTGATGGAGCGCATCTTCGTCTGCCTCGGGCTCCTGTTCGTGATCCTCTTGGCGCGCGAAGCCTTTGTTTTTCGAGACAGCGCGCGTTGGCTCGCCGCGGAGATTGAGCGCGAGAGCCGCGCGCGCTTTGAGGTGCTCGTGCGGCATTCCTCCGACGTCATCATGGTCGTGGACGCCCGCGGAGCGATCCAGTTCGCGAGCCCGGCCATCTCGGCAGCACTCGGCGTGCCGGCGGAGGATGTCGTGGGGCGTCCCCTTCTCAACCTCGCGCACTCCGACGACGTCGCCAGGGGAGCGCAGTTCCTCGACCGCGTCCTCGAAGCGCCGAAGACGATTCATACCGTCCAATGGCGCCTGCGCCACTCGGACGGAACCTACAGGGACTTCGAGACCGTCGGCAGCAACGTCGTCAATGAGTCCGCCGTAGAGGGACTGGTGATCAACTCGCGAGACGTCACGGACCGCGTTGCCGTGGAGGAGAAGCTTCGCCAGGCCCAGAAACTTGAGGCGATAGGCCAACTGGCGGGCGGCATCGCGCACAACTTCAACAACATCCTGACGTCGACCATGATGCGGCTCGGTTTCCTGCGGGAGAACCGGAGCCTGCCGGTGGAGGTGATCAACGAGGTGCTGGCGCTCGAAAAAGAGGCCAAGCGTTCGGCCGAGCTCACGAAGAAGCTCGTGATGTTCGGTCAGCAGCAGTTCCTGCGGGCGGAGCCGATGAACCTGAGGGAGGCCGTCGCGAGGATGCAGCCCGAGATAACCCAGCTCCTCGGCAAGGGCATCCAGCTCTACATGACGGGCGGGTCGGCGCCGGAGTGGGTGGTGGCGGATGCGGCGCTGATCGAGCAGGTGATCCTTACCGTGTGCTCCAACGCGCGCGATTCGATGCCCTCGGGCGGCTGCCTGATAATCGAGGTTATCGACCTTGAAGGTGCCTCAGTTGCCCAGGCCCCCGACGGAGTCGAGCGACCCTCTGCGGTTGTGCGTCTCAGCTTCCAGGACACCGGGTGTGGAATGGACAGCTCCGTGAGGCAGCGCCTGTTCGAGCCATTCTTCACCACCAAGGGCCTTGGCGGCGCGGGCCTCGGGCTCGGGCTGGCCGCGGTGCACGGCATCGTGAGGCAGCACGGGGGGTGGATGGAGGTGGAGAGCGCGCCCGGGCTCGGGAGCACGTTCCGAGCCTTTTTCCCAAAGGTGCCCGAGCCGTCCGGTCCGTAGGCATTTCGCGGCCCTCCGGTTCCGATTTGCTCTTGGCAAGGAACCAACGGGCGAACCCGCCTGGGTTGGGCCGCCCCTGTCGCGGTCTCCGGCTGCCTGATTGCCGCCGGGCGACCGCCGGTGCGCCAGCTTGACGGCGCCCGGTGAGGCCCCCGGAGCGGTCAGCGCTTGCGCATGACCACCAGGTCCTGGTGGTTCGCGATGGTGCTGTCGCGGATATCCAGGATCTCAAAGTGCCTTCCCCATTCACGCCTCACGTAGTCGTGCGTGTGCATCGAGTTGACATAATACGTGTCGTCGGGAATCGCCCCTGCCAGGTCGACGTTCAGGCCCGTGGCGACAAACCCCTTCGCCATCCACTCGTCGTGCTGCTCCTTGGAGAGGTTGGCGCGCGCGCCGGCGGCCGGCCCATGGATCGTCACGAGAAGGAGCGCGCCGGCGCGGGTGATCCGCGACAGCTCCCTGAGCCAGGCATGCTGCGGGTCCTCGCGCAGGTGTGTGAACACCGAGATGCCGATGACCAGGTCGAATTCGGCGCCGGGCAGCTGCGTGGGCGGCAGGAGCGGCACGGCATGGAACCGGGCGTTGGGGAAGCTCCGGCTGCACCATTCGGCGTTGTCCGTGTCTATGTCGGCCCCCGTCAGCCGCGAAAGCGCTTCCATGGGAAGGTAGCGCAGGACCCGGCCGCAGCCGCAGCCCCAGTCGAGGATGCTGGCGAAGCCTCCCCAGGTGCGGGAGTAATAGGCCAGCGTCGAGGAGAGCTTCCTGAACGTCGAATAGCCGTTGATGATGAAGCCCTCCTCGTTAGCGTCTCCGTGCACGCGCCTGCGCCTCACCGGGTCGGGGAACGGGTGGCCGGGAGGGTTGAGGGGCCAGTAGAAGGAGTGTGCGGCGTTGAACGGGCGCAGCGTGGCCTCGTCGCAGAACTGGATCTCCAGGCTGTCGCGCCCCGCGGTGAGGCCGGCAACGCCCGCGTGCTCCGCTCGGAATCCCGCGGTCGGGGCCCGCGGGTCAAACGACATCACCCGCGCAAGGTCCGGGCGCGGGCGCCCGAAGGTGGCGGAGACCCTCACGCCGTTGACTACGACGGCGGGCCTGGAGCCGGCCGGGGCGAGCGCCCATCCGTCCAGGACCAGGCGATCCCCGTCGACCTTCAGCGTGTCGAGGCACCAGACCGACGCGGGCTGGCCCCGCATCAGCTGCAATCCAAATTCACGATCCGTTGTGGGAGCCTCTTTCACCGCTCAGAGGAAAAGCCGGCGGCGTGGGGGGTTACAAGGTTTGGTTGGATCCTCTTAGGGGAAAGGCTCCCGGCCGAGGCGTGGGATCGGCTCAAGAATCAGGTGGCCGCCGGCGGCCGCTTGCAGTATCCTTCCGATGCCTATGACCGAGTCGACCACGCCTTCGGAACGCGCGAGGCTGCAGCAGGCCATCAACCTCCGCCTGACGGTGTTGGGCTTTGCGCCTCTCGGCGACCCGGCGAGCATCGCATGGGCGAGGCTTTCCGCGCCCCTTCTGGCGAGGCAGCAGGAGCAGGCGCGCCTGCAGCCCGTACGGCTGTGTCCCGTTGACGAGCGGGTCCAGGCGTATCTGGACAGGGCTTTCGGGGGAGGCGCACCGGCACCCCGCCTGCCGACGCGGACCTTCGTGCTCGACGAGCCGGGCCTGGCGCGCGAGCTGTCGCTGCCGCCCTTCGGCGATACCTCTGAATCGCCTTTCCTCAAGAGCTACCGCCTGCGAAACGGCATCCTCCACAACCCGGCCAACGACCGGCGAACAACGAAGGGCGTCTTCCATATCGCCGAGGGCGGCCTGCCGGTTCCGGACGACAAGCTGGCAGTGCCAGCGGCCGTGTTTGCCCGGCTGCTTGAGCTGGCGCTCAGGCCGGACAAGGAGCTTCTGAAGCTTCCGTTCACGGCCGGGAGCGCCGGCGAGGCCGCCTGCTTTGTGTCGCTGCTCATGCGGCCGCTGGTCGTGCCTGCGGTGCCCGGCTTCATCGGAGAGAAACGGATGGAGATCCGCTTCTTCGCGCCGGGCTCCCTCGTTTCCAATCTCGACTTTGTGGAGAGCATCTTCGGCAACGCCGGCGACCCGTGGCTACCCGAGCACGACGCCGCGCTGGACCCGGCCGGATGGACCGGCCATACGGGCTGCGTCATCCTGGCCCCGCACCTGACCGCGGTCACCAAGCGCGAGCTCGGGCTGCCGAGCCACGAAAAGGCCACCGAGAGGCAGCGGCGAGACGGCATGTGCTGGAAGACGCCGGACGAGCGCTACAACGGCGGCTCCGCCTTCAAGGTCTGCGCCCGCGACGCGGCTGGCGTGATCGTGACGGTCATCGCCGACAACTACTACGGCTACTGCAAGAAGGAGGTGAAGACCCAGATCAGCTACTCGGCCAACCTCTTCGGCCTCGCCGAGGAGGAGCACGCGGGCGGCGCCCTGGTCTACCCGGCGTACGACCTCGGTGAGGAATTCTCGGGCAACCTCCACGTGCAGCAGCGCGGCCATTCCTTTGCGGAGGTGGCCGGCGCCTATGGCTCGCTGATGGACGTGAAGCCCGAGGGCTACGCCGTGGACCGCGAATATCCCGACATCATCTACGTGCCCGAGGACGTTTCGTTCGACCTCAACAAGCAGCAGGTAAGCTGGGTGCACGACGGAGCGGTCCGGACGCTTCCGTTTCTCGCGTCCCGCACGTACGTTCGCCCGTCGGGCTACAAGGTGAACCTCGAGCAGCCGCCGGGCCACAAGGCGTGGCACATCGTCGGGACGGTCGCCGAGGGCTTGCTCTGCCACAAGCCGTGCACGGTGTCCGGCGGCGGCAAATCCGAGATCTCGAAGGCCATCTCTGACGCCATTCTGCCCGGCCCGGTCTTCGTGGCGGACTTCGAGCGCGACATGGACCGCGTGGAGGAGCTGATCAACCGCGACTATTCGGGCCGATTTCGCGACTCTGCCCGCCGCGGCAGGGACCAGCGCCCTATCCTCAGCCCGGAGCGCTCGCTCGGCTCGGTCATCAAGCTGCTGACGCCTGCGGACAAGGAGTACGCCGACGAGTACAACCTGTGGCTGCGGTCGATCCCGCAGTACATCCGCGAGATCGTCTTTGTCGTGAAGCGGCACTTCCGCTCGGACTGGGAGGGCGGCTGGCGCAAGCACTTCTCGGTCGACATCCTGAACGGCAATCCCGGCAACGAGCTCAAGTGCGACAACCGCAGGCTCACGGCGAGCTGCCTGCGCGTGGGCTTCGACGCCGACGGGGCGTGGCGTGTGTTCGGACTGCGCGAGGATTTCCATCCGGCGGCGAAGATCCAGATGGAGGACGACATCACGGCCTCGGTTGTCGTTCCGGCCGGGGCGTTCGATCCGAGCGCCGGCCCGGGGTTCCCGTCGCTCAAGTTCGTCGCAAACTGCGAGCGGCTCCTGTTCCAGCGCCCGGACGACGCCATCCACCGGGGCTACGACAGGCTGACCGAGCGCGAGCTTGCCCAGCCCGGCAACTTCATCTCGAACTTCGAGCCGCTCACCCAGGCGGACGCACGCGCGCTGGTCGACGAGGCGATCGGGTTCTCCAGGTTCACGGCGCCGATGCAGGCGCTGGTGCGCGCCGCTGCGAAGGGGGAGGACGGGCCGGCCTATTTCGTCTCGTCCGCCCATCCGCGGCTCGTCGACGGCGTCCCGTCAAAGAACCCGCGCTACCTGCAGCTGCGGCCCGACATCGTTGACGCGCGCGGGGTGCATCTGGCCCGGATGGCGACGCGCCTGTTCCGGAAGCTTCCGGCGGATGCCCCGGTGTACACGCCGGTCGACGCGCTTGTGCCCGGCCGCCGCAACAACCCGGCCGACCCGCAGGCGCACATCCGCTCGCTGGCCGTCTTCAATCCGATCCACCATCTGGAGCTGCCGGAGCTCTTCGCCGAATTCATCAGCTCGATGACCGGCAAGTCGCCGTCGACGACGGGGGCCGGCTCGGAGGGCGCGCTGACGAAGGGTCCCTTCAACGCCCTTCCCGCGATCATCGACCTCAACGCCTCGCTTGTGTCGCTGGTGCTGACGGGATACCCGGCGTTCCTTTCCTGCGCGGGCTACGTCGGGCCGAAGTTCCGAGTGAACCACGACATCAGCCTGCTCGTGCCGGAGCTTTGGTGCCGGATGTCCGCCGAGGAGCGGACGCCGAGGTTCCTGAGGGACCACGGGTACCTCGAGAAGTGCGAGGACTTCGAGTTCGGCGGGCGGAAGGTGCTTGCAAGCCGGCTCGGCTACAGGATCACCGCCAAGTTCGGCCGCGTGTTCCTCGGCAGGCTGTTCACGCACCCGCACTCGATCTTCACGGACGAGATGCTCCAGCCCGAGAAGCAGGACCCGGCGGTCTTCGCCGACGGCATGGACAACATCTGCGCGACCCACCAGCGGGTGGCTCGGAGCTACTTCGCCGACGGATCCGTCGCGATGGCCTGCCCGCCCCTGAAGGCGCTCCTTGAGATCATGGCAAATGGCGAGACGGCCGACGGCTACGGGCTCGACGCCCCCCAGGTCCGCTCACTCTTCACGCGGGAGCACCTGCTGGCCAGCGGCTGGTACACCGCGCGGCTCGAGGCCAAGCAACGGGGCGACATCGCGCTTTGGAAGCGGCACGTGCGGACGCTCGAGGAGTTTGGCGCGAATCCGGCCAACGCAGGCGTTGTCGAGAGGCTCGGACTTTCCGGAAGGCTGGCCATGGCGAGGGCCGAGGCAGCAAGGGTGGCGGCCGCCGAATACCGCGCCTGCCTCTTTGGCACCCTCGGGGTCCAGCCGATGTAGGATTGGCGCGACGGCTCCCGATAGACGAGCTAGCCGATGCGTACGCGCAGACAACAAAACGGTTTACACGCGCCCACAAAAAAATGATCGTGGGGGGATGGCTTTTGTTGGTGGCAATATGTCCCTGTAGCTCAAGTGGATAGAGCATCGGTTTCCTAAACCGAGTATTCCGGTTCGAGTCCGGGCGGGGATACCACTTAAGGACGGTTCTACATCAAAGGAATGGCAAGGGAGCAACGTAAGGCCCGGGGGCTGCCTTGACATGTGTTCCATTTGGGATTTTATCTGTCCCAGATGAAATCGAGACGAAGGAGTCTTACTGGGGAAGCTCGACACGGGGTTCTCAAGACCCCCGCAGCCAAGAAAGGTCTGGTTTCCATGGAATATCCCGAGCACCCCACCCACGTCGATATAATGGCGGGATTCCGCACGCATTCCGTGGCTGAAGTGGCCCAGCGGTTAGGCATTTCTCCGGCTGCGATGGCGGAGCGGATTGGAGTTTCCCGTTCCACGTTTCACAGGAAGCAGAAGAATGATGCCCTTTTGACAGGGCATGAGTCGGACGCTCTTGCAAGGCACGCGGGCCTCTTGACTCAGGCAATCGCCGTGTTTGACGGTGACGAGGAAGCTGCGAGGCAATGGCTGAATTGCCCACAGATTGGTCTCGGCAATGCCATTCCGCTGGAATTCGCCCAAACGAGCTTCGGATTCCGCGAGGTCGAGAAGCTGCTCACGCGCGTCGATCACGGCGTATATGCCTGAGCCATCGGCTTGGCGGGTGGACAACAAGAAGTGGTCGACCCGGTCGTTTAACGGGATCGGCGCCTCCTTGGAGGGTGGTCGCTGGAATTCACCTGGAGCTCCCGTAGTTTATGCAAGCCAGCACCTGGCGATGGCCGCGCATGAGAAGTTTGTCCACATGCCCAGACCGCTGCCGAGGAGTTCACTCTACGTGAAATTCGGCCTCCGCTTTGGCGGATTGGCTGTGACACGACTGGGTATCCTCGATCTGCCTCCCGATTGGCGTGCAGAGCCGGTGCCCGCGAGCACCCAGAGAATTGGGGACGCTTGGATCGCGGCTGCAAGAACGGCGATCCTCGCCGTTCCTAGTGCGTTATACCCCGAGGAAACCAACTACGTGCTCAATCCTGCCCATCCTGATTTCCCCAAGATCGAGAATTCTGGGGGCGAGCCCTTCGCTTTTGACCCGAGGATGGCGCGGCTGGTCGAACCCGGGGACCACCTCAGGTAGGGCGGCGACCCGGCAGCGGGTGTGTCCTGAACAATATCATGTAAAAGGGTCATACTTGACATGATGAAATCACATGACATTATTTCGGCATGGCTGAAAGCACGCTGACCGAACGTGGGCAGATATCCATCCCTTCTTCCCTGCGCAAGGCGATGAACCTACGTCCAGGGCAGCGCCTGAGATTTACGCCCGTCTCCGATCACGAGTTCCGTGTGAATACCCAGAATGACGCCCCTCCCGGGCCGACGGCGATGCTTGGCTACGCCAGAAGATTGAGTAAGGGTCCTGCACGTCGAACGAGCGAGTGGATGCGTGAGCTCCGTGAAGGAGAGAGGGGGCCATAATGTGGGTCGTCGATACCTGCGTCGTTCTCGACGTGTTCGAGAACGACCCCCAATTTGGCAAGGGCTCCGCGGCCTTACTGGAAAAGCTGCTACCTCACGGGCTCGCTGTGGCTCCGGTCACCATGGTCGAGCTTTCCGCGGCCTTCGAGGGAGATATTGCTGAACAGAAGCGATTCCTGGAAGGGGCGGGCATATCTCATACCGAGGCATGGACTCCTGCCGATATAGATGCGTCACACAAGGCTTGGAACGCCTACGTTATCGGTCGTCGTAAGGACAAGACTCCGAAGCGCCCCATTGCCGACCTATTGATTGGCGGATTCGCTACAAATCGACAGGGTTTGGTCACACGAAATCCGTCGGACTTTCGCCGGTGGTTTCCCAATCTGGTGATTCGGGAGCCGTAGCAGGACGAGCCGCCGTCCTAGATTCGAAGGGGAGGCCGATTCCATCCCCCATGGGCTCAAAGATCCCATAAGATATTGGTATGCAATGCGAAGATGCGGCTTCCTAAAACGAATATTCCGGTTCGAGTCCGGACGGGGATACCAGCTCGGAGGAGGCCGGACGCGAGGCGGTCGGGATATTGCGCGGGGAAGCCTCAATCAGTTCGTGGCTGACGGGTTGACCCACTCGGTGTAGCTTCGCTGCCATTCCGCAGCTCGAATCCCCGGGCAAGGAAGCATTTCCATTCCTGTATCAAAGAACATGGGCATACGGCCGGCGGCGACCGGCTTCGGCGTGCTGGATACCGGCATTGGATTCGGGGTCCGCCTCGGGGTGATGCCGCTATGACGGAAGCGCTGGACACACGTCCATCCGGCCTGGCCTGGTTTCACCAGATTGGCCCCCGCTTGGTCACCCTGTGGCAGGCCAAGATGCTGGGTATCACCCTCGGCATGATCGCCTTTTTTTGCGTCTATTTTTTGCTGCTCCGGCACCCGCTCTATCCGTACACGGTGGTGCCGTTGACTCCTGTCGACCGGTGGGTGGACTTTCGTCCCGAAGCCCTGCCTCTTTATTTGTCGCTGTGGCTCTATCTTTCGCTGGCGCCTGCGTTGCTAATCGACCGCCGCGAGCTCGCGTCCTACGGCCTGGCTGCCGTCGGCCTAAGTGCCGTCGGCCTCTCTATCTTCCTCTTCCTGCCGACGGCCGTGCCGCCGTCGGGGATCGACTGGTCGCGGCACCCGGCATTTGCCTTCCTCAAGGCGGCTGATGCCTCGGGCAACGCCTGCCCGTCCCTGCACGTGGCCTTTGCGGTGTTCACCGCTATCTGGTTAGAGCGCCTGTGGCGGCAGATGGGCGCCGGGAGGCTCATCCGATGGCTCAACTGGCTCTGGTGCCTGGGTATTCTCTATTCGACGATTGCCATCCGCCAGCACGTGTTTCTCGACGTCCTCGCAGGCGCTGCGCTGGGCGTGGCCGTTGCCGGCGCGCACCTGCGGTTGCTTCGCGAGTTTCCGGGGCGGGCCCGGGTTTGATGGAGCTTATAGGCCGGCAAGCTGTTCCGGCCGGGGCACGACGCATCGGTAGTCGGCCTCCCTCAACCGCTCGAGGACGAGGCGAATTGCCGCGACACGTATGTTCTGGGGAACCCGCGGGCCTTCATGAAGCAGGATCACGGCCCCTGGCGACAGGGCGCGGGTTGCCCTGGCCGCGGCCTCCTCGGCGCTTGCGCACTGGCGTTCGAGCCCGCGGGCGCTCCAGCCGATGCAGGTGAGCCCGCGCTTGGCGAGGGCCCGGCCGAGCCATAGGTTCTTTATGCCAACCGGCGCGCGAAATCGTGCCGGTCTGACTCCCACGGAGCCCAGCGTCTCCGTCGCCGCGTCCAGCTCGCGTCCAACCCTTGCCGGGGATGCGCACCAGAACGTCGCCATGGGATGCGTATGGGTGTGGTTCGCGACCTCGTGGCCGGCGGCTACGATCGCCCTGACGAGCTGCGGGTGCGCCTTGGCGTTCTCGCCTACCACAAAGAACGTGGCGTGCGCCTCGTGCGCGGCCAGCAGCTCCAGGATACGCGGCGTGTCCTCCGGGTCGGGCCCGTCATCGAGGGTCAGCCACACCTCCCGCCGGGGGGTGTGGAAGCGGCGGTGCACGCGCATCAGCCCCTGTGCGTTCGGTGCAAACAGATGATATGCCAGCACGGCGTCGGGGATGAACCAGAGCGCAAGGGCTGCGGCGGGCGCCGTCCGGACCACGAGAACGGCCGCCACCTTCCCGGCTAGGTTGAATAGGATCAGGAACCGCACCCGGCCACTGTGTCCCGACGGTTCCGCCGGCTCAAGCGCGGTGACACCTGTAGGATTGATTCGGCGCCGTCAAGGCCATGGGATTGCGTCCCATGAAAGCCGGCAGCAACCAAGGCACCTTCGAGGCAGGTTTTGCGAGATAAGGCCGCCTATGCCCATTGTCGCGGACCAACGGCCCTCCCTGAAGATCAGCTTTGGCGCAGGCGGGGGCGGCGTGTTTGCCTCCGGAGTTCCCGTGCTTGCGGGTGAGGCCGTGGAGGATCTCTTTGGCGTCGTCCTGCCCGCGGGCCGACGGGGCCCCCTTGCCCTTTTTCAGGCCGAGAACTGGCTATTCGGCGCAGCCACGGTTCCTGTGGGCCCTGGCTTGGAGGATACCTCCCGCCGCCTTTACGGCATCATTCTCCAGGCAACCCGCGGATGGCACCTCGCGCGGGTCTGGAACTATGTTCCGGCTGTCAATGAATCTGGCCCCGGAGGCCTGGAGAATTACCGCGTGTTCTGTCGCGGGCGCTCGCTGGCCTTTGAAGAGGCCTTGGGCGGCGGGTTCAAGGCCCGCCTGCCTGCCGGGTCGGCCGTGGGAACGCGATCGGGCGATTTGACCGTGGCCTTTGCCGCGAGCCGCGTCCCGGCGCGCCAGGTCGAGAACCCACTTCAGATGTCCGCGTACGAGTATCCCGGCGATTACGGTCCACGGCCCCCGAGCTTTGCCCGCGCGACCGTTGTTTCGGAGCGTGATCACGCCACCGTGTTCATCTCCGGTACGGCGTCCATCCGCGGGCATTCGACCATCTCCCCGCATGAGACACGCCAGCAGCTCGATTGCACGCTTGAGAATCTGACCAGGATCTCGAGCGCGTGCGGGCTCGGTCCCTGTCTCGACCAGGGGGGGACCTCGGCACGCCACTTCAAGGTCTACCTCCGTGACGAGGCCGACCTGCCGTTGGTCGCCTCCAACCTGGAAGAGAGGCTCCTGTCAAAGGGCGACAGCGTCTCGTTCCTGCATGCCGACCTGTGCCGCGCCGCGCTCCAGGTCGAGATCGAAGCGTCGCTATTCGGGGTCACGCGGCCTCTGGCTTGAGCCGGGTTGGAAGCGAAGGGGGCGCCGCCGCTCGCGGGTCAGGAGATCATCGCCTGCAATGCCCGGGTGTTGATCTTTCCGCGGCCGGTCGCTGGCAGCGCCGAAACGATGACCAGCTTCCTCGGGACCTTCCAGGCGGCGGTGTCGGCGAGCAGCTCCGCGCGAAGTTCCGGCGCGGTCCGATCCGTCGCAACGACGCCTCCGAGCACGGGATCGGACCCGGCGGTGACGCCCGCCCAAGCCTCGCGCACGCCGGGAAGCCGGCGCAGCCGGCCGGACACCTCGGAAAGGCTCACCCTGCGCCCGGCAATCTTGACGGTCGTGCCGCGCCTGCCGAGCAGGGTCACGCGGCCCTGCGCGTCCAGGACCGCGCGGTCCGGCATTATCCACGCTCCAAGGTTTCCGGCCCGCCTGCGATTGCCGAGGGTCAGCACCGCGGCACTGGCGACACGGAGCCTCGCTCCCGCCAGCGCCTTCAGTCGCACGCCGCGCAGCGCCCGGCCCACGTCGCCGGAAAGTGCGGACTGGCCGGTATGATCGTAGGAGACGCCCCCGGTTTCGCTCGAGCCGTAGAAGCTGTGCAATCGCAGGCCAAGCCGCTCGGCGAAATCGCGCGCCACCCCCACGGGCAGCGGCGAACCGGCGGAGATCCCCAGGCGAAGGCCCGGCAGTTCAACTTCTGACGCCGCCAGGGCCCGCCATACGGCAGGCACACCGGGGAACACGGTCGGCCTCCACCTGGCAAAGTCGGCCGCGATCGCCTGCGGCAGGAACGCACTTCCGCACACGATGGGTATTCCCTGTGCCAGCAAGGGTATGGTCAGGTTTCCGAGGCCGTAGGAATGTCCAAGCGGAACCAGCGCATAGTTCAGGTCCCGGCGACCGATTCCCATGGTCGAGGTCACCTGCCCGGCGTCAGCGAGCAGCTGGCGGGCGGTAAACGTGAGGGCGCGCGGCTGGCCGGTGGTGCCCGAGGTCAGCTTGATCAGACACGCCTCGGGGTCGCGGCGGCGCATTGCGCCCGCCAGCGCCTCGAGCCTCGAGCCGGTCCACCAGAACCCCGACCGGAGCGACTGCGCGAGGCGCCGCTGCGAAGGCAGGGGCTCGGCCGCGTCGAGCGGCACAACGATCGACCCCGCCTTCAGGAGGCCGAGGAACATCTCCAGCCAGGCAATCCCGTTCGGAGCGGAAAAGACCACGGCGCGCCCCTTCAGGCGCTGCGGCTGCGGCGCGTGAGCCCTGAGCCATTCCGAGGCGAGCGTGTCGAGTTCGCGAAATGTCGCCGAAGCCCCGTCATTCGCCTGCACGACGGCGCGGTCGCTTCCGCTGCGGAGCAGCGTCCGTTCCCAGGCTCGATTGAGGGCGTGGCTCATCGCTTCTTTCCGAGGTCGGCCAGATGCTCAAACTCAATCACCACCAGCGCCACAAGCACCATTGACGCGACGGTCGATCCGAGGGCCCGCACCACGGGAATTCCGCTCAGGGAGAGAACGCCGAACGACGCGGCGGCCGTCAGCGCCGAGATGCGCACGGAAACGGGCGGCGGCTCGCGCCGGTAGGCGGACGTGGCGGTGAATATCGAATAGTTGTGTGTCAGGCACACCCCGAGGAATGCGCCGAGTAGATGAAACAGGTTGAGCGGGTGCCCGAGCCAGCCGAACAAGCCGAAAAGTCCCAGGCAGGCGCCGCACGGAATGGCGAAGATCCGGGCGCCGTCCCTCAATCCGTAGGAAAGCAGAACACCGGTTCCGACAATGGAGAGGCCCGCGAGGCTGAGCCACAGCGCGGACTGCCGATAGCGGCTGAAAAGCCGGTTGAGCGACTGGAGCTGGTTGGCGCTCACCGTATGCGTGGCGGCGGGCGGGGCGGTGGTCGGCGCTTCCCGGGCGATCGTGACAAACCAGCTTAGCGGGCGGCCGGCGTGCAGCAGGAGGCCGATGGGCCCCACGAGCCTCGCCTGCATCGCGGCGAGCGCCGGCTCGAGATCGGGCTCCGGTGCGCGAGCCACGTAGCGCGCGTAGTCCTCGAAGAACGGAGCGAATGCGCCGGGATCAAAGCCCCCCGCCGCCAGCGCCTTTCGGAGCTGGTCCGGGAATTCAGGGTGCTCCCTTTCAAACTCGACGGCCCGGACGCTAGCCTCCCCGGTCGGGACCACGGCGCCGAGCCCGATGGTCCGAGTGCGACCGCCGCCTTCGGTGTGCAGCCACGTCTCAAGCTGCTGCAGCGAGGCGCGCGCTTCCGTCACGCTGCCCCCATAGGTGAGGTAGACGGTCTGCTCGGTCGGGTCGCCGAATAGCGCTCTGATGCGCGCGTCCTCGCGCGCGAGGTCCGGAGAGGGGATTTGCAGCTCGCGGATGTCGTCATTCCACTTGATCAGCGCCAGTCCCGGTAGTGCGACAATCCAGGCTGCGATGAGGAGCCGGCGGATCCCGCGGCGCACTCCCGCCGGCAGCCATGGGCCGCTGCGGATCGCGCGGGCCTCGAGAAAGGGGTTCTTGACCGTTGAGAAGTAGATGAGAGCCGCCGCCAGCGCGCTCAGCAGGCCGGCGGCCACAAAAACGCCAAGCTGGCGAATGAACGGCAGCTCCGAGAGCAGGAGGAGGAGGAACCCGGCCACGGTGGTGAGGCAGCTCGCAAGCAGCGGCTTCGCGAGGCGCCGCACCTTCGCCCAATAGTCCTCTCCTGGCCATGCCGGCGCCTGCATGAAGAGGTAAAAGCCGTAGTCGATCGAGACGCCGGTCAGCAGCGAGCCGACGACGAGCACAATGATGTGCAGCCGATCGAACGCCAAAGTGGCGCCCACCCAGGCGCCAAGGATGGAGAACAGGACGACAGGGATCAGGTGAAGGCCGCGGTGTACCCCGCGGATGAAGGTGAGGGCTACTGTGAGCACGGCGGCGAGCGAAAGCGCGTTGAGCCATGCTACCTCGCGCTCTATCCGCTGGCGGCTGGCGGCGGCAAAGCGGTTGATTCCCGTGTAGGCGACCGAAATGCCGGGGAACTCCCGCCGCACCGAGGCGGAGGCCCGCCGGATGGCGGCAAACGCCGGGGACTGTCCCGCCTCGCTGAGCGGCGATGCGGCGAGCCTCGCCCACACAAGGGCCGCGCCGTCGGTGGCCGCCGGCTGCACCACGGCCAGTCCGTCCTTCGTTCGGTCGAGCGCCCCCGGCATCAGGAGCAGCGGATCGTCCGGGATCATCTCCTGGAAAGCCGGCGCCTCGGGCCTCGCAAGAAACCGGCCCAGGGCCGCGACCGTGTCGTGTGCGAGCCAGTCGGAAAACCCGGCGGCCGCACCGCCGCCGGCTGCATAGGCGGCCTCGCGCTCGCGAAGCCAGATGGGAAAGAGCAGCGCAAATCGCCGGTTGAAGAGTTCGCGCCCGAGCGCATCGAGCGGGGCGGTGTCGCCCATGACGACTGTCTGCTCGAAAGCCGGATCGCGCGCGAGTTCCGCGGCAAAACGCGCCGCGGATCCGGCGGCCGCCGCCTTGCCGCCCGGGCCGGTCAATTCAAAGAGCATCGTGCGCGCCTCCGACTGGCTGGCGAGAGATCGAACCAGGGTCAACTCCGGAGAGCGCTCATCGACCGGAATGAGATCGAGAACGTCGACGGAGATCTTCCTGGAAAAGTCGAGGCGCAGCAGCCAAGTGGCGCCAAGCGCCGCTGCAAGCGCAAGCGCGCCCCAGCCCAGCAGCTGACGGCGGCGGAACGTCATCGGCGGAGGGAGGAAGCCACCTGGGGGATTGATCGCATGGCAGGGAAGATCATGTGCCTTTGCGCGCGGTTCCTTCTATACACAACGCCATAAGTCATTGCACGCAGGATCCGTATTCTAGTTGGAATTGGCGCAGGATTGGGGCGCTATAGGTACAAGCGAAAGAATTTTGCTGGACCGCTTTTTGGGCTTGATACCGTTCGGATGAACGGCGTTCATATGAACGCTACCTTCCTGGCACCTACCCCGGATGACGCGGACCATCAAACTGCGATATGCTTATGAGCCTGCGGACTCACTCGCCGCGGCGCTTGCGGATCAGCGCCGGCGCCAGGGTCGGCTGATACGTTCCGCCTACCGGTGCCTGGTTTCCGGTGTGGCGCAGGGCGACCTCTATAAGACGCTGCGCCTGCGGCCGGTCGGCCAGGGGCTGCACACCT
>Ga0265338_10003878_pt1 | contig 20697 bp, 16 predicted proteins | sample 42126metaG_FD_193579 | JGI IMG/M metagenome (GOLD analysis project Ga0265338, IMG submission 193579) | Rhizosphere microbial communities from Carex aquatilis grown in University of Washington, Seatle, WA, United States - 4-21-26 metaG | ecosystem: Host-associated > Plants > Roots > Rhizosphere...
AGGCCCCGGCCACGGAGGGCCCGTCAAGGAGCGCGTAGAGCGTCAGGCTCTTGGCGTCGGCCGCCGGGCGCTCGACCCAGAACTCCCTAAAGACGGGGAATTCCTCGCCGCCGGGCTCCCCGGTGTTGATCGCCAGTCCCCGGGCCGACAGCCCGTAGACCGCGCGCTGGCACAGGAAGCGGAAGTAGCTTGCGCCCTGGAAGGCCCCCAATTCATCGCCCGGCTTGTTGAGCGGATAGAGCACCCTTAGCCCGGCGAAGCCCATCGTCGACGGGACGGAAGGGATGCGGTTCGCACCGTAGTCGTAGAGCGCGGGGGAGAACGCGACGGGCTCCACCGCGCGGCCCTGCACGGTGCTGATCTGCACCGTCCGGTCGAAGTTGAATCCGGGGTGGAAGAACTGCAGTTCGAAGGGCAGGCGCTCGCGCCTCCAGAGGGACTCGCCCGGGCGGAAGCGGATGTCGCGGTACTGGTCGTAGTTGAGCTTGAGGAGCGCCGCCGGCACGTTGACCGGGGGGGCGACGAAGGGCTTCGCGGCGAGCATCTTCGCCTCGAAGCGCAGCACCTCGAAGTCGAACACCTGGTCGGTCCCCCGCGCGGGGGACAGGGTCGCGGCCGAGGCCGCCGCCGCAAGGACCAGGGCAATTCTGGATGGTTTCATGGTCAAAGGAAGAACCCGCGCTGCTTGTCGGTGACGGGGAGGTTGGCGCGTTCCATGACCTTGAGCAAATCCTCCCAGATCAGGCGCTTGGTGCGGTTCGTGGGGTTCCTAAGGATGTAGCTCGGGTGGTAGGTCACCATGAGGGGCCTCCCGCTGAAATCGTGCCACTTGCCGCGGACTTCCCCGAGGGCCCCGAACGCCTTGGGCCCGAGGAGCCCCTTTGCGGCGGTGGCGCCGAGCGCCACCAGCAGGCCCGGGTCCACGATGTCGATCTGCGCCCGCAGGTAGGGAAGGCAGTGGGCCATCTCGGACTCGGTCGGCGGGCGGTTGCCCGTCTGGACGCCGTCCGCGCCCGCGGGCAGGTCCGGCCGCCAGTTCATGATGTTGCCGATGTAGACGTCCGACCTGGAGAGCGCCATGCCCGTGATCATCTTGTTGAGGAGCTGGCCGGCGGGCCCGACGAAGGGCTCACCCTGGACCTCCTCCTCCGCGCCGGGCGCCTCGCCGACGAACATGATCGAGGCGTCGAGGTTGCCGACGCCGAGGACCGCCTTCTTCCCGGGCCTTAGCTTCGCCCTGCAGACCGGGTCGTCGGCGACGAGCTTGAGGAGGGCCTCCCACCTCGTGCGCTTGTCGCCCGCGGGCAGGGACACGACGGGGGGCGGGGGCGCGGGGGCCGCAGCCACCCGGGACTCGGCCCGGGGGGCCGGGGCCCTTGCGGGGGCGTGCTCGGCCGGCGCCGCAGGCCGGGGCGCCGCAAAGGGGCCGATCGCGGCGCGAAGCGCGGCCAGGCCCTCCTCGGACACGACGACACTGTCGACCCCGCTTGCCTTGAGGCGGCGTAGCTCGTCGGTGATTGCGTTGAGCGCGAGGCGCATGGTCAGTGGCGCTGCCCCCCCTGGGCCTGGAGCATCTTATCCACGTATTTGCCCAACATGTCGAACTCGAGGTTCACCGGGTCCCCGGCCCTGCGCACGCGCAGGTTGGTGACCTCGAGCGTGTGCGGGATGATCCAGACCGCGAACGTGTCTCCCTGCACCTCGGCCACGGTGAGCGATATCCCGTCGACGGCGATGCTCCCCTTCATGACGAGCAGGCGGCCGCACCCTTCCGGGCCCCGGACCCGCAGGTAGTGGTCCTGCCCCCGCGGCTCGAACACCTCGATCGGCCCCGTCCCGTCGACGTGGCCCGTGACGAAGTGCCCGCCGAAGCGCCCGTCGGCCCTCATGCTGCGCTCGAGGTTGACGGGGACGCCGGGACCGACCGCGTGAAGGTTGGTCAGGCGCCGGGTCTCCTCCAGGACGTCGAAGGTGAGGGTCTCGCTGTCATAGGCCACGGCCGTCAGGCAGCACCCGTTGACGGCCACGCTCTCGCCCGTGGCGAGCCCCTTCACGGTCTCGCGGGCCGACACTGTCAGGCGCCACCCGCCCCCTTCCCTTTCGAAGGACTCCACGCCTCCCGTTTCCTCGACGATTCCGGTGAACATGGCCCCGCTTAGCGCAGCTTGATCCGAAGGACGGCCGTGTCGCCCCCGCGCCCGACCAGGAAGACCGTCTCCGTGCGCTGGAGGTCCGCCTCGATCGCCGTCAACCTCGCCTGCGCGGAGTCGAAGTCCTTCACCTCGGCCCCGTCGATCTCCTTGATCCAGTCGTCGGGCCGTAGGCCCGCGATGTCGGCGGGGCTGTTGGGCTTTACCAGGTGGGCGACGACGCCCCTCAGGTCGGACGTCTTCGAATGCCGGGCGATCGCGTCCCCGTAGACGAACTCCCGGGCGGTGAACCCGATCCTTTCGAAGTAGTTGCGGTTCGCCTCGCGCACCAGGCGCGGCTCCTCGTCGAGCGCGGCCCTAAGGTCCATGCGGCTCGATCCGCGAAGGACGGTGAGCGTCATCGTGTCGCCGGGGACGTGCGCCGCGATCAGGCGGTCCAGGTAGTCGACGACGACGCGGTCGGGCTTGAACCGGGGCAGCGGCTTGCCGTCGACCCCGAGGATGATGTCGTGCGCCTTGAGCCCCGCCTTCTCGGCGGGGCTGCCCTCGAGCACCTCGCTTACCACCGCGCCCGACTGGGACTCGAGCTTGAGGAACGCGGCGACCTCCCGGTCCATCGGCTCAAGGCCGTAGGCGCCGAGCCAGGCGAGCGGCCTGCCGAACACGTTCTTCGGCGTCCTCGAGATGTAGGGGAGCACCTCAGCGGCCACGAGGAAGGCGCTGCTCTCCTCGATGTTGACGAGCATGACGGGCGAGCCGCCCCGGTCGGAGCCCGAGAACTCGAGAAAGGTCTGGCCGAAGGAGCTCGCCGCAAGGCCGACGAAGCGGCCCGCCGTGTCGAACACCGGAAGCCCGGGACCTGCGACCTCCTGCTGGGAGATCGCGGTGCGCTGCGGCAGCGACTGGACGAGCGCCACGTGGCTCTGGAGGATGTAGGGGGTGAAGTCCTCCTCCTTGTTGCGGATGCCTATCCCCCAGACCTCCTGGGCCAGGGCCACCTCCGTCGGGGAGCCGGGGGCGGCGAAGGCGGTCACCGGGACCAAGCGCCCCCTGACGGCGGCGCTCGCCCGCACGAAATGCCACCCGGTAAGGGCGTCGCGGCCAAGGTATTCGGCCGGGGTGCCCTCGGGGTCCCCGGGGACGTACACCTTGAAGTCGCGTATCTGCTTGGGGGAGATCCTCAGGTCGATCGCCGCGGATGGCAGGATGATCGTGCCCTGGGCGTCGACGACCGTGCCGTAGGCGATCGTCGGCCGGCGCTCAAGCTCGGTCTGGGTCACGTACTCGACGGCGACCGTGCACTTGACGCGCTCAGCCCAAAGGGACGGCAGGTCGGCGGCCCGGGCGCAGACGCCCAGGCAGAGGGCGGCCAGGAGGAAGGCGGGTGTTTTCACGGTTTAAGGACAACAAGGGATACGCGCCGTTCCCGCTGGACCTCAAGCAAGGTCGGCGCGGGCTTGGCGGAATACGCCGAGTCGATGGCCCTCATGACCTCGAGCGACGCCACGGGGCTGTCGTTGATCCGGGTGATGATGTCGCCCCGGGCGAGCCCCGCCACCTCGGCCGGGAAGCCCCTCTGGACGCCGATCACGAGGACCCCCGTGTCGTCCGTCAGCTGGTTCTCGCGGGCGTAGGCCCGCGAGATCTTGCGGACCCCGACGCCCCAGGTGTCGGAGACCCACTCCTCGCCCATGCGGCTCTCGAGCCTGGCGGTGACGAGCGAGACCGACTCCTCCCTGGAGCCGCGCTTGTAGGTGACGGCGAGCGAGGTCCCGACGGGCTCGCTTGCGATCATGTTCTGGATCGGGGGGAGCTCCTCGGGAAAGCGCCCGTCGAGCTTCTTGCCCTCGATCGTCAGGATGACGTCGCCCGCCCTTAGGCCCGCGTAGGCCGCGGGGGAGCCCGCCTCGACGCTGTCGACCAGCATGCCCGTGTTGGTCGCCACGTCGTAAAACCCCTCCAGATCCTGCAGCGCCTTCGGGACGATGCCCGTGTAGCTGCGCGTGATCGAGCCGTCGTGGACGAGCCCAGCGACGATCCGCTTGGCGGTGACGCTCGGGATGGCGAAGCCCAGGTTGTTGGCCCCGAGGTAGGCCCGCGACGTGATCCCGACGACCTTGCCGTCGTCCGTCACGAGCGGCCCCCCGGAGTTGCCCGGGTTGATGGCGGCGTCCGTCTGCAGCCAGGTGTTGAAGTTGCCGGTCTCGTAGCCGTCGACCCCCTCCGTGTCCTCGAAGTAGCGGTTGTTGTTGGAGATGATGCCGCGCGTCACCGTCCGGGTCAGCCCGTGCGGCGTCCCGACGGCGAAGACCGTCTGGCCGACGTAGAGCTTGTCGCTGTCGCCGAAGTCGGCGTGCTTGAAGGCGAGGCCCCGCCTCTTGACGTCGTCCAGGTTGAGCCGGATGAGCGCCAGGTCGGTCCAGTGGTCCCAGCCGATGAGCCTTGCCCCCACCCGCTCCAGGTTGGACAGGGTCACGTTGATCTCGACGGCCTTGGGGCCGGCCACGTGGGCGTTCGTCAGGATGAGGCCGTCCTGGGACAGGATCACCCCGGAGCCTATGCTCGCGTCGATCCGGCGGGCCCCGTCGTCAAAGTTCATCTCGCGCACGTCGATCCGCACGACCGAGTCGAGGAGCCGCTCAAAGCCCGAGCTCATGGAGGCAAACGCCCGGCCTGGGAGGAGACCGAGGCAAAGGGCTGTGGCGGCCAAGATTGACCGGGGGAGCGATTGGTTCACTATGGCGGGTTTCACACGATGGTTACCGAGAGCAAAGACTACAACTTTCAGGAAATTGAGCCCCGCTGGCAATCTTTCTGGGAACGCGACCGGCCTTTCCGGGCCGGCCAGGAGCCGTCCCGGCCCAAATACTATGTCCTGGACATGTTTCCCTACCCGTCCGGGGCGGGGCTGCACATAGGCCACCCCGAGGGGTACACGGCGACCGACATCATCGCCCGCTACAAGAGGGCCCGGGGCTTCGACGTCCTGCACCCGATGGGCTGGGACGCCTTCGGCCTGCCGGCCGAGCAGCACGCGGTGAAGACCGGGACACACCCGGCGGCCAACACCCAGAACAACATCGCCAACTTCAAGCGCCAGATCAAGGCGCTCGGCTTCTCCTACGACTGGGACCGGGAGGTCGACACGACCGACCCCAGGTATTTCCGGTGGACGCAGTGGATCTTCCTGCAGCTCTTCAAGCGGGGGCTGGCCTACGTCGACGAGCGCCCCGTGTGGTGGTGCCCGGAGATGCGCACGGTGCTCGCGAACGAGGAGGTCGTGGACGGCAAGAGCGAGGTCGGGGGATTCCCCGTCGAGCGCCGCAGCCTGCGCCAGTGGGTGCTCAGGATCACGGCCTACGCCGACCGGCTGCTCTCGGGGCTGGACGGGGTCGACTGGCCCGACTCCACGAAGCGCATGCAGGCGGCCTGGATCGGCAGGAGCGAGGGGGCCGAGATCGTCTTCGGCCTGGAGGACCCGTCGCTCGGCGGCCTGAAGGTCTTCACGACCCGTCCCGACACCCTCTTCGGATGCACCTACATGGTCCTCGCCCCGGAGCATGCCCTTGTCGGGGCGCTCACGACCCCGGACAACCGCGCCGCGGTGGACGCCTACCGCAGGCAGGCGGCCTCCAAGAGCGACCTCGAGCGCACGGACCTGGCCAAGGACAAGACCGGGGTCTTCACCGGCTCCTACGCCGTGAACCCGGCCAACGGGGCGCGCGTTCCCATCTGGGTCGCCGACTACGTGCTCACGGGCTACGGGACGGGCGCGATCATGGCCGTTCCCGCGCACGACGAGAGGGATTTTGAGTTCGCCGGCCGCTACTCGCTGCCGGTGGTGGCCGTGATCGAGCCCCTGGACCTTCCCCCGGGAGGGGCGGCCACGCTTCCCTACACGGGCGACGGCCGGCTCGTGCATTCGGGGGCCTACACGGGCCTCGGCTGGCAGGAGGCGAAGCGCCGGATGACGGACGACTTGGCGGCCCGCGGAACGGCCCGCCACTCGGTCAACTACAAGCTGCGCGACTGGCTCTTCTCGCGCCAGAGGTACTGGGGAGAGCCGATCCCGATCGTCTGGGTCGGCGAGGCCGACTACCTGGCGGCCAGGGCCCGGGGCGGCGACGCGCTCCCGAAGGAGCCCGTAAGCTTCGAGCTGGACGGTGTCGTTAGGTTCGCCCTGCCCCTGCCCGAGTCGGCGCTCCCCCTGGAGCTCCCGCCGGTCCAATCCTACCTGCCGAGCGGCACCGGGGAGAGCGCGCTCGCCAACGTCCCCGAGTGGGTCGACGTCTGGTTCGACACCTCGACGGGGGGCACCTCTCCGGCCTCGAAGGCGAAGCCCGCGGGCGACACCTGGGTTCGCGCCAGGCGGGAAACCAACACGATGCCCCAGTGGGCGGGCTCATGCTGGTACTACCTGAGGTACACGGACCCCCATAACGAGCGCGCGCTCGCCTCCCCGGAGGCGCTCAAGCGCTGGGGAGGGCCCGACCTGTACGTGGGGGGAGCGGAGCACGCGGTCCTGCACCTCCTCTATGCCCGCTTCTGGCACAAGGTCCTCTTCGACATCGGGGCCGTCCCGACCGACGAGCCGTTCAGGAAGCTCTTCCACCAGGGCATCATTCTCGGCGAGGACGGCGAGAAGATGTCGAAGAGCCGCGGCAACGTCGTGAGCCCGGACACGATCATCGAGAGCCACGGCGCCGACAGCCTGCGCCTCTTCCTCATGTTCCTCGGGCCGCTCGAGGCCATGAAGCCCTGGAACCCGCGCGGGATCGAGGGCGTGCACCGCTTCCTGCAGAAGGTGTGGCACGACTGCGTCGGCGACGACGGCCGTGCGAACCCGAGGGTCAGGGACGGCGTCGCCGACTCGGGCGAAGTCATCAAGCTCCTGCACGAGACGATCCGGAAGGTCGGCGACGACATCGAGTCGATGCGCTTCAATACGGCGATCTCGCAGATGATGATCCTCGAGAACGCGCTCCACAAGGAGCCGCAGGTAAGCCGCCAGTCGACATTGGCGTTCATCCAGCTGCTCGCCCCGTTCGCGCCCCACTTGGCCGAGGAGGTCTGGTCGCGCCTCGGAGCGCCCGGCCTCGCCTCTGCGACCCTTTGGCCGGCGTTCGACCCGGCGAGGATCTCCGCCGCCGAAGTGCGCATCGTGTTCCAGGTGAACGGGAAGCACAGGGGTGATCTGCTTGTCCCGGTGGGCATCTCACAGGAGGACGCCCTCGAGCGGGCGAAGGCCCATGAAAAGGTCGCGCCTTTCCTGGCCGGCAAGAAGGTCGTCAAGGTCGTGTTCGTCCCGAATCGGATCCTGAACCTCGTGGTGGCTTAGGGGTCCGAATTGGGGGGCCTTCGCGGGCCCCCTCGGATCCTCTCCCCCCGAGGGAAAACCGCGGAGTTCTACGCAATTATACTCTCTTGCGCGCGTTGACTGGGGCCCATAGAGTGGCGGGGTGAAATTTCAGAGTCCCACCCTGCGAATCCTGGCCACCTTCCTGTGCCTTTGCGCCGTCGCGCGCGCGCAGTCGGCGAAGAAGAATCCGACCAGCAAATTGTACGTGGCTGACCAGGTGGGAGACACCCAGATCGACACCGGCGTCGAGATCGACGACCTGACCAAGAAGTCGGTCTACAACGCCGAGGGCACGGCGATCGAGACCAAGGCCAACTCGAACACGTCCGTCGTTCTCTCGAACGGCACGGGCATCTATTTTGACGTGAACACGCGCGTGCAGGTGCGCACGTTCAAGCAGGAGTCGTTCAGGCCCACCCGCGACGACATCGACGACGAGCCCTCGATCTCGAGCACGCACCTCTTTGTGGAGCACGGCGTCATCGGGGTCTCCACGAGCAAGCTGGTCGCCGGGAGCACGATGGTCTACGACACGCCGCTTGCGACCGCCACGATACGCGGCCGCCAGGCCGTCATCCTCTCCCAGGACAACCTCACGGTGATCTCGATGGTGCAGGGCGAGGCCACGGTGCAGGCCGGACCGCTGGCGAGGCCCGTTCAGGTGAACAACCACCAGCAGATCATCATCCGCCCCGGGAAGCCCGGCGAGGCGAACATCGTTGAGGTGCGGGACATACCAGACGGGGGCTTCGAGGACGAGATCTCGTGGCTTGAGGAGCGGGTGCTGACGGCCGACGCCGCGCGCAAGCTCGTATACTTTGAAGTGCAGGCAAGGAAGGGTTCGGACGTCACCCTGTTCGACGGGACCACGAACACCACGCCGGGGGCGCAGGCCTCCGACAAGGAGATCGTGCCCATCCCGGTGGTGCCGGCGAACCCTACGGTGCAGCCCAACGTGAGCCCAGCTAACCTAACGAGCGGATAGCACGGGGTTCACACACGCGCGCGGAGTACATGAAATTCCTGCCACGACTGCCCACGGCCCTTGCCGCGGCAGCCATCGTTGTCTTTTCCCCGCCCTCCCGCGCGCTCGTGTCCCTTGAGGACGGAAAGGACCACATCTACGTGGACGCGTCCGTCGAGATGGGCTACGACTCCAATCTCTTCGCGAATGCCAACCGCACGGGAAGCATCGTCTACCAGGGGTCGCTCAGCACGGAGTTCGCGCGCCGGGCGGGATGGATAGGGGTCAACGGATCGGTCGTCCTTAGCTATGCGCGCTACGGCAGCCTCCAGAGCCAGGACTACCAGGACCCGAAGTTCACCCTCGAACTGACGAAGCAGACGGGCCGGACGACCGGGTCCCTGACAGTCGGCATCCAGCGCGAGCACCGGGAGGACGTGACCGTGAACACGCGCGACGTCTCGTGGAACTACGACGTGGGGCTTAATTTCCAATACCCCGTGATCGAGCGCTACTCGTTCTCGGGAGGGCTGGCCTACAGCCGCATCGACTACCAGGACCACGTGCTCTTCACCGACGTGTCGACGTATTCGGGAAGCCTCTACCTCTATTACGTCCTCAGCGAGCAGCGCGACTTCTTCGTCTCCTACCACACGGTCTACACCGACGAGGCCTCGGGCCAGTACGACATCGACAAGGGGCTCTCGGCCGGGGTGAGCGGGCGGGTCTACGGGCCCTTCAACGGGTCCCTCCAGTTTGGATACGAGTCGCGCACGCCCTACAGGTCCGCCGTGGACCACGGCAGCTACAACGAGCTGAGCGCAAGCGGCAACGCGACCTGGAGCATCAACCGCAGGATGAACCTCACGGCGGACCTGAGCCGGGACTTCCAGACGACGGCGACGGCCGACTCAATAGAGGCCACCAAGGCGGGCCTCACGTTCCAGGACTCCTTCACGAGCAAGGCGAGCACCACCCTCGCCGGGGACGTGGGAGAAAACAGGTTCCTCGGGGTCGAGGGGCTCATCCGGCCCGGCGGGCCCCGGCGCGTCGACACGTTCCTCTCCTTCGACGCTTCGTATTTCTACACCCTCAATCCGCACCTGAAGTTTTCAATCAACTACGTATATTATCTTAGCTATTCCACACTCGCGTACGCGGAGTTTCCTAGGCACCAAGTAAACGTGTCACTGTCATCGCACTGGTAACCGCAATTTCCACGTGAACATCCTCCTAAAGACCGCCATGGCCGCCGTGCTGCTCGCCGCAGCGCTCGCGCCTGCCCGCGCCGGGGATGCTCCTCAGAAGCCGCGCTCCGACCGGAGCCAGGTGTACAACATCCGCTCCACGGACAAGCTGCATATCACGGTATTCCAGGAAGACGACCTCTCCACGATCTGCCGGGTCGACGCCAAGGGGACCGTGAACCTGCCGCTTGTCGGCGAGCTGCGGGTCTACGGCCAGACGCTCAGCCAGGCCGAGCGGACGATCGAGAAGGCCTACAAGGCGGGCCTCTTCCTGCGCAACCCCCAGGTGACGGTGACGGTCGAGGAGTATGCGCCCAGGGAGGTGTCCGTCCAGGGCCAGGTGAAGAACCCCGGCCGCTATCCCCTTCCCGTGGAGTCCACCATGAGCGTCCTCGACCTGGTCACCAAGGCCGGCGGGTTCACCGACACGGCCCAGGGCACCGCGGTCCGCGTGACCCGGATACAGCCGGACGGCTCGACGAAGGTCATCACCCTCGATGTCGAGAGCCTCATCAAGGGCAGGAGCAACTCCAAGACCAACGAGGACAACAAGGCACTGCTCCTGGAGCCCGACGACATCGTCTACGTTCCCGAGCGGATCATCTGAGGCGCCCCGCAATGTCCGACGCACCCAACACGAGGCCCCCGAAGGCGCACTCCCCCGCTTCAGACGATGACAATGTGGTCGAGCGCAGGACGCTGCGCGACTACTACATCATCCTGCGCGAGCGCATCTGGATCGCCCTTCCGATAGCGGTGCTTCTTTCGGTCGGGTACTTTTACATGCAGGCGCGAAAGACGCCCATCTACCAGGCTGTCGCCTCTCTGCAGTTCGAGAAGCCCGAGACGGTGGTCACCAGCCAGGGCGTCGTCGACCCGTCCGTCCGCTCGGACATGGACCTGAACACCTACATCCACGACATCAACAGCAACCGCCTGCGCACGGCCGTCGTTGAGTCGTTCACCCCCGCCGAGGCGAAGATCCTCGCTAGGGCAGCGATGAAGAGGCTTCCCCCGGGTTCCCTCCCGCCGCCCGTCGGGGCGCTCCTTGGATCCGTGAATGCGGAGCCGATCCGCAGCAGCTACCTGATCACGATCTCGGTCAGCCACGAGGACCCGGAGGCGGCCGCCCTGGTGGCGAACCGGTACGTCGAGAAGTTCATGGACTACCTCTTCGAGAGCGTCGGGGGCAAGAACGAGGAAGCCGTCACCTACCTGAAGGGGCGCGCCAAGCAGCTGCAGCTCGACGCCGAGAACGCGGAGAAGGAGCTGCAGGACTACATGCGCCAGCACAACCTTGTCTCGCTCGACAAGAGCATCGACATCGTCTCCGACCGGCTCAAGTCGGTGAACGCGGCGCTGACGAGCGCCCGCCTCGACATGCTCAACGTCGAGCAGCTGTCGCAGCAGGTCGCCGAGTTCAAGAGGTCCGGCAAGGACCTCTTGGAGATCTCCTACATCGCGGGCCACGGCGCCGTTCCCACCCTCAAGGCCCAGCTCAACGAGGCCGAACAGACCCAGGCGCTCCTCATGGAGCGCTACCTGGAGAAGCACCCGAAGGTCGTCGACAACGCCGACAAGATCTCGATCACGAGGATCCAGCTGGCCAAGGCCGTGGAGCTGGCGATCGCCGACCTCAACACGCGCCTGTCGTCCGCGCGCGACAACGTCGCCGCGCTCCAGAAGGAGTATGACGCCCAGGAGGCCCGGGAGCTGAGCCTGAGGGCGCTCAGCGTGGACTTCAATTCGCTGCAGAGCCGTGCGACCGTGGCCAAGAACTACTACATGGAGATCCTGGACCGGCTCAACCAGACCACGACATTCAAGAACCTCGACAAGATCTCCCTCCACCCGCTCGACAGGGCCCAGGCCCCCGGCGGCCCGGTCTCCCCCAACATCGGCGCCATCATGCGCACGAGCGTGGGCTTGGGGGTGCTCGCGTTCCTCGGCATCGCTATCGGGCTCGGCTTCGTCGACGACCGGGTCAAGAGCGCCTGGGACGTCGAGTCGTTCATCGGCGTCCACCTGCTCGGCATCATTCCGCAGCTCGCCTCGATAGCGGACGACGAGAAGATCGGGTTCTCCCAGACGACCTCCGGGAACGAGCCGGGCAACGAGGCGTTCCTGAGCCTGTACAGCTCGGTCAAGATCCAGTCGAAGCTCGATTTCCCCAAGTCGGTCCTCGTGACGAGCACGATCCCCGGCGAGGGCAAGACCCTCATTTCGTGCAACCTGTCGTCGTGCTTCGCCCGCCACGGCAAGAAGACGCTCCTCGTCGACTGCGACCTTCGCCGCCCGATGCTCCACCGCCACTTCCGCCAGCCGAACACCGCGGGCATCATCTCCTGGTTCGAGCACGGGGCGCACCTGGACGGCGACATCCTGACGAATGCCGAGCTCGGGATCGTGAAGATCGCCGACAACCTCTGGCTCCTGACGTCCGGGGGGCGCTCCAAGAGCCCCACTGAGATCCTCGAGAACCCCGTGTTTGCCAGCCTGATCGAGCGCCTGAAGAAGCAGTTCGACCTGGTGGTCGTCGACTCGCCGCCCATGGGCGCCGTCACCGACGCCACCCTGATCGCCGAGCGCGTCGACGAGGTCATCTACGTCTGCCGGTTCAACCGGGCCTACCGCAAGCACATCCGGCTCTACATCAAGTCGCTCAGGGAGGGTAAGAACGAGATCCTTGGCATCGTGTTGAACGGCCTGTCGCCGCGGCGGATCGAGTACTATTCGAACTACCGCTACTACCGGAGCTACAAGAAATACTACGGCGCGCAGACCTAGGGGCCCCACCGTCAGTGCCGACGCATCTTTCAGCGTACCTGCCCGAGAAGTTCGACCCGTCGCGACCCGTCGCCCTCATCGCCGGGCAGGGCCTCTATCCGCAGCTTGTCGCCAGGCAGATCCGCGCCGCGGGCGTCCCCCTGAGGCTGATCGCCTTCGAGGGCGAGACCGCGGCCGAGCTCGTCTCCTCCTTCCCCGAGGCCGACCGCCACACGGTCCACATCGGCCAGATCGGCAAGACCCTCGGGCTCCTGAAGAAGTTCGGGGCGGGGTACGCCCTCATGGCGGGGCAGGTGACCCCGAGGCGCCTCTTTGACGGGCTTAAACCCGACCTTAAGGCCGCGCAGATCCTCCTTTCCCTCAAGCGGCGCAACGCCGAGACCATCTTCGGCGCCGTTGCGAAGGAGATCGAGGCGCTCGGCGTCAGGCTCCTCGACGCCCGCGCCTTCCTGGACGCCGAGCTCGCGGAGCCCGGCTGCATGACCGGCGGGAAGTTCCCGGTCGAACAGGAGTACCTCGACCACGGCATCCACATCGCCAAGGAGTGCGCGCGGCTGGACATCGGCCAGGGTTGCGTCGTGCGCAAGGGCACCGTCCTCGCGGTTGAGGCCTTCGAGGGCACCGACGAGATGCTGCGGCGGGCCGGGGGCCTGAAGGCCGGCGAGACGCTCTTCGTCAAGACCGTCAAGGCGCGCCAGGATTACCGGTTCGACGTCCCCTGCTTTGGAATGAAAACGCTCGAGACGATGCACGAGGCGGGCCTGCATGCGGCCGCGCTCGAATCGGGCGGCGTCATCATCCTCGACAAGCCGAAGGTGCTCGCGAGGGCGCGGGCCCTCAAGGTCAGCCTCCTGGGATTCTAGGGGAGCGGGCCCTGCGGCCCGCCGGGCTGGCTACGGGTTGGCGGCCACGACGTCGGCGGGCGCCATCGTGCTGGCGGTCGCTGTCTCGTGGGCAAGCTTGACCATCATTCCGTGAAGCTCCGAGTAGCTGTAGGACCTGTCGCTCGGCTCACGGGACGCGGACTGGGTCGCGCACCCGCCCAGGAAAAGGGCCGCACCGGCGATCAGCGTGGCCACGGTTGCTTGGCGGAGGATGGCGCGTGTGAGTGGGGTCTTCATTGTTTTTCCTTACGATGAAACCATGCGCCCTTGCGGAGGTTTTCGAAAGTTGGGGAACTACGTATCGGGGTGGGAAACTACGTAGTCCCAAAGAGGCCGGAGGGGCCCGGTCCTGCCAGTCCCAGAGCGAGTCGTGTGAGATGCAAGATGCTTAATACAAGTATCTTGCAGTCACCGATGGCCTTTCCCAAGAATGAGTGTCCCAGGCCGCTCCCGCCGCCCCAACGGCGAAGCCAATCGAGCGCTCCTGCACTATCCCCTTGCGCGAATCCCTCCGCCCCCACTCAGCCGATCGCGAGGGACTGCATGGCGCCCCTCATGTAGCCCAGGGCGTACGCCATCCCCGCGTGCCATGGCGCCGCGCAGGCCATCTGCGGCGTGTGGTCGGGGATGAGCACCCCCTTGAACCCGTTCTTCTTGAGGATCCCAAGGACGCGCAGCATGTCCACGTCGCCGTCGTCGACGAACGTCTCCTTGTAGTGGGGTACTTTGCCGGCGACGTTCCTGAAATGCACGTAGCCGAGCCTGCCGCTCCGGCTGTACTGGTCGACGGCCTCGTAAAGGCCCCCCTCGGTCATCTCCGCGATCGAGCCGATGCAGAATTCGAGCGCGTTTGAGGGGCTCGCGCTCAGGTCGAGGAGCTTCTGGTAGTACCTTGGCTGGTAGACCAGGCGCGGCTGGCCCCGGATGAATTCCATCGGGGGGTCGTCGGGATGGGCGGCAAGCCTGACTCCCGCCTTCTCGGCCACGGGCAGGACCTCGGCGAGGAATCCCTCCAGTCGCCTCCACAATTCCTCGTGCGTGGCGGGCGCCAGGGTGCCGGCGGGCGCATTCGGATCGACCACCATGTTCCACGCCATCCCGAGGGGCATCGGTGCGTCGTAGGGCCCCTCCATGCCGACGCTCGGGGCCCCTCCGCGGGCGTAGTTCCCCCGCGTGCGGCCCGCCACCCCGGCGATGCTGAAATTATAGCCCATGACGGGGATCCCCGCCTCGCCGACGCGCCGGATGATCGTCTGGACGTTCGCGATGTGGGCGGCCCGCCTCGGTCCGCCCAAGAGGACGTCGTACCAGTGGGCCGGGTCAAAGTTCTCGATGGCCTCGAGCTTCAGTCCGGCCTCCTCAACCGAACGCCTCAGGGAGACCAGCTCCTCCAGCGGCCAGAGGCGGTCCGGGTCTCCGGCCAGGCCCCAGCCCGTGTCGGTACCGGTGGGCTGGTCGTCCTTGCCCGAGTGCGCCCCCCCGCGGAAGTAGTCGACCAGGTGCGCGACCACGTGGGTCGCGCCCGCCTGGCGCGCGAACTGGAAGTTCTCGCGTGTGAGCATGTGCTTGTAGAGGCCGATGCCGAGTTTCATGGGGAGGGATCGTGGGTGGGAAGGGCCTTCACGGGCGGGGCGCCCCGGTTGCGGGCGCTCTCCGGCGGGCCGAGGTAGCTGGGCCTAAGGCCCCCCATGTCGACGACGATCTTCTCGATCACGACCCCGGGGTCCACGCGCCAGAGCTTGAGGACATGCAGGCCGGGGCCCTCCACCTTGTGCCGCGAGCGGGAGTGGTGGACCCCGTCGGAGACCATCCTCTCCCACCCCTTCCCGGAGTTGTCCTCGGCCGCGAGGTCCATCACCTGGGGGGAGCCGTCGTCGAATGAAACGGCGTAGCGCAGGCCGCGCCCGGGCGCGTAGGCGAGAGTCGGAGCGGTGATCACGTCGACCGAGGCATCGCCGGCCGAGCCAAGGTACATCTCGTACTCGAGCCGCGGGGATCCGGCGGCGGGCACGCTGCTGGGTGCCGTCACGGGCTCCGACATCACACCCGAGAGCGTCCTGCCGAAATCGGGCAGGACCGACCAGGCGACTCCGCCCGATGCCTCGGCGCGCGCGAAATGCTCGGCCTCGATCGAGACCACGCCGTCCGCCTCGACAAACGTCCCCCCGGGAAGCGAGGCCATGGGCCCGGGGTTGGATACCGGAACGGCCACCACGGCTAACACGCGGCCGCCGTCCACGCGGACCGCGACGTGGGCCGTCGCCTGCCCCCGCGGGGCCTCCTCCCAGTGCGCCGACACCCGGACGGTCGCCCCCCCCGTCACCTGCCCCTCGCTCGGCTCCACGGAAAGCCACGGCACGTCGGCGTTGGCCGTGTACCTGAACGGGGCCCGCCCCCGGTTGAAGACCTCGAATGTCCGGGACTGCGCGCCGCAGGGGCTCAGCTCCGGGACGGCCGTTCTCGCGTGGTCGGGATCGAAGCCCGGCCAGGCGTCGGCGCTCCCCTCGACCGCGACGGCGGGCACCGCCTGGTCGGGCGCCAGCACCTCCGTGACGGCGGGCATCACGTTCGCCACGGGCTGCTGCCAGTACGTGTAGCCGATGTGGGTCTGGTCCATGAAATGCCTCCATCGGCCCCCGGCAAAGCCCTCGTCCCAGAAGCGGGTAAGGGCGGCGTCCTCCCGGAACAGGGCGCGAACCCGCTCGGCCTCGTCGTTGGTGGAACGGCGCCCCTGGGCGGCGTAGAGCCGGTTCAGGCCCGCCCGCATGTAGAGCTCGTTGACGATCCTACAGGCCGCGACCGGGTGGACCACGAGCTGGTAGAAGGCGTCCCTGGCCGCCGGCTCCAGTTCGCCCTGGATGCGGCGGGCGCTTTCCTCGAGGCCCTTCCATCCCGCGAGCTCCGCCTCGGCCTCGCCGTAGTTGACGAGGCTGAAGGTGTCCGGGGCGAGAAGCTCCGGCTTTCTCCGGCCGTTGAACTTCAGGTACGCCGACTCGATCCCCGCGATCTCGGCGGCGTGGGCGGGCCCAAACTCCCGCTCGGCCCAGGCCCGCGTGTAGTCCCCGAGGCTTTGGTACGGCAGGTCGCCGGGAGCCCAGGCGTACCTGAGGAAGAACTCCATCGGGAACTCCTTCTCCTTGAAGCTGCCCACGTTGACGATCCACAGGCGGTCGTCCCCCGACTCCCAGGCCAGGTGCATCTGCTCCCAGACCTTCGTGATCGGGACCGTGGCGAGCCACTTGTAGTCCCTCGGGTCACCGACGTAGTCGAGGTGGTAGTAGATGCCCGCCCCGCCCCTGCGCTTCCTCTCGTCGGGAGTCGGCAGGCGCCGGACGTTGCCCCAGTTGTCGTCGCACCACAGGAGCGTCACGTCGTCCGGCACGCGCATCCCCTTCTCGTAGTACGCCTGCACCTCCTTGTAGAGGGCCCAGACCTGGGGGATTGATCCCAGGTCGGGGTTCACCTCCCTCGCGAGTATCTCCCGCTGGTCCGCCACGATCCGCTCCAGGAGCGCGACATTGCTCGACTCCGACATCGGGAGGTCCCCGTCACCCCTCATCCCGACCGTGTAGAGGCTCTCGAAGGCCCGGTTGCGGCGGACTCCCTCGGTCCAGAATCGGCGCAGCTCGGGGGCGTTCGCGGTGTAGTCCCAGGGCCCGGTCCCGTGGCGCTTCCACTCCTGCTGCGCCCGCAGCATCGGCTCGTGATGGGACGTGCCCATGACGATCCCGAACTCGTCCGCAAGGCGCGCGTTGTCGGGGTCGTCCTCGTTGAAGGCGCTGTCCCACATCGCGGGCCAAAGGCAGTTGGCCCTCATCCTGAGGAGAAGCTCGAAGATCCGCTCGTAAAACCCGTGGTTGTAGGCACCGAACCGCTCCTTGACCCAGTTGGTCAGGGCGGGGGCCTCGTCATTGAGGAAGATCCCGCGGTACTTGACGGCGGGGCCCGTGCTGACGACGGGGTCCGCGCGCAGGAAGAGCTCGCCGCGGTGGCGCACGGGCACGTCGGCCCACCAGTACCAGGGCGAGACGCCGATCGCGGCGGAGACCTCGTAGACCCCGTAGATGGTCCCCCTCTTGTCGCTGCCCGCGATGACGAGCGCCTCCTTGACCCCGGGAAACGGGTCCGCGACGACGACGACCTGGAAGGCCTCCCAGCGGCCCCCGATGCGGCTTGCGTCCACCTTGCCCTCGCGGACGAGGCCGTCGATCAAGGGGCTTCGGCCCAGGGTGCCGACGAGGACAACCCGCGAACCCAGGGATGGGGAGAGGGCCCCAAGCAGGGGCTTGCGTCCCGAGACCCGCTCCACGTCCGACTGCAGGTCCCTGGCCGCGCGAAGGACCCCGGGAAAGGCGCCGGCATCGACGCAGATCGGCGCAGCAGTCTCGCCCTGGACGAGCCCGAATGCCCCGCCGCCGGGGCCCTCCTGGAGGCGGCCCTGCGCGCGGGCTCCCCGCGCGGCCAGGGCGAGCCCCACGAAAAGGGCCATGGCCGCCCGGGCCAGAGGGGTCCCAAGGTGCATGCGAAAACGGGGTTGCGGTGCCAGTAAGGGCAAGAGTGGAAGGGCGGCTCGGTCAGCGCCGGGGAGGGGTCCGGCCGCCCAATGAGGCAATCAGGACGGGGACCCGGTTTCAAAGACCGTTTTGGTGCAACAATTGACCGGTCCCCTCCAAAGACACCCGCGGGGCCGCTTGCCCTTTGGCCAACCGCGGTTCAATTTCGCCGTTCACCGGGCGGGGTTCGCCCAAAACTATGCAAAACGACGTTGTTGCGGTGGCGGTTAAAGGGGTGGTTCCCACACCCAATGGCTGCGCCGTGTTCCTTGGCAACGACGACAAGATCTTCGTGATCTATGTCGACCACTTCGTCGGCAACGCGATCCAGATGACGCTCGACGGCGTCAAGAAGGACCGGCCCCTCACCCACGACCTGATCGGGAGCATCCTGGTGGGCCTTGGGACGCGCCTGGAGCGGGTCGTGATCAACGACGCCCGCGACCAGACGTTCTTCGCGCGCGTTCTGCTCACCATGGAGAACGAGCTCGGCACGAAGATCGTGGAGATCGACGCCCGGCCGAGCGACTCCATCGTCCTGTCGCTCCAGCAGAACCGCCCGATCTACGTCGCGCGCGCCGTGTTCGACTCCGTCGAGGACCGGACGGAGATCCTCGAGCAGTGGCGCAGGCAGCAGGACGAGCCCGGGGCGGAGCTACCCTGACCGTGCCGAAAGGATTGCCGCCTCCCCTGGCCCCGGGCCAGCCCCTGACGGCGCTCGCGCCGATGCAGGACGTGACCGACCTGGCGTTCATGCGGGTCATCGCGCACTACGGGGCCCCGGACTATTTCTTCACGGAGTTCTTCCGCGTCCACGCGCAATCCCGGCCCGAGCGCCACATCCTGCGCAGCATCGACGAGAACACGACGGGGCGCCCGGTCTTCGCCCAGCTGATCGGCGAGGACATCCCCCACATGGTGCGCACGGCCGAGGCGCTCGCCAGGCACCCGGTCGCGGGAATTGACGTCAACCTCGGCTGCCCCGCGCCGAAGATCTACAAGAAGAACGTCGGCGGCGGGCTCCTGCGCGACCCCGCGCGCATCGGGACGATCCTCGCCGCGCTGCGCCAGGCCGTGCCGGGGCTCCTCACGGTGAAGATGAGGATCGGCTTCGAGGACGCGTCGAACCTGGAGAAAGTCATCGACCTGGTGAACGAGCACCAGATCGACCTGCTGACGGTCCACGGGCGCACTGTCAGGGAGATGTACCGGAGCGAGGTCCACTACGACAGGATTGCCCAGGCCGCGGGCCGGGCCCGCTGCCCGGTGCTCGCGAACGGCAACGTCACCTCGGCCCCCAGGGCGGCCGAGATCGTCAGGGACACGGGCTGCGCCGGCGTCATGATTGGGCGCCACGCCATCCGCAACCCCTGGATATTCAGGCAGTGCCGGGAGCGGTTCTCGGGCGCGCCGCACGCGAGGATCCTCCTGAGCGACGTGCGCGAGTACGTGGAGCGGCTCTACCGCGAGACCCGCGATCCGGAGTTCCCCGAGCGGGCCCACGTGAATAAGATGAAGAAGTACCTCAATTTCGTGGGACAGGGGGTCGACCCCCAGGGCCTCTTCCTCCACGACATGAGGCGGACCGAGGACGAGGCCGGGCTCTTCGGGGTCTGCGACCGGCACCTGCTGGGGCGCGAGGGCGCGGAATTCTCGAGCGAGCCCTACGCCGGCGTGATCGCCAGGCCCAACTGCGAGACGCCCGAGGATGCCGCCGACGGCTGCTCCCTTGAGACGGTGACGGCCTAGCTTCTACTCGAGGCCGAGCGACTTGCGGCCCGCCTCCGAGATCATGCGCGGGTTCCAGATGGGGTCCCAGACGATGTGGACCTTGGCCCTCTCGACCTGGGGAAGCGCCGCGATCTTCTGCCTCGCGTCCTCGGCAATGACCGGGCCCATCCCGCAACCTGGGGCCGTCAGGGTCATCTTGACGTCCACCGCGTTCGCCCCGGACGGGGTCGCCTCGATGGACAGGTCGTAGATGAGCCCGAGGTCGACGATGTTGACGGGGATCTCCGGGTCAAAGCACGTCCTTAGGGCGTCCCAGACCGCCTTCTCGTTGAACTCGCCCGCCGGGGCGCAGCCCTGGTCCGCAAGGACCAGCCCCTCGACCAGGCCGGCGTCCTCCCGCGCGATCCGGAAGAGGCCCCTGTCGGTCTGGACCGTGACGTTCCCGCCGAGCGTCTGCATGACCTCGACCGACGAGCCCCCGGGGAGCGTCGCGGGGTCGCCCGCGGGAATCGCGGTCGCTGGGCAGTCCCTGAGTATCTTGTGGGTCATGGGTGGAGTCTCCCGGCGCGGCCTAGTGGATCGCCAGGTCGACCGGAAGGCGCGCGTAGACCCCGCGCGGGTCGTTAAGGGCGCGCAGAGCCGCGAACTCGCTCTCGATCCGCTCCTTCACCTCCCCGACGAATCCCGTCGAGTGCAGGTGCAGGCCCTCCGGGGCGACCTTGCCCAGCATCTCCGCGATGGCCTCGGAGAGGTTCCTTGACCTCGGGTACTCGGTGATCCGGAAGTGCTCGCCCATGCTGGCCTGGTGGCCCGCGTACTTGATCGCGGCGTCCAGGCCCCCGATCTCGTCGACCAAGCCGAGCTTCTTCGCCTCGAGCCCGGACCAGACCCGGCCCTGGGCGATCTCCTCGACGCGGCTGATCGGCAGCTTCCTGCCCTCGGCCACCTTCGCGACGAACTGGCCGTAGATCCAGTCCACGAGCTTCTGGAAGACCTCGAGCTCCTCGTCCGTCTTCGGCCGG
>Ga0265338_10003879_pt1 | contig 20691 bp, 15 predicted proteins | sample 42126metaG_FD_193579 | JGI IMG/M metagenome (GOLD analysis project Ga0265338, IMG submission 193579) | Rhizosphere microbial communities from Carex aquatilis grown in University of Washington, Seatle, WA, United States - 4-21-26 metaG | ecosystem: Host-associated > Plants > Roots > Rhizosphere...
CGACCAGGACCTCCACCCCAAGCGGGACGCCGACGGCGTCGCCCTCCCAGACTCCAAGTGCGACCGTGACTCCGTCACCGTCCCCGAGCCCCACGGCGAGCGGGACAGCTTCATCAACGCCGACTGGGACAGCCACCTTCACGGCCACCTATTCCTCGACCCTCACGGCCACCCCGACACCATCCGCGACGTTTACGGCGACCCCGACCCGGACGGCCACGGCTTCGGCGACGGCGACCAGTACCGCCACCGCCTCGCCGACCCGCACCTCGACGGATTCGACTACGCCGACCCCGTCGGCTACGCCCACGGCTTCAGCGACCGCCAGTTCAACCGCCTCCCCGAGCCCAAGCGGGACGCCGACGGCGTCGCCCTCCCGGACTCCAAGCGCGACCGAGACTGCGTCCCCGTCCCCAAGCCCCACGGCGAGCGGGACAGCTTCCTTAACGCCGACTGGGACGGCGAGTGGGACGCCGACTACAACAACAACCCCAACCCATTCGTCAACGTTGACGCCTAGCCCGACGGCGCCCCCGGTCGACACTTCAACGCCTTCTCCAACCGGGACGGCGTCCCTCACCTCAAGCCCTACGCCTTCGGCAACGCCGCCCCCGCCGACCCGGACCGCCACCCCGACGGCCTCGTGGACGGAAACACCGTCGTCCACCTGGACCGTTACACCGAGCGCGACCGAGACTGCGTCCCCGTCACCGAGTCCTATGGGCACGCCGACGGCTTCCGTGACGGCCACTCCGACCTGGACCGGGTCCCCGTCGCCGACCCCGACCGGGACGGCGGGCGTGGGTCCGGAGCCCCCGGTCCTCTTTCCAAACCCCTGGCGGGGAACGGGACCCCTGACCCTTTCGGCCAACTGGGAAAGTCCCCAGGCTTGGGTGCGCGTCGCGGTCTTCACGACGGCCTACCGGAAAATCGCGGAGTGGTCCTTTACGAATATCAAGGCGGGGGAATGGTCCGTCCCCTTGGATCCCCGGGACCGGCGGGGCGCGCCGCTCTCGGACGGCCTGTATTACCTGGTGTTGACGACTCCAGTCCGCCGGTATGTCCTGCCTTTGGTCCTGCTCCGATAAACCCGACAAAAGGCCTTCTAGAACCATCTTTTGTCAGGCCGTGGCCGGGAGTAGAATGGGCGGCCTGAGGTGTCTCCCATGGCCCAACCGGATATCCAAGAACCCCTCCCGCAGGTTCGACGGGAGGAATTGCGCCGCTGGTTCGTCGGGCAAACGGCCTTGTTTCGCGGGATGAAGGTGCGGGTCCTGGACATCGACCTTTGGCGCAGGGCCTTCGTGGAGGACCTGGCCCATCCGGGGGATTACCGGTTGGTCGTTCGGTTATCGGATCTCCATTTCGAACCCCATACGGTCTTCCCGGTCTCGACCCCAGCGCGCCCGCCCGTTTTCAGCCCAGGGTCGGGCCATTAGCCGGAGGATGAAAACCCCCTTTGTGGTTGGTATAACCGGTTTTTAGCGCCATTCCCGGGCGACACCCGCCGTCCTTTGCCCTCGTCAAATCACCGTGGGGAGGGAAGCGCGGGGTTATTCAGTCGTTTTTACTGGAACCGTAGGCGCTTCCTGTCGTCTAAACTTATAGGCAGTCCATTGGATCGGGAGAATAGACATGAATCAGAACCTCAAATTGTTTGCCATCACCTTTTTCGCGTTTGCCCTCGCGCTTCCGGCTTTGGCCAGGCGGGACGACCCGGGAGACAGCCGTCCGGACCGGGTGGACCGACCCGACCGGGCTTCGGCTAGCGATGACCGTGGGGATGCCCCGGCGCGCGACACCGTGTCGACCACCCGGGACGACACCCGGGTGGACAGGACGGTTTCCGGGGACCAGCCCGTCCGGGCCCACCGAGCCGCCCAATCGCGGACGGAAAGGGCCGCGCCCCAACGCGAACAACCCGCGGGCCTGATCGGCCGGGTCGCCCCGAATGGCGGCCAAAACGCCGGGGTCCAGGGACAAAGGGTCCGCCCGGCGGCCAACGGGCAGCAGGCCCGTCCCGGGAACAACGGACAGCAATCCCGTCCCGTGGAAAACCCACGGGTTCGTTTGGGGAACGACGCGAGGACCGGAAACCGGTCGAACCAGGTACGGGACAACTCATACCGCCGTCCGGCGGGCGTCCACCCTGGGACCTATCAACAGAACCGGGCGCACCTGCAGGGCGTTCCAAGGCCCTCGCCGATCCGGGAGCGCGACCACCTGTTGAGCACCCCCCGGGCCGAATCGAGGGTCGCGGTGCCCCAACGGGGACCCGACGGAAGGGCGCTGATGTCCCGCGTCGCCGGCGGACCGCCGGCCGCCAAGTCCATGAACGTCTACATGAACAACCGCTTGGTCTTGGGCCAGGTGGGAAGGTACAACCGGGATGAAAACGTCCGGGGGCGCTACTACTGGCACGATTACGGCGGCAACCGGTTTTGCCACTATAACGACCCGTGGGGTTACAACTGGTACGGCTGGTACCTCGGGGACCAATGCTTCTGGACCCGCTATTACGGCGACCGGTATTGGTGGTACGACGACAGCTTCGACCGTTGGTGCTACTGGAACGACGGCTACTGGTGGTGGCAGGATCCCTCCCGGGTGGACGTGGTGTATGTCTACCGGGACAAGGAATACTACCCGGCCAGCGACGCGGCTGATCCGGTGACCCAGCCGGATTCCGCGACGGCCCCCGCCCCCTCGGGCTCGGCTTCCGGGACGGTTTTCTGGAGCCACGACAATACCCGGGCCATCAAGATCTACGGCGCCTCCAACGACGCCTTCCTCTACGACATGAGCGCCACCCCGGCCTTCGCGCCGGTCTTCCTGGTGTCCGGCGCCACGGACGCGCGGTTCACCGAGAACGCCAACGGCCGGATCACCGAGGTCATGGTGCTGCTGGGCGACGGGAGCTACAAACTCTTCTATCCGGATGGGCAAGCCGAAGCCCGCTGATTTCCCGGTTGGTTGAATCCAGGTCCGGCGTCCCCTTGGGGGCGCCGGGCCTTTTTTTTAATATGCATTACATACGGGGCGGAATGGGGGGGCGCGGGGTATGATGGGGTCAAGTGTATGCCCCGAATGCCTATTCTGTAGGATGGTGTAGTGGACCTATGGAACCGAAACGACGGGTATGGTTTGCGGTGGTTGGGATCCTGGGGTGGGCCCTTGTCCCCCCCGGGGCGCGAACCATTTTTTGCCGGCGCCTTGCCTCCCTCACCTTCGTCCGCTTTCCCCACGGTGGATCCACCCGCCCAGGTCCCGCCCCTTGACCTCCCCGCCCTCCAATCCCGGTACGTGCGGGTGTCCCCCGAATTCCTCGGTCAACTGGCGGGCCTGGTCCCCGTTCGGGAAGCCCCGCCCCTGGCCCTGAACCTCCTGGTCGGAGCCGATTACCGGGCGGTCTGCGACCTTCGGCGGCCGACCCTCGGGGGAGGCGTGGTCTGGACGGGAACCCTCGACGGGGTGGATGGGGGTTGGTGGGTCCTGGCCGCCCGGGGGCCGGTGATCGCGGCCACGGTCTTTGATCCGACGAGAGGACGATTCCAAATCCGGTATGTGGGGGAAGGCGTCCATCGGATCTTCCTCCAGGATCCGTCCGCGCGGTTCAAGTGCGGAACGGAGGGGCCGGGGGAGCCCGCCGTGCCCGAGGCCTACGACAACCCCGAGGGGTTTCCGCCTGTCGTCCCACAGGACACCTCCGGCATGTGCCCGGACGCCGAGAACCTGAAGGTCAACCAAGTCCTGATCCTCTACACCCCCACCGCGAGGACCTACGCCGGTGGGACCCCGGGGATCCTGACCGTCATCGACCTGGCCATGGGAGTCCTGAACTTGGCCCTGCACAACAGCCAGGTCGGGCTCGAGGACCGGTTGGTCTATTGCGCCGAAACACCCTATTCGGATTCGGGCAACCTGCCCCTGGACCTGGGCGATTCGCCGCCAACGGCGACGGCTATGTGGACGAGGTGTTCGGCCTGATGGCGACCTATGGCGCGCAATACGCGAGCCTTTTCCTGGGGCGGTCCGACAACTCCATCGCGGGGGTGGGCTACATGCCGGGTGACCAGACCGTGGTGTTGTCGTCCTGGGCCGATGTGGCGTTCCCTCATGAACTGGGCCACAACTACGGTTGTAACCACGACCGGGGGACGGCGGGGATCCCCACGGGGTCCGGATATAACTACGGCTACAAGATCAACACCGGGGCGGGGTTGTTCATTTCATTGATGTCCTACATGCCGGGATCCTATATCCCCTATTATTCCGATCCCAACGTGACTTACCTTGGCGCCGCAACGGGCGTCCCGATCGGAAGCCCCGCGGCCGCGGATAACGCCCAGGTCATCCGGAACAGCGCCCCAGCGTCCGCCCCCTTGGGGGTCAACCAACGGCCCGTTGTACAGGTGACGTCGCCCCCCACCGGGGACTCGCTCCTGGGCTGGTCCCGCCGGGATTACACCATCGATTTCGACGCTGAGATGGACCTGGATAACGGCTATGGGGATTTCGGCTCGGCCTTCCGCGCGACGATTACCTCGCCGACGGTGGCGGACTATTACAGCGTGTTGATGAACACCAACCCGGAGAACCTGGTCCCCCATTGGCAAGCGGTGTTGTTTTCCGATACCCAGGGGTACCGATACCTGGATGGGGTCGGTTTCGGTTCGGGATTGGCCACCCCCGCTTATCCCCCCGGGACTTGGGTCCACTTCCGGACGGTGGTGTCGGGTTCCCGGCAACAGACTTTCGTGGACTTTGGCTCGGGGGAGACACTCCTTTTCGATTTCACCGACATGAGCCTTCCGGCCGGGGGCGTAGGATTTCACGCCGATTTCATCCAAGGGATCAATCGGATCCGGTTCGATAACCTCGTGGTCCGTTCCTGTGCCGCCACGCCCACCTCCAGCCCGACCCCCACGGCCACCTTCACCCCGACTCTTACCTCCCTCCTCACCTCGACCTGGACCGTCACTCCAACTGGGGTCATCGTCGTGGATGATTTCCCTACCCTCACCCCGACCCCTTCACCCTCGGACACCCCGACCGATTCCCCCACCGCCACTTGGACTATGACCTGGACGGACACCCCGACGGCCACCTGGTCGGTGACCCCCATCCCCCCCAGCCCAACCCCGGTCCAACCGCTTCACGTGTGGCCCAACCCCTACAACCCCTCCCAAGCGGTTGGGGGGACCCTGAAGGCATGGTGCATGCCCCCGGGATCCGAACTGGACGTTTACACGGTTTCGGGCGAATCCGTATTTACCCAAATGGAAATCGGGGGATGGGTCCGTTGGAACGGTCGATCCCCCGGAGGGAAACCTGCGGCCCCGGGAATCCACTATTACGTGGTACGCAAGGGCCCGGAGAAACTCACCCGGGGCGTGTTAGTGATCGAGGGGTCCTGATCCCACCCGGAAATGGCCTCCCGTTGATTTTTCCCCCTCGATTGGTTAGTTTAGCCATCCCAATCTTTTCAATCGACCCGAGGGATACATGCCGAACCTGAAGACCTGGAAAGCCAAACTCGAAGGCCGGATGCCCCCGGACTGGGCCCAGGAGATCGACGGGTTTGAGGCCCAGATCGAGCTGAATAAGCAGGGGAAGATCGAGCCCCGGGTGTTCGCCGAGACGCGGCTTCGCCGGGGCGCCTACGGCCAGCGGTACGACAACGGCCGCCGGAACGACGGGAAACAGGTCCGCCAACTGGCCTATCCCGACGCCTCCACCTGGAAGGGCCCTGATACCCATTGGCACGCCCCCGGCATGATCCGCATCAAGCTCCCTTGGGGCGGCACCAACGCCGGGCAATTGGAGACCATGGCCGACCTCGCTGAGGAATATTCCGACGGCGTCGCCCACATCACCACCCGCCAGGACTTCCAGCTCCATTTCGTCCATATCGAGGACACGCCCGACCTGATGCGCCGTTTGGCGGCTTGCGGCATCACCAGTCGGGAGGCCTGCGGCAACTCGGTTCGCAACGTGACGGCATGCCCCCTGGCGGGCGTCTGCGCCGGCGAGACCTTCGATGTGACCCCCTACGCCGAGGCCATCTTCCGTTTCCTCCTCGGGCACCCTGACGCACAGGATTTCGGCCGCAAGTTCAAGGTGGCCTTCTCGGGCTGCGAGAACGAGGGTTGCGGCCTCGTGATGATGCACGACATGGGCTTCATCGCGAAGGTCCGGGACGGGAAACGAGGCTTCGACGCCTACGTGGGCGGCGGGCTCGGCCCCGTGCCCTACCAAGCTAAAAAACTCCTGGAATTCGTGGACCCGGACGAGATCCTCCCCTTGACCCAGGCTGTGGCCCGGGTCTTCGGCCGGTTGGGCGAGAAGAAGAACCGGGGCGCGGCCCGCATCAAGTTCCTCGTGGCCAAGCTGGGCATCGACGAGTTCCGCCGCCTGGTCCTGGAGGAGCGGAAAACCCTCCCGGCGGACCCCCGGTGGGTGGGCCTGCCGGCCGCCCAATTGAATAAGAAGGAATCCCCCCTCCGGGTTTCCGGAACCCTGCCCCCCTCGCTGCCGGAGGGTTTCCTCGATTTCGCCCGCCAGAACGTAAGGGGCCAGGCCCAGGCCGGATATTCCACGGTGGCGGTCCAGGTGCCCCTGGGGGACCTGACCAGCTCCCAACTCCGCGCGTTGGCCGAAATGACCCGCAAGTACACGAAAGACACGGTGCGCACCACCGTCGAGCAGAACCTGCTGTTCCGTTGGATCGCCCAGTCGGACCTGCCGGCCCTCTACTCCGATTTGAGGGCCGTCGGCCTGGCGGCCCCCAACGCCGGGACGATCTCGGACATCACCTCCTGCCCCGGGACGGACACCTGCAAGTTGGGAATCGCCGCCTCCCGGGGCCTGGGGCGCCGACTCTCGGAACAGATGGACGCGAAGCTCCAAACCCTGCCTCCCGAGGTCCGGAACCTGAAGATCAAGGTGTCGGGTTGCCCCAACTCCTGCGGCCAGCATCCCCTCTCGGACTTGGGCTTCTTCGGGGTGTCCCGCAAAGCCGGCGGTTACGCGGTGCCGCATTTCCAGGTGGTGTTGGGGGGCCAATGGGAGAATAACGGGGGGGCCTACGGCCAGGCCGTGATCGCGGTGCCCTCCAAGCGGATTCCCCAGGTGGTGGACCGCCTCCTTGGGTGGTTCACCTCGGACCGCCAAGACGGCGAGTCCTTCGGCGGGTTCGTGAAGCGGGTGGGGAAGGTGGAGACCAAAAACCGCCTCCAAGACCTGGCGGTGGTGCCCAGTCACGACGTTGAGCCGGACCTTTACCAGGACTGGGGAGATCCCCGGGAGTTCACCATCGGTGACATCGGCAAGGGGGAATGCGCCGGGGAAGTGGTGACCCCCTCCGAGTTCTCGGTGACCGCCGCCGAGAGCGAGATCTTCGAGGCCCAGGTGGCCCTCGACGGGGGCAACCAGAAGGGGGCTGTCGGTTTGGCCTACCAGGCCATGATCCACTCCGCGGAGGCCTGCGTGAGGAGCCGCCTGCGGGAATACGTGGGCGGAGCCGACGAGACCGTTTCGAAGTTCCGCGCGCTCTTCCATGAGACGGGGGACTTCGCCAAGCACGCCACCAGCGCCCAGTTCGCGGGCCACTTCTTCAGGCACCACGAACAGAAGCTGGAAAACCCCGACCGCGATGAGGCGGGGAGGCGGGTGCAGGAAGCCCAGCTGTTCCTCGAGGCGGTCCAGACGTTCCTCAACGCCTGAACTGAAGTTCTCGATTTTAAATTTTGAGTTTTAAGCCGACTTAAAATTTAAAACTCAAAACTGCTTTTGAAGGGGACTTAAATGGATTTGACCAAGCTCGGCGTGAAGATCCTGGCCTCGAAGGGACAGGCCCTGCCCCTTCGGGACCTGATCCCCCATTTCCATAAGATCATCCAGGACCAACTCCTGCCGGGCCTCCTGTTGATCGACGTGGCCGAATACACCCATATGCACCAGGGCCCCGGGATCCTCTTGATCGCCCATGAGGCCAACGTGAGCCTGGATGAGGAGGGCGGCCGACGGGGACTGCTGGTGACCCTCAAGAGGCCCCCACAACCCGATGCCGCAGCGGCCCTCGAGTTCGCCTTCGGGACGGCCCAACAGGCCGCCGCCCTGTTGGAGAAGGCCACCGCGGGGAAACTCCAGTTCGACTTGGGGCATTTTGAGATTTTCCTGAATGACCGTTTAGCGGCCCCCAACGATGAGGCCCACCGGGGTGAATTTCGGAAGGCCCTGGAGCCACTCCTGGCGGTGAAGGTGCCCGGCAAATCCTACGCCTGGAACCCTGAGATGGACCCATGTCGCCGCTGCGGATTCACGCTGGGTTGAGGGCGCCATTTCCACAGCCACTAGACGGGTGTGGGAGGATCCGATTGATTTCGGACATGTTCAATTCAGGTAAATCCGCTGATAATGGGCCGTCGGTATGAAAGGAAACACCACCATGGTCCAAAGCCTCCTGCTCGCCAAGATATTGGTCTCGCTTCTGGTTTGCTTCCTGACCCTGGCCGTCTTCAGGGGCCCCTTCGAGGACCTGGCGATCAAGGCCCTCACCCTCGATTTCTGGAACGCCTGGAAAACCCTGATCTACCTCTCGGTCTATGTCATGGGGCTGTCGAGGGGCGTGCTGGTGGACGAGTTGGAGCGGTTCACCCGCTTCGCCAGGACCAAGAAGGACCGGTCGGACGACATGTCCCGGGACGAGTGGATCTTGGAAGTCACCAAGACCGTCATTGAGAGCCTGAAAGCCATCGCCTTGATGCTCCTGCTGTTCCTGGCGGTGGCCTCGATCATCCTCCTGATCCGGATGAAGTTCTCCGTCTGATCTCCCGGCCCATATTCCCTCCCATTCCGGTGTCCCGCCGGGAAGCGCTTTGACGTCCCCGAGGTTCCGAATAATTCCGACTGGATTCAGGGAATAAAACCCTTGAGGGTGGTCTAAAAGTTGTAGCGCGGATCTCTGATGCGCACTCTCGTAGGGGCTCTGCCTCTATGTGCCCCGAGGCAACACCTCAATCCGGTTTTAGTCCAAGTTGGGGAGGACACCATGCTCGACGACCAACTCCGCGAAATCCTCCGGTCCATTGCCGACGAAATCGCCTCCGACGCTGAAGGACAAATCGACAAGAAATAACCGTCGTTTGGATCCTAAACGCAAAAGGCCCCTGGGGAACCCCGGGGGCCTTTTGCGTTTTAGGGGTCGTCTTTATCCCCCGTAGTTCCAGCCGGTGGTCGAAAGCAGAAGGATCCCCTTACCTTCGCCTTTCGCGGCCTCCAGACATTCGGCCACCACCACGCCATGGTCGCCCTTCTCCACCGCCGACAGGACCCGGCACTCCAGGTGGCCCGCCATGTCGGGGAAGACGGGGAACCGGAAGGTGGGGCTCGGCTGGAAGGGCACCCCGGCCAGGGTGAATCCCTCAGGTTCCACGTGCTTGAAGAACTTCTGCGCCAGGTCCTTCTGGCCCTCCCCCAAAAAGTTGAGGACGAAGCACTGGGCGGCCTGGACGGCATGGTAGGTGGCGGAATCGCGCTTCAGGCAGATCGCCACCAAGGGCGGCTCAAAGGAGGCCTGGGTCGCCCAAGTGACCGTGGAGGCGACCGTTTGGCCATGGGCCTGGCAGGTGATCACGTACACCGCGTGGGGGATCTGGCGGAGAAGGTGTTTCTTGGCTTCGGCGTCCATGGGGCCTCCGGGGGAATGGAAGATTCTATGACAAGCGGCGGTCGGCTGTCAGTGGTCGGCCGTCGGCTAAACCCTCATGACGGCGGAAACAAATGTATTTGGGGGTATTCCGGCTTTGAGTTGACCGCCAGCCGGTGCTGTTCGTTTTCTGCATTTATGCCAACCGCCGAGAGCTGACCGCTGACAGCTGCCGTCAAAACGCCTGCCCCACGTTCAAATAGATCACCTGCCGCTTTTCGCCCGGGCGCGGGTTCACGATGAACCCTTGGTCCGCCCGGAGCACGCCCAACTTGGTCGTGAGGCGGAGGCCCCAGCCCCCGGTGGTGCGGATGTCCCCCCAACGGATCTTGTCGAGGTTGGGGAAGATGTTGCCCGCGTCGAAGAACCCCACGACCCCCAACCATTTCCAGACCCTCTGGCGCAGTTCCGCGGCGTTCAACACCAGCTCGAACTGGCCGCCGAGGGGGACGCGCTGCGGGTCCAGCGGGCCCGCGCCCTGGTAGGGGAACCCCCGAAGGGCGTTGGACCCGCCGGCGTAGAAGAGCTCGCTCAAGGGGATCGGGTTCAGGCTCCGGTAGTTCCCGACCCAACCGACCTGGGCCGCGGTGCCGATGACCGTGGAGGAGGTGACGGGATGGAACCACTTGAAGGCCCCCGTGGCCTTGAAGAAGGTGTCCGACCCATGGAGGAACGACCCGGACATCTCGGCGGAGGCGTTGAGGTAAAGGCCGCGCTGGGTGCTCACGAAGTTGTCCCGTTCGTCCAATAAGAGGGAAAGGCCGAAGGACCGGATGAAGTTCAGGGAGATGTCGGGCGCCGGCACCACCACCACCGAGGAAAGGAAGGCGTTCTCGTGCCGGTAGGTCAGTTGGACCTGGGAGATCGAGGACAGGTGGCGGCCGAAGGAGAAGAGGCCGCCCCCGGTGCGGAGGGAATAGCCCGGCTGGTTCTGGATCTCGCCGAAAAGGTTCAGGCTGGTGAACCAGGGCACCCCGAGGGTCCAGGGGACGGTGTAGGTCCCGTCGAGCCTTTGGAGCAGGCGGCTGGCCGTGGCCGTGACGGTGAACTGGCGGGCGCGCCCGAACAGGTTGATGTTCGAGAAGGTGGCCTTGCCCCGGAGGTGCTCCTCGGTGCTCCAGCCGGTGCTGAGGTCGAGTTCCTTCGGCTTGTTTTCCCGGACCTCCAGCGCCAGGACGCGGGACCCCTCCGGTGCGGGGGAAGGCGCGGTGACCGGCCGCGCGTAGACGGTTTGGAAGATTCCGGTGAGGTAGAGCCGTTGTTGGGCTTTTTCCACCTGGTTCCACTTGAGCGCTTCGCCCGGTCGGATCCTGAATTCCCTCCGCACGACCCAGTCCCGGGACCGGGTGAGACCCGACAGGGTGATGCCCCAAAGGCGGCAGAGGGGACCCTCGGAGATCTTGAAGACCAGCACCGGGTCTGTCTTCGGCGGTTCCCACCGGTTCTCGGGGAGGATCACGGCTTCCAGGTAACCTTCATTAAGGTAGGCCTGGGACAGGTTCCGGATGGCCGATTCCACCTGGTCCCGGTCCAATGGTTCACCGGTTTTCAACCCGGACAACCCCAAAATCTTCTTCGCCGTGAAGGCGTGGATGCCCTCGAACCGGATGGCGCCGATCCGGCTTTCGGGCCCCTCATAGACCCAGACGGTCAGGTCGGCCTTCCGGCCGTCCTTCGAGACCGTGACCTCCTTGTCCTCCACGCCCGCCTGGAGGAATCCACGTCGGTGGTAAAAATCGGCCAGGCGGACCAGGTCCTTTTCCAGGACGTCGGGAAGGTATTCCGTCTTGTGGAAGAGCCCGGAAGGTTGGGTGAGGCAGACCTTCCGGAGGGTCCCGTCGGAAAAGGCCTCGTTCCCCTCGAACGTCAAGGAACCGACCCGGAGGTTCCGGGAGGCGACCAGGACCGCGCGGGCCGGGAGGGCGGGCCATAAAAAGAGGAGGCAAAGCAGGACCGCTTTAACCGGAAGGCCTAATGCGCCCCCGGCAAATGCGGATTCCCCGTCGGCGCCGTTCCCATCTTCGCCTTCGGTTACGCCGGGCAAGTCGTCCCCTCCCTCGGAATGACCGCGCATCTTGGAGCATGGGAAATTCAGGGATCGCCCAACCCGGGCCATTGTGTCGTTGGGGTTCATTTTCCGCCCCCTCACCATTGTTTTGGGCATCCGCGGGCAGGGCCCGCGCGGGGAAATGAGGGCGGCCCCCATTTCATGGACCCAGGACAAACCGTCCTGTTGAGGATTCGGTGAAGGGGGCCGGGTCATTTGAAGAGCATCCGATAGCTGAGGTCGAGGCTGGAGGCGCCCGTTTGGCCGGCCTGGGTGACCACGGAGAACCGGTTGGATAGGTAATAACCGACCTTGACCGATTGGTTGAGGTCCCGGCCCGCTGAAGTGCTGTAGGTCACGCTGATCCGGTCGCTGACCCGGGTGGTGGCGCTGATTCGTGGATCGGTGGTGGACGCGCCCCCGGCCCCCCAGAGGTTGCCCTCCACGCTGAGGTCCTCCAAACCGATGATCCGCCCGACCTTCCGGGCGGAATAGTCCGCCAGGGTGTTCGTCGTGAAGGACCCCGCCCGGCTGACGATCTGGTCCCCGGCGGCGGGCCCCCCGGGGTTCCTCACGAGGATCTGGTTGCGGGTGGCTCCCAGGGTGAGGAGCGAGACGATGTCGGCGGAGTCCAGCACGGGGTCGGAGATGAGGTTGAGCCTCATCTGGTCCAGTGGACCGTCGATGGACAGGACGACGGAGTAGTCCAAGGGCGTTCCCGTGAGGCCGTAGGACCGGACGGTGGTTTCCGCCAAAAGGTGAAGAAGGGGGTTTACCTGGGTGGCGTCGTTGAACTGCGCCGACCCCTCGGCCACGTTGAACTTCCGGTCGAGGTAGAAGACCTTGCCGCCCAGGGCCTGGAACTGGCCCAGCAGGGTCGGGGCGGCCCAGGTGCCGGCCAGGGCGGCGTCGGCGTCCACCTCGATCCGTCCCCAGTTGTTGTCGAGGTAGGCGTCATGGGTCCCCCGGAAGCGGACCGAAAACCGCGTTTGGGCCAGGAAAGGCGGCAGGTCCGGCGGGGAGGAAGGCTCCGAAACCGCGAAGTCCTTCTGCCATTTCGCGGAGGCCAGATCCAGGTCGCCCTCCAGGAGGTACCCTCCCTCGGAGGATTTCCAGGATGCCCGCCCGGTATCGATGGTCCCGGACAGGAGGTGGGGCAGGTCGACCTTGACCTTGGCGAAGTTCGCCTCGACCCCGAAATCCTCCTGACCCTGGCCCCAGTCCCACCCGCCTTGGAGGGTGACGGGGCCCCCGTTGAACAGGAGCTTGGATTCCGCCAAGTCAAGCCGTTGCCCGTTGAACGCCGCCGTGAGGTTTCCTTGGGTGATTTTCGCGTTGAGGATCGGGAGAAAGAACGAGAGGTCCTCCACGGTGAGGGGACCGTTCAACCGGGGGGAAGAAGGGGTTCCCGAGATCTTGAACCGCCCGGTGAGTTCCCCACCCATGCCGGAAAAGAAAGGGAGGAAGGGTTCCAACGCCTGGGCGGGAAGTTTCGCCAGGCCGACCTGGAGTTCCAACCGATCCGGGGCGAAGGTGCCCGAGGCCGTCGCGGCTTCCCGGCGGTCCGCCAGGAGCGTGAGGCCCCATTTCCTCTCCGAACGGGACCCTGGTAGGTTCGCCGATCCCTTGAGCTCCAAGGCGAGGCCGTGGACGGTTCCCTGGAGCTTCTGGAGGACCAACCGGGACTTATCCAACAAGACCACGGCTTGGAGGTTCTCCACCGGAGCCGTGTCCCGTTGGGCCTGCCAGGCGCCGTCCCTCAGGGTGACCCCCCCGGAGACCTCAAGCGGGCCGGGATGGGGAACCCCGGGCTCGCGTTGGAGGACCAAGCGGACACCCAGGAGGCCTTCGGCTTGGGCCGCGGAGGGGGCCAAGGCCCAGACCTTGTCCAGCTTGAGGCTGTCGGCTTGGGCCTCCAAACGGAAGCCCCCGGAGTCCTGGAGGGCCCATTTCAGTTCCAGGTTTTCCGACCGGCCGGGCCCCAGCTTCTCCAACGGGATCAGGCGGTCGAAACCCGCGTCGTTCCGTCCCTTGCGTTTGTTGGTCTTGACCTCCAGGAAGGAGAGCGTGAGGGAACCCGTCCGTTTTTTCAGGGAGTGGCTCCCGACGGCTTGGGCCACCACAAAATCCCGCTGGCCCTTGAAGAGGTCCAGCTTGAGTTCACCCCGGTGGATCGTGGCCCGCAGGGCCGCCCGGTCCAGCTTGATCCCGCCGAAGCCGGGCCGGGTGAAATCAACCCGCAGGGAGGCTTCGGGTCCGGACAAGGGCCCATCCAACTCGGCGTGGTAACGGAAGCCCCCGGACCAGGACTTGAGCCCCAAAAGCGGATGGTCGGGATCGGGGGAACGGAGGGCGCCGTCGACCTGGACCTTGCGGAACGTGACGCCCGCGGTCCCGAGGAGGAGGCCGCCGGACAGGCTGTCCACCGGGAAACCGTCCAACCGGACGTTGTCGCCCGACAGGACCAAGTCCGCCTCAGGGCGGGAAAAGGATCCCCGGATGTCGCCGGTGGCGGCCAAACGGCCCGTGGCGTTCGGGATCCCCAGGAGGCCGGCCGGCGGCCCGGGATCCGCGATGGACCCGGTGAAAAGCCCGCTCCACCGGTCGGCCCGGTCCAAGCTGGCCCTCAGCAGGATCTCGTTGGGGCCTTGGGAAGCGGAAAGGGCCAAGCGGCCTTGGGCGAGGGACCAGTCGGCGTTCAAGGTGAACAGGGGATCACCGCCGAGGGTTTGGTCGTCCAGGGTGAGGCGTCCCCTTGAGGTGAGGCTGTGGGGTTTCGAGACCAAACCGTCGAGGTCGGCGTCGAAGGAGAGCCGACCCTCAAAGGGTGTTTTTTTCCCGAGCGCGAAGGCCGCCAAGGTCCCCGCGTCGGCGTCCGCCAGGGCGAGGTGGAATTTCCTCATGACCCCGCCCGGGTAGAGTGTGCCTTGGGCCGAGAGCTTCCCGCCGAAGAGGGTGAGGGCCAGGCGCTCCAACTCGATCTTCTCCGGTGACCAGACGGCCTCAACCCGGCCCTGGTCCTGGCCATCCACCACGGCCCCCCGTTGGTTTTGGAGGCGGACCTGGGTGAGGTCCATCGAGGCTTTCCATCCGGCGCCGGTTTTCTCCAAGGATCCCCCGGGTCCCTCGATCGCGGCCCGGAGGCCGGTGGCCTCATTGTCGTACCGGACCTTGAAACGGGCCAACTCCACCTTTTGGAGGTCGACCTGGAACCCCGAGCCCTTGGGCTTCGGGGCCTGGGATGGGGACCCCGGGCTCTTGCGGAGGAACGGCCACTCCCAGGTGCCGTCCTCCTGGCGCCGGAGCACCGCGTCGAGGTCCTCCACCCGGACATTGCGCACAAACCACCGTTTCGACAGGAAGGCGAGGGGCTGGTAATCCACCCGGCCCACGGAGAAACGGACGAAGGGGTCGGGGTGGTCCGGTGGGCCCGCTTCCAACCGCACGTCCCGGAGGACCAGGCGGCTCAAGAGGTCGGTCTCGATGGACCCGATTTTGACCCGGGTCCGAAGCGCCGAGGAGAGGGATTCCTCGGCCCAGCCCTTCAGGAGCCTCTCGCCCGGGGGCGTGGTGAGGAACCCTAAAAATGCCGCCAAGAGGGCAACCAACAAGAGGAGGGCATACCCCAGCCGTCGAAGGGCTTTGCGGTGGGATCGTTTGGGGGGGTCGGCCATGTCCGTGACTTCCGTTGGTGTCCGCGCATTATCCTTTCTTTGGGACCTCCCTTGGGGGGTTTTCGGTCCAACGTCCCCCGGGGGATGGGCTGGGCCGTTGGGGCCCCGCGCCGCCTTCTTTTCGGTCCCGGCGGGTGTTGTGAAAGGGCCCTGAAGGTGTATCATCCCGGCTTCCAGGACCGGCCCGGGGCCCCCCAGCCTCCCATTTTGATTCCCTTGAGGATTTCATGATTTCCGTCTCCAACCTCACCCTTCGCTTCGGCAAGAAGGCGCTCTTCGACGACGTCACGTTGAAGTTCAAGCCCGGCTACTGCTACGGCATCATCGGCGCCAACGGCTCCGGCAAATCCACCTTCCTGAAGGTCCTCTCCGGGCAGATGGCCGCCGACGAGGGGAAGATCGACCTCGACCGCGGCGTCAAGATGGGGATGCTGAAGCAGGACCAGTACGCCTACGACGAGATGAAGATCATCGACACGGTCCTGATGGGCCGGGAAGACCTCTGGAAGCTCCAGGAGGAGCGGGACCGGCTGTACGCCAAGGCCAACCTCACCGACGCCGAGGGCCACAAGATCGCCGAGCTGGAGGACGAGTTCGCCGCCAAGAACGGCTACGCCATCACGGCGGGGGCCGGGGAATTCCTCGAAAACCTGGGCATCGAGTCGTCCAAGCACGAATGGCAGATGAAGCAGTTGGCCGGGGGTTGGAAGCTGCGGGTGCTGCTGGCCCAGATCCTCTACGCCTCGCCGGACCTCATGCTCCTCGACGAGCCGACCAACCACCTGGATATCCGGAGCATCAAGTGGCTGGAGGACTACCTCAACGCCTTCGAGGGCACCATCCTGGTGGTGTCGCACGACCGTCACTTCCTCAACAACATCTGCACCCACATGGCCGACGTGGACCGCCAGAAGATCACCATCTACCCGGGAAACTACGACTACTTCAAGATGGCCAGCGACCAGGTGCTGGGGGCCCGATTGGCCGAGAACGAGCGCAAGGAAAAGCGCATCGGGGAGCTGAAGGCCTTCATCGCCCGGTTCAGCGCCAACGCCTCCAAGAGCGCCCAGGCCACCAGCCGCGCCCGGCTTCTCGAGAAGATCGAGCTCGAGGAGATCGTCCCCTCCAGCCGGATGTACCCCAAGCTGGCCTTCAAGGCCAAGGACCCCCTCGGCAAGGACGTGCTGGAGGTCCGCAGCATCTCCAAGTCCTACGGCGACCTGAAGGTCATCAAGCGGATGAGCTTCCTGGTGGGCCAGGGCGAGCGCGTGGCCATCCTGGGGCCCAACGGCTTCGGCAAGACCACGCTCCTCAAGAGCCTGATCGGCGCCTACAACCCCGAGGGCGGCAAGGGCGAGTACATCCGCAAGTGGGGACATCCCATCGACGAGGGCGAGATCAAATGGGGCAAGTCGGTCAGGCTGTCCTACATGCCGCAGGACGCCAAGGAGGAGCTGCAGGAGGAAATGAGCGGCGCCGAGTGGCTCAAGCAATTCGCGCCCTACGAGGATATCCAGTTCATCCGGGGCATCCTCGGCCGGATGCTCTTCACGGGCGAGGAACAGGATAAGAAGGTGACGGTCCTGTCCGGGGGCGAGTGCCAGCGACTCATGCTCAGCCGCATGATGATGATGGGCGGCAACACCCTGCTGTTGGACGAGCCCACGAACCACATGGACCTGGAGTCCATCGAGTCGCTCTCGAACGCCCTCGCGGAGTACCCGGGGACGGTGCTCTTCACCACCCACGACCAGGACCTCATCGACAAGGTGGCCACCCGAATCGTGGAACTGAAGGCCGACGGGGAGTGGAACGACTTCCCGGGCACCTTCAAGGACTACCAGGAATGGCAGGAGCGGGAAGTGAAGAAGGGGAAGAAGTCGGGAAAAAAATAAGAACGACAGCAGGTGGAACCGCGCTATTTGCGCGGCACATGCCAAGCATGTGACTCGGCTCGTGGCCTCGGCACCGCAAGCGGTTAGCGGTTGGCGGTTAGCCACGGCACAACCCAAAGTAGGCAAAGCCTGGAATGTAGAGACGACAAACTTGGAAAGACCATTCCGGGGCTTAAATACCCTGGCGGCAGTCGAGGGAAGCTTTTCAGGCGGGTTAAAGGCGGTTAGGATAGGCGGCACGAAAGGACGGTGGAGATTCATGGCGGACAAGAAAAAGGCGAAATCCGATGCCCCGGCGAAAGCCCTGGGCAGCGAGGGCTGGCAGGAACGGCTCAAGTCCTTGGGACGCAACGACGAGTGCTCCTGTGGGTCCAAGAAGAAATATAAGAAGTGCCACCTGAGGATCGACGAAGAGGCCCAAAGCGCCGAGATGGCCAAGACGAACGCGGCGGCCAAGGCCAAGGCCGAGAAGGAAGCGGAAGAACACGAGAAGGAACATGGGCACGACCACGCCCACGATCATGACCATCCCCATGAAACCGACCACGGCCACGACCAGCAGAAGCCGCACGGTTACGCCCCGAACGCCGCGGTGAAGCCCCCTACGGTGTCGGTGAAGCAGGTCAGCGCTCCGCGCAAGGTGGGAAGCGGGGGCTGAAAATCGCTGATGGGGGATAGCGGGTAGCGGATGGCCAAGCAATAAAAAAAACGCCCCGGCGGGGAACCGCCGGGGCGTTTTTTTTTATCCCTCTCCCCTTGAGGGAGAGGGTTGGGTGAGGGGTACTTACTGGTGTGGCTGGTTTCTGGGTCGGCGTTGAAGACGCGGGTTTATAAATGCAGTTCAACCCACCGTAAAAACCTCGCCGGGTCCTGCAAATACATCACCTCGGCGTGCTCGCCGCCCTTCCGCAAGGTCCAACTCCGCTTCCCGGCCAAGCCGCGATGGATCTCCCGGCTCAAAGACGGGAACACCAAATGGTCCCGTTCGCCCGCCAAGATATGGGCGGGGCACCGGATTTGGGCCGCCAGTTCCCGGCCCGGGGGTTTGGGCCGGAAGGGGTGGCCGTAGCGGAAGAAGACGTTGGGCCGGGTCCGGAGCCGGACGGTCCAAAGCTTCCAATCCTTCGAGACGTGGAGGGCCTGCCGCCAAGCGCCGCCGGACCCCAGGACATCCTCGAAAACCGACGGGGGAGATACCATCAACAGTCGGTCCACGAACTGGGGCCAGGCGGCCGCGGCCCTCAGGCAGTGGTAACCGCCCATGGAACAGCCGACCAGGACCGTTTGTTTTCCCCGACGGCGTCCCCATTCCAGGAGCGGTTCCAGGTCCAGGTATTCCTTCCAGCCGAAGCCGTAACGGCCCCCGCTTCCGCCGGTCCCCCGGTGGTCCAACGCCGCGACTTCCCCGAAGTCCGTGAGGCCCTGGGCCAGTTGGCGCATCACGGGAGTGTTCCGGTGTTGGGCGAACCCGGGGGAGAGGATGACCAGGCGACCGGAATTCGCGGAGGGGGAGAGGGTCACGGCGATGGAAACCCCGTCACTAGTCGGGAAGGTCTTCGACAGGCCGGGGCTTATATCCATTTCAAACATCATATCCAAGGAAACATTTGAAACACATGGACCACAGAGACCGAAGGAATAACTTGAAGCGGAAAATCTTCATAAGATTTTATTTAGCCGTCCCAGTGTCCCTGTGGTGGATATTGGTTCCGGTCAGGTGAAGTGGAGGGTGAGCTTGCCGAGGGCCGCGCGCTTCTCGTCGTCCGTCAACACCCGGTCCAGTTCGGGGAAGAGGAAGATCTCCTCACGCTTGAAGTGGTGCTCCAAGAGTTCCTTGAACCGGGCCTCGTCGTCGAACAAGGCGATCGTCGCCGACTTGGCGTCCACGGACTTCGGCAGGCCCTCCACCTTCTGCCAGATCCGGGCCAGGAACAACCGGACCTTCTCGTGCTCGCCGGTGAAGTTCCGCGAATCCCCCCCGGGGGACGGATGGCAACGGTCCTTATAGGGCGGGACCAGGACGTTGTCCTCCTCGAAGGCATGGGTCTCCAGGGCGTCCATGACCTCCAAAAACCGTTCGCGGGCCAGGGGCAGGTCGCCCGCCAAAAGCGCGAGCTGGTGGCGGGCCATGACGGTCCGAAGTTCCTGGTGGGTTTGTTGGAGGACGGCGATTGAAAGTTCTTCCATTTGGGTATCCATTTCAGCAATATACCTTCCGGTGGCGGGCGCGGAACTTGACAGCCGTCACATACGCTTCGGACCCCTCCCAGTACATTCGGGTTCCACTAAACACACAGGAAGGCCTTCCGGTGTCGAAAAACAAAGTCATCGTGGCGGGCGGCGGCCTCATGGGCCTCGCGACGGCCTGGTTCCTCCATCGCCGGGGGGTTTCGGTCGAGATCTATGACCGCCGTCCCGCCGGACAGGAAGCATCCGCCGCCGGGGCGGGGATGCTGCCCCTTCACAGCGTGGCCTTTGACCCGCCGGCCCTGTTTGAGCTCAGCCGTTACTCCTATGGGCTTTACCCCGACTGGATCCGTGAGATCCAGAAGGCCTCGGGGATGGACCCTGAATGGATGGAGTCCGGTTCCCTGGGGCTTTTGTTCAACGAGCGGGAGGAAACCACCGCCCGAAACTTGGGGGGAAAGCTCGAGGAACTGGGACTGAAGGTCGAGTGGATCACCGGTTCCGAGGCGCGGAAAAAGGAGCCGGTCATCTCCCCCGACGTCCGGTCGGCCCTTCGCCTGCCCGACGCGGTCCAGATCCGGCCGGTCCGGCTATGCCGGTCCCTCATTGAGGCCCTCCGGGTCGAGGGGGTGCCGATCCACACCCATGAGGCGATCGAGGAAATCCTGGTGGAGGGAGGCCGGGTCCGGGGCGTCCGGACCTGCGTGGGCCGCATCGAATCCGAACGGGTGGTGGTGGCGGCCGGGGCCTGGTCGGCGGACCTCCTCAAGCCGCTCGGTTGGGACTTTCCGGTCTATCCCCTCAAGGGCCAGGTACTCCTCTTGAATGGACCCTCGGGCCGGTTGAAGCACATCCTCTTCGCCTCGGGCTACTACATCGTGCCGCGCCGGGATGGGGAACTTTACGTGGGGAGCACCCTGGAAAAAGTGGGGTTTGACCGGTCCGTGACCCCCGCGGCGCTGGAAGCCCTCACCGCCGCCGCCCGGCAAATGGTTCCGGGTTTGGAACCGTTGAAGGTATCGGGAATGTTCTCCGGGTTCCGCCCGGGTTCAGTGGACGGCCATCCGACCTTGGGCCCGCTGCCGGGCGTGGAGGGTTTGTTTTTGGCGGCGGGTCACCACACCCATGGTCACCTTTTGGCTCCGGCCTCAGGACGCTTGATCGCCCAGGCGGTCATGG
>Ga0265338_10003880_pt1 | contig 20690 bp, 9 predicted proteins | sample 42126metaG_FD_193579 | JGI IMG/M metagenome (GOLD analysis project Ga0265338, IMG submission 193579) | Rhizosphere microbial communities from Carex aquatilis grown in University of Washington, Seatle, WA, United States - 4-21-26 metaG | ecosystem: Host-associated > Plants > Roots > Rhizosphere >...
CCCCAACGGCATCCCCACCGGCACCGGGAGCTGTGGTCCTGCCAGTCCGGCCTCGTCCAAGGCGGTGACTTTGCTGCAGCAGTCGCTGGACAAGAATCCCGCCTATGCGCCCGTGCGCACGGCCCTGGCGGTGCTCATGACCTGCAACGGCAACGGCACCCAGGCGGAGCAGGTGGCGGCGGGCGGCAAAGCCGCCGGTATCGCCGTGAAGCTCGCCGTGGTCGACGCCGCGCTGCTCTATGCCCACGGCGATGCCACGGCTGCGGTGCAGGTGCTGAAGAGCAATGCGCCGGCCAAGGCCGACCATGGCTACGACGAACTCCTGGCAGACCTCACCGCCGCCGCGGAGTAAGCCTAAGCCCCTGTAGCGGCAGGCAATCCGGTCGCTTCGGGGCCTGATTTTCCTTGACAGCGGGGCGTCCGACGGGGAAAATGCCGCCTCTTCGGCTTGGGGCTATAGCTCAGCTGGGAGAGCGCTTGCATGGCATGCAAGAGGTCGTCGGTTCGATCCCGACTAGCTCCACCAAGCTTATATATAGAGGGCGTCCGTAAGGGCGCCCTTTACGCTTACGTAGAGAGGTTCCGTCCCCATCGTCTAGAGGCCTAGGACATAGCCCTTTCACGGCTGTAACTGGGGTTCGAATCCCCATGGGGACGCCAAAAAACAAAGCCCGGCTCAATGCCGGGCTTTGTTTTTTGACGGCGAGCTAGGGATGGCGAGACTGGAAAGCGCCAGGGATGGATGAGTCCTATGCCTTATCTATTTTCCATCTTCATCTTCCCAAATTTAAACTTCTTGTAAACGATCTCTCACCTCCCATTTTTGCCTTCCAGTTCTCATCCCGTCGTACTCCGTCCTGTGAAAATCGAAGCCATCACAAGAAGATGGAGTTCGACCATGGCCCGCAAGTATTCCAAAGGTGCAGGAAAGGACGTGGAGCGCGAGGTGCGCGCGTTCAAGAAGGGCAAATTGAAGAGCGGCAAGGGCGGGCGCGGCGGCAAGGTGAAGTCGCGCAAGCAGGCCATCGCCATCGGCCTGTCGGAGGCACGCAAGGAAGGCAAGAAGGTACCTAAGAAGAAGGTGGGGCGCAAGAAGAAGACCGGAAGCCGTAAGAAAAGACGCAGCGCGAGCAGGTGACCCACTATGGCCGCCAGACCCTATTGGAGCGGACAGATCCGCATCTCCCTCGTCTCTTTCGACGTCACCCTGCGCAGTGCGCTGAAGCGCGGCAGCCAGATACCCTTGCACCAGCTCGACCGGGAGAGCGGTGAACGCATCCACCACCTCAACGTCACCGAGAGCGGCAAGGAAGTGGCCTACGAAGACATCATCAAGGGCTACGACACCGGCCACGACAAGGATGTGTTACTGGAGCCGGAGGAGTTGGCGGCCATCAAGCTGCCATCCAGCAACGCGCTGGAGCTGGGTACATTCGTGGATCGCGCCGCCATCCCACCGGAGCGCTTCGAGCGGCCCTACTTCGTACTGCCGGCAGACAAGGACGCGGAGGAGATCTATGCGGTCATCCATCAGGCCCTGGCCAAGAGCGAGCGGGCCGGCATCGGCCAGATCACCCTGCGGGGCCGCGAAGAACTTTGCGCGGTGCTGGCGGCCGAGGAGGGCCTGATGTTGGCGACCTTGCGCTACGACCGGGAACTGGTGGAGGCCGAGGAAGTCTTCCCCGACCTATCCCGGAAGAAGCTCAAGAGCGACTACGTGGACCTGGCCAATCAGCTCATAGAGAAGAACGCGTCGACGCCGGACTTCGCCGGATTCCATGACCGGTATCACGAAGCGTTGCTCGAGCTCATCAAGGCCAAGGCGGCCCATCGCAAGCCGCACCTGCCTAAGGTGCCCAAGCAACCCGAGAAGGTGGTGGACTTCATGGATGCACTGCGGCGCAGCCTGGACAAGAAGGGCCACGCCGGTGGACGACGCCATGCATCCCAACGGCCGGCACGCAAGCGTCGGACCTCACGCTGATGCCCGCGCGCAAGCGTAAGCTCGCTTCCTATAGAGCCAAACGCGACTTCCACAGGACCGCGGAGCCCAGCGGCAAGGTAGGCCGCGCGGCGGGGCATTCCTATCTCATCCAGAAGCATGCCGCGCGGCGCCTGCACTACGACTTCCGCCTGGAGATGGGCGGGGTGCTGAAGAGTTGGGCGGTGACACGCGGCCCGAGCCTGGACCCCGCCGACAAGCGCCTGGCGGTGCATGTGGAGGACCATCCCCTGGCCTACGGGAAGTTCGAGGGCATCATCCCCCAGGGGGAATATGGCGGCGGCACCGTGATGCTCTGGGACCGGGGCAGTTGGACGCCGGTGGGCGATCCGGAATTCGGTTATGAGAAGGGCCATCTACAGTTCGAGCTGCACGGCGAGCGCCTCAAGGGCCTCTGGCATCTGGTGCGCATGGGCGGCAAGGCCGCCGGCAAGAAGAAGGAGAACTGGCTGCTCATCAAGGGCGACGATGAGTTCGCGGTTGCCGGTCATGGTGACCGGCTATTGGAAGGCGAGAAGACCAGCGTCAAGAGCGACCGCAGCATGGAGGAGATAGCAGGCAGCCATTCCCGCCGTTGGCATCCGGAACCGCGCGCCTCGCATAGGGTGGCGGCCAAGGGCCTGAGACGGCCTTCCGCGCGCCGCAGTCACGGGGTGCGCCTGCCTGGGTTCGTGAAACCCCAGCTGGCGACGCTCATGGAGCACCCTCCGAAGGGGGATGACTGGGTGCATGAGATCAAGTTCGACGGCTATCGCCTGCTGGCGCGGCTGGAGGATGGCGAGACGAAGCTCATCACCCGTGCCGAGAACGACTGGACCGGCAGGTTCAGTTCCATCGCAGCCGCCGTGGTCAAGCTGCCCGCCCGGGAGACGCTGCTGGATGGAGAAGTGGTATGCCAGGACCCGGATGGCAGCATGTCCTTCCATGGCTTGCAGCAGGCCTTGAGTGAAGGCCGCCAGGAGCGCCTGCATTACTACGTGTTCGATATCCTGTTCCTGGACGGGGAAGATCTGCGCGAGCGCCCGTTGCTGGAGCGCAAGCAGATCCTGAAGCGTCTGCTGCGGCGGGCGCCGGCACAGCTGCACTACAGCGAACACTACACCCAGCCCGGCGATCAGGTGCTGGAACATGCCTGCGGCATCGCCCTGGAAGGCATCGTCTCCAAGCGCGCCGATCGCCCCTACCATTCCGGCCGCGACATGCAATGGCTGAAGTCCAAGTGCATCCACGAACAAGAGGTGGTGATCGGTGGCTACACCACCCAACCCAAGCATCCCGGCACCCTGGGCGCCATCCTCGCCGGCTATTACAAGGATGGCAGACTCCTATATGCCGGCAAGGTCGGCACCGGTTTCAACCAGGACGATGCGCGGCGGGTGCTGAAGCGGCTCCAGGCCCTGACGCGCAAGACCAGATCATTCGAATCCGTACCCAGCGCAGCCAGCCGTAGCGCCCATTGGGTGAAGCCGGAATTGGTGGCGCAGGTGAACTTCGGCGAATGGACGGCTGATGGGCGCATGCGCCATCCTTCCTTCCAGGGCCTGCGCGAAGACAAGCCGGCGGAGGAGGTGATGCGTGAGCAAGCGAAGAGACCTCCCGTGACGGCACGACCGAAGCGGCGGACCATGCGGGCCGGCAAGAAGTCGGACGCAGGCAAGACTGAAGTGGCCGGGGTCCCGATCTCCCATCCGGACAAGGTCTTGTTCCCGGAAGCAGGCGTCACCAAGCGCATGCTCGCGGAGTATTACTTGAAGGTAGCGCCCCGCATGCTGCCCCATGTCGCGGAGCGGCCCATCAGCCTGATGCGCTGTCCCGGCGGACAGGGTCATAGCTGTTTCTTCCAGCGGCATGCGGGTGAGGGTGACTCACCCTTCATCCACCCTGTAGATGTGAGGATGAAGGGCAAGCATCCGCCCTACATGATGATCAAGGACGTGCAGGGCCTGATGGCGCTGGTGCAGTTGGATGCGCTGGAGATACACGTCTGGGGTTCCCAGGCGAAAGCTCCGGAAAAGCCGGATCGGCTGGTCTTCGATCTGGATCCGGCACCGGACGTGAAGTTCGGCGAGGTGAAGAAAGCGGCACTGGAACTGCGCGGCATGCTGGAGCAACTGAAGCTGGAGTCGTTCCTCAAGACCACCGGTGGCAAGGGCCTGCACCTGGTGGTCCCGTTCACCCCGGGCCCCTCCTGGGATGAGGTGAAGGATTTCTCGCGTACCATTTCCGCTGCCCTGGCCGACCATTTTCCCGAGCGCTTCACCATCAACAGCCGCAAGGACGTGCGCAAGGGCAGGATCTTCATCGACTATCTGCGCAACGGCTTGAGTGCCAGCGCCGTGGCTCCCTATTCCGTACGCGCCCGGGCCGGAGCCAGCGTCGCGGTGCCGCTGCGCTGGGAGGAGCTGTCCCGCCTCAAGTCCGCTGATCGCTTCGGCATCGCGGAGACACTCTGCCGCCTGCGCAGCGATCCCTGGGTCCGGCTCCCCAAGCTCAGGCAGAAACTCCCGCTCTAGGCAGGGCCCGCGGCGGCGGCATCCATGCTCTAATGGATGCACTCGGCCCCCAGGAAGTGGGACATGTCTCCCGTCACGCTGTTCCTCATCTGCCTCGCCGCCATCTTCCTCATCGGCACCTTCGGCGAGGTGGTGTTCACGCGCACCAAGGTCCCGGACGTGGTCTGGCTCATCGTGGTGGGGATACTCATCGGCCCGGTGCTGGGCATCGTCGGCCGCCAGACCCTCCTCAGCGTCGCCCCGTATTTCTCGGCCCTGACCCTGGTGCTGGTGCTGTTCGAGGGCGGTTCGCGCCTGGACCTGGTGCAGCTCTATCGCGCCGCCGCCCGTTCGGTGCTGCTGTCCATCCTGAGTTTCCTGTTCTCCGCCATCGCCGTCACGCTGGTCAGCCGTCTCATGGTGGAGGCAGGCCTCCTGCCCGGCAGCTGGGATTGGCACCAGGAACTCCTCATCGGCCTGATCGTGGGCGGCACCAGCCCCATCGTGATCATGGCGGCCATCGCCCGCGCCGGCGTGCCCCCCGAGGCTGCGAACCTCATCAGCCTGGAATCGGCCTTGAGCGACGTGCTCTGCATCGTGGCGGTCAGTTCCGTCATCGGTATATTCAAGAGCGGTGAGGTGGGTAACGGCCCCTGGCTGGATCTGGTGCGTTCTTTCGGGCTCGGTATCCTGCTGGGCGCCGCCGGTGGGATGCTGTGGCTGCTGCTCCTGGAGTGGCTCAAGGACAACGAGCACGCCTATCCCATCACGCTCTCGGCACTGCTGCTGCTGTATGTGATCGTGGAATCTGTGGGTGGCTCGGGTGCGCTCGGGGTGCTGTCGTTCGCGGTGGTAGTGGGTAATGCCAACCACATCGGCCGGCGCGTGAACATCACCCATGATCTCCGGCTGCACGACGATGTGCGCGGTTTCCACAGCCAGATGTTCTTCATCATCAAGTCGTTCTTCTTCACCTTCGTGGGTGCCATGCTGGGACCGCCCTGGGGCTTGGCCACCGCAGGCGCCATCCTGGCGGCGGTGCTGTTGGTGGCGCGTTACCCGGCGGCATGGCTCGCCATGACCAATTCCTCGCTGCAGCCGCGGTCGCGGCATATCGTGTTCATGAGCGTGCCGCGGGGCGTGGCCGCGGGTGTGCTCGCGACCCTGCCGATGGCGGCAGGCCTGCCCGGCATGGAGGACCTGTCCATCGTCGTGTTTGCCTGCGTGGTGGGCACCATCCTCATCTTCGCCGCGGGATTCCCCTTGGTGATGCGGAGTCGATCTGCGCCGGGTCCGGAAGTCTCCCAGCGGTGAGGTATCCGGGTTGCGGGTGGGGCGGCCGGCTGCTCTAATGACCGGCGCCATTCCCTGCTGGAGCCTCCCATGACCTGCCGTCTCCCGCTACTGGTCCTGCTGATCTCATCCCTGAGCTTCGCTGCGGCACCGGCCCTTGCGGACGCTGCCACGCCTGGTGACATGGGCAAGCTCTACGATCAGCTGCAATGGCGGCAGGTGGGACCTTTCCGCGGCGGCTGGTCCACCATGGCCGTGGGCGTGCCCGGCGAACCCAACGTTTTCTATTTCGGCGGCGCTGACGGCGGCATCTGGAAGACCATCGATGCCGGCCTCACCTGGAAGCCGCAGTTCCAGCAGGGAGGGTCCATATCCATCGGCGCCCTCGCGGTGGCACCTTCCAACCCCGACATCATATATATAGGTACCGGCCAGCCCGAGCAGGCCCGCTACGACGTGGTGGATGGCGACGGCGTGTACCGCTCCGACGATGGCGGCCAGACCTGGAAGTCCATCGGCCTCAAGGATACCCGCCACATCGGGCGCATCTGGGTGGATCCCAAGGATGCCGACGTGGTGGTGGTGGCGGCGCTGGGCCACGTGTTCGGCCCCAACGAAGAGCGCGGCGTGTTCCGCAGTGAGGATGGCGGGGCCCATTGGAACAAGGTGCTCTATGTGGATTCGGCTACCGGCGCCATCGATCTGGCGGTCGACCCTTCCACGCCCAGCGTGATGTACGCGGCCACCTGGCAGGGCCGCTCCTGGCCCTGGCTCTCATACTTCATGCCTCAGCGTGGCCCGGGCAGCGGCATCTGGAAGTCCACCGACGCCGGCAAGACTTGGACGCGCCTGGACGGCGGCGGCCTGCCGGGAGGTTCCCTCGGCCGCATCGGCCTCGCCACGGCGCCCGGTAGCGGAGGCCAGCGCGTCTACGCGCTCATCGAATCCTCCGACGAGGACAAGAGCGGCCTGTATCGTTCCGATGACGGCGGTTCCAGCTGGAAGTCCATGGGCAGCGCCGGCCTGGTGAGCGCCTATTTCGACCGCATCACCGTGGACCCCAAGGACCCGGATACGCTCTACGTCATGAACCGCTCCGTGGCCAAGTCCACCGACGGCGGCAAGAGCTTCAAGTGGTTCAAGGGCGCACCGGGCGGCGACGACTACCACTTCCTGTGGATCAATCCCCAGGATGGCCGCTACATGGTGGTGGCCAGCGACCAGGGCACGGCGGTGACGGTGGACGCGGGCAAGACCTGGTCCGAGTGGTACAACCAGCCCACCGGCCAGTTCTACCACGTGGCCACGGATAACCAGTTCCCCTACAACATCTACAGCGGCCAGCAGGACAGCGGCACCATCGAGACCGAGAGCAGCAGCGACTTCGGCGAGATCAGCTTCCGTGACTGGCACCCGGTGGGCGGCGACGAGCGCAGCTACGTGGTGCCGGATACCGCCGATCCCAACATCGTCTATGTGGGTGGCTTAGGCGGGCACATCTCTCGCTACGACAACCGCACCCACCAGGTGCAGAACATCACCGCCACGCCGCTGGCCGGCTACGCGCGCCGGCCCAGCACCGTGAAGGACCGCTACACCTGGTTCTATCCCGTGGTGGCGGACCCCCACAAGGGCGGTACGCTCTATGTGGGCTCCCAGTTCCTCTACAAGACCACCGACAGCGGCCTGCATTGGAAGCGTCTGGGCGGCGACCTCACCGGTCCCGATCCCAAGAAGGCCAGTGGTTGCGACGGCGACAAGTTCACCTACGAGCAGGCCCGCTACTGCGGTTTCGGCGCCATCTTCACCATCGCGCCTTCCCCGGTCCAGGAGCAGGTGCTCTGGGTGGGCACTGACGACGGCCTGGTGCAGCTCTCCCGCGACGGCGGCAAGCACTGGCAGGAGGTGACGCCCACCGGCATGCCGTTCTACGGCCGCGTGAACCAGGTGGAAGCCTCATCCCTGGATGCGGCCAGCGCCTACGTGGCCGTGGATATCCACCGCCAGGATAAGTTCCAACCCTTCATCTTCCGTACCCATGACTATGGCAAGACCTGGGACAGCATCATCACCGGCATCCCTGCCGACCAGTTCGTGTACGTGGTGCGCCAGGACCTGAAGGATCCGCAACTCCTGTATGCCGGCACCAACGCCGGCGTCTATGTGTCCTTCGACGACGGCGGCCACTGGCAGCCGTTGCAGGCCAACCTGCCCAATGTGCGGGTGCGCGACCTGAACCTGCGTAACGACGATCTCATCGCCGCCACCCATGGCCGCTCCATCTGGGTGCTGGATGACGTGTCACCGTTGCGGCATCTCGCTGTGTCGGTGGCGGATGAGCCGGCGCATCTCTTCACACCCGCCACGGCGGTGCGCGTGCGCCGCAATGAGAACAAGGACACACCGCTGCCCCATGAGGTGCCCGCAGGCGAGAACCCGCCGGAAGGCGCCATCCTGGACTACTGGCTGGGGCAGGGCGTCACGGGTCCGGTCAGCCTCGCCATCTACGATGCCCAGGGCAAGCTGGTGCGCAACTTCGCCAGCGATGCCCCGGCACCGGAACTGAGCACCGAGCCTTACTTCACAGATGAATGGCTGAGCGCACCGGAGAAGCTGCCGGGTACACCCGGAGCCCATCGCTTCGTGTGGGACCTGCGCTATCCGCGCCCGCCGGCCTTGGGGTATGACTACTCCATCGCCGCGGTGTTCGAGAAGGGCGGGGCCATCCTGCCCCAAGGTCCGCTGGCGCTGCCCGGCACTTACACCGTCAAGCTCACTGCCGGTGGCAAGACCGTGAGTGCGCCGCTCAAGGTCACCCTGGATCCGCGCGTACCGGGCAGCGTGGTGAAGACGGCGCTGCCGCAGCAGCTGGCCCTGGAGCAGCAGATGGATGCCGCGCTGGCCAAGAGCTTCGCCGCGCATGAGGCCATCGCCGCCTTGCGCAAGCAGCTCGCCGCACTCAAACCCAGCCTGGCGGGTGACACGGGCCTGCAGAAGCAGGTGGGCGATCTGGACGCCAAGCTCGAGCAGCTGGCCGACAAGGCCCCCCAACACCAGAGCCTCTCCGCCATCAACGGTTCCGTCGCCAGCCTGGTGTCGGAGGTGGACGACGGCGATCGCACGCCGCCGGCGTCATATCGCGACAGCTTCGGCGGATATCAGAAGAATCTCGATGTGGACCTCAAGGCCTGGGATAAGTTGAAGTCCGGCGATCTGGCGCAGCTGAACGCGGCGCTCACCGCCAAGGGCCATGCCGCCATCCAAGGAGATGACCCATGAGGCTTGCCGCCGAACTGCTCGTCGCCCTGGTGGCGCTCCTGCACGTCTACTTCCTGGTGTTGGAGATGTTCCTCTGGGATACGCCCTACGGCCGGCGAGTGTTCCGGCTCACGCCGGAGAACGCCGCCGCCACCAAGGTGCTGGCGGCGAACCAGGGGCTCTACAACGGTTTCCTGGCAGCCGGCCTGCTATGGGGCCTGTATCTGGGCGCCAGCGGACGGCCAGTGCAGATGTTCTTCCTGCTCTGTGTCCTGGCCGCGGGGATCTTCGGCGGTTTCACCGCCAACCGGAAGATACTTCTGGTACAGGCTCTCCCGGCTGTAGTGGCGCTGGTGCTGTGCCTTCTGACACCCGCCTGAACCTCAGGTCTTGTGCACGTCCCGGTAACGCAGCATATCGAACAACCTGAGCTCCCGTTCTGCGTCGAAACCGCAGCGTGAGCCGAACTCCGGCGGGTTCTCATAAGTCCCGAACAGCATGTCCCACCAGGTGATGTCGCCGTAGTTGTTGCGGTGCCGCCCGTACTCGTGGTGGATGCGGTGCATCTCCGGCCGCTGGAACACGTAGCCCACCCAACGCGGGGTACGCACGCTGGTGTGGTAGAAGAATTCCCCGAGGGCGGTGCAGGCGGTGTAGAGGGTGGTGGCCTTCACATCCAGGCCAAGCACGGTGTAAGTCAGCACGCCTCCCAGGATCGAGTTGAAGATCATCTCGCCCGGATGTTTGTAGAAGGATGTGATCACCTCGATGCGCTGCGGGCTATGGTGGATCTGGTGGAACACCGTCCACAACAGGTCCGACTCATGGCGCCAGCGGTGCCACCAGTAGAAGATGAAGGTGGCGATGAAGTAGGCCAGCATCCCGCCGGCCAGTGGTGAGAGCTGGCGGCCCAGGTGCAGCAGCGACCAGCCCTGCAGCCAGCGGCCCCAGGTATAGCCGGCCACGATCACTACCCCCAGCTGGATCCCATTGACCACCAGTACCCGGGGCAGCCAGGTATGCACCCTGGGTAGGGACCAACCCGGACGTAGCCGTTCCAAGGCCAAACAGAAGACGAAAGCAGCAAAGATATAGACCAACATGGCAAATCCCCCCTAGGTGATGTGGGCAAGGATTCACCAAAGTATCGATATGAGCAACGAATGTATAAATTGTCGCCTTATTAACCACTTATAGTATCTATAAACGATACTTATAGATGATTTTAAGGGCGATTGGGCGGGTATATGCGCAAAGATCCGGTCTCAAACTGCCTCTATATATAGAGGCAGGGCCGGGGATCGACGTCAGGGAAGGGTTGGTGGGCGGTACAGGGCTCGAACCTGTGACCTCTGCCGTGTGAAAGCAGCGCTCTACCAGCTGAGCTAACCGCCCCTCGAAGGGAGCGCATTGTACGGAGGCGGGGGAGGGCGGTCAAATGGGTCCCCAAGCTGATACGCCACTTACGGCTCCGCTCGCTATGCGTTGATTCTTCGGATGATTCTTCGGATGATTCTCGAAAGCTTCGTACCCTGATATTTCTGTCGAGTGGTCACGCAATGCTCAGATCAGTGTCGGCATCAACGCAGCATCCGCGTAGGGCGGCAGCGGATTTATGCATGTCTTGATGCACGGCATTGTTGCAGCATGACAACGGATGCCAGATTAATCGAACAAAACTTATTCAAGATCATCGAGAATCAAACCAGCGGTGCCGTCTTATCAAGGCCTTCCATGAAAGCATTGAGGTGAGACATCGCTTGTCTTTACTAAGTCGCGGCAGGTAAAGGGATTTTCATTTACGTCGACGAAGCTGCGGGATTCATACTCTCGTCATCGCAGCGTGGCAGGCTTGGCAAAGCCCATGTAGCGCGTGGCCTGCATGGCATCGAGTATGAAATGTTTATCGCGCGACTTTAATCGAACGTGTGCGGGATTAAAGTGCAGTGAGAGTTGGTCGATTTTAAGCAACAACTGCACTCCCATATTCACGCTGTGTTAGATTACATAAGGATTTGATGCGGGTACGCGTGTGCGCCCGTAGCGCGCACAGGAACAGTGGACACGTGAGATCTACGCGGGGGCGGGTATTTCAGGTGACTGTCTTGCTGGCATTGTCGCTTGCAGACCTCGGTGCATCGAAAGATGCGACCGCTGCGGGTACGCCTACGCCGACACCTGCCACGCCGCCGCTCTCCGCCGCGCCCACTCAGGGCCAGATCCAGTCCACGCTCCCCAGCACTCCGACCGCTCCCGATATCAAATCCGCGCCGTTGGTGAACACGCCCGCGCCCATCGTCGGCGAGGTGGCATCCGGCGGACCCACCATCACCGTCACCGGTTTCGACATCACCGGCAACACCATCTTCAGCAACGACCTGCTGCAACAGCAGGTCGCTTCTTATGTGGGCAAGGACCTGACCCTCGCCGGCCTCTACGCAGCCGCCAACGACCTCACCAAGTTCTACCAGAGCCACGGCTACGGCCTGACGCGCGTCACGCTGCCCGAGCAGCAGCTCAACGACGGCCACGTCACGCTGCAGGTCATCGAAGGCAAGCTCGGCAAGATCAGCGTCGAGAGCAACACCCGTACCCGCAGCGGCGTGATCATGAAGCAGGGCGATGCCGTGCAGAGCGGTGACATCTACACCGATGCCGCCATGGATCGTGCCTCGCTCCTGGTGAACGACCTGCCGGCGGTGCAGGCCCAGGCCGTGTTGCAGCCCGGCAGTGTGTTCGGCACCACCGACCTCATATATAAGGTGCAGGAAGACAAGGCCTACTCCGGCCAGGTCTCCGTGGACGACTACGGCCGCGCCGACGTGGGGCGCTGGCGCCTCAACGCCGAGGCCAACGTGGCCAGCCTCACCGGCAGCGGCGACAAGCTCACCGCCGACGTCACCCACACCGAGAGCAACGCCCTCGACTTCGGCGCGCTCACCTACAGCCTGCCGCTGGGACCTGCTGGCGGACGCTTCAGCGCGTCCTACAACCAGTCCGAATACCACGTGGGCAAGCTGTTCACGCCCTTGGGCTTGAGCGGCAGCAGCAAGAACGCCACCGGAAGTTACCTGTATCCGCAGGTGCGCAGCCATACCGACAGCTTCTTCTGGGGTTTCGGCATCGAGCACGAATCCGGCGAGTCCACCTCGGAGCCGTTGGGGCAGACCGTCAACCCGCCCGAGAAGCAGGTGACCGAGACCAACCTGAACCTGCTGCAGCTCACCGCCTTCTACCTGCACGTCTACGACGACGGCGCCAGCTACAACCTCAACGGCACCTTCGCCAGCAACGGCCGCCACAACGAAGGCACCAACGCCAGCGCCGAGCGGGCCCGTCTCGAGGTGGATGGCAGCTACCTGCAGCCCTTCGACCAGCTGTGGTCGTTCATCGGCAAGGCGGCCTTCGAGTGGTCGCCGGATCCCCTGGCGGACACTGAGAAGTATTCCCTGGGCGGCCCGGACAGCGTGCGCGGCTACCCTTCGGCGGACCAGCGCGGCGACGTGGGCGCCTTCGCCTCTCTGGAGTTCCAGCGCAGCTTCGCGCCGGACCTGCCGTTCTCGGCGGGCGTCTTCTTCGACGCCGGCCGCGTCATGAGCAAGCATTTCGACACGCCGGTCAATCCGCGACGCGTCCCCAGCGGCTTCGTCATCACGCCGCCGGAGTCCCGGACCATCAGCAGCGTCGGCGCTGAACTGATCTATGAATCCTCGGATAAGCGCTGGGAATCCCGTCTGGAGTGGGCGTTCGCCGTAGGCGACGCCAAGCCCAGCGACGGGAACGGCGGCGGCCATATCTGGGCAACTTTTGGCATGAACTTCTGATTTTCTTTTAAGGAATACCCATGTCGTACCGTAACCTGACCGCCAAGCCCCTCAACCTGAGCCTGAACGCGCTCCTGAAGCGCAGCGCCCACATCGGATTGGGTATCGGTGCTTTCGCACCGGTGTTGGCCCTGGCCAACCCCACGGGCGGGCAGGTGGTATCGGGTACGGCCACCATCACCACCCCCAATTCGAATGGCATGGTGATCAAGCAGAGCACGGCCTCTGCCATCATCGACTGGCAGCAGTTCAACATCGGGACCGGCCAATACGTCCAGTTCCTGCAACCCTCCAGTTCTTCCGTCGTCCTTAACCGGGTCATCGGCGGGGGCAGCAGCTCCATCCTCGGCAGCCTCACCGGCAACGGCCAGATCTTCCTGGTCAACACCAACGGTGTGTACTTCGGCAAGGGCGCCTCCGTGGACGCCCAGGGCTTCCTGGCCTCCACCCTGGACATCAATAATTCCGACTTCCTCTCCGGTCACTACCTCTTCAACAAGTCCGGTTCTGACGCCCAGATCGTCAACCAGGGCAACATCACCGCCCACAAGGGTGGTTACGTAGTATTGGCGGGTGATTACGCCGAGAACGACGGCATCATCGCCGCCCAGTCCGGCCACATCGTCCTGGCCTCCGGCACCAAGTCCACCCTGACCCTCAACGGCAACAGCTTCGTCTCCTATGCCGTCAACCAGGCCACTCTGTCCCAGCTCGCGGGCGTAACCAATGCCGGCAAGCTCCAGGCCGATGGCGGCACGGTCATCATGACCGCCGACGTCGCGAACCTGCTCAAGGCCACGGTGGTCAACAACACCGGTCTCATCGAAGCCCATGCCATCTCCAAGCAGGGCGGCACCATCTCCCTCACTGCCACCGGCGGCAACATCGTCAACGCCGGAGAACTCGACGCCTCCGCCACCAAGCTCGGCCAGCAGGGCGGCAGCATCACCCTCAAGACCGACGGCAAGACCACCCTCACCAGCCGCTCCCGCATCATCGACACCGGTGATGGCGCCAACGGCGGCAACCTGGAAGTCTCCGGCAGCACCATCTCGGTGCGCGGCACGGCTCTCCTCGGCAAGGGCGGTCACATGCTGCTGGACCCGGGCACCATGAGCATCAGCACCGGCAACAAGAACTCGCCCGGCTCGTCCCTCAACAATTCGAGCGTCGGGCATATCGGCGTCAACTTCATCCAGACGCAGCTCAACCAGGGTGACTCGATCACCATCGCCGCCGCTAAAAACATCGATGCCTCGGCCAACGTGCATGCCATCACTGCCACCGGTACCGGCGTGCTGAGACTGGATGTGGACCACACCACGGGCCATGTGAATCTGCGCGGCGTCGAGATCAATATCGGCGGCGAGCTCGTGGCCTCCATGGGTTATGGCAGCTTCGGCCACCTGACGGCGGGGTCCATCGACCTGACTGCTGGTGGTTCCGTGAACTTGGCCGGCGCAGTGAAGAACAATAAGGGAAAGATCACCACCCAGTCCGCTGTCGCCACCACCGGCACCCTGCATATCGCGGCCCAGAACATCTTCAGCGACTCCGAGTTGGGTTCTGGCGGCCTGGTGCTCTCGGCCAAGCAGGGCCTGAACCTGGATGCCCGGACCGACATCTCTGGCAACCTGAGCCTGACGGCCCAGACCATCGACATCACCCACAGTATCTCTGCCGGCAACGTCACCGCCGTGGCCAGCAATGGCTATGCCGATTTCGGGCACATCAGGGCCAGCGGTACCATCTCGATCACGGCCACCACCACCAATACCGGCAGCGACATACGCGCCACCGGCATCAGCGCGGCCGGCTTGACCCTCACCGATAACGGCGGCGGTGTCTCCATCGGTGTCGTCAACGATACGGGCGGCGACGTCACCATCAAGGCCACCGGCGCGGGCGTGAAGACCCAAGACCTCAGCGGCAAGAACATCTCCGTCAGCGCCACCCACGGCGGCATCAGCATCGGCTATGCCGACGCCAGCGGTGCCTTGACCCTGGCGGCCTCCGCCGCCGAGGGCTCAGTCAACGCGCATGGCGAGTTCCTGAGCGGCGCCAAGGGTATCAGCATCACCGGCGATCACCTCAACCACATCGGCAGCGGTGACTTCGTGATCGGCGCCAATAGTGGTGGCATCACCATCGGTGCCGGCATCGGCTTCGACAGCGGCGAAGGCTTCAACGGCGACCTGCTCATCGACGCCTACGGCGGCGCCATCAAGCTCGGCAAGGGCACCTTCGTGGACGGCAACCTGGACATCATAGGCAAGAGCCTGGCCTATACCGGCGCCGGCGATTTCATCCTCCAAGCGCAGGGCAGCAGCGCGAACACGCACCTGACGCTGGATGCCGCCATCGGCACGGCCAAGGCGCCCGTCAAATACAATGTCGACATCAATGATGCGGGCGGCGCGATCCATGTCGAGCAGTCCATCTTCACCGCCGACAGTGTCAATGTGACCCAGACCTTCGTTTCCCTCGACGGCGCGCTCCAGGGTGCATTGTTCGGCAACAACGGCGCTACTGCCGTCACCGTGTCCGCCGGCAAGAACATCACCGTCACCGCGGCTAACGTCGGCATCGGCAACGCTATCGGTTCCAGTGGCGAGGTCGGCGCGGTGAGCCTCATCGCCGGCGAGAACATCAGCCTCACTGCCGTCGGCGTGGGCAGCAGCATCGGCAACATCGGCATCCGTGCCGGCTTCGTGCAAGGCGACAACGTCGCCGGCCGCAACGCTTCCATGTTGCTCCAGGCCGGGGGCAACATCGAGTTGAATGCACGCAACGTCAGCATCCAGGGCGGCACCGCCGAGGCCAGTGCCAGCGACGCCGAGGGCAAGCGCACCGGCAGCGCGGTCGCCGACGTGACCCTCAAGGCAGGCGGCAACGTGGACATCTCCGGCGCCAGCGTCAGCATCGTGGGCGGCGCGGCGGAAGTCTTCGCCAGCGGCGGCGCGGGCACCACCCTGACCGCCACCGCGGATGCCAGCGTGCACATCAGCGCCGGCAAGGCCATCGGCATCACCGTGAGTCATAGCCTGGACATCAGCAACGGCTACGGCACCGCATTGATACCGGACATCGAAGAAGGTCAGACCATCAACCTGTCGGCCACCAGCGGCGTGTCGCTGCAGGCCGGCACCAACGTGACCCTGGGTACCCACAGCGGCACCGCGGGAACGGGGATCCACCTGGGTAGTGCCAGCCGCTTGTCTGCTTCGGCCGGCGTGCTCCTGGTCGGCGCGAGTACGGCCGGTAAGACCACGGTCACCATCCACAAGGACATCGGCATCACTGCCGGTGGTTCCATCAACATCACCGGGCGGCATGTGTCCCTCTCCGCCGGTTACGGCGGCGGCAGCGGCACCCACGCTCCGCATGAGGTGGTCGCCGGCGGCGCTGGCGCCACCATGAAGGCCACCGATACCGCCAACCTCAATCTCACGGCGAAGAACATCGCCCTCAGCGCCAGTGACCTGAGCATCAACGGTCGTGTCCTGGCCCGCGGGCTCGATGTGCAGGCCGAGAGCGGTGGCAACATCACCGCGGACTTCGAGGCGGCGGTCAACATCAAGGCCTCAGGCGCCTTCACGGCGTCCGCGGATAGCTTCCATGTGCGCGGCGGCAACAACGCAGGCCAGGACCTGCAGGTAGACGCCTCCAGCGATGGCTACGGCGCCACCAAGGCCGTGGTCACCATCAACGACGGGATCAACCTCACCGCCGGGACGGTCACCATCGGCGCCGGCTCAGTAGCCCTGGGTGCCGGCGGATTCGGCGGCTTCGGCGCTCGTGCCGGCGCCTTCGGCAAGAAGGCATCCACCAGCGTGACCATCAATTCCGGCCTGGCCATCAATGCCACCGGCGCCTTCAAGATCAGCGCCAGCAGCCTCATCGAGATCTTCGGCGGCTTCGCCGCCGGTGTGAACCATGACGGTGCGTCGGCGAGCGGCGGCAAGGCGGCCATGAACCTGCAGGCGACCACCACCATCAAGGCGGCGTCGGTGCTCTTGCACAATACGGGCGGCGGAAACCAGGAGATCTCGGGCGGCCTGGCCGCGGGCGGCTCGGGTGATGTCTTCGCCACGGCTGGCGGCTCCGCCAGCCGCACCGTGAATGCCGGAGTCTCCATCACCGCTGCCGGCGCCCTCACCATGACCGGTGCCGACCGGATACGTGTGGTCGCGGATTCTTCCATCGGTTCCCATGCTTTCACCAGCAACTCCGGCGGCCTCAAGGCCACCACGACCCTCTCCAACGGAGTGAACCTCTCCGCCAAGAGCGTGACCCTCTCTGCGGGTAACTCCGTCGAGCTGTTCGCCGCGCGTTCCGACGCGCACAGCGCCGAGGTCATCGCCGACGGCGGTGCCGCGACGCTCAACACCAACGCCGGTATCAGCATCACCGCCACCCAGGGCATCGCCATGACGGTGACCGGGGCTGGCGGCAGTTCCGCCACCAACCGGCGCATCGTGCTGGACGGCGGCAGTTCCGTGGCGCATGGCGTATTCGTCAATGCCACCCATGGCGGCAATGCCGCGCTCAACCTGTCGGAGGGTGTCACCCTCACGGCCGGCGGCACCGTGGCCTTGAAGAACACCGGTGTGAAGGCCGGCAGCTTCACCACCCACAGCGGTAGCAGCAGCAGCGTCACCAACGTCCATACCGCCACGCAGGGCATCTTCGTGATCGCCGGCTCGCGCCTGGGCGGTGTCGGATCCCGGCCGGCCTTGGTCGAGGCCGGCCTGGGCGGCGGTACCGCCGCCCTCAACGGCAACGTCAACGTGAGCATCACCACCAAGGGCGCCTTCAGCATGGACGCGGGCAGCGGCCAGGCGATCGTCGCCGGCGGCAGTTCTGCCGGCGTGGGCATGATCGTAGCCGCCACCGCCAGTGGCAAGGCCACCACCAACATCACCCAGGACGTCTCCCTCACTGCCGCCAGTGCCAAGATCCACGGCGGTTCTGTCGTGCTGGCGGCCGGCGGCTTCAAAGATGGCGCCAATGGCCAGGTATCGGCCTCCCATGGCGGCATCGCCACGGAGAACGTCGAATCCGCGTTGAAGGTGAGCACCACCGGTGCCTTCACCGTGAGCGGCGACGAGATCAACATCACCTCCGGGCGCGGCAGTCCTTCAGCTGGCGTCGGTACCGGTTCCGCGGGCTTCGGCGCCTCGGTGTTCGCACGCGCGGGAGCGCAGGCTGCCCTCAACATCAATAGCCTCGTGGCCATCAAGGCCGGTTCCGTGGCGCTCACCGCCAGTGACGGTTTCGTGCACATCTTCGCCGGCAGCAGCGAAGGCGCGGGAGCCAGCGTGTTTGCCGCGGGCAAGGGCGACAAGGCCAACCTCAACGTCAACGGCAGCGTGGCCATCAGCGCCACCGCAGGCAGCATCTCCGTGATCGCCGAAGGCACGCCCGGTCCTGGCCACAGCTTCCTGGGCCGGATCGGTATCGACGCCGGCCGCGACGCGGGCTCGGCCATGCAGGTGGTCGCGAGTGCTACCGGCGCCATTGCCGGCCTCAACGTCAACGCGTCCGTCTCGCTGACTGCCAAGAAGGCTGTCACCCTGACCGCCAGCGGTTCCGGCTCCCTGGATGCTGGCAATCGTCTCGGCTCGGAGACGCTCGTGGCTGCCCACGGTAAGGCGGCTTCCGCTACCGTGACCGATACCGCCCAGGTGAACATCAGCGGCGCGACCATCAGCTTCAAGACCAAAGACGGTGATCTCAGCATCGGCGGCGGCGTCGGCGGTAGCGCCTTCGTCAGCGCGAGCCACAGCGGCAATGCCGCCATGACCGCCGATGGTACCGTCAACCTCAAGGCCTCGGGCAACCTGACCCTCACGGCCACCCAGGGCAACCTGTTCGTGGCCGGCCAGCTCGGCGCGCCTTCGGTGGGCGTCAGTGCCGGCAACAACGCGACCGCGGCGTACACCGCGCTGAGCGGTGTGGGCATCCAGGCCGGTGGCGCTCTTTCCATGGAGGCCATCGGGGGCAGCCTGGTGCTCGCCGGTGCTGTGGGGCAGACAGGTATCCTCACCGCCCAAACGGGTGGCGCGGTCACCTACACCCAGAACGGCGGCATCACCCTCAAGGCCGGCGGTAACGTCGTCCTCGGCGCCGGCAGCAGCATCGTCCTGGACGGCGGCGCCTTCGACCGCGTACTGGGCAACGCCTTCGCACACAGCGGGGGCACCGGGGGTTCCAGCCACATCGGCTCTCCCAGCCAGCCCGGCGGCAAACTCACGGCCAACGTGAACGATACGGTCACCGTGACCGCAGGCAAGGACGTGGACATCGGTGCCGGCTCAACACTCTTCGTAGAGGCCGGTGCCAACAACCAGTTGTTCGTGGGTGCGGCGCGCATCAACGGCGGCTTCAATGGCTCCCATTGGGCCGGTGGTTCCGCCAACATGACCTTGAACACCAGCGTCACCGTCACCGCGGGCCATGACATCAACGTCATCGCGGGCGGTGCCGGCACCGGTTCCCTGCAAGTGCAGGGCATGGGCAATGCCGGCTCGGCGAACCAGGCCAACGTGAACGGCGGCTCCGGCAGCGCGGTGGCCAAGCTCACCCTCACCGGCAACGCCCTGTTCACCGCCAAGAACGACATCAAGCTCGACGTGGCAGGGGATGCCTCCATCGTGGGGGGCAGCCTCGGCAACCTGCGTGCTGACCACGCGGATGGCCACGTCACCATCCTCGGTTCGGCTGACGCGACCATGAGCGCCGGCCATGACGTGGTACTGGACGACATCACCGGCAGCCTCACGGTGGCCGGTGTGAGCGTGAACAGCTCCCATCGCGGCGACGTCCTGGCGGACGCCCACGCGGACTCCGGTTTCGCCAGCATCACCGGTCATGAGGACGCGGGCATCAAGGCGGGCCATGACATCCGCACCGTCACCGCCATCGGTGGCAACCTCAACGTGGTGGGCGGCAACTTCATAGAAGCCGTGACCCTGGGCTCCGCCAACAGTGAGCACGCCACGGCCACTGCCAGCGGCAGCCTCACGGCAGGCAACAACGTCACCATCACCACCCTCGGCGATCTGGCCGTGCTCGGCGGTGAAGGCGACTCCGCGGCCATCACGGCCGGCAGCAGCATCAGCGGCGTGCGCGTGGCCACCACCACCGCCCGCGGCGACATCATCGCCAAGGCCCAGGTCACCCTGAACATCGGCGGCGTGGCGACCCTCGCCGGCGGCGAGAGCGGGGCGGCCAAGACCTCCGTGATCGGCGCCGAGTTCCTCACCGGCACCACCACCCTCGATACCGGCGTGTCCATCAAGGGCAGCGGTATCGTCCTCAACGTGACCGGCAACCTGCTGGTGCATGGCGGCACCGGTAACGCCGTCAATGCCTTCGCCATCGGCGCCGAGACCAAGGCCACTGCTACCGCCAGCGCCGATGCGGTGATAGCCGCCACCGGCAACGTGTCCATCCATGCCGGTTCCGCCAGCTTCGTGGGCGGCAGCGTCGGGCATGCCAGCGTGCAGGCCTTCGGCTCGGATAACGACGCCACTGGCACGGTGCATGGGGACGTGAGCGTGACGGCCGGCAAGGCGGTCAGCGTCACCGCTACCGGCAACATCTTCTTGTCCGGTGCGCCGGGTGCCGAGAACTCGGCCCTGGTGTTGGCGGGCTTGCCGGGCGGCATACTCGGGCCGAGCGGCAGCGGCGCGACCAGCGCCACGGCCCTGGCCACCGTCACTGGTGCCGTGAAGTTCACAGCGGGGACGACGCTCAACGTGACGGCAGGCAATGACCTGATACTGATCGGTGGCAGCCGCGGCGGCAGCTTCGCCA
>Ga0265338_10003881_pt1 | contig 20687 bp, 19 predicted proteins | sample 42126metaG_FD_193579 | JGI IMG/M metagenome (GOLD analysis project Ga0265338, IMG submission 193579) | Rhizosphere microbial communities from Carex aquatilis grown in University of Washington, Seatle, WA, United States - 4-21-26 metaG | ecosystem: Host-associated > Plants > Roots > Rhizosphere...
CAACCCCCACCCCCACCCCCACCAAAACTTTCACGGTCACACCCACACCCACTTAACGCGTAGTTCAAGCCCTTCCGAATTAGCGCCCATAAAACCGGCATCCCCATGAACAAGAACTGCCCCTCGTGGGTTTCAAATGGGTTAAAATCGGGAATATTCATTGACCAGGAATCTGCTTCGGATCGACACGAAAAAAACCTTGCGGGAGTTTGGCTTTGATGGACGAAAAATCGGTTCGATTCCCTCCCCAATATCCTGAGTTATTGGCGGCAACCAAGTCAATGGATTTCAAAATGGGATCCGACGTTCTAACTGGAACCCTTTTGCGAACCTTGGCGGCGGCAAAACCCAAGGGACGGTTTTTAGAGATCGGAACCGGCACGGGATTATCCGCCGCCTGGATATTAAACGGGATGGACGGCCAATCTACTCTTCTATCCGTTGATAACAACCCCGACTTCGTTTCCGTGGCGGAAAAATTTTTAGGGGTTGACGCCAGATTGACTCCTCGAGTGGCTGACGGGGCCGAGTTCATCAAATCCTTGGCGGGGCAAACCTTTGATTTTATTTTCGCCGATTCTTGGCCCGGAAAATATAACACCTTCGAGGAAACGCTCCAGCTGGTAGCTCCCGGCGGATTTTATATTGTGGACGACATGCTCCCCCAGCCAAACTGGCCGGAGGGGCACCAACTCCTAGTGGACGAGTTGAACTTAAAACTGGACGCGTTGAAAGATTTCCATGTTTGTAAGTTGAATTGGTCCACCGGGTTGGTGGTTTGCACCCGCAAAACGGAAGAACTATTGAAAGGTAAATAAGATCAGATGAACCGTTTCGGGAAGTTGTCCCTTGTTATAGGCGGTTACGGCTTGGCCTTGGCGGGGGCCTTCGGGGCTTCCTTTCTCGAAAACCTCCGCCAGTCCCTGCTCACTCCCCAGCCATCGCAAGGCATGGGCGCTTTCAGCGAATCTTTTGTGTTCGCGGGAGCCCTCGCCTTTTTGTCCATCCCTCCCACGGCGTTGGGATTCTGGTTCCTGCGGCCGCAAAAAAAATTGTGGGCCTTCCTGGCCTACGCCGCGCCGGCCCTGGCGCTCACGGCTCCCCTCGCGGTGCTGGTTTGCGCGGTCTTCCGGGTTTTCACGCTTTGGAAAGGCCCTTGGGCCTTCCTGGACTTCTTGGGTCTGGTCCGAATATTCGCCACCCCCGTCATGGCCGGGGCTTTTGGGATTCTCTCGTTCATCGCGCCGGAGGCAAAGGTTCGGCGCGCCTTGTGGGTTTCGGCAGCGATCGAGCTTTTAGTGGCCGCCTGCATTTTTATTCGTTTCATCCTTTTCCAGTAATTCGCCTAAAATGAGTGGAAGCCCCAAGACGCCGTTCGACTGACCCATGGTTGATACCTAAAATTTCCGGGATGGAGCCGTTATGTATTGCCGAAAATGCAAAATCAAGATGAGGGAAATGCCCCATTCGGCCCACAAGAAGCGGAAGTTCGTCTGTACCAAATGCGGCGGGGCCCGCATGATGGGCGGCAAGGAAAAGGCCAGGGACCGACGGAGGCAGCATAGGGATGAATAAAGCAAAATCATTTTAACCACCCTCATCCTGGCCTTCTCCCCTCAAGGGAGAAGGAAAATTATCCCCCTCACCCTACCCTCTCCCGCAAGGGGCGAGGGAAAATCATCTAAAGGAAAACATGAAAGTCATCAACGTTAACGGAATCCCCGACGTGGACTGCAAATGCGAGAGCTGGCTGGACCATTGGCTTAAATTCAGCGGCCAGGAACCTTCCTATTGTCCCGTGGCCGAATGCATGAACACCATCGAGACCGCGGCCCATGTCCAGAAGGACAGCAAGACCGATCAAGAATGGTACATCCTTCCCCTTTGCCACAAACACGACGGAATGATCGGGCAAAGCTTTGAGGTGAACGGCCATTTCGAGTTGGTTTCAGCCGATATCAGCAAGACTTGCGGAAAACCCGGAAAATTTAAATCACCCTCATCCTAGCCTTCTCCCCTCAAGGGAGAAGGAAGACAAATTTCCCTCGCCCCGCGCAAACCAAAGAACAAACCAACAGCCAGGCGTCGTGAATGCCGCCCCTACACAAACCACCCCAAAATCAAATTCACCTTCAAAACCCCTGAAATGGTTGGAAAATATAAACTATTACTTGGGAATAAAAGGGGGGCGAAACTCTCTATAGGTATGAGGACTAGAACCTATTCCGGAGCCAAAATGAAACGACTTCTTTTTATTCTCTCCGCGGGTTTATGGCTATTGCCCATGGCCTGCACCAAACCCTTCAAACTTCCCGCCGCGCCCGCTTCCGCTTCAACTATTTTATGGAACTCAGCCTATATCAGCGGTTATTCCGTTTACACGGGCGGCGCGCCTGGCTTCGGAGGTTTTGGCGCGGGAATCACCCTCTCGGTCAACGGCCTGCCTGAATCCACCGCCATCGTCACCATGACCGGTCCCGGCTTCTCCAGTTCCCCGCCTTATGGTGTTGTCGCCACCGTGAGCGTTCCCTTGACTTACGTCGGCCCGGTCACGGTTTCCGGTAATCCATACGCTTTTTACAGCTATTCCCAATTTTACAGCGGAGCGATTTCGATCCTCACAACCCCCGTCACGACCCTAGCTTACCAAGCGGGCCAAACCTACTCCCTGACGACGGTCACAAGCGCCGGTACCGCCTCGGTTACTGAGGTGGCGCCGGGGGGCTTCGGAGGAGGCACTTCTTCCGCCGGATCCACCGTCACTTGGGGCGTCGAGGGCAACGCGGACCAAGTCTTTGTGGCCGGCGGGGGGGTGACGACTTTCACGACCACCGGAGACGCCAATTCCCCCGTCTTTATTCCTGCCTCGGCCCGAACTGGAACGCTCCAGTCCCGGGTTGAGATATGCCAACAAGTGGTTTCCAATATTCCAGGGGCCGCTCCCGGTTCCTTTTTTTATATTTCCCAATCGGATTCCTCCATCAGTTGGTGAAATAAAAAAGGGGCGGGTCAAAGACCCGCCCCTACGAAACCCACATCAAATTTTATTTACCCCTCACCCTGTGCCAATTTTGGATATTCATCCAAAATGTATTCGGTATGCCCTCCCCCCCATCCACCTTCGCCAAGGCTGGGTTGGACAAGAGGAGGAGGGAATATTAATGAATATTTATTAATGAGGCCTGGGTTTAAATCCGCTTTTCTTGAATCCTCCGCCGGGGCGGGAATCCTTGCGGAAACCGCCAGGTCCGCCTGGACCTGAGCGATGGGGCCTGCGGTCGCCGCCGCCAGGACGATGCTCCACACGGGAGGTCGCGTCAGCGGAACTGGAAGTCATGACTCCCGGGCGGTAATTGCGGCTATCGGCGCCGCCGCGGAATCCTCCGGGCCTTTGGGGCCGGTTCGTCCTGGGGACGAAAGGCGTTTGCTGGGACCCGCCCAGGGACTTGCTGCCCCAAGCGCTGCGGTTGTCCATCGGCTGTTTGTCGTCATCCATTTGGGGCTGGGCCTGGTTGGGTTCCTTGCCGTGGAAAATGAGATTGCTTCCCTGGCTGTCCTTCCCCCCAAAACCCTGGCGCCTCTGGTGTTCTTCCGATCTTTTTTGGTGCCGTCCTTCCGGATGGCGTTTCTTTTGGAATCCCTCCCTGGCGGCGAAGGGGGCTCCTTCCTTTTTAAAGGGATGGCTGGGCCTGTCCCCGTCATGCCTTCCCTGTCCCCCCCGGTTTTCCGAGAAGGAGCGGCTGGGCGAAAAAGACGGGCGGTCCTGGGACCCTTCCCGGTGGGCCGGACGTCCCTGCCTTTCCTGCGGCCGGTCGCCGGAGGGCTTGGCAAAACCTGGAGTCCTATTGAAGGACTTGTGGGATTGGAAAGGTTTGTGTTCGCGATGAGGCGCCCCGCCGGGCCTATCTTCCGAGGGGCGGTGGCTCGATCCAAAGGAAGGTTTTCCATGGGAACCTGGATGGGAAGGCTTATGCGAACCACGGTGCGGTTGCGGCGACCGGGAAGAAGGCCCGCTCACCGGTGTCCCCTTCACTTGAATGGAATCCTTCGGCGCCTTGATGAGTTTTAAAATCCTGTCCCACAGTCCGCGGTCCTCCGACGTGAGGAAGCAAAGGGAGTTTCCCTCGGCCCCGGCCCTGGCCGTGCGGCCCACCCGGTGGATGTAATCCTCCGGGTTGCGGGGAAGGTCGTAATTGATGACATGGGCGATGTGATGGATATCCAATCCCCTGGCGGCGATGTCCGTGGCCACCAAAACCCGGTAATGACCTTCCCGGAAATGGTCGATGGCCTGTTTGCGCTGGGACTGGCTGCGGCCGCCGTGGATGCGGGTGACCTTGAATCCCTGCTCCTTCAGGCGCTCGGCGATGCGGTCCACGCGGCTTTGGGTGCGGGCGAAAATCAGGACCGATCCCTGGCGGCTGTTCAACTCGGACACCAGCTCCTCCGGTTTGCGCGGTTCGGTGGTGTGGATGACCATTTGGGCGATCTTGGAAATGGGCTGGGACGTTTCCCCCACGGTGATCCGGACCGGTTCCTTCAAAAAGCGGGAGCCCATGGACTGGATATTCGAGGGGATGGTGGCGGAAAAAAGAAGGGTCTGGCGCTTCACCGGGAGGCGTTTGCGGATCTCCTCCAACTGCGGGGCGAAGCCCATGTCCAGCATGCGGTCCGCCTCGTCCAAAACGAGGAACCCCGCGTTGGCCAGGCTGAGGGATCCCCTTTGCAAATGGTCGATGACCCGGCCAGGAGTTCCGATGAAGAGCCTGGGCTTGCGGGCCAGGGCCGAGAGCTGGGTGCCCATGTTGGCGCCGCCGATGAGCAGCACCGACCCGCCCATGAAATGGGTCCCGGTCAATTTGCGCAAAACTTCCAAAACCTGCACGGCCAACTCGCGGGTCGGCGTGAGGATGAGGGCCGTCTGGCCCGGGTTGTTGAACAAAAAGTTAAGCAGCGGGATGCCGAAGGCTCCGGTCTTCCCCGTGCCGGTTTGGGCCGAGGCGATGATGTCCTTCCCGAGAAGCGCCGACGGAATGGCCTGGGCCTGGACCGGGGTGGGCTTGACGAAATTCATCCTTTTGAGGGAGTCGCCTAAAAAAGCGGGCAAACCTAATTCTTGAAAGCTTTCCATGAAATGTATTTTCCTTGATTTAAATTAAAACGCGCACAGTTGCCGCGAAGAGCGCGAAGAAAACCAAAACAAAATCTTTTGGCTCGCTTTTAATATCTTTTAAAAAAAGAAAAATCTTTGATGTTTAAACAGGAAAGGATTTCTTTTTTGCCGTGATTCGCGGTCTTGGCGCGCCACATTTCTTTAAAACAGCCTTCAAAAAGGAATGTGGTGCTGCCCCGCATGATTTTTTTCAAAATCATGCAAGGCGGGGCGACTCTCGGTGATATTTATTTTTGGTCGGTTTGGGTCAGGAGAAATAAGGAGAAGAAAAAGGCCATCACGCTATTTCGAAGCTGAATCTCCAGCCGGGCCAATACAATACCCTAAAGAAAGCGCTTTTTGTAAACTTTCTCTGGGGCCGAACGGCTTTCGGAACAGCCCCCTCCGCCGCCCAACTTGAACTCTCTGAAAATCAACCAAGGGGCCTTGCCCCGCCAAACCCAAAAACCCAACTTCTTTTATGATAAACTTTGGCAACTTTCGCCAAAGGCATCACCCATTAAAAAATCCCATCTCTTCCTTATAGTAGCCCTCCTGAGCGGGAACCTGTCCGCCGCGCCGGTCGGCTTTACCATTGATCCGACCCTCGGCAACAGCCCCATTCAGCCCCAAGCCTACGGCTCCAACTCGGACCTGGGGATCCCCCAAATACCCCTCTACCGCCAAGGCGGCAACCGCATGACCGCCTACAATTGGGAAACCAATTGGTCCAACGCCGGGAGCGACTACCTGTACCAAAACGATACCTACTTGGGCTCCCCGGCCGACGGGACGGCCGGAACCGTCCTCAATTTCGTCGACCAAAACAAAACCAAAGGCGCCGACTCCTTAATCACCCTGCAGATGGCCGGTTACGTTTCGGCGGACCAGTCAGGCCCCGTGCCGTCCGCCCAATACGCCCCTAGCTCCCGTTTTTACTTCCTCCAATTCATCAAGGGCTCCCCTTTTATAACGCCCCCCAACACCCTCAACGGCGTGGTCTACCTGGATGAATTCGTCAATTTTCTCGTCAACCAGGAGGGGACCGCGGCAACGGGCGGGGTCAAGTATTACGACTTGGACAACGAGCCTGCCCTTTGGTCCTCCACCCACCCGGAGGTCCACTTAAATCCCGCGACCTGCGCGGAGGTCGCCAACAAGGGAATCACCGCGGCCACGCTCCTGACGGCCCAGGACGGCGGGGCCCAGGTCCTGGGGCCCGTGGCTTACGGCTGGTCGGAATACGTGAACAACCAAAGCGCGCCGGATTACGCCGGCATCACCGCCGTCTATAACAACGGCAATGGGATCACCTACTTGAACTACTACCTGAAACAATTCAATAACGCCTCCGCCACCGCGGGCCGGCGGCTTTTACATTACCTGGACCTACACTGGTACCCGGAAGCGACCGGCAACGGGGTGCGCATCGTCAACGATGACACCACCGCGTTAGTCGCGATCGCCCGGATGCAGGCCCCCCGTTCCCTTTGGGATCCCAGCTATGTCGAAACCAGCTGGATCACCTCCTCCACGGGCAACAAGCCCATCACCCTGATTCCCCGGCTGCAGGCGGCCGTCAGCCAATATTATCCCGGCACCAAGCTGGCCTTCTCCGAGTACCAATATGGATCAGGGGAGGATATTTCCGGCGGGGTGGCGCAGGCTGACGCCCTGGGGATTTTCGGTAAATTCGGGATTTTTGCCTGCCGGTGGGACGATGGCACCAATGATACCTATGTGAAAGCGGCCTATAACCTTTACCTCAACTACGACGGGGCCGGATCCAAATTCGGCGACACTTCCATTTCCGCCGTCTCGTCCGGCGCCAACGCCGTTTCCTTAACTTCCGTCTACGCCGCCAAGGACAACATCCATCCCAACCGGATCAATATCATCGTCTTGAACAAGGACTACAGCAGCGTCAACACCGCCGGCGTCACCTTGAACAACCTCGCGGCGGGCCAGGCGATTTCTTCCATAACCACCTACCGTTTTGATTCCGGTTCCGCGGCCATTTATAATCCCGCGGCCCCGGCTTTTACCGCCAACACCTTTTCGGATTCCTTGCCTTTCCGCTCCGCCACCCTTTACCAAATCACCTTATCCCAATCCTTCGCCACCTCCACCCCCACCCCCACCTCCACCCCGACCTTTACCGCGACCAATACCGGCACCTCCACCGCCACCAACACGGGAACCATCCTCACCAACACTCCCACCGTTACCCCCACCTTCACCAACACCTTTACGTCCACCCCAACCCCCACTTTTACCAACAGCTCCACCCCCACCGCCACGCCCTTCTCGACGACCTGCGTCAATCTTTTCAACGGCAATGAGTCCCTCACCGAAAACGGGACCTGGGCCGCAGGATCCAAATCAACCCTCTCCCTCGACACCACCGCGGCCGCGCCCCCAGGCTCCATCACCCAACTGTCCCACAACCTTCAGGTGAATATCTTTTCCGGCGTCGGCTGGAACGATCAAATCCTGACCCTGACCGGCCCCAACCCCTTGGTGTGGGACAATGTGGCCCAAATTCAAATGGATGTTTACGCGGACTCCAGCCTCATTACGGGTAACAACTGGCACCAATTGATCCTCTACGGCACCACCGCCTCCAAAGGCTACCAACGGTTATCCAACTTTGTTTCGATCGGATCCGGTGAAAATACCGATTTGACCTTCAACATCAGCGCCTACGCCGCTGGATTTTCGTCGGGGGAGCCCCTGACCTCCCTTTTCTTCGTCTTCAACAGCCAACACGGGGCTACCGGCAACCTCTATATCGACAATATGCGCATCGTGACAGGCTGTTCCTTTACCGCCACCCCGACCATCACGAATACGCCGACCATGACCTTCACCTCCACCATTACCCCCACCGGCACCAGGCCCACCGCCACCTTTACCCCGACGTCAACGCCCAGCTTTACTTTTACCCCCACCGTCACAGCGACCCCCGGGGACGGCCCCCCCGTCGGTACTCCCATCATTTATTACAACCCCGTCACCAACTCGGATCCGGTCACGGTGGACTTCACCCTGAAAGACCGCGCGGACCAGGTGAGCCTCAAGCTTTTCACCACCGCTTTCAGGAAAATCCAGGAAACCACTTTGAACAATGTCCCGGCGGGATTGGTTCAAACACCCTTGGCGCTGGTGGATAAACAAGGCAGCGCCCTGTCCAACGGACTCTATTACCTGTTGGTCACGGCCCCGCGGGGCCACTCGGTGGGGAAAATCCTGATTCTTCGGTGATGATTTTTTGGTTTTAATTTTTAAGAAGTAACTGCCGACCTTCGACTGACACCTGTTGACTGTTGTTCAGAACCAAGACCGAAACCGTAAAAAAAACCAGGAAAGAAGCCGGCTTCCAAGGGGCCTTTGACGAAGTTCCTCCAGGAAAACCTCCCGGCTTTGAACCAGGTCCGCTTGAAATTGACGATCCAATTGTTCAATGGATTTACGCTCTTGGGGAATGACGTTCACTTCCAAATCTTTCCTGAGGCTGCGGGAATCCAGGTTGCTGGAGCCGATCAAGGCCCAGGAATCCACCAAGGTCGTCTTTCCGTGGAGCACGCGGTTCTGGAACTCGAAAATCCGGCAGCCGGCTTTTAAGAGGACTTCGTAGTAGGACATGGAAGCCCACCGCACCATGGGCACATCCGACCTGCCGGGAAGAATCAGCCGGACATCACAACCCCGTTGGGCCGCCAGTCCCAGGGCCTTCAACAGCGGGCCGGTGGGAATGAAATAAGGGGTTAGCACCCATATTCGGCGCCGCGCCTTGCCGCCAATTTCCAGTAATTCCCTTCGGAATAAACGGCGTAATTTGCGGTCGATGGTCATCCGGATCGGCCCGCCTTGAACGTCGTTTTCCAGCCACCGGATGAGGGTATGGCGGTAGAGGTGGGCATTGTGCTTGGGCCAAACATCCTCCCAGGCGATATTAAAGGCCAGGCCAAAAACCTGGCTTTGAACCCCTGAAAGGATCATTCCCGTGTCCCGCCAGGTGGCCTTCCCCTTGATCTTCTCCAAATGCCAATCCGAAACGTTGAAACTTCCGATCCAAACCTTGGTCCCGTCCACAATGCACTGCTTCCGGTGGTCCCGGTGTTTTCCGCCGTTAAAAACCGAGAGGGCGTATTGGATTGACTTGAGGGGTTGGATAAATCGGATCCGGTGAAAAATGGAGGAAAAAAAAGTGGGCCAAGAACGGTAAATATGGAAGGCTATTCCGGCTTTCTCAAGGCTGGGTCCGTAGTGGTTGGAGAAATCCGGGGATCCCACCCCATCCACCAAAAGCCGGACCTTCACTCCCCTCTGGCGGGCCTTGACTAAAGCCGCGATAACCCTGTCTCCCAGCCATCCTGATTCGAAGATATAAGTCTCAAAATCCACGCTTTTCTTCGCCCCCCGAAGGTCCTTGAGAAGATCCCGAAAGTAATCATCCCCATGGAAATAAATTTTTTCCCGGGACCAGGCCTTTCCCGCGGGAGGGACATGGGTTTGGATTTTTTTTCGTGCAGAGAATTTCATAGCCATCCTATAACCGCGTTGAAATGCCATTGGACCAATTTTTAAACCAATAAAACAAAAGGTTACCAACGGCTCCCGTTTGATCGAATCATGGTTAAGTATAGAATAGTTGAGGGCCGATCCTTCATGATCCCCGTCAGGACTTTAAGGGGATCCGTCAACTACTTCAAGGACGCCATGGAACATAATGTGACCTGGGTTAAAAAGATAATTTTGATTTTACTGGCCTTGGGGGTAATTTTCGGGGGAATAACCCTTGGCGAGAACCTTATGGACTTGACGCCAGGGCCCTTTGGGGCGGGCTTTGTTTTAATCGGTCTTATCCTAATAGGGTGGTTTCTCGGAAAGCCAGGCCGTAAAAACAGTTGGTTTCTCGCCACGGCCTTCCCCTTTTTGTTGATCCTCTCCTGGACCGCTTCCAGCTTGGATTTAAGCCGCGCGACCCTCGCCTGCGAGGGTCAATTGGACTCCCTTAGGGCGGAATTGGTCCAATTCCGAAAAGAAAAGGGGAGGTTTCCTATTTCCCTTGAGGAACTGGGCCGTAAAACCCTCCCCGGCGGCAGGTTGATCGGAAAAAATATCCTCCATTATGACTTTGGGGTCAAAAGCTATCGAATGTATATCTCGCCGCAAGCGAGAAAAGAACCCTGGAACAGTTGTTCCGTCCCTCGGAAAAAATAGGAGCCTCGCCACCACACTCATCTTGGGCGCCGACGAACTGTAATCCCGAAGTCATTGCTTTTAAAAAACGGAAGAGTTAATTTATCACCGTGATCAAAAAACGAAGCCTTCTGACATTATGGATCCTGCTCTGGGTTTTTGAGCCCTTCTTGGTCCTGGCCCTACCGGCTCGTCCGGGCACCCCCTCCATTTGCTCCACCTGCGGAATGAAGGATAAATGCGGAGCCGTTTGCTGTTGCGTCCATTTGGATAAGTCGGATTCGGATCGCGTCCTACCGGCACCTGGTTATTACCCCGCTGGATGCGCCCCTGGCGACTCAACCGCCCATTTCCTCAGCGAAAGTTCCACGAAGTGGTTCCCTTTAGCCATGCCTTGGATCGCTCCCGCTTCCACCCGACGGACTTTTCATTTCCAATTCATTTCACCGCCAACCCCCGCTTCCGAGCTTCCCTCACCGCCGCCTGAACAGGTTTTTCTCCCTTAATCAGTCCAAAATTAAAAAAATCCAAAGGAGAAAATACATGTTCAATCGATTATTTATTTTATTGTCCACTTTCTTGCTCATCCTCCCGGCCACCGCGGGCCTCCAAGCCTGTTCCGTCTGCGGTTGCGGGGATCCCCTGGCCGCAACCGGAAGCGTTCATCCTCTGGCCGGCTCCTTCCACTTGACCGTCGAGAATGTTTACTTGACGGCCAGCGCCCTGAGCGATGGCAATCCCACCCAGTCGGAATCGGTAAGACAGGTGAACTTAAACACCACATTGTCCTACGCGCCTTCGGACAATTTAAGTCTCACTGTGATGCTGCCACTGGTCGAGAAATATTGGTCCCTTTCAGCGGGCGACGCCTCGCCTGACACTGGGACTCCCTTCGGCATCGGGGACCTTATGGTCGGTGTCCGTTATTTTTTCTTGAGCGAGACCGACCTGAAAGCCAAACAGCACCTCGGCCTGGCGGTTTCGGCGGGGACCTATATCCCCACCGGGGGCACCGATTTTGTTTCCCAAATTACGGGCGATAACCTCGACACCCATTCCCAACTCGGAACCGGCGCCTTTGGTCTTTATGGCGGTCTGCTCCTCAACCGGGTAATGGACGACTTCACCTTGAGCGCCAATTTCAATGTGATCTTTCGGACCACCCCAGGAACCACGGACGCCACCTCCCCTGTTTATCAATACACCTTCGGCAATGCCTTGACCGGTGGAATCCAGGGACAATTACACCTATCCGATTTCCTCGCCTTTTCTATGGCGGTCGAAGGTCGTTATGCCGATCCGGATAGGGCCTTAAACGATGACGGCGATGCGATTGAAAATGTCGGAAGCACTGGCGGCACGGTCATCAACGCCACGCCCGGGGTTTGGTGGAATATCAGCGGGGAATCGACCCTTTACGCCAAGGTCCAAATTCCCTTCTACACCAACCTAAACGGAACACAGCAAGTGGATTCGACTTATATTTTAGGAACCCAGTTCCTCTTTCATTGATTGATTTTTATTTTTTCGGCGCCGCCGGGCTTTCAACCCCGGCGGCTTTTTGTTATGTTGAATTTCATAAAATTCCTTGATTGCCCGCGAAAGGAAACGTTTTGAATTTCCAGCGATGGATCTGTCTCACGGTTCTGATTTTGGCCGCCGGTTGCGGCGTCTTCAAGCCCCCCTTCCCGGAGGTCCCAGGCAACCTCTTCATCCGCCAGCAAATCTGCGACATTGATGATTTCAAAAAAGCCTACCTGAATCCCCCGCAAAAACTGAAAGACCAGAGCTTTACCGCCTACAGCCTCCACCGGGACCTGAAAGACCCTAAAACCTACATCCTGACCCTTAAGTGCACAAACCTGCGTAAGGCTGTCGGCTATATCCAATCCTCGGATTTTCATACGGCTTGCGTTGGAGCGGGGGTGGGAATCCCAGTGATTTGGTGTGGTGTTGACGTGAGGGAAAGAAAATATGAGAACCGCCCCAAAATTTCAGGCGGTATCGTGATCGCGAACAACCAAGTAAAGGACTTTGGCTTTTGGAAGGCTTGTTTTGACGCCGAGGGTGGGCACCACCACGCGGACCGCGGCTACGAGGCCAGCCATTACAGCATCCACCACTTGGCCGGAAAACCCGACCAAGTCATTGTCGTCCATGAGGCCTCGGACGTCTCCAAAGCCGCGGCCTTCATGACCTCGCCCGCCATGAAAGGGGTCATGGAAGCTTCCGGCGTGACCGGCATCGACATTTGGTACGGCATCAACCTGGAAGAAGGGACTTTTTAGGAATAGGCTTTTCACCACATGCCCCCGATGGCGGCGCACAGAGGCACAGGTTGGCCAAGAAAAAGTCAGGATTAACCAAAATATTTTGCTTTAAGAATTTAACCGTGTCTCGGTGGTCCTCGAAGAGGACCTGTGGTGAATAGGTTTTCGACTTTCCTTGGGGTTTTCAGGGTTTGTGGGGTTTCTTAAATTCTCGATTGGTGTAAAATAAAACATGGAAAAAATGGCCGAGCCCATCCTCGATCAATCCCTGTCGGTCCCAGCCTATTCCCAATGGAGCGGCGAGGACCTCTCCAAGGGAACCCCGAACGAGTTCATGCAAAAACTTTATCACCGCGCCAAAGCCATCGGGGACGACCTCTACGATGACCGGACCTATGAGTTTCTCGCCCTTTCCCCGGAGGTCTATCGGGAGAACCTGGTCCTTTATATGAGGCGCAGGGCTTGGAGCGAGTGGTGGTTCGGGACCGTCTCCCCCGCCAGGCAGATCACCCTGCTTTCGGACGACCATGTGGACTTAAAACTGAGGCTGGCCAGGCAAATCCACGACGAGACCCGGCATTACGACGTTTTCGCCGCGCAGCTCAAGCGTTTCAACGCCGAGCCCCGCATCTCCGAGTTCGAGCTTCCCCCGATCCTGGTCCAAATGCAGCAGATTCAAAGGGAGGCCCCCTCCGCGCCGGAGCTGGCAGCGACCAACCAATTCGCCGGGGAAATCGTGCTCTCCTCCATGACCGACTTGGAAACCAGCATCTTCAAGAGGCTCTTCGACAAGGATCTCATGGACGCGATCAGGGATATCGAGGCTGACGAGCCCCATCACATCGCCGTGGGGCGGGACTTGATCCTGCTTTACTGTGGAACCGTCGAAAACCGCCGCAAGCTGTCGGTCGCCCAGGAAAAATACCTGAAAGCGATGATGCAGCTGCACGTCACCGAAATCGTGAAATTGGGATGCCGTAGGCTCAAACCCTTGCCGGTATTTGAATAAAAAAACATTGGCCCGCCACCAAGGCACAAAGACACCAAGTACCACAAAAATGATTCAATAATATTTTATGTCTTTCTTGGCGCCTTGGTGTCTTGGTGGTGAATTGGTTCTTTAGCTTGTTCGAGGTATTCGGCCAAACCCTCAAAATAGGTTTCCCAAACCGATAATCCAAACTGGAAGCCCCCCAATACCTCGGCCCACCCTGTTTCGCCGTGGATTTGGCCAGCCAGCAATTCGGTGATTTCCCGGACATGCTCCGTCTCCAGGTCCAGGTGCTTGGTGAAATATTCCTGGTCCGCGCCGGGATATTGGTCTTGGAGCAGCGGAAAAATCCGGCTCAATACCGGCTGGGCCAAAAACTCCCCCGCCGCCAGGGCCCCCAAAGCGGCCAAAGGAGAGGGAACTCCTTGGATATATTTGAGAAGATCGACGCGCCACCTCGCGGCAAAATCCGCCTCCTTTTCGGCGGCCGGCTCCAACCCGGCCGTCGCCAGGTATTTCCGGTAAATGGCGTGATGGGTCCGGCGGATATCCCCTTCCCCGCATTCCTGGTATAAATTAACCGCCAAAACGGCCCTGGTCTTCTCGTCCAGCGCCCTCGCCGCGCCAGCCGCGATGAGGGAGGGAAAAGACCTCACGAGGGAGTCGAAGGAAAGCAAAAAAGCCGGGGAAACCCGCTTGTCCCCCGCCCCTCTATTCCAAACAGGAAAAAAGGAAGTCCGGGCCAGGAATTCGTCCACCAAGCCGGTCAAGGTTTCGGTTATTTTCCCCTCGTACAAGTTGCCATCCTTTTCCCCGGGACCGGCAGGGCGCTTGGGGATCTTTGTTTTACTGCAATTTTTTCATGGTTGCGTTTAGAATTGTCGCATATTCCAGCAAGGAAATGACCGTCATGCCACAGGATTTTTTCAAGGACCATCCGTTGACCGCTTTTTATGCCTTTTATGGCGCCCTATGCGTCCTGGTCTCGGCGGCGGAATTTTTTCTCCCCCGGCGGGCCCCCACCCAACCCAGGTTGTCCCGTTGGATTCCGACCTTTTCCATTTTTATCCTCAACACGATGTTCATGCAATTCCTTTCGACGGCGACCACCGCCAGCCTGGCCTATTTCACTTGGAAAAGCGGCTGGGGCCTGCTCAACCAATGGCAGTTGCCCGCCTTGCCCCTTTTTCTGCTTTCCCTTTTGCTGCTGGATTTTCAGGTTTACGGCCTCCACTGGCTTTACCATAAAATTCCCTGGGGTTGGCGGTTCCACCGGGTCCACCACACGGACATGGACTTGGACAATACCAGCGGCCTCCGGTTTCACCCCCTGGAAGCCCTTGTTTCATTCCTGGTCCGGCAACCCTTCATCTTGTTAATTGGACCGTCGCCCTTCGCCGTTTATTTTTTTGACGGCTACCACCTGCTGGCCGCGTTATTGACCCACGCCAATATCCGTTTGACCCCATTCCTCGACAAGGTTCTTCGCTGGGTATTCGTCACGCCCGACATGCACCGAATCCACCATTCGACGGATTGGGACGAATCCAACTCCAATTTTGGTTTTTCAATATCCTGGTGGGACAGGCTTTTTAAAACCTATCGGTCCAGCCCGGGACTTCCTCAGGAAAAGATGGCCTTAGGGCTGGCGGATTACCAATCCCGGGAACAGGTCGGTTTTGGGAAACTGCTCCTTTTCCCTTTCTTTAAAAAAAGAAAATGAGGCTTGGTTCAAGGCGCGGGGATGGAATCATAGGATACAGGGGAGGAGTCTTCCCGCCGGGGGGACCGCTACTTTTTCGGAGCCGGCGTCTTTTGCATCAAGGCTTTCGGCACCGCGACTAAGGTAAAGCAATGGGCCCTTTTCCAAGCCTCGTTGAAATCCTTGAGGACCGCCGTAACGGGCCCGGTGGCCGGGTCCAAGATCAAAAGCCGCGACTTGAGGGGATCATATCCTGTCACAACGTCATAATGACTGCTCTTGCCATCCTTCGAGGTGATCATCACGACCAGGGGGCGTTTCTTATCCAGGTGATAGAAAAGGCCGGTCGGTTGGTTGTCCATGGTGCCTTGAAACAGGGCCGTGTCGAATTCCGCCGCGCCAAAAACGGTGACCAACTCGGACGCCATTACCCCTTCCCCAGCCTGGGAATTGGTCCTGATCCAGTCAACCTGGGCTTGATTTAATTTTTTACCATAGTAACCGCTGATCATCTTTAAAACCGCCAACCCGCAAGCCTTGGGATCCTCCTGCCGCTCAAAGGGGACCTTCAATTGGACCGCGTCATTCGACAATTCCAAGGCCGGCTGGGAATCCCCCCGGGATGGGAGGGGGCATAGGAAGCCAACCGCGGCCAAGAGGGTGAAGGGAATCGAAAGGCAAAAATGGCGTGAAATCATTGAATTTTTATCCTTAAATTTAAGATGAAGCATGGAAGACGGGTCATCATACAAAATAATAAAAGGTTGTCAAACGAGCATATTTCCATATAATAAGCAAGATTTTAGCCGCTCATCAAACTCCTTGGAAGGTAAAACAAAAATGAAAAAATTCGCGTTTGCCATAGCCTTAGCTTTGGTTCTCCAATCCATTCCGGCTATCCTTTTGGCCAGCAGTCCTACCCCGACTCCCAGCACCAACGGAAGCAGCTCGTTTGTTCCATTGGCGGCTGCCGTTGGATTGGGTCTCTTGGTTTTGGGCGTATTTGATGGCCACGCTTCCGCGAAGGCCACCGGCACCGAATTCGAGAAGCTGAACAATAACCCGGCCTTCCCCGTCCTCTTGAAGCAGATGGCGGGCGGATCCTTGGACACGGTCGAAATCTTAAAGTAGAAAGAGTTTCCTCAAAAAGGCCGCCTATTAAGGCGGCCTTTTTTTATTTACGGCCCTTTTAACCCTTGTCCGGAAAAATCCCATGTTTGAACAATTAACCGAAAAAATCCAAAAGGTCTTCAAAAACCTCCGCGGCCAGGGAAAACTGACCGAGGAAAATATCCAGGAAGCCTTGAAGGAAGTCCGCCTGGCATTATTGGAAGCGGACGTCAATATTGAAACCACCAAGCTTTTCCTGGAAAAGGTCCGGGTCAAGGCCCTGGGCAAGGAGGTTTCCCTAAGCCTTTCCCCGGGCCAGGTGATGATCAAGATCGTCCACGAGGAGCTGATCCAGCTTTTAACCCCCAAGGACAAGTCCGCCACTAAGTTAAAATTCGCCCCAGCCCCACCCACCCTGATCCTTTTGGCCGGGCTCCAAGGCACGGGTAAAACCACGACCGCCGCCAAGCTGGCCCTTTGGCTGAAAAAGGACGGCCGCAAACCGGGATTGGTGGCGGCCGACCTGGTCCGCCCAGCCGCCATTGACCAGCTGGGAACCCTGGCGAAGGAAATCGACGTTCCCTTCTTTAAGCCGGAGCCTGGCGAAAAGGCCCTGGAGGTCTGTGTCCGGGCGGTTAAAACCTGCCTCCAAAACAACGCCAACATCCTCATCCTTGATACCGCGGGGCGCCTGCAGATCGACGAGGAGATGATGGGGGAAATCGCCGAAATCAACCGGAAATTAAAACCCACCAATATTCTTTTGGTCGTGGACGCCATGACGGGGCAAAACGCGGTCCAGGTCGCCTCGGCTTTCCACGCGAGGCTCCCCTTGACCGGGCTGGTCTTGACCAAAGCCGACGCCGACGCCAGGGGCGGGGCTATTTTTTCCATTACTTCCGTCACCGGAGTCCCCATCCAGTTCACCGGCGTCAGCGAAAAAATGGAGGGCCTGGAGCCCTTTTACCCGGACCGCATGGCTTCCCGCATCCTCGGCATGGGCGACATGCTGACCTTGATCGAGAAAGCCGAGGAAATCGCCCGCCAGTCCGCCTTCGACAAACAAAAAATGGCCAAGGGCTCCGAATTCAACCTGGATCATCTGCTGGACCAGATCCGCCAGCTGAAAAAAATGGGCAGCATGGAGGAAATGATCTCCATGCTGCCAGGCGACCACGCCCAAAAAAAACAAATGGCCGCCAACGCCCCGGACGAGAAAAAAGTCAAGCGGATGGAAGCCATCCTTCTTTCCATGACCGCCAAGGAAAGGCGGTTTCCCCAGCTGTTGGACGGATCCCGCAAGCGCCGGATCGCCCAAGGCAGCGGCACGAGGGCGGACGAGATCAACACCCTTTTGAAACAATACGACATGATGCGCAAGATGATGAAAAAGCCCGGCCTCATGGGCAAGGCCATGGGCATGATGGGCGGCGGCATGCCGGGGGGCTTCCCTCCCGCCGGAATGCCGCCCGGTTTTCCCAGGTAAAGCCCTTTTTTCAATCCCCCGTTTTAACTTTTATCCACCCCTCCCCTAAACCCCTGGTGTAAAATCCTATTGTCCATTCCCATGAGGCGGTTCATATGAAGCGGCGGATCCTATTGATTCTACTTTTCCCCCTCGCCACCTTGGCTTGCCAAAAAACCTATACCTTGGGCCCCTCCCCAGCGCCGGCAGTTCCGACCCCCACCGCCACTCCCGCCCTCATCAATTCCACCCTCGGCTGGACCCTTTCCACTTCCTCGGCGGGCTTTGGGCCAAGGGCCGCCCACTCCAGCGTGACATTTAACAACGCCATGTGGGTCATCGGCGGCTACGATGGCACCAACAGTCTGAACAATGTTTATAACTCGACCAATGGAACCACTTGGAACCCGGTGGCGGGAAACCCCGCCTTCAGCGTCCGCTACGCCCACTCCAGCGTGGTTTTCAACGGAAAAATGTGGGTCATCGCCGGCACCGACATCAGCGGCGTCGGCAAGACGGATGTCTGGTCTTCCACGGACGGGGCGAATTGGACCCTGGCCACCTCCACCGCGGCCTTCGGTCCGAGGGCGGCCCAAACCGCCGAGGTTTTCAACGGAAAAATCTGGGTCATTGGCGGCAGTCCCGACGGCAGTACGGTTTACAACGACGTTTGGTCCTCCGGGGACGGCGTCAATTGGACCCAAGCGACTCCCTCGGCGGCTTTCGGCCAAAGGTTTTACCACACCAGCACGGTCTATAACGGAAGGCTGTGGGTGATCGGAGGCGTCAGCCCCTCCACTTTCGGCGCCCTCAACGACGTCTGGTATTCCACCGATGGCGCCGCCTGGACCTTGGCGACCGCTTCGGCGGCTTTTCCCGGTCGTTTTGAGAACAGCTGCCTGGTATTCAACAACGCCATGTGGGTCATCGGAGGCGGCCTCAACCTTTCCGGAACGATGGCCGATGACACCTGGTTCTCCACCGATGGGGTCAATTGGACCCAACCCAGCGGGACGAAATTTTCCCCTGCCCGATCCCTCCACACCAGCGTTGTTTTTAACAACGCCATGTGGGTGCTCGGGGGTTATCCCTATCCGACTTTTACAGCCGATGTATGGCACTCCCCCTGAGCTTGCCAACAGGACCCATGGCCGCGGACAAAATCCCCCCCAAACCCGCGACAAAAGCTAAAAATAGGCTTCCCATCCTCGTTGACCTTTGAAAAGCCTAGGCGATACAATGTGTCCCACTTCATCAAAGGAAACCCCACGATTCCATCGGGCCGGCCAGGTTCATGAAATCTTCTGGGGTTGATAGGCCTCTTTGCGGCTTATCAAGGTTAAACGGCTAAACTCATGGGACTTTTCGGCAGTAAAGACGACAAAAAGAAAGAGCTGGTGGAGTCCGCCCAAAAGCTTTCCGAGCAGGGCGAGCCGTCCAAGGCCCTCAAGGAACTTCAAAAAGCCCTCGATATCGACCCCAACTACAAGGAAGCCCACACTGCCGTGGGTTTTATCTATTCGGACCTGGGCCAGCAGGACGACGCCATCCAAGTCTTCAAAAAAGTCATCTCCATCGACAACAATTCTCCCGAAGCCTGGAATAACCTGGGGCTCACCCTGGCCCGTTGCGAGAGGTACAAAGAGGCCATCAAGACCTTCGAGGACGCCATTTCCCGCAATCCCAAGGTCGCCACCTTTTACAATAACCTGGGGAACGTCTATTACGAGTTGGGCCAATTCCAGCAGGCCATGCAGGTTTTCCAGACCGCCGTCGAGTTGGATCCTTCCTACGCCGAGTCCTACCACCGATTGGGCATCGACAAGGACACCGCCGGCAACATGGACGTGGCCCTCAAGCGCCTGGAAGAGTCGGCGAAAACCGGAAAAAATAAATCCAAGGTCGCCTTCGACATGGGCACCCTCTACGCCAAGCAGGAACTTTTGGACAAGGCCGTCAAATCCTTCCAGGAGGCGACCAGGCTGGATCCCCGTTACGAGGCGGCCTTCATGGCCTTGGGATTCGCTTTCGAAAGGAAAGGGGATCTGCAAAAGGCCCTGGAAACCTTCAGCCAGGTCATCACCCTCAATCCCCAGAGCGCCAAGGTCCACAATACGGTGGGGCTCATTTACGATAAGCTCCGGCTTTATAAGCAGGCTATCAATGAATACCGGGTCGCCATCAAGCTGGAGCCAAGCTACGCGAACGCCCATTTCATCCTGGGCCAGGTTTACGAGAACAAGGGCATCACGGAAAAAGCCGTGGCGGAGTATGAAAAATACGTCCGCATCCACGAGACGGGGGCCATGGTGGACGAGGCCATGTCCCGATTGGCCAAACTTAAAAATATCACGGTGGAGGAAGCGGACAAACTCCTCAATTTAAAGAAACAGGACGCCCCCATGCCGGCGGCCGAAACCGCCCCCCTCGAGCCTCCCGCGCCTTCCGCCGGGAACCAAGCTCCCGCCGGGCCAGCGGCCCCCGCCGAGGCAGGCGGCGTCAAGTTGACCGATCCCAAGGAGTACCTGAGGCAGGTTTTGGCCAAGGCAAAAGCCGCCAAGAACCCACAACCGGCGGCTCCCGCGGCACCTCCCGCCCCAGCCGCGGCTCCTGCCGTCCCTGCCCCAGCTGCGCCTGAAGCCCCAACGGCCTCCGCCCCCCCTGCCGTTGAGGAAAAAGTGCCTCCTGCGCCAACCGCTGTTCCCATCGCCAAAATGGATCCTGTTGATTTCTCGACCATCTCCGCCCCCCCGGGGGGCGCCCGGGGGGCCCCGGCCCCACCCGCAGGTCCG
>Ga0265338_10003882_pt1 | contig 20687 bp, 17 predicted proteins | sample 42126metaG_FD_193579 | JGI IMG/M metagenome (GOLD analysis project Ga0265338, IMG submission 193579) | Rhizosphere microbial communities from Carex aquatilis grown in University of Washington, Seatle, WA, United States - 4-21-26 metaG | ecosystem: Host-associated > Plants > Roots > Rhizosphere...
GTCCCTGTCCCTCGCCGGCGTCGCCATGCTCCTCTGGCCTCTCGGCAAACAGCAACCCACCTCAAATTGAGATGCTCATGCGAATTCTGCTCGAATCGTTGCTGGCAATTGTGGCGGTGGATTTTGTTTCGGGTCTTGTCCACTGGTTGGAAGACACGTTTTGGACGGAACAGACACCCGTTTTCGGCAGGTGGATCGTGGTGCCAAACTCCCGTCACCATCGCGATGGACTGGCCTTTGTAAAGAATAGCTGGCTTCAAAGTTCGTGGGATTTGCTGCTGTCGGGCTTGCTCGTTCTGCTCGCGGCCAGGGCCCTCGGCGTTCTTGGCTGGCCGGTATGGCTGTTCGTTTTCATCGGCGTCAATGCCAATCAGATTCACAAATGGGCCCACCTGCCACGCGGCGCGGTCCCGGTCCCGATACACTGGTTGCAGCGACTGCACGTTCTGCAGTCACCCGTCCATCATGCGGCTCATCACGTCGCGGACAAGAACAGCCACTACTGCGTCGTCACCAACCTGGTAAACCCGATTCTCGACGGCATCCGCTTTTGGAGGGCGCTGGAGTGGCTGCTGGTGCCGGTATTTGGCGCGCCGAGGCGTGAGGATCTGAATCGTCAGGGACGGTTTGATCGTTCTCCCCGGCAACAACAACCTCAGCAGGGCGCATTATGAAAATCCTTCTCGTACTACCGGCGGCTGAATCGGTCCGGGTCACAAGGGAGAGGCCCACCGTCACGAAACGCGCCATGCTCCGCTTCAGCATCCTGCCGTTGACCTCCGTGGCGGCGTTGACGCCCCGCGAACATCCCGTGCGAATCGTGGACGAGAACGTCGAGGCGCTCGACTTCGATGCGGATGTGGATGTCGTGGGCGTCACCTTCATGACCGCATTGGCGCCACGCGCTTACGAGATCGCCCGCGAATTTCAAGCCCGCGGGAAAATCGTCGTGGCCGGCGGTTATCACGCCACCCTTTGCATGCAGGAGGTCACCCAACATTTCGATGCGGTTGTTGTCGGTGACGCGGAAGACGCGTGGCCGCAGTTGCTCCATGATGTCGAAGCGCGTTGCCTCCAGAAAGTGTATCACCAGACAAACCCGCCGACGGAATTGCGCACACCGGTCCCGCGCCGTGATTTACTGGCATCGAACGCCAAGCACTATGTCACGTTGCACGCGGTGCAAACCGGTCGTGGCTGTCCTCATGGATGTCTCTACTGCTCGATCACCACGTTTCATCAACGTCAGCATCGACAACGGCCGCTGGTCGATGTGTTGGCCGAGTTGCGTGAGATCCCGCGCAACTTCATGTTCGTCGACGACAACATCATCTCGGACCGACAGTACGCGCGGGAATTGTTCGCCGCCATGGCCCCGCTGCGTAAACGCTGGGTCAGCCAGTGCTCGATCGAAATCGCCGACCACCCGGAGTTACTGCGGATGGCGCGCCAGGCAGGCTGTCGCGGGTTGTTCATCGGGATCGAATCAACCAATGCCGACAATCTCGCCGCCATGGGGAAGGCCTTCAACAACAGCGCCCAGTACCGCGAACGCCTCGCCCGTATCCGCCGCGCCGGCATTGGCATCATCGCGGGCATTATCGTCGGCATGGATAAAGATAACGTCAGCGTTTTCGAACGCACCTTGGAATTCCTGGATCGGTCCCGAATCGATTCGCTGCAACTGAACATCCTGACGCCTCTGCCCGGCACGCCGCTCTTCGCCGACATGGAACGCAGCGGCCGTGTCCCCGATCGGAATTGGAGCCATTACGATTTCCGCCACGTGGTGTTTCGTCCCGCCAACATGACCGCCCACGAGTTGCAGGACGGCGCCGACTGGTTGTACGCCCAGTTCTACCGCCTCGATCGCATCTGGTTGCGGTTCCTTCGGGGTGTTTTCAGCATCGGCTGGATGCCGTCCTTGCTCAGCCTAAAACTGAACCTGACTTATCGCTATGACAACCGACGGGAAGGTATCGTCGGCCGAAACCCGGCCCGCGCCGCCACCCACGACAACTATCTCCTGACCGCGCTCCATCTGGCCGGCCTGAGCCGGATGGCACTATGAACAAGACCACATCGATCGTCCTACTGGTCGTGCTGGCGATCGTGGCTGTGGCCGCCGTCTTTTCGTTTCCGCGAATACCGCAGAACCCGGTCTTCAACCACTTCGCGGATCAACGTTCGTGGCTGAATATTCCGTGCACCATGGATGTGCTGTCCAATATTCCATTCGTCGTCGCGGGCCTCATCGGGTTGTTTCGTTTGGGAAAATGCGGTTCGCCGTCGGCCAATAAACCGTTGGTCATCTGGACGGTTCTTTTTACCGGAATCGTTCTCACCGGCTTCGGCTCGGCCTATTATCACTGGCGACCGGACAACGAGTCGTTGGTCTGGGACCGATTACCCATGACCATCGTGTTCACCTCGTTCTCCGCCAGCATGATCGCCGAGCGTATCGACGCGCGCACCGGCCGCTGGCTGTTCGTCCCGCTCTTGATTCTCGGACTCGGCAGCGTCCTGTTCTGGCATTGGGGAGAACAGCGCGGGGTGGGGGACTTGCGATTGTACGGCCTGATACAATTCTTCCCCATGGCGGCAATTCCCATCATGGCCATGCTCTTCCCGGCCGTCTACACTCGGAATCGTGACCTGTGGATCATCTTCAGTTGGTACGCGCTGGCCATCGTGTTTCAACTCGCCGATGCCCCCGTGTACAACCTCCTGCGCGTCGTCAGCGGTCACACCCTGAAACATCTCTGCGCCGCCATCGCCGCCTGGCAGATCGTCCAAATGTTTACCCGCCCGTTCGTCGCCCCTACAACACCTTTGCCCGTTCCAGAATCGACTGCATCACTTTAGGCGCGGCCAACCGGTCCTCGGCCAGTTTCCGCGCCGCCGCGCTGTGCCCGGCGTAATCCGCGTTGATCGACTCGATCCCGCGCACCGCTTCCTCCAACGTGCTGAACGTCACCAATCCTTTGCCCGTCGTCAGATGCGAGGAAAGTCCCGTCTCCTGCACCAGCGCGGGCCGACCCGACGCGAGATAGCACACGGTCCGGTCGCTCAGCCAGCCGCTCCGCGATTTCACGTACCCGTGCTTCGCCACGCTGAATTCCGCCCGCGACCGCTGTATGTACGAACGAATCCCGTCGCGCCCCGCCGCAACCTCATGCGGATTCGTCAGCCCCCAATTATTCCCGCGCAGCGTCGCGATGTCGTCGATCTCGAATTCGTGGATCAGCAGCGCCAACTCGATCGGCTGCGTTGTCTTCCGCGGCAACTCCGCAAACCTCAAAAACTCGTCGCTCTTCGGCCCGTACATCTCGTTGTTCCACACCCCGTACTGCCCGCGCCATTGACCGACCGTCGTGAACTTCTCCGCGCTCGCATCCGTCTGCGCGGGCCAGTATTCCAATGCCACCGGCGGCGTGAACGTCTGCCAGTCGACCCCGCGCAACGGAATCGTGAACTCCGGCCGGCCGATGTTCAGGCCGACCGTGAAAAACAAATTGTGCTTGCTGAGGCCCATGTCCCATTCGTGCGCCCAGATTTGCGTGAAACCGGGATCGAGATCGAAATACGCCCGGCGCTTGGCCCGGCCCAGCAAATCCTCATCCTTGAGCGCGCCGCACAGGTTTATCAACAACGCACAATCGCCGCACAGCTGGCGCACTTGGCGTTCCTTCATCCCAAAAGTTTCCCGGCCGTCGTACAGCACCGCCCAGTGCTCGTCCAATTCGAATTGTTCGCACTGCGCCCGGAAGCCTTCCACCATCTCTGCCGGCGAATGTTTCGCGGTCTTCTTCGGCGAACCGAGCACATCCAACCAAAACACCTCGAACCCCAACGCCCGCAGCCCCGCCAAATAATGCAGGTTCAGCCACTGCATCCCGCCGCCTTTCACATAACCCGCGCCCCACGTGCTGGTGACGATGATCTTGTCCATCACTCCGCCTTCACCTGCGCGCCGAATTGCAGTTCGCACACCCGCGCGTAATGTCCGCCGCGCGCCGCCAGTTCATCGTGCCGCCCGCGCTCGACGATCTGTCCGTCGTGCATCACCAACAACAGGTCCGCCTGTCGCACCGTCGACAACCGATGCGCCACCACAAACACCGTCCGCTTCTTCCGCAGCCGTTCCAGCGAACGCAACACCGCCGCCTCCGTCTCCGAATCAAGCGCCGCCGTCGGTTCATCCAAAATGAGAACCGGCGAGTCCTTCAGGAACGCCCGCGCCAGCGCGAGCCGTTGCCGTTGCCCGCCTGACAACGTGACGCCGCGCTCGCCAATCACCGTCTCATAGCCCTGCGGCATCGCCCGGATAAATTCGTCGGCCTCGGCCTCCCGCGCCGCCTCCATGATCTCGTCCAGCGTCGCCTCGGGCCGGCCATACGCGATGTTGTCACGCACCGCCGTCGAAAATAACACCGGCTCCTGCGGCACAATCCCGATCTGCCGCCGCAACGTGCGATACTGAAACTCGCGTATGTCGTGCCCGTCGAACGTCACGCGCCCTTTCTGTGGATCGTAAAACCGTAACAACAAACTCAGCAGTGTCGATTTCCCCACGCCGCTCGGCCCGACCAGCGCCACCAGTTGCCCCGGCCGCGCCTCGAAATCGATTCCCTTCAGCACCGGCCGGTCCGCATCGTATCCGAACCACACGCCCTCGAATCGCACCACGCCGTCGCAGTGCGTCATCGGCCGGGCATTCGGCGCGTCCCGGATCGTCGGTTTGGTTTCGAGAATTTCAATGACCCGGCGGAACGGCGTCAGCGCGCCCTGGATCGCCGTCGCAATCCCGCTCACCGTGCTCATCGGGCCGTACAACATCGCGACATACGTGTTGAACACCACCAATTCACCGATGCTCAGCCGTCCCGACAACACCCGCTGCCCGCCAATCCAAAGCATCGCCACCGACCCCGCCGCCGTGATCAGCCCCACCACAAACGACGACATCACCTGCACTTTCGTCATCCGCACGTTGGCGTCCGCGCTCTGCGCCGCCCCCGCGCTGAACCGCCGCACCTCATCCTCCTCGCGCGCAAATGCCTGGATCGTACGGATCGCCGACAACGATTCCTGGATCATCGCGCTCACCTTGCTCTCGCGCGTGTAATATTCAGTGGAAACATCTGCCGTCCGGCGGTTGTAGTATTTGATGGCCAACGCCAGCGGCGGCGCGATTGCCAACGCCAGCAGCGTCAACACCACGTCGAATTGCAACATGACGACCGTCATCCCGACCAGCGTCGCCACCGCCGCGATCAACGGAATCAATCCGCCATTGTAAATCGTCTGGATCGATTGTGTGTCCCACGTGACCCGGTAAATCGAGTCGCCCACCGCCCGGCTATCATGAAACACCAGGCTCAGCTTCTGCAAATGTTCGTACACGCGATGCCGCAGTTCCTGCGTCATCCGCAGTCCCGCCCGCACCAGGTACATCGTGCCCCATGCGCTCAATGCGCCCCGCAACATCTGGATCGCCAGCAACCCGAGGCACACGATCACCAATCCCGCCGCTTTGTTGTCGGCCATCGCCGTCAGCCATGCCGGCATCGGCGCCGACCCGAGGATGCTGTCGATGATCACCTTCAACGGCCACGGCTGGAGCAGGCTCGCGCCGATGCCGAGCAGCGTCAACACCAGCCCCGCGATGGAGGTCCGTTGTTGACCGCGAATCAGCGTCCATGCCTGTGGCCAAAGTTTGGGCGAGTCATTCATTCCGTTCCCACCGCTTCCGCAATGCTTTCAAATCCGTCACGCGTCAACAATCGCAACAACCCACAATTGATATTCCGCACGATCGCCGGGCCTTCGTACACCATGCCCGTCCAGATCTCGACCAGGCTCGCGCCCGCCCGTATCTTTTCGTACGCGTCTTCTGCCGTAAAAATCCCGCCCACGCCAATCGTCGGCATCCGTCCATCTGTTTGACGATGGATGTGGCGGATACATTCAGTCGCCCGTACCCGCAACGGCGCCCCGCTCAATCCGCCCTCGGGCGGCGTCGGATGTTCGACCGTCGTATTCGTAGCCACAATTCCCGCCAACCCATGTTTCTGCGCCAGCCCCACCACATCATCGATTTGCTCAAACGTCAGGTCAGGGGCAATCTTCAGCAGCACCGGCCGCTCCTCGCGAATCTGTCCCAGCAATCCATCCAGCATTTCCTTGTCCTGCAACTTTCGCAACCCGGGCGTGTTCGGCGAGCTGACGTTGACGACGAAAAAATCCGCGCAGTCCCGCAACGCCCGCATTGTCTCCGCATAACTTTCACCGGCCCGCGCCAGCTCCACGTCGCGATTCTTGCCAACATTGATCCCGATAGGAATCCGGTGCGGCGGCGCCGGGATACGCGCCGAAATCGACTCGGCCCCGTCGTTGTTGAATCCCATGCGGTTGACGAGTGCCCGCTCGCCGACCTGCCGAAATAGTCGCGGCTGTTCCGTACCGTCTTGCGCCCGCGCGGTCACACTCCCGATCTCCACGAAACCCAGCCCGAGCGCCGGCCATAATTCCAGCCCCAGCGCGTTCTTGTCATAGCCGGCTCCCAGCCCCACTGGATTGGCAAATTCCATCCCGAACACTGTCTGGCGCAGCCGCCGGTCCTCCACCGCAAACATCGTCTCGACGGCGTCGCGCGCCACACGGCATCGGCCCAGCGAACCCGCCAAATTCAGCGCCCGCTCGTGGGCTGCTTCGGGGTCGGCCTGAAATAGCCACGGTCGCACCAGCGCCTTGTAAACCATGGCGCTACCATGGCAAATTGCCCGGGCGCTTGCTATATTTTAATATCGGTGCCATCTTATAGGCAGAGAAGCCTCGAGCCATGAAGCCCGAAGTTCAAAAACATCTCGAGTACGCGTCCGGATTTCTGGACCTGCAGATGTACGATGACGCCGTCCAGGAAGCCGACATCGCTCTCGGTCTCTCCCCGAATCTCTCGCAAGCCATCGCCATTAAATCCGCCGCGCTCTGGCAGGCCAACCGATTGACCGAGGCTGAGCCGTTCGTCGCCCGCCTCGCCGAACTCAACCCGCGTGATGCCGATATCTGGATCAATCTCGCCTACATCCGCCGCCGCACCCAGTCGCTCGATGCCGCCGTCGACACGCTCCAGCGCGCCTTCGAAGTTAACCCGCGCTACGCCCTGGCCCATTACAACATGGCTTGCTATCGCGCCATGCAACACCGCCCGGATGAGGCCATCGAACTCTTGAAGAATGCCTTGCAACTCGACCCAAAACTCAAGGTCCTCGCCAAGGTCGAGCCCGACTTCACCAACCTGCGCGACTCCTCCGCCTTCCAGCAATTGCTCGGCCGCCGGTCCTCCTGACCCGCCGCCCTGCCTGCTAAATCTTGCCGAATCGCCGTGTTTCGTCTTGTCACGTCCCGCGCTTTCTGACACTCTAACTAGAACGAGTTTGGGCGGCGGGCCTCATATGCCCGCCAAAATCAGGAGGTAACTGGAGGGAGATCTTATGGACAACAATACGGTTCCGCAGTCAGTCATTTCCAAGGACGTCGAAATCACCGGCACGATCAAGAGCTCCGGCTCGATCCGCGTCGATGGCAAACTGGATGGCGAATTGCATTCCACCGGCGACGCCGTCATCGGGCCGTCCGCCCAGATCAAGGGCAACATCGTCGTCAACTCGGCCACCATCGAGGGCGCCGTCCAGGGCAACGTCACCGCCAAGGACCGCATCGAGATGAAATCCACCGCCCGCGTCACCGGCGATATCCGCGCCAAACGCCTCAGCGTTGAGGACGGCGTGACCTTCATCGGTCGCTCGGAAGTCAATCCGTCGGGCTCGCCGATCACCGGCGTCGCGCCCGTGGTGACCGCCGTGGCCGAAGAGGAAGGCGAACGTGCCGACGCCGCCACTGTGCGGTCTTTCGCGCGACGCTAATTGCCGTTCGCGCCCCACCCGGCGCATGAAGACGGGAGCAAGCGGTGCCCAAGAACCGCAAGGTCAACACACTCGATAGCTACGCGACCATCCGCGCGGTCGCGCACGCCAAGCCCGCGCCCAAGTCGAAGACGCCGGCCCCCGACGCCCCGGCATCGACCGATGCGCCGTCGTCCGAGCCGCAGAAGCTCGGCGCGCGTGTGGCGCGGACCGCCCTTCCCGTCAAACACCACATCGAGTGCTACGAGTGCAATTATAAGTTCCAGATGCACGGGCGCGCCACCTCCTCGTCTTGCCCCAAGTGTCGCACCCTGCTGGACCTCGCCGACCACACCATCGACGGCGAATGGGTCGAAACGGTCAAAACCGCGGGGACGATTCGTATCGCGCCGACCGGCGTCGTGAAGAGCGGCAATCTCATCGCCTCCGAGATCATTCTCGAAGGCATCCTGGAAGGCGGACGGGTCCGCGCGCTCCATGTGCTCGAGCTCGGCGCCGGCGCGATCTTCTCGGAAAAGAACGTGACCGCTCCCGATCTTCGCATCGCGGCCGGCGCGGAATTCAAGTTCAAGCAGGAGGTCAAGTACCGCAACGTCGAGATCGCCGGCATGCTCAGGGCAAAACTCACCGCCACCGGCGTCGTCACCGTCAAACCCGGCGGCTCGCTCGAAGGCGAAGTCCAAGCCGAGCACCTCATCGTCGAGGACGGCGGCGGCCTCAAAGCCAAAGCCCGTATCGGTCCCAAGCCCGAACCCACCCCCGAAGACGATGATCAATCGTAGCCGCAGACCTTAGCCTGCGTCTGTCGAAACCAGATTCTGCAGCCGATACCACACGCACTACCGGTTCACAGATTTCAGCACAACCCATAGAATGTTTACTGCTATGACGCCGTTGTAGGCGACATGGCAGAGAATGCAATCCCATAGGCTGGGGCTTTTCTCGCGTACGTAGCAAAAGGCCACATTGCCCGACATGATGAAAAACAGGCCCCACAATGATTTGAAAACAACATCCATATGGGTAAATCCTGCGACCAGCAGAACGAATGTTGTCGCGCCAACAAAGCCGTACGTATTTCGAAAGGCGCGATACAAAAACCCGCGCATGATAAGCTCCTCGACGAATGGGCCGGTCAAAAACATTACCATCAGGTAAAGTTGTTTCACTATAGGTGCGCCCACAAATCTCACCGTTAGGGCACTCTCAGGCAGCCTGACCCAGCTGGCCACATATGTCGCAAGAGTACCGAGCCCGGCGCCGAATAAGATTCCGGCCAGCCCTGGTTTTCCCGGCGGTGCCAGCAGGCCAAGTCGTCCAAGCAGTGCAGTAACAGAATCCGCACGGGCGGACCAAAGTATCCATATGAGAGGTGGAAGCATTCCCAAATAAAACACAAAGAATGTTCCTTTTGGACTGAGTATCCAATACGTGAAATTTGGAACAACCCTCGTGGCAAGAACAACCACAAACACTATGAACATTTCGCCAACAAACGCCCACAGCAGACAGCGCCACGCATCGCGCGCTGTCCAAGAAGAATGTTTGATCTGTGTCGACACCTTAGTAGGCAACAAAGGCTCGCTGCCTCTCTACCGCAATCGCAATTTCAAATCCTCGCTGAACTTGCCGGTGCAGATTTCCTCGACGGGGCCGGTCAGCACCAGATTCAAGTGCCGGTCGATCTCAATACTCAAATCGCCGCCTTCCATGTGCACGGTGACGTTGCCGTCCACGAGTTTCTTGTCGTAACAAGCCGTGGCGACCGCGCACGCACTCGACCCGCTCGCTAACGTATGCCCCGCGCCGCGTTCCCAGATCAGCGCGCGGACGTTGGCGCGGTCGATCACCTGCGCGAACTGCACGTTCGTGCGATTCGGGAACGCTTCGTGAAGCTCAATCATTGGGCCAACCTTGCCCAACTCCACCAACGTCAAGTCATCCACGAGCACCACGCAATGTGGGTTGCCGACTGACAGCGACGTGACGTGGAGCGATTGCCGGCCGATTCCCAGTTTCGTGAGCTTGCGGTCAATGACCGCTTGTCCCATGTCGATCCGCCCTCCCACGCAACGTCCATCCTCCAGAATGAGTTTCGCCCGCACCACGCCGCCGAGCGTGTGGATGGTGAACTCCGTTTTCTTCGCATAACCGTGGTCGTACAGAAACTTCGCGAAGATCCGCAGGCCATTGCCGCTCTTCTCCGCCTCGGAGCCGTCGGGATTGAGGATGCGCACGGCGAAATCCGCCGCGCCGGCCGGCGGCGCGACCACCGCCAAAATGCCGTCCGAACCAACGCCCGTGTTCCGATGGCAAATGACGCGCACCCGCTCCGGGGTCAGTTCGAACCCGATCTCCGCCGCGTCGATGACCAGGTAATCGTTGCCCAGCCCGTGCGACCTGACAAAATCAAATTCCTGTTTCACGGCAGTTGTCGATGATACTCCTGCAGCGGGCACACGGTCAGCCCCGTTTCGCGAAACGCTTTCATCCCAAGCAACGCGGCATTGGCCCCCGCCAGCGTCGTCATGATCGGGATCTTTTGCGTCACCGCCGCCGAACGGATGCGCACTTCATCCACGCGCGGCGTCTTCCCCGCCGGCGTGTTGACGATCAATTGCACCTCGCCGTTCTTGATCATGTCCAACACGTTCGGTCGTCCTTCGGCCAGCTTGAACAATACCTGTACCTCGACGCCGTCCTTTTGCAGCACCTCCGCCGTCCCGCTCGTGGCGCACAACTCAAATCCCAATTCACTAAACCCCTTCGCCAGCGGTACGACGAGTTTCTTGTCCGAATCGCGCACACTGATGAAAATCCGTCCCTTCTGCGGCAACGCCGGCGCGGCGGCCATCTGCGATTTCGCATAGGCCACGCCCCAATCTTCGCCGATCCCCATCACTTCGCCCGTCGACCGCATCTCGGGCCCAAGCAGTATGTCCTGCCCGGGGAATTTGCTGAACGGGAACACCGACTCTTTCACGGAATAATACGGCGGCCGTATTTCCTCGGTAAATCCAAGCTCCGGCAGCCGCTTGCCGGTCATCACCTTCGCCGCGAGTTTCGCCAGTGGCACGCCGATGGCCTTGCTCACGAATGGCACGGTCCGCGACGCGCGCGGGTTCACTTCCAGCACCCACACGTTCGTGCCTTTCACGGCGAACTGGACGTTCATCAGGCCCGCCACCTTCAACTCGCGCGCCATCACATGCGTGTACTTCCGCATCGTCTCGATGTTCTCGGGCCAAATCGAATGCGGCGGCAACACCATCGCCGCGTCCCCGCTGTGGCATCCGGCGAACTCGATATGCTCCAGCATCCCGCCGACCACCACCGTGTCCCCGCCAACGCCAATGTCGGCAATGCAATCCACGTCCACCTCAAACGCTTCTTCCAAAAATTTGTCCACCAACACGGGCCGTTCCGGCGACGCCTCGACCGCGAACCGCATGTAATGTCGCACCTCGTCGTCGCTGTACACGATCTGCATCGCGCGTCCGCCCAGCACGAACGACGGACGCACCAGCACGGGGTAGCCGACCTTGTGCGCGGCGGCGAGCGCTTCGTCCTCGTTCGTGGCCATGCCGTTCGGCGGTTGCGGGATCCCCAGCTTGTCGAGCATCGCCGAGAACAATTTCCTGTCCTCCGCCATCTCGATGCTCTGCGGCGTGGTGCCGATGATATTGACGCCGTGCTTCTGCAGGCCCAATGCGAGATTCAGCGGGGTCTGCCCGCCAAACTGCGCGATCGCACCCCAGCACTTCTCGCGCTCGTAGATGTTCAGTACATCCTCCAGCGTCAACGGCTCGAAAAACAGTTTGTCGCTCGTGTCGTAATCGGTCGACACGGTCTCGGGATTGGAGTTCACCATGATGGTCTCAATCCCGAGTTCCTTGAGCGCGAACGCCGCGTGTACGCAGCAATAGTCGAACTCGATTCCTTGCCCGATGCGGTTCGGGCCGCCGCCGAGGATCATCACCTTGCGCGCGTCGGTCTTGCGGATCTCATCGTCGCCGGTGTCGTACGACGAGTAGTAATACGGCGTGTACGCCTCGAATTCCGCCGCGCACGTGTCCACCAGCCGATACGAGGGCTCCAGCCCGATCTTCTTGCGCAACGCCCGCACCGCGTCCTCCGTGCTCCCCACCAGCGTCGCAATCTGCCGGTCGGAAAACCCCAGTGACTTCGCTTTGTGTAGCAACGACGGTGTGTGCTGGCTCGCCATCGCCCGCGACCTTAGCCAACCCTCACGCTTTTGACAAGCGGCTACGTTGACGGGGTCAGGCGAACGATGCGAAAACAAAAAGGGCGTCCCGAATTGCTCTAGGACGCCCTCTTGAAGCTTATTGTGACGGCGCAATCAGCTGCGATGACGACGGCGGATCATCGCCACCATCAGGCCCAGCCCGAGTCCCATCAACGCGAAAGTGGACGGTTCAGGAACCGGGGTCACATCCGCCCATGCCGTGCCAATACGAAGGTTGTCAACCAGATAACTGCCTGTGGTGCCGGAGGCTTGGGCCTTGAACCCCACATTGTCTATCGCCGTCGCTGTGCTTCCTGCCAAACTCAAAGTGGCCGCTGGCATGGCGCCGCCGGGGGTTGGATTCAAGTAAAGGTAGGCGGTAGATGTACTGAAATCATATTCCTCAACCACGAAATACGTCGTGTTGAGGGACAAAGGACCACTTGTAACAGTGCTTTTGCCGGCCGTTCGCAATCCAATATTGCCGTTAGAATATAGATAACAGTCAATTGCGTCGGCGCCGCCACCCGGAGCTGTAGTGCTCGGATTCATCGCGGTGAAGTACTGATTGCCGCTGTCGGCCACAGTTACATTAAGCAGAAAAGAATAGTAGATCTGCCCGCTGGTCTGATTTGCGAAGGTATTAATCGAACTTGTAGCGCTCCCGTTGGTGATTGCAAGTTCGTTACCGCCCAGATCCGCCAAACCCGAATAAGTCAGGTTGCCGCTGGTGATGCTTAACGTGGTAGCTGCACTTGTCCACGCTGTACTATTGCCAGGGTTTGTTTTGCCACCAAGAGACCCTGGCGCGTAGTTGAATGCGTCCGAAAAGAGAAGTGCAGCCTGGGCGCTTTGCAGGAGCAAACAGCTCGCCGCGACAACGGCAAAGCACAACTGGATTTTTGAAAGTGTTCTCATGATGGCTCTCACCTTATCTTTCCTCACCGAAGCTGACTTTCCCTTACACCCGCGTCCAAACTGGTTGGCCTCTGGCGGCTGGAATCCCGTGGGCAACCTAGGTTATTACCAGAATCGCCTCGCAGAAATCAAGATAAATTCTGCAGAATATTCAAGGCTGAGTTCGTGACCGCCGAGAGACACGCGACCTTCGTAAGCTGGATTAGAAGCGGGTGCCTCGACACGTCTTCGCCACATCGTAACCGATTGTGTCGCCAGGGGTTGAGCACTACTAAACCGGGCGTCTTTTGACGAGCGGCGCCTCAACGGCTCGCGGTCAGCTGCGAACGCGGCTGCTCGGTGCCGGAGCGGATTTCGTACATGTGGTTGCCGATCTCGCGCGAAGCTTCGACGGTCTCGGTATACGGCGTGTCGGCCACATCAACAAACCCGTTCTGGTAATTCTCGCCGTCGAGCGTCCGGCCCGTGGTCGGTTCGTCGCGGTACGAGAACCAGTGGCAACCAACAATGTTTGGATGACGGAGCGCGTCGCGCACGAAGCCTTTGTAAGCCACGGCGCGCTCCGCCTGATCCTTAACCCTCACCAGCCCGGGGTAGAACTGTCCGCGATCGGTCGCGCCAAAATGAAACTCGCCGATGATCACCGGCGCGTCCACACCGGCGGGTAAACGGAAATCAGCGACCGACCGACGATAAATGTTATAACTGAGCACATCGCAGAAGTGTGACGCAATCTCGACGACCGCCGGGTTCACCCCCGAGAAGCGACAGCCGAGATAGAGATGATTCGGCGCGGTCTCGCGCACGGCCTGGCGGCAGAGCTTGAAGTACTCGCGGACGGTGTGCCTGTAAAACGCCAGCAGGTCGTCGTGGGCGCGCGTCTTGTCCGGCGTGTCGCGGCCTTCGATCACGTCGCCCCATGATTTGTAAGACGTTCCCCAGACCGCATTGAGCTTATCCACCTTGGTGTATTTGGCCATCAAATCGGACACAAACACCTGCTTGGCCGCCTGGTACGCCGGCGAGTTCAGCGTCGCCAATGCCAGCGACACATCGCTGCCCCAAATGATCTCGTTGTCGATGAAATACCCGATGCACCACGGATCATCCGCGGTGGCGCTGGCCTGGTCCGCCACGCTGGCGCGTAGTCGCGACCCGAAATCAGGATCGAACACGTCGCGGAACCGTGCCCAGTATCCCTTCGTTCCCTCCAGCGTCTTGCTCGCAAAATGGACCGCCGCCACGTATGGCGTTCGCTGCTGCGCACACAGCGCCGGGTCGGACCAGTTGCCGATGGTGTTGAGTCCCCAGCTCCGCAGCCGGCGCTGCGTCACGTCGTCAAATCCCTTGCGCCAATCGGCGCCATATTTCCTCTTAAGGTTGACGCCGGCGAAATCGAACGTGGCCGGCCGCCCATCGAGATAATGTCCCCATTGCGGTCGGCTGCCGGGCGTGAGAAACGCCTTGAAGTCGTCCTGCGCGCCGGGGAAATCCTGAAACCACGCGCTCCGTCCGTCGATCGGCGTGGTTTCACCCGGCCAGATGCAGTCGATGCCGTTCGAGAAGAACAATCGTCCCTCGGGATCCACCAACCACCATTTCCCATCGTACCGTGCCGTGCGGAAATATCCCGTGCCCTTTAGCAACGGCCCTTTCCTCCAGCCGCCATACCGGTCCCACGATCTCGAACCGCGATCCGATTCCAATTCGTCCATCTCGGCGACGCGGTGCGCGGTCAATTCCTGGAGGTCGTGGGTTTTGTTCGGCCAATCGGCATGAATGTACTGCCCGAACGTGTCGATGAATGGAAAAAGAGAACACACCGCCTCGGACGGTTGTTCGGTGCCGGCGCTGAGCGCCCGGAGGCGCACGTCCCCGATCTCAAAGCTGAATTTGCTCTTCGGTTTCGAGACGAGTATCGCCACGCGCGCAATTGCGCCCGGATCAATCGTGTCCTCGCCCAGGTCCGGCGGCGGAAACCCGCGCATGCCAAACATCGGCAACGACGCCAGGCTGAACGCCGACCGCTTGAACGGCACATCCAGCGTGCCCCGCGCTCCCGGCGCCAGCGTTACCTGGCCGATATTGGAATGGAGTGGGGGATCCGCATCGGCGTTTTCGACGCGGCATTCAATGGTCAGTGGGTCGGTGCCGACATTGCGCACATCGAGCAACAACCCGTCGTGCTCGGAGAGGTTCCAGTGGCCCTGGGGCGCTTTTAACACGATCCCCGCCCATGCGGAATCGTCCTCGCCATCCACGCGCAAGGCCATGCCGGAGTCGCTCGGGGGGGCGGAGACATTGACGCTGCGTAGCTCGACGGCGTCCTTCGAACCCGCCCCGGTGAATGCAAACAGGATTGACTCTGCATTGACTGGAGCGGCGCTGATCAGGCCTATCAGCGTGCAAATCCCAGCGACCACAAGACGCCCGGCGGTCGCGAGGCGAGGTACATGTCGTCCCATCATGTTCCCGCTTCTCTTACTTACATAGTTACGCCCGGACTTTCACCGCGTCAATGGTGCTAGTCGATTTTTTTGAAAAAACTTTTGTTTTTCTCCGGAACGGTAACCAACGCCGTTCGCTTTCGCGTCTTTGAGAGGACCGGCTACGGCTTGCCACTTGCGAATCCCCGTACCTGGCCTAGAATACAGTCGCGTGCATGTCTCGGGAACAGATGCTGCCTGCGCAGTCCTGTGTCGTTTGGCTTTATTGGCCTTGATGGCCTGCCTGCCTCTCATCCCCTTGTCTTCGGCCCATGCCGCTCAATTCTTCAATGATTGGGCCGCCACAAATTTGAACACGGTCCCGCTACAGAGCGGGCCGTTGGACGATCCTGACAACGATGGTGCCGCCAATCTCGCCGAGTTTGCCTTCGGCACTGACCCGCTCGCAGGAAACGGCCTGGGTGCGGCCATTCTCCCCTCATTTACGGGAGCGAATGGTTTCTATGGAGTGGAATTGTTGGAATTGGAAGGCCACCAACTGGGCGTCCAGATCGATGTCGATGCCGCCGCCGATTTGAACCATTGGATCCGACCCTGGTGGTTCCGCACCGTGACCAACTCCTTGCCGTCCGATCCGCCGGGCTCCATCAGGGAATCGCTCACCACGTATTTACCCGGCACGAACCTCTTCTTTGCCCGCGGCGTCGTCACCCTGCTTCAGGCCGGCCCCGAAACCGCCACCTATTATGTCGCGACCAACGGCAGCGATAGCGCCACCGGTAACACTATCGACACGCCTTTTCACTCGCTGGCCAAAGCCGCCAGTGTCGCCAGCCCGGGGAACCTGATTTACATCCGCGGCGGCATCTACACGACCAATGCCACCATCTCCATCAGTTCAAACCATAATGGCAGCGCGGCCAGTCCCATCCGCGTGCGCGCGTACCCGGGAGAACATCCGATCCTGAATTTCTCTCCACAGGCTTTCAATTCCAGTAATCGCGGGATCAATCTCTCCGCCAGTTGGTGGCAGTTTTACGGACTGGAAATCGAGAATGCGGGCGATAATGGCATGAATGTGTCGGGGAGTTCCAATATCATTGAACTGTGCTCCTTCCATAACTGCAGCGATACCGGCCTCCAGCTCAGCCATCCCGCCAGTTCCAACCTCGTCCTCAACTGCGATGGCTACCACAATTGCGATGCTCCCACTCTGGGCCAAAATGCAGACGGCATCGATGCCAAGCTCGCCGGCCTCGGACCGGACAATGTACTTAGCGGTTGCCGCGCCTGGGAAAATTGTGACGATGGATTCGATTTGTTTGCCGCGCCGTTCCCGGTCATCATCACCAACTGTTGGGCCTTTCGGAATGGCACAAATCTCTTGAACCTCGCGGGCTTTCAAGGCAACGGCAATGGATTCAAGCTCGGCGGCGGCAACATCCCCGCAGCCAATCGCATCTATAATTCCCTCGCGTTCGGCCATCCGCAGAATGGTTTTGACCAGAACGACAACGCCGCCGGCCTGACGGTGGATCAAAATACTTCCTGGAACAACTCCCGGAATTTCGACCTCAATCACGGGACGATTACGACGGGCCAACACGTAATCCAAAATAATCTTTCTATTGGTGGCACCAATGCCGATACATTTGCCAGCGGCTCGATTTTGGTTAGCAACAGTTGGCAGGTGATCACGTCTCCTGCCGCCAACACCAACGATGTAATCAGCATCGATACCAGCTTCGCCACGGCCCCGCGCCGTGATGATGGGAGCCTCCCGGAGATGCCGCTCATGCGCCCGATGCCGAATGGTCGACTCGTGGACATGGGTGCCAACATCGGCCTGCCATTCTCCGGCGCCGCCCCCGACCTGGGAGCGTTCGAGTCGCCGGCCTTCCCCTGAATTGGTGTAGACGTTCAGCTTCGGTTTGCTCACCGGGCTTCACGGGCCTATAATATTGGAGCTGTGTTTTCCGTCGGAAATCTTGTTGGCTGTTCATCGCGCTACCATCCCCTATGGCGGCTTATCATCCTGTGCTCGCTTATGCCGCCACTATCGGTGGTGGACGCCGCGCCATTCTTCAACGACTGGGCAGCCACCAATCTGGTTTCAGTCCCTTCCCAGAGTGGCCCGTTGGACGATCCCGACAACGATGGCGCCGCGAATCTCGCCGAGTTCGCCTTCGGCACCGACCCGCTCACAGGAAACGGCTTGGGACCGGCCATTCTCCCCTCGTTTACGGGAGCGAATGGCTTTTACGGGGTGGAATTGTTGGAATTGGAAGGCCACCAACTGGGCGTCCAGATCGATGTCGATGCCGCCGCCGATTTGAACCATTGGATCCGACCCTGGTGGTTCCGCACCGTGACCAACTCCTTGCCGGACGATCCGCCGGGCTCGATCAGAGAAGCCCTGACCACCTATTTGCCCGGCACCAATCTCTTCTTTGCCCGCGGCGTCATCACCCTGCTTCAGGCCGGCCCCGAAACCGCTGCCTATTATGTCGCCACCAATGGCAGTGACAGCGCCGCCGGTACCAGTATCAACAATCCCTACGCTACCCTCGCCAAAGCTGTAGGTGTTGTAACTGCCGGCCAGCTCGTTTACGTCCGCGGCGGAACCTATCCTGTGTCGCAAAAGATATCACTTGCCCATAGTGGTACAAAGGCCCAGCCGATTCGGGTCAGCGCCTACCCCGGCGAAGTCCCGGTCTTCGATTTTTCCAGCCAACAGGTCACCACCAACGGCATCTACATCAGCGGTTCCTGTTGGCACCTATCCGGCTTGGTGATCACCAATGCCAACGGCAACGGCATCTACATCACCAGCCACTCCAATATCATCGAGCGTTGCGTCTTTGTCGGATGCCGCAACACCGGTCTCAGCATGGGATCTTCCACGGGCACGAATTTCCCCACGGGCAACCTCATTCTCAATTGCGATTCCTTCCGCAACTATGACGCGATCGGCCACGGCCAGGACGCGGATGGATTCGGCGCGAAATTCAATATCGGCCCCGGCAACGTATTCAGCGGTTGCCGCGCCTGGGAGAATGCCGACGACGGCTTTGATTTGTGGATGGCGACCAATGCGGTGGTCATTTCCAATTGCTGGGCCTTTGGCAACGGCAGCAATTTCTGGAACGACGGGTCGTTCACGGGAAACGGGAATGGTTTCAAGATGGGCGGCAACTATGTTCCCGGCGCCCATCTGCTAATGGGCTGCCTGGCGTTCCGCAACATTGGGACCGGTGGGAACGGTATCGACCAGAACAACAACTCCGCCGGCTTGACCATTGACCAGAACACATCCTGGGCAAACCGGAGACGGAACTTCAGCCTCAACGCTGGCACCAACATTACTCCGCATCTTGTGCGTAATAACCTTTCGATCGGCGGTGGCATCAGCGATTCTTTCCGCAGCGGCTCGATTCTAATCAGCAACAGTTGGCAGGCGATCACGTCTCCCGCCGCCAACGCCAGTGATGTGATCAGTATCGACACGTCGTTTGCCACCGCGCCGCGCCGTGATGATGGCAGCCTTCCGGAAGTGCCGCTGATGCGGCCTATCCCGGGAGGACGATTGGTGGATCGGGGCACGACCAATGTCGGCATCGCGTATTACGGGTCCGCCCCTGATCTCGGAGCGTTCGAGTCGCCAGCCTGGGACGGCTTACACTAACGCTTCCAAGCTCCCCGCCTTGGCGAGTTGCTCCTCCATGTCCACGATTTCCTTGATGTTCTGGAGGAACCAACGGTCGATCTTCGTGTGCAGGAAGACGGCGTCCACCTTGAACCCGGCGCGGAAGGCGTGGCGGATGTAGAAGATCCGTTCGGCGCAAGGGGTGATCAGTTTGCGCTCGATTTCCTCGCGCGGCGGAATTTCGCGGCCACCCCAGCGTCCGCCGCCGAGGCCGGTGGCGCCGATCTCGAGCGACCGCAACGCTTTTTGCAGCGATTCCTTGAAGGTGCGGCCGATGGCCATCACTTCACCAACGGATTTCATCTGCGTGGTCAGCGTCGGGTCTGCTTGCGGGAATTTCTCGAAGGCGAACCGCGGGATTTTCACCACCACATAGTCAATCGTCGGCTCGAAACTGGCCGGGGTGGACTTGGTGATGTCGTTGGGGATTTCATCGAGCGTGTAGCCAATCGCCAGTTTGGTGGCGATCTTCGCGATGGGAAACCCCGTGGCCTTCGACGACAACGCGCTGGAACGGCTGACGCGTGGGTTCATCTCGATGACGCACAACCGGCCGGTCTCGGGGTGGACGGCGAACTGAATGTTCGAGCCGCCCGTCTCGACGCCGATCTCGCGGATACAGGCGAAGCTGGCGTCCCGCATGAGTTGCCATTCCTTGTCGGTCAATGTCTGGATCGGCGCGACGGTGATCGAATCGCCTGTGTGCACTCCCATCGGGTCGAGATTTTCGATGGAGCAGACAATGACGCAATTGTCGGCCCGGTCCCGCATCACCTCGGTTTCATACTCTTTCCAGCCGATGAGCGATTCTTCGACGAGAATCTCGGAAACCGGCGAGGCGTCGAGACCGCCTTGCGCCATGGCGTCGAACTCCTCCCGGTTGTAGGCAATGCCGCCCCCCGTGCCGCCGAGCGTGTAGGCCGGGCGGATGATGACGGGGAAACGACCGATCATGTGGGTGACCTCGCGCGCCTCCTCCAGCGTGTGCGCCACGCCGCTGACGGGCACATCCAGCCCGATCTTCTGCATCGCCTGTTTAAATTTCAACCGGTCTTCGCCCTTCTCAATGGCCTCGGCCTTCGCGCCGATCATCTCGACGCCGTGCTTCTGCAGCACGCCATTGCGCCACAACGCCATCGCGGCGTTGAGGCCCGTCTGGCCGCCGAGCGTCGGCAGCAACGCGTCGGGTTTCTCGCGTTCGATGATTTTCTCGATCACGTCGGGCGTGATTGGCTCGATGTACGTCGCGTCGGCAAACTCCGGGTCGGTCATGATCGTGGCTGGGTTCGAGTTCACCAGCACCACTTGGTAGCCTTCTTCGCGCAACGCCTTGCACGCCTGCGTTCCCGAATAATCGAACTCGCACCCCTGGCCGATCACAATCGGCCCGCTGCCAATGATCAGGATTTTATGGATATCAGTTCGCTTGGGCATTTAGAAAA
>Ga0265338_10003883_pt1 | contig 20679 bp, 16 predicted proteins | sample 42126metaG_FD_193579 | JGI IMG/M metagenome (GOLD analysis project Ga0265338, IMG submission 193579) | Rhizosphere microbial communities from Carex aquatilis grown in University of Washington, Seatle, WA, United States - 4-21-26 metaG | ecosystem: Host-associated > Plants > Roots > Rhizosphere...
AGGAGCCGTCAACGGATGGGGGACCGGCCTTTTAGGGTGGACCCCCCCGTTGGGCTCCGTTAGAATCCCCGGCTCTGGGAGCTTCCCAACGGCCCACCGGCCCCGCCCAGGTGTGACCCTTTCGTTCATTAACAGGGTGCTGAGATATTGCTTCACACCCTGTCAACAGCCATGTGGTTCGAGCGAATCGCAGTTAATCCCCTGGTTTTTGAGGGGATGATTCGCGAGCAAGATACGACCCCGCCCCTCCTTTTGAAAAAGTAAGGAGGGCGGGACGTCCCCATGCCCTTGGGCATGGGGGAAAAGTCTCTTCAGTTTGACTTTTTCATCAACCTGTTCATAGAGGGACGACGCCGACCATGAAACGGACTTACCAGCCGAACAAACGCAAGCGCCAGAAGGTCCATGGATTCCGCATTCGTATGCGTTCCGTGGGAGGACGCCGGGTGCTCTCGCAGCGCCGCAAGAAGGGCCGCCGTAAGGTGAGCGTCCAATAACGGAAGTTTAAAAGACGATCATGCCGCCCTACCGCAAAGAAGAGCGGCTCAGAAGTTCGAAAGACTTTAAAGCCGTCTTTCAACAATGCCGCAAGGTCGAAGACCCGAACCTGGCCTTTTACGTCCAGTTCTCGAAATCTCCGCCTCGGGGCCTCTACGGCATCTCGGTCGGTCGGGCGCATGGCAAGGCCCACGACCGGAACCGGTTGAAACGACGGCTCCGAGAGATTTACCGGGTGGAGAAGGCGCGGTTCCGTGACGGGTACCGGATCATCCTGATCCCGAAACGGACCGCCGCCCAACGCCCCTTCGACGCTTTGCGGGATTCCTTTTTGGCTCTCGCCAAACGCGCGGGGCTTTTCCCTCGGACGAGTTCCGGACCGGCCGAAGCGGCCCCCCCGGATAGAGGCGACACCAGGGGAATCGGCTCATGACGCGTGGGTTGCTTTGGCTCATCAAGGCCTATCAGGGCTTCCTTTCGCCCTACCTGCCGTCTTCCTGCCGGTTCACCCCCACTTGCTCGGAATACACCTATCAAGCCGTGGAACGCTATGGCGTCCTGCGGGGTCTCTGGTTGGGTGTGAAACGGCTGGGTCGGTGCCATCCCTACTCGTCCGGAGGGTTCCACCCCGTTCCATAAGACCAATCAACGGGGGCTTTCCTTGGACCAGCAGAACATCCGACTCATCCTGTTCATGGTGGTGGCCTTCACCATCCTGATGGTTTACAACGGCATCTTCGCGCCGGCCCCGGTCCCGCCGGTTCCCGGCTCCCACGCGAACGTGGCGCTTTCCGCATCCCCCTCCCCTTCTTCCGCCGCCCCGGCCGGTTCGTTCGCGGTGATGTCCCCCTCGGCGAAACCCTCAACCCGCCCCCGCTCCGTACAGCCCGTAAAGAGCGCGGCACCCGCCCAAGTGACGGTGGTCACGTCCCTCTACAAGGCGGCGCTCTCCAACCAGGGCGCGGTGTTGACCTCCTATGAATTGACGAAGTTCCTCAACCGCCACACGAAGCGCCCCCTCGACCTGGTGAGCGCCGACACGGACTCGCCGAAACCCCTGGCCCTCGCCTATTCCCCCGCGGGCGACTTGGGATCCCTGAACTGGGAGCTCGTGGGCGGTGCCCGCGAGATCAAGTTGACGGGGACCGAAGCCGCCACCGTGACGCTCCGGGCGCAGTCCGCCGGGGCCTGGGTCGAGAAGACCGTGACCTTCACGAACGGTTCCTATGTCCTGGGCGTCACCACGCGGCTCCGGTCGATGGGCGCGGGCCTCGGCCCTTCCGAGCTCGTCCTCGAGGGGCCCTCGGACCTGGGCCACGAGGAGTTCACCGGCACCAACTCCCGCGCCTCGGGCTTCCGCACGGCGACCTTCGAGGGCGACAAGATGCGCACCGAGAAGCCCAAGAAGTCCCAGGAATCCAAGGACTACACCGACAACGTGCGTTGGACGGCTTTCGCGGACCAGTTCTACCTGTCGGCCCTGATTCCCTCCCCCTCCTCCGGCAACGTCACGGCCCGGTTGGTCCGGGACCGCCATCCCCGCCTCATCAGCCAGGATGAGGACAGCCACGCCCTGGACCTCGCGCTTTGGGTGCCCCGCCCGGAGCTGGTTTTCGCCGCCCCCGCGATCAAGGCCGGGGACGGCTTCTCGGCCTCCTACAGCCTGTACCTGGGTCCCCAGGAAGTCGGCAACCTTAAGGCCCTGGGGGTGCAACTCGAGAAGGCCCTCGACCTGGGCATGTTCGAGTTCATCAGCTTCTACCTCCTGCTCCTCATGAAGTGGTTCTACGGCTGGTGCCACAACTGGGGATTGGCGGTCATCCTGCTGTCGGTGTTGGTCAAGTTGGTGCTCTGGTGGCCCACCCATTCCAGCTACAAGAACATGAGCCAGAACAACAAGAAGATGCAGTCCATCCAACCCAAGTTGGAGGCCCTCAAGCGCAAATACGCCAACGACAAGCAGAAGCAGAACGAAGAGACCATGAAGCTGTACCAGGAAGCCAACATCAACTTCACCAGCGGCTGCCTGCCCATGGTGCTCCAGATGCCCGTGTTCTTCGCCCTGTACTCGCTCCTGGCCCACGCCATCGAGCTCCGCGGGGCGCCGTTCGCGCTTTGGATCCAGGACCTGTCCCTCAAGGACCCGTATTACGTGCTGCCCCTCGTCATGGGGGTCACGATGTTTGTCCAGCAGAGGTTGACGGCCCAGAACACGCCGAACGCGGCGGGGGGCCAGCAGAAGTTCATGATGTGGTTTTTCCCGATCTTCCTCACCTTCATCTCCTTCCAGTGGCCCGCCGGGCTGTTGCTGTACTGGGTGGTGACGAACCTGCTGAGTCTGGTCCAGCAGCGGATGGTGAATCGGGCGACGAGCCAGGCCTAGCAGGAGGCCTCCCTGGGGGAGGCCCCGGACGTTGAACGGACCGCAAGCGACTCATCCAAGGCCGACGGCCGCCTTCCCATCGGGAAGCGGCCCGGGGCCATTCCGTCCCCCCTCACCGGGACCGCTCGGCCGATTCAGTCCAAGAAAGGAAGTACCAGCATGAGTCCAGATTCGAGCCCGAATTCCAATCCGAACCAAGACCGAAACCGGGGCAACCGATACCGGGGCAACCGGTCCGGGGGTCGTCCGGAGGCCAACGGCAACACCACCGGTCCCTCGAACGGCAACCGGGGTCCACGCAACGACCGGCAGGAATTCCCGCGCCGTGATTCCGGCAACCGGCCCGGCGGCCACCCCGACGGCAACCGGAGTTTCCGCAACGACCGCCCCAACGACCGCAATTTCAACCGTAAGCCCGAGTCCCGGGATGGCCAGGGGCCGCGCGAGCACCGCGAGGGACGGGGTTGGGTGGAGGTCTCCGGCCGCTCGGTGGAGGACGCCCGCGAGGAGGCGGCCCGCCGGTTCAACGTGGGTCCCGACCAGATGCGCATCGAGGTGATCCATGAGGGCAGCAAGGGTTTCCTGGGGCTGGGTTCCAAGCCCGCCAAGCTCAAGGTCTCGTTGAAGCCCGCCGCGGCCCCGGCCTACGCCGAGGTGGTCCTGACCCGCGTCCTACGGGCCATGGGGTTGCCCGACAAGGTGCAGCGCAAGAAGGACGCCGACGGCAACACCGTGCTCGACGTGGTGGGCCCCTCGGGGGGCCTCCTGATCGGCCGCCACGGCCAGAACCTGGAGAGCCTGCAGTACATCGTGTCCAAGATCGTCCAGAAGGCCTGCGACGATGAGCGTTCCCTCGTGGTGATCGACATCGAGAGCTACCGGGAACGCCAGCGCGAGAAGCTCCAGGAAATGGCCAACGGAATGGCCAAACGGGCGGCCGAAACCGGCCAAACCGTGGCCCTGCAGCCCATGAGCTCGCGGGACCGCCGGGTCGTCCACCTGACCCTCCGGGACCACGCGGAAGTCACCACCCAATCCACCGGCGAGGGCCTGCGGCGGCGCGTGATGATCGTGCCGAAGCACCCCAAGGTCGCGGAAAACACCGCCCCCTTGGAAGCCGCGCCCATGGAACCCGGGACGGTGTCCGAGCCTGAAGGCCAGGAGTCTGGAAACGACGCGCCGGCTTATGTTCCTGAGGCCGTGGTTTCGACGCCTGCGGCCGCCCCCGAGGACCACGAAATGATCGGCAACGCCGTGGCCCCGGAACCCCCGGAGATGGACGACAACATCGGCAACCGGGCTTAACCCTTTTAAGATAAAGAGCCCCGCCCCTACCAATGGGCGCGGGGCTTTTTTATTTCAAGCAAGAAAATGCCTTAAAACGCAGGGACCACAGGGAAAACTCATCCGCCTTAAGCTTTCAAATTCTATAAATCAATAATGCCGTCCCTGTGGTCTCTGTGGTCCCTGTGTTAAATTGATGGCTCAGGGTTTTTAAACTCAAAATTTAAGACTGGGCACCATGTACGAACTGGGGGACACCATCGTGGCGGTCGCCACCGCGCCCGGGTTGGGCGCCGTGGGCATCGTGCGGCTTTCAGGCCCCCAAGCCCTGGCGATCGCCTCGCGTCTCTGGGCCGCCCCTTCCCCGCTCCCGCCCCGCCGTAGCCTTCGGTTCGGTTCCATCCAAGACCCGTTGACGGGAGACACGGTGGACGAAGGATTGGCCCTGGTGATGCCGGGCCCCCAAAGTTCCACCGGCGAGGATGTGGTGGAACTGCAGGTCCATGGGTCCCCCGCGGTCCTGGCCAAGCTCCTGGCGCTCCTGACCCAAGCGGGCGCCCGGGCGGCGCTTCCCGGGGAATTCACCTACCGCGCCTTCCGCAACGGAAGGCTGGACCTGTCCCAGGCCGAGGCCGTCCAGGCCCTGGTGGCCGCCCAAGGGGAGGCCTCCCGCCGCCAAGCCCTCCGCCAGCTCACCGGCGGCCTTTCGGCCTTCCTGGAACCCGTTGAGGAGAAACTCAAGGCCCTTTACCTCCAGATCGAGGCGCGGCTGGAGTTCGCCGAGGACGGCATCCCGGAATTGGACCGTCCCAAGTTCCAACGGGCCTGGGGGGAATGCCTGAACCTGCTCCAAAAGTTGCTTGAGTCCTATGGGGAGGGCCGCGTCCTCCAGGAAGGCCTCGTGGTGGCCTTGGTGGGGGCGCCCAACGTAGGCAAATCCAGCCTCCTGAACGCCCTCCTCGGCAGGGATCGGGCCATCGTGACCCCGATCGCCGGCACCACCCGTGACGCGGTGGAAGGCGAGATGGTCATGGCGGGGGTCCGGGTCCGCTTCTTCGATACGGCGGGATTGCGGAAGTCCGGCGACCGGATTGAGGCGGAAGGCGTGCGCCGGAGCCGGAAAATCCTGGAGGAGGCGGATCTGGCCCTTTGGGTCCTGGACGCCTCCAGGCCCCTGGAGGGGCTGGTCGAGGCGAAAGACCGTCTTCAAGACCCCAAGACCTGGTTCCTGGTCAACAAGGTGGACTTGGCCCCGCCGGACCTGTCGGGACTACCGGCGGACCGGAGCCTTGCGGTTTCCTGCGTCTCGGGCCAAGGCCTCGATGAGTTGAAGGGGCGCCTGGCCGCCCTGGCCCCCGGCGAAACGGCCTCCTCGGACGTGGTCCTGACCCAAGAGCGACACCGTCGGGAAATCGCGAAGGCGGTGGAGTCCCTCGAAAGTTTGGGGGGCTTGATGGAAACCCGGGAGCCTTGGGATAAGTGGGCCGAGGAACTGCGGGAGGCCATCCTGGCCGTCGGCCGGGTGCGGGGCCGGGACCTGCCCCAAGAGGCCTTCGAGGAAATCTTCAGCCGGTTTTGTATCGGCAAATAAGAGTCTGGATTCTTCTTGCTTCCCTTCCGGCTGAAATGTCATCCATCGTCCGGCTAATCTTGGTTCCCCTTGATCCCATGCGTTGAGACCGGAAGGCCTTCCGCATAGAGGTGCGAGACGTCGCAAAGCCCCACGCAACGGGGCGTGGCCCATTCCGAAGTGCGCTCATCCATCAGGACCGTGGTGACCGAGGTCGGGGCCAGCCAGAACCCGGACCAGGCCAAGGTCAGGGGGATCTGGAGGAGGTGGGCGAGCCAAGTCAGGCCGAAGCCCCCATGGCAGAAGAGCGCGACCTTCTCGCGGGTGGCCCGGAGGATCTTGTATCGGTGGCCTTCGCGTCGGTATCCCAAGGTCTCCAAGAACCGGTCGGATTCCCCCGCCAGCCGGACAAAGCCCTCCGGGATGGACAACCCCTGGAAGGGAGGGAAAACCTCAAGGGAATCCCCGGGGACGGGGAGCCACGACCTCATGATCTCCGCGGGCGTGTCCCAGGCCATGAGGCGGCCCCAGGGGGGCTGGTCGGTCTTCCAGTCCGAGAGCTCCCGGGTCCAAGGCAAGACCTCGGCGGCCTTTCCCAGGGCCTCCTCGGTGTATTTCGCCGTGGCCCGGGCGCGGCCCAGGGGGGAGCTATAGAGCCGGTCCAGTCCCAGGCGGGAAAGGCGTTTCGCCAAGGCTTGGGCCTCGAGGTGGCCTTCCTTCGTGAGGCCGTCCACGGCGTAGTCGGGACTCCCGTGCCGGATCAGGTAAAGTCGCAAGTCTTCCTCCCGGTTTAAGTAAGACAAAAAATAGTCAAAAACAAAAGTCCGGATAGTCCATCTGGGCCTGGATCTTCCGTCGATTCCCCGCGCCAACCAGGCTTTCGCAGTAGGCGAGACCTAAGTCCAACGACGAGGAGACTCCCCCGGCGGTCCAGAGATCCCCGTCGTGGACCACCCGATCCGGGAGCGCCTCGCCGCAAAGGGGGCGCAAGAGATCCATCGCGTTGGGATGGGTCGTCGCCTTCTTCCCTTTCAGGAATCCCGCGGCGCCCAGGAGGAGCGAGCCGGTGCAGACCGAGAGTTTGGTTCGGCATGGAGCGGCGCCGTGGAGCCAAGGGAGAAAAACATTTTCATCGTTCATCAGTTCCCGCGTGGCGAACCCGCCCGGGACAAAGATCGCGTCATACGCGGACAAGTCCGGTCGGATCCTGTCCACGCGGTAGATGAGGCCGTGATCGTCCTGGAGGTCGGCCGTCAGGCCACAGAGGTCCCATGAAAAATCCGGGACCAGGTCCATCGACTTCAAACGGGTCACGGGATCGTAAAAGCCGATGAAGTCCAACATCGTCAAGCCGTCGAACAAAATGAACGCGAGGCGCATGGGTTTCCCTCCATCCCAGATTCAACTTATTCGATCTGGATAGACTTAGGAAGGCGTTTTATCCGAGGGGCTCCGCTAAACCTGAACTCCATTTACGGGGCGTCCAACGCTCAGACCCTTCCCCGGGGGCACCTTCAAGGTTTTCGTCGTCGCATGAATAAGACTGAAGCTCCGGGGAATAGGAGTGCCTGATGTTCCACGTGGAACATTCGGGTGGATTGAGTCCTTCCCCTTCCGCGTGTTATAAACCCCATCCCATGAACGCCCCTTCCTACGAGATCCTGGTGGTCGGCGCCGGCCACGCCGGCTGTGAAGCCGCGCTTGCCGCCGCGCGCCTAGGCCTCTCCACCGCTCTCCTCACCATGAACCCCGACACCATCGCCAAGATGAGTTGTAACCCAGCCATCGGCGGCCTCGCCAAGGGGCACCTGGTCCGGGAGATCGACGCGCTCGGCGGGGAGATGGCCAAGAATACCGACGCCACCTCGATCCAATCCCGGGTGTTGAACCAGACCCAGGGACCCGCGGTCTGGGGGTACCGGGCCCAATGCGATAAGGAAGCCTACAACCAACGCATGAAGCAGACGGTCCTGCGGCAACCGGGCCTGCAGGTCCTCCAGGCCACCGTGAAGCGTTTGGTGCTGGAGGGTTCCCGGGTGGTGGGGGTGGTGACGGATTCCGGCGAGATCCTCCGGGCCCAGGCGGTCATCTTGACCACCGGCACCTTCCTCAACGGCCTCATGCATATCGGGGACAGGAAGATTGAGGGCGGCCGGACCGGGGAGCCGGCGGCTTTGGGCCTCTCAACGCAATTGAGGGACCTGGGTTTCCCGGTGGGTCGCCTCAAGACCGGCACCAACCCCCGGGTGAAGCGGGAATCCATCGACTTTTCGAAGTGCGAGCCCCAGGCGGGCGATGATTCGCCGGTTCCCTTCTCCCACTTCACCACAGTCTTTCCCCAGATGCCCCAAATCGCCTGCCACATCACCTACACCACTGAAACCACCCATCGGGTCATCCAGGACAATTTGAGCCGGTCCCCGCTCTATTCCGGGGTCATCCGGGGCATCGGACCCCGCTATTGCCCCTCCATCGAGGACAAGGTGGTGAAGTTCCCCGACCGCAAACGCCACCAGATCTTTTTGGAGCCTGAGGGCCTCTCCACCAATGAGTATTACCTCAACGGGTTGTCCACTTCCCTGCCCTTGGACGTCCAATACGCCTTCCTCAGGACCATTCCGGGCCTCGAATCCGCCGAGATCATCCGGCCAGGCTATGCCGTGGAGTACGATTTCATCCCCCCCACGGAGATACTCCATTCCCTGGAGACCCGGAAGGTCGAGAACCTTTTCCTGGCGGGCCAGATCAACGGCACCTCCGGTTATGAGGAGGCCGCGGGCCAGGGATTGATGGCCGGTTTGAACGCCGCCCGGAAGGTACGGGGCCAATCCTCCCTCGTTTTGGGCCGAGAGGAAGCCTATCTGGGGGTCTTGATCGATGACTTGGTGACCCGGGGCACCGAAGAACCCTACCGGCTCTTCACGTCCCGGTCTGAATACCGGCTCCTTTGCCGTCCGGACAACGCCGATCTGAGGTTGATGGAAAAGGGCTGGGAGTGGGGTTTGATCCCCCTCCAAGCCCGTGAAGCCTTGGTGGCGCGCCGGGTGGCCATCCAAAAGGGCCTCCAGGTCCTCCGATCCAAGGGCGTTCCCCAAGCACTCCTGGACCAATACCCCGAGGAGTTTCCCGCCCAGGACAAAACCCTGAAGGTGGCGGACCTATTGCGCCGAACAGGAGTCACCTACGACCACCTCAAGCCCTATTTGCCTCCAGATCTCCAATGGGACGCCCCGGTGTCGTTCCAATGCGAGGTGGAGATCAAGTACGAGGGGTATTTAGCCAGGCAAAGGCGGGATATTGAGCGTCAGAAACGGGGCGAGGACACCCTGATCCCCCCGAACTTCGCCTATGAACGGGTCGCCTCCCTCTCCCGAGAGGGCCGGGAAAAGCTCCGGCGGGTGCTTCCCAACACCGTGGGCCAGGCCGCCCGCATTCCGGGGGTGACGCCGGCGGATATATCGGTCATTCTCCTGGCGTTGCATCACCCCCCGGAGGTTTCGAAGTGATCCCCACCCCCGACGGCATGGCCGAAACCCTCCAAAGGGCCCAGCTGGAGAAATGGGCGGACCCGACGAGGCTCCAGGGCCTTGCGGATTTCCTCGAGAAGATGTTGGCGGTCAACGAATCGCTCAATTTGACCCGGCTCACCGAAGAATCCGAGGTTCGGATCCAACATGTGTTGGATTCCGCCATGGCCTTCCCCCTTTTGGAGAGGCTTTCCGCCGGCAAAACCCCCTATCGGGCCTTGGACTTGGGCACAGGTTGCGGCTTTCCCGGGGTGGCCTTGGCCTATGGGTTCCCGGCCTGGGAAGTGACCTTGATGGATGCCACGGCCAAGAAGATCCAGGCTCTTTCCACCTGTTTGGAGGGGGGGATCCTCGATTGCGCGACCCTTCACGGCCGTGCGGAGGATGTGGGACGGGACCCACGGTTGCGGGAAAGCTGGGACCTGGTGACGGCCCGTGCCGTGGCGGACTTACCGGTCCTTTTGGAGTACGCCCTTCCCCTGCTGAAGGTCGGTGGATATCTGGTGGATTGGATGACCGAGGACCGGTATCACGCTGTGGATAAGTCCGAGAACGCCTTACATTGGTTGGGCGGCAAAGTATTGGAAAATAAGCCTTATTCCCTCCCGGGCCTCGATTCCCGTCGGGTCCTTCTCGTTGTGGAGAAAGTGGGGAAAACCCCCCTGCGTTATCCACGGCTTGCGGGCCAGCCCAGCAAGAATCCGCTTTAACTGACGAAAATTGAAAATGGAGAATAGACCCAATCGGCATTGTCGATTTTCAATTTTCTATGATTCGATTGCCGGACCCCAACAGGGGTCGCCCTTATTCATGGAATGAGGGTCGTCCCATTCGTTTCAACCGAATGGGACGTTGTTCCACGTGGAACAAAAAACCTCTCAATCCGATTGCACATTTTATTGTGCACTTCCCGCCTAAAACGAGCTAAAAGCCCAGTAAATAAACCGGTTTAGGTTAGACTGAAAAAGGTTTATTCCTTATAATAGGCACCTCATATTTCTATGGGATTCGGCGGTTCAACGGAGTCGGCGGAAGGCCTGAAACGCCGTCGGGAGCGTCCTTTCGCCCCGTAGGAGGGGGCTCTTCCCCATCCCTTGACCGAGGGGGAAAAGCCGCTTGTCCGTCCTTTCGCTCCGGCTTGTCCGGTTCCGCAATTATCCCAAGCTGGAGGTCGGCCTTCACCCGCGACTGAACCTTTTTCTCGGGGCGAACGCGCAGGGCAAAACCAACATCCTTGAGGCGCTGTACTGCCTTTCCACGACCCGGTCCTTCCGGTCCGCCGCCGATGATGAGCTGATCGCCTTCGGCCAGGACGAAGCCGCGGTGGAGGCGGAAGTCGAGCACCCCGCGGGCCGCGAGGTCCTGCGGCTCGAGTACTACCGGCACCAGGGCAAGGGCCTCAGCCTCGACGGGAAGAAACAAAAAAAGCTCTCTTCCCTCTTGGGCCGGCTTCCCTCGGTGGTTTTCTCCCCGGACGACCTTTTTCTCGTCAAGGGGGCGCCGGTCCTGAGGCGAAGGCTCCTGGATGTCACGCTCCTGCAGATGGACCCGGTTTACCTGGTCCACCTGCAGCAGTATGAACGGAGCCTCAAGCAGCGGAACGCCTTGTTGAAGTCCCGCGCCTCCGGGTTGGAGTCGCAGTTGCCTGTTTGGGACGAGGCCTTGGCCCGCCACGGCGCGTTCCTCCAGAAACGCCGGGGCGAGCTGGCCGCCGAATTGTCCGACCGCTCGGGCCGGGCCCTGGAGGATTTGACGGGCGGCGCCGAGCGGTTTGAGGCGGCCTATGCCCCGCAGGTCAAGGCGGGGGCGGACGAAGATTCGATCCGTTCGGCGATCCTCGAGGCGCTCCGGGCCGGGCGGCGGGACGAGATGGTCCGCGGGACGACCCTCAACGGGCCCCACCGCGACGATGTGAGGCTTTCGGTGAACGGAAAGCCGCTCCGCAAGTACGGGAGCCAGGGCCAGATGCGCACAGGGGCCCTCGCGGTCAAGCTGGCCCAACTGGAGATCCTGGCGGGCGCCTGCCGGGTGCCTCCCTTGGTGTTGTTCGACGACGTCATGGCCGAGCTCGACGAGAAACGGCAGGCGTTCTTCCTCGAGCGCCTGAAGCGCGGGGGTCAGGCGCTGTTGACCGGCACCTCCGAGAACGACTTCGCGGCGGCCCGCGGCGGGGCCCGGGTTTTCCGGGTGGCCGAGGGGGCCGTGACGATGGTGGACGCGGGGCCCCCGGTCTCCGCGCGGGTAGCGGCCCAGTGAGGCGCAAGCCGAGGAAACCGTCGCCCGAATGGTCGGCCGTCGGCTCGTTCGTCGAGGACTCGCTGAAGCGCCTCGGCGTCAGGCAAGAAGTGCACAAAGTTAGTCTTGAAGATTGGTGCCGCAAGTGGCTGGGCGAGGCCGGGAGCCGGTCCTTGGCCAAGGTCACCGTGCGGAAGGGTCAGGTGACCTGGGAATTCCGGCACCCGGCTTGGCGGCAGGAGATCCAGGCCCGCCAGGACGAGGCCCTGAAGGCGCTGCAGGCGGCCTTTCCGGCCGAGGGTTACAAAGAGCTGAAAACGGCGTTAGCAAGATCCTGAGAGGGACCACGAACTCCATGGCGAAGAAAGCCTCCCCCAAGAAGCCCGCCCCGGCGCCGTTGAAGGCCGCGGACCCGATCCAGAAGGACGGCTATTCCGCCAGCAGCATCACGGTGCTCGAGGGACTCCAGGCGGTCCGCAAGCGGCCGGCCATGTATATCGGCTCGACCTCCGGTTCGGGCCTCCATCACCTGGTCTATGAGGTCGTCGACAACTCCATCGACGAGGCCCTGGCCGGCCACTGCGACGCCATCGAAGTCATCATCCATTCCGACAACTCCATCTCGGTCACGGACAACGGCCGGGGCATCCCGGTGGACATCCATCCCACCGAGAAGGTGTCCGCCCTCGAGGTGGTCCTCACCAAGCTCCACGCGGGCGGCAAGTTCGACCACGACAGCTATAAGGTGTCCGGCGGTCTCCACGGCGTGGGCGTCTCCGTCGTGAACGCCCTGTCCGAATGGATGGAAGTCGAGGTCCGCCGCGACGGCAAGGTCTGGTCCCAGGACTACAAACGGGGCACCCCCACGGCCCGGGTTAAATCGGGCGGGGAAGCCAAGAAGACCGGAACCAAGGTTTCCTTCCTGGCCGATAAGGAGATCTTCACCGAGTCCGTCTATTCCTACGACATCCTGGCCAAGCGCTTGCGCGAGCTGGCCTTCCTCAACAAGGGCATCCGGATCCGCCTGACCGACGAACGCGGCAAGGGCAAGGAAGACACCTTCCAGTATTCAGGCGGCATCATCGAGTTCGTCAAGCACCTGAACGAAAGCAAGGAACGGCTCTTCGCCACGCCCCTCTATTTCGAGAAGGAAAAGGACCGGGTGGTGGTGGAGGTCTGCGTCCAGTACAACGACTCCTACGCCGAGAACCTGTTCTCCTTCGTCAACAACATCAACACCATCGAGGGCGGCACCCACGTCCAGGGCTTCCGCTCCGCCCTGACGCGGTCCATCAACGAGTACGCCAAGAAAAACAACATGCTGAAGGACTCGGACCCCCCGATCACGGGCGACGACGTGAAGGAGGGGTTGACCGTCATCATCTCGGTCAAGGTGCCCGATCCCCAGTTCGAGGGCCAGACCAAGACCAAGCTGGGCAACGGGGAAGTCGAGGGCATCACCCGCCAGGTCTGCTACGACGGTTTCGCCACTTTCTTCGAGAAGACCCCGGCGGTGGCCCGCGCCATCATCAACAAGTGCCAAACCGCCGCCAAGGCGCGGGAGGCCGCCCGCAAGGCCCGGGACCTGACGCGCCGCAAGGGCGCCCTGGAGATTTCCGCCCTGCCGGGCAAGTTGGCCGACTGCCAGGAGGAGGACCCCTCCCGGAGCGAGATCTACCTCGTGGAGGGCGATTCGGCCGGCGGCTCGGCCAAGCAGGGCCGCAACCGTAAGTTCCAGGCCATCTTGCCCCTCAAGGGCAAGGTCCTGAACGTCGAGAAGGCCCGCATCGACAAGATCCTGAACAACGACGAGATCCGGACCCTCATCACGGCCATGGGCACCGGCATCGGCGACAACGATTTCAACGCCGACAAGGCCCGGTACCACCGCATCATCATCATGACGGACGCCGACGTGGACGGGTCCCACATCCGCACCCTGCTCCTCACCTTCTTCTACCGCCAGATGAAGCCGCTCCTGGAGCGCGGCTACATCTATATCGCCCAACCGCCCCTCTATAAGGTCAAGCGGGGCAAGAAGGAGATGTACCTCCAGACCGACTCGGACATGAACAAGTTCCTCCTTGAGGAGGGCATGGACGGCATCCGCCTGTATCGGCTGAAGGGGAAGAACCGGACCGAGTTTCCCCAGGAGAAGCTCAAGGATCTGGTGGCCGACCTCGTGAAGATGGAATCCTACGGGGCGGCCCTGGAGCGCACGGGCCTCAACCTGCGGGCGTTCCTCGAGTCCCGGTCCGAAGGGTCCAAGAAGAAATTGCCGCTCTATGAGGTGGAGAGCCCCCTGGGAATCGAGTACGCCTTCACCGAGGGCGAGAAGGACGACCAGGTCGAGAAGCTCCATAAGAAACTCAAAGAGATGAAGAAGGCCGCCGAGAAGGGTAAGGAGGTCGACGTCGAGGCCTCCGACTTCCTGTACGACACCCGGCGCGAGATCAAGGATGAGGTGAGGGTCCGGGCTATCCGCGACATGGCCGAGGTCAAGCACCTCGAGGAGGTCCTCAAGCGCATGGACGCCCGGGGCGTGGACCTGACCGAGTTGGTGCCGCCCGTGAAGGAAGACGTGGCCTCGGGCAAGGCCCGCGAGGTGAAGCCCCAATACGTGGTCACGCACGGAAGCCACGAGTTCTACATCGAGTCCATGTACGAGTTCGTGGAGAAGGTAAAGGACTTCGGCAAGGAAGGCCTGACGATCCAGCGCTACAAGGGCCTCGGCGAAATGAACCCCGAACAGCTCTGGGAAACCACCATGGACCCCGAGAAGCGGACCCTCATCCGGGTGCGGCTCGAGGACATGGTGGCCGCCGACAAGATCTTCGACCTTTTGATGGGCGACCAAGTGGAGCCCCGTCGGCAGTTCATCCAGACCTACGCGAAACAGGTAAAGAACCTCGACATCTAACGAAACAAACGACAGTTAGGAGTTGGCGGTTAAAACTCCTCACTCCTAACTTCTAACTTAAAACTCCCGAAGGGGACTATGGCCAAGGGTAAGCGCGGTAAAAGGGACAAGGACGAGCCGAAGAAGCCTGAGACCGGCGCGGGAGAGCTCGAGCCGGTGACCGGCGCGGTCGTGCCGGCGGTCTCCTCCGACGAGAACGCGGGCCGCATCGAGCCCCTTGAGATCGAGGATCTCATGAAGGACTCGTACATCGATTACGCCATGAGCGTCATCGTGGGCCGCGCCTTGCCCGACGTCCGGGACGGCCTCAAACCCGTCCACCGCCGCATCATGATGGGCCTCCACGACCTCGGCCTCACCTCCCGCAAGCCCTACCGAAAATCCGCGAAGGTGACCGGCGACGTGACCGGCAACTACCACCCCCACGGCACGGTCTCGGTGTACGACTCCATCGTGCGCATGGCCCAGGATTTCTCCATGCGGTACGTCCTGGTGGACGGCCAGGGCAACTTCGGTTCCGTCGACGGCGACCCCCCGGCCGCCGAGCGGTACACCGAGGTGCGCATGGCGCCCCTCGCCGAGGAACTGCTGAAGGACATCGACCGCAATACGGTCGACTTCATCCCCAACTACGACAGCACCCGCGAGGAGCCCCTGGTTCTGCCCGCGGCCTTCCCGAACCTTCTGGTCAACGGCAGCCAGGGCATCGCGGTCGGCATGGCCACCAACATCCCGCCCCACAACCTGGGCGAGGTGATCAACGGCCTCCTGCACCTCATCGAGCACCCCGACGCCACCATCAAGGACCTGATGAAGTTCATCCAGGGTCCCGACTTCCCGACGGGCGGCTACATCCTGGGGCGCCAGGGCATCGTGGACGCCTACACCACGGGCCGAGGCAGCGTGAAGCTCCAGGCCAAGGCCCACATCGAGACCGACAAGAAGGAACGCGAGAAGATCATCGTCTCGCAGCTGCCCTTCCAGGTGAACAAGGCCCAGCTCATCGAGCGCATCGCCGAGATGGTGCGGGACAAGAAGATGGACGGCATCACCGACCTGCGGGACGAGTCCGACCGCGACGGCATGCGGATCGTCATCGAGGTGGGGAAGAACGCCAACGGCCAAGTGGTCCTCAACAACCTGCTGAACACCACCAACCTGCGCACGTCCTTCGGCGTCATCATGCTGGCCCTCGTCAACGGCCAGCCCCGCGTCCTGAACCTCAAGGGGCTCCTGCACCACTACCTCCAGCACCGCAAGGACGTGGTGATCCGCCGCACCCGTTTCGACCTGGACAAGGCCGAGAAGCGCGCCCACATCTTGGAGGGCCTCCGCATCGCGGTGGACAACCTGGACAAGGTCATCAAGATCATCCGGTCGTCCAAGACCACCGAGGAAGCCAAGAAGACCCTGGTGACCACCTTCGACCTGTCGGAGATCCAGGCCCAGGCCATCCTTGAGATGCAGCTGCGCCAGTTGACGGGCCTTGAGATCAAGAAGATCGAGGAGGAATACGCCCAGCTCCTCAAGACCATCGAGATCCTCAAGGGCATCCTCAATTCCGAGAAGAAGCTTTGGCAGGTCATCACCGAGGAACTCACTGAGGTCCGTGAGAAGTACGCCGACGCGCGCCGAAGCGAGATCACCGGGGCGGCCCAGGACCTCAAGATCGAGGACCTCATCGCCGACGAGAACGTGGTCATCACGGTCTCCCACTCGGGTTATATCAAGCGCCTACCCATGGACTCCTACCAGAAACAGCGCCGGGGCGGGAAGGGCGTGACGGGGGCCTCCGCCCGCGAGGAAGACTTCATCCAGCGCATGTACAGCGCCTCCACCCACGACTACCTGCTCATGTTCACCAACATGGGCCGGGTGCATTGGCTCAAGGTGTACGAGATCCCCGAGGCGTCCCGCTACGCCAAGGGCGCCGCCATGGCCGGGCTCCTGAAGATCACCGAGCACGAGACCATCTCCGCCGTGCTGGCCGTGAAGGACTTCGACCCGAAGCGCTTCGTCACCATGGCCACCGCCGCGGGGCTCGTCAAGAAGACCACCCTACAGAACTTCGACAAACCGAGGGCCGGGGGCATCCTGGCCATCACCCTGGACAAGGGCGACGCGCTGGTCACCGCCGAGATCACCGACGGCAAGAAGGAGCTCCTGCTGGCCACGCGCCAGGGCAAGAGCATCCGGTTCGCCGAGAAGCAGGTGCGGGAGGTGGGACGGGCGGGGAAGGGCGTCCGGGGCATGCGCCTCGGCAAGGGTGACCTCGTGATCGGCATGGAGATCGTCGAGGACAAGTCCAGCCTCCTGACCTCCACGGAGCGGGGGTTCGGCAAGCGGACCAAGCTCAGCGTCTACCGCCGGCAGAGCCGCGGGGGCAAGGGCATCCTCAACATCAAGACCACGGCCAAGAACGGGCAGGTCGTTTCAGTGGTGTCGGTGGCCGATGACGACGAAATCATCGCAATTACGGCCTCCGGGAAGGTCATCCGCCAGCGGGTCAAGGAGATCAAGCCCACCGGACGGTTGGCGCAGGGGGTCCGATTGATTAAACTGGACGCCGATGACCGCCTGACCGCGGTGGTCACCGTTCCGAAGGAAGAGGGCGAAGGGGAGGCTCAGTCGTGAAGGGCAAATTTTTCACCCTCCTATTCCTCCTCGGGATCCTCCCGATCCTCGCCGTCGGCGGGATCGGCCTCTATGTCGTCCTCACCGGCGCCCCCGCGGCCCGGGCGCCCGTCCGCCCGGCGCCCCTCGCGCCGCCGGACCTCGGCGCGGACCTGACGAAGGTCCAGCAGGTTGTGGAGACCTTCCTCAAGGCCAACCAAACCGCCGCCGGGGACATCGCCTCGATCGCCACCAAGACCTCCGAGGCCGAGTTCCAGTCCTATGTCACGGCCCATCCCGGGGTCTCCGACGTCTTCCAAGTGAGCCCAGCCGGCGCGCCGATGCTGGCCTACCCTTCGAACGCGAACCCCGTGGACGCCACCTTCGCGGCCAGCGAGGAGTTCCAGAACATCCTCAAGCGCTCCGCCGACGGAACCGCCCATTGGCCTTTCCAGTTCTACAGCCGGCGCAACAACCGCCCCTCATTCGTCTTCATTGAGAAGGCCGAGTCGGGTGGGTTCGTGGGTGTGGACCTTGAAGTCGAGGCTTTCCTGAAACCCCTCATCGCCGCCGGCGGGGACGCCGTCTTGGTCGCCGCCGACAGCGGCAAGGTGTACGGCGCGACCCGCCCGGACCTCCTGGACAACCCGCTGAACGCCAACAACGACTCGTTGATGGCCTCGGTCCTCCAAGACCTCGGCTCGAAACAATCCGGGACCAAGTCGAACCAGGACCAAGCCGTGGTGTTCGCTCCGCTGAATGTCGGCAATTTCGGCGTGGTGCACCTGATCCCACTGCGGGCCGCCGCCCTCGCGGCCGCCCGTGCCCCCGCCGCCGAGGGCCTGACCCTCGACAAGGTCCTGAAGAATCCCGAACTCCTCGCCGGGAACCTGCTCTTCCTCGTCATCATCGGCGCGTTCGGCTGGATCCTCCTGATCGGCTTCATCCTCCTCATGGGTTTCCTTAAGCCGCTCAAGTCGGCGCTCCAGGTCCTCGAGTCCGCCGCGTCGGGCCAGGGCAAGGTTTCCGAGGAAGCCATCCGCAAGGTCGGGGCGCCCGAGGTATCGGCGCTCCTGTCGGTTTCCGCCCGCTGGGCCGAGAGGCTCGAGCGCGAGAAGGAATCCCTGGGGCAACAGAAGGACGATGAGATCCGCAAGGCGATGGCCCAACTCCAGCAGCGCAACCAGGAACTGGTGGAGGCGGGGAAGAAGTATGGCGACGCCAAGGCCGACGGCGACCAAAAGGCCCAACAGCTCACCGACAAGCTGAAGGAAATGGACGCCCTCAAGGGCATGGCCGACGGCCTGCGCACGCAGGCTGAGCAGGCCCGGGGTGAGATCGCCAAGCTCAAGGCCCTCATGTCCAACCAGGACTCTGAGGCCAAGAAGGTCGAGTCCGACCTCAAGCAGAAGATCCAACAGCAAGCCGACGAGGCCGTGGCCCAGGTCCGGGAGCTCGAGTCGAAACTGCTCCAGGTCGTGGCGGCCGCCAGTTCCATCAACGTCTCGAAGGTCCGGGTGGCGGCCATCAAAACCATGGCTGAGGAGCTCAAGACCACCCTGGGCATCATCAAGGGCTATGTGTCGTCGGCCCTCGGAAGCCCCCAAAGCGGCATCACCGAGAAGCAGCAGGAATTCCTCGGGATGGTCATCAACCGGAGCGCCCGGCTCGAGAAGTTCATCAACGACTTGGTGGACATCTACCAGGTGGAAATCGAGCAGGACGACGCCCCGAGGGACCCGGCGTCCCTGGCCTCGGAAATCGAGGGGCTGGCCTTCAACTTCCAACCCCAGGCCGACATCAAGGGCATCAAGATCAAGGTGGAGGAGAAGGGGTCCCCCTCCAAGGTGCCCATCGTGCGCCGCCGCTTCACCCAACTCTGGAACATCCTGTACCTCCAGATCATCAAGGACGCCCCACGCAACGCCCAAGTCACGATCGTGGTGGAGCCCGTCGGCCAGGACGTGAAGGTCACGGTCCTGGACCCGGGTTTGATCGTCAAGCCCGAGTACCTGTCCAAGCTCTTCGACGATTTCTACGATCCCAAGCACCCCGCCTCACCCCAATTGGCCGGGACGGGACTGAAGTTCGCCCTCATCAAGACCATCCTGTCGGCCCACGGCGGCGTGGCCCTGGCGGAGAAGGCCGAGCCCGGTACGAGGCTCCTGTTGACCTTCCCGAGCCAGTACAAGAAAAAGGAAAACCCCGCGGAGGCCATTTTGGCCTCGGTGCGCAAGGCGGTCCCCCCGGTGACCGGCGGTCTCTTGGGCGCGGTCAAACCGGGCACCATGGCGCCCTCGGGGATCCCCGCGAAACCGTCCATGCCACCCGTATCCCCTGCCAAGCATTCGCTTCCCGCCGGGGGATTGGACGCCTTCTTGGGCGGATCGAAACCCGCCGCTCCCACCCCGGGGATTCCCAAACCGCCGGTTCCCGGCACCCCGATCCCCCCCGGCGTTCCCAAACCCCCGGTTCCGGGCTTGCCGCCGCCGACCGTTCCGAAAGCGCCGATCCCCGCCGGGGGACTCGACGCTTTGTTGGGTGGGGCTTCAAAGCCGCCCGTCGCCGTCCCGCCCATGGGGGGACCGCCCCCGGCGGTGAAGCCGTCCTTGCCGGGTGTTGCGCCCATGCCCGTGCCGCCGCCCGCGGTCCGTCCGCTGGTGCCCGGGGCCGGCCTTGACGCGTTGTTGTCCTCCAAACCGCCGGTGCCCGGCGCGGCTCCGGGAGCCGTACCGGCTCCCGCTCCGGTGAAGCCGCCGACCGCGGCCGGAGGTCCCCCGACGGTTCCCACGACACCACCGCCTCCCCCGGTGACGACGGTCAAGCCACAGGTCCCGCCCGTACCCGGTGCCGTACCTTCCGTGCCGCCGCCCCCAGGCGCCGGTGTCCCTCCCGCGCCGAGAATCGTCCCAACCGCCATGAAGCAAGCCCCACCCCCCGGGATCCTCGACTTGGACAACCAGGACGGCTTTAAGACCGACACGGCGAAACCGGCGGTCCCCATACCGCCGACCGCCGCGCCGCCTTCCGTGCCGAAGCCCCCGCAGGGATTGGGTTCGTCGTCCCCCATCGTGAAGGACCTGGAGAAGGACAGCGGGGGTGGGTCCGGCGATTTGATCGAATAGGGAAGCCCCGAGCCGAATCGATCAACCCCCGGTTTGCTCCGGGGGTTTTTTTTTGGTGGAAACCCCGTTGGGTGGAAGGGTCCAAACCCGGAAACCGGGACGCGGTGGATGTTCGGGAGACCGGTGGGCGGGTGAGCGAACGATGAAATCCTCCTCCAAACGCTTGACCTTCGCCCTGGGGCTTTTCGCCCTGGGGTTGGTGGCCGTGATCCTCGTCTCGGCGCTCCTGACCGACGGGCCCAAACTGTTGGATGTGTTGGACCAGCTCCGGCTGGGAGCGGTCGCTACGGCCCTGGTCTGCATGTCGATTTCCTACATATCGATCGCCCTCTCCTTCTCCGCGCTGTTCCAGATCACGCACCACCGCCTGAATTTCCCCAAGTTGTTCTCCATCACCCTGATCTCCTAGACGTTAAACTATGTGGTGTCCACCGGCGGCCTCTCCAGCCTGGCGGTGCGGGCCTACCTGTTCAAGCAGCGCAAGATCCCGATCTCGGTCGTGGTGCCGCTCTCCGTGGCCCAAA